>Ga0181520_10000012_pt1 | contig 321942 bp, 263 predicted proteins | sample PEATcosm2014_Bin_29_FD_132451 | JGI IMG/M metagenome (GOLD analysis project Ga0181520, IMG submission 132451) | Peatland microbial communities from MTU Mesocosm Facility, Houghton, MI, USA - PEATcosm2014_Bin02_30_metaG | ecosystem: Environmental > Terrestrial > Soil > Wetlands > Peat | place...
AGATTTGAGAATCCGCGAATCGATGCAGTAGGCTCGGGAGTCCCACGTTTCCGACCGTCATACAGGAAGACTGGTCCCGAGGTGTGTGACGAGGTCGTGATGCGATGCAGGGAAGGCCGGCGCCGAGCTTATACTGCTCCTGATGAATTCCAGACCAGCAGCATCGGATGAACTCAACCTACGCTACGCGCTTCGACACTTGGGGGAGGTGCGAGAAATCCTGGTCCTCAAGATCAAGGGGCACGATTTCTATGCTTTCCCTGTGTACGCGCTTGACGGACCCGTTGACGCACATAATTCTTGGCACGAGAGTGGCGTGTTCCACGCGAGTTTCAAGATACATAGCAAGCGGGGGCAACCGCGCCCCGTGAGGCGTATGTACATACCCACGCTGGACGGAGAGCCGGCATCAGAGCAAAACGAGAAGTTCCCCGACTTCCCGGACACAAGAAGGGCCCGTCCCGCCGAACTCAAGGGAGTTGGTAGGTTGCTTCAGTCGTGCCTGTTTCTCCATCAATTTCCCGAACTCTCTCCGGTCGGCACTCACGCGGGAGAGTTGGTTGTTCTCGATGCCGAAAGCGCGAACTTCAAGGATGACGCGATTTTCGCAAATGTATATCTGGTGGCTCCGGATGCGGAACACCTGATTCCTAGATTTCCCTACACTTCCGCCCGTATACTGTATTTGGAGAAACGAACAGCGCCGTGGGTAGCTGTCGAACTGTTTCAGCAATCGGCACCCAGCAATTGGCACTCTGAGGCGCTCCGGGAATGGGAATGCCAGATGGAGCGGTGCTCTGATGCGAGCCGGTAAGACCTTACATGAGGCGACATTGTCGAGTCTGGGTAGCTTGGCGAAGGATCATCCCTCTGGGCACCTTCCGGGCACCCAGAGAGGTGAGCTCGTTGTATCTACTTGATTCTAGTGCGTCGTGCATGGAGTAAGCTAAACGTGTAAGTCGCTGATTATACAACTGTTAACAACACTTTTAAGGCGTGGGTCCTGAGTTCGAGTCTCAGCGCGCTCACCATGTTTTCAACAACTTACGCCGAATTTTAGAAGCAAGTTTCAGACACCAGCAGCAAATAGCCGACCAGACCACCGGTTGGCTATTTGCTGCCTGCGGTTTCCCTTCGCGGATAAGCTCTCTCAGGGTTTGCAAATCACCTCTTCGCGCAGTCGGCCGGTATGGCGTTCGCGTGCGCTGCCCATATCTCCCAGGCCCGATTCACAAGGCCCTGGAGGGCAGCACCGACTTTCACGGCTTCCATCGAATTCAGAAAAACCGGCTGGCCCAGCTTCAGGGCCTCCAACTCGATCTGAGCGTTGAGTTGCGTGTAAACAGCTCGAAAAACGGCAACTCTGATCGTGGGTCCTACCACCGCGCTGCCATGCCCGCGCATAAGCACTACTGGCGAGCTTCCTAGCGACCGCGCTAACGCTGCTCCCAATTGCCGGTTCTCGACCAGAATTCCGTTGTCGTCACCGGCGGCTGAGCGGATCTCGAAGACCGGCGTGGTCTGCGGCAGGAACCCTGCCATGTGCATGATAGGACGCAGCGGCACGCTGGTGGCACCGAAGGGAATCACTGCCGGACTATGGCTATGCACGATGGCTTGCACGTCCGGCCTGGCGCGATAGATTTCCCCGTGAATGTAGCGCTCCAAATACGGAGTACGGCCGCGTGCGTCAACCGGCTCACTGTTCTCGTCGAACTCCATGATGTCGTCTCGCGTCACGAGCGCGGGCGCTTTCGACTTTGAAAGAAAAAAGTGAGATGGATTTCTGATCGAGCGCACGCTGATGTGCCCGAAGCCATCCACTACGCCTTGATCCGCAGCGATGTGATTGGCCGTTACTAGTTCCTGAATATTCTTCTCGTCCGGGTCCGCAGGCTGTTGTTCCGCAAGGATGGGCGTAGCGGTCACCAATGCAGCGGCGACCAGCATAACGGTCAGCAAAGCGTGCATGCGCAGGCCTGGGCTCGTCGAGCAGCGTTTCTTTAACACGTGGGTCCTCCAGGAAGTTCAACCGATTATTGAAACTGCGCCACAATATCACACTCGCAGACAACCGCTTGGGCCGATAGCCCTACTGCCCCAGAATGGAACGCTTCAGACGCGCTGCTGGACGCAATTGCTTCCGCATCATCTCGCAAGGAGCATCCAAATTTGTAAGTTGCTGGCCGGAGGTGTGGAAATGCGGCACTGGGGTTGCGCAGCATTTTGCGCGGTATTTATGGTGGCGGCAATGCTGGGCATTGTCCAGGCGGAATCGATTCACCTGACGAACGGCATCACGGTCTCCGCCGACAAGGTTGCGGAAAAGGACGGCCAGATACTGTACACGGTTGGAGGTACCCAATACTCCATTCCAAAGTCCTCGGTCACCAGTATCGATCGTGGCACCACGTATAGCATTACGATTGGCACCTCCAAAAGCGGATTAATCGCGCCGCCGGTACTCCCCAGCTCCGGCCTCGCGGGCGCTAGCGGCGAGCACAATGTTTCGCACAGAGAGCTCACCTCGGCTCTGCCTCGGGCTCCGCAATTGCAAGGCGTGGACTCCGCCGCATTGTTCTCCCAGATTGTGCTCTTCAACCAGATCAACGAGAGAGCGCTTTACGACATTGAGGCGGAAGGCAGCCCTGCAAAGTCTGCCGCAGCCTACTTCATCGCGGCGAAGTATGCCTACGAACACAACGACGGTGAGTCAGCCCGAAAGTATATGAAGCGCTGCATCGAATTCCAGCCCGAACAGGCTGGTCTGCTGGAATGGTATTCCATCCTGCTGCTGGACGCGGGGCAATACCAGCAGGCGGTAATTCAAGCCGAGCATGCCGTGCAGAGGGCACCACATTCCGCCGAAGCTCTGCAGGTACTTGGGCTGGCATACTACGATTCGGGACGGTTCACCGAAGCTATCGAAAACTGGAAGCAGGCGCAGAAGCTGCACCCCACTGAAGCCGTCGCCAGCTACCTGGCGAAAGCAGGACGCGAAGCCGCGGTCGAGTCGAATTTCAGCGAGCGCGAGGGCGCGCACTTCTTTTTGCGCTATGAAGGGAGACAGGCAGGCTTCCACTTCGTATCCGAACTGCTGTCCACCCTCGACCGTCAATACGGCGACCTCCAGCGTGAATTTGGTTTCGCGCCAGATAGCACCATCACAGTTATTCTCTATACCGAGCAACAGTTCTCTGAAATAACCCAGGCACCTTCGTGGGCCCATGGTCTGAACGATGGCAAGTTGCGCATCCCAGTACGTGATCTTTCGGAGGTGACGCCGCAGCTTGAAGCCGTGCTCAAGCATGAGATGACGCACTCGTTCATCCACTCGCTTACCCACGGACGCTGCCCGCAATGGCTGAACGAAGGCATTGCGCAGATGGAAGAACCGCGCAGTTCCAGCGCGTTCGCCGCTCCTTTGGCTCAGTTGTTTCATGAGGGCAAACAGGCGCCTCTACGCCATCTGGAGGGTTCCTTCATGCGCTTCTCGCCCGCGCAGGCGCAACTGGCGTATGCCGAGTCGCTGGCCGCGACCGAATACCTGCGCTCCGCCTACGGCATGTACGCGCTCCGCCGGATGTTGGATCTACTGAACGATGGCGAAGGGCCCGAAGCCGCGTTGAGTCACGCCGTTCAGGCAAATTACGCGGAGTTCGAGCGCGGCCTCGGCTCGTATCTGGCCAAAAGTGCGCAGTGAGACAACTTGGCGGCCTCCAGTAGTAGGCATGACACATGGACCGGCCTCAGCGTAAACTGCTTCGCATGCAAAGAATTCATGCCTTCCCCGCCTGCCTCCTGCTTCTTGCCTGCCTGTTCGTGTCTACCGCCGTCAGTGCGCAAAACGATGGAGACGTGAACGCCGCATCCATCACTGGCAAAATTCGGCAGCTTCGCAGTTTGCCTGATGGTGAACGAGCCATGGCCACTAAGCAGCTTGCGCTGGATATCCGGCAGCTTCCCGATGACGCGAAGAAACTGGAGTTGGCGGTCGATCTGGCTAGTCTCGCAACTGAAGGTGATTTTGGCGAAGGCACTCTGCAGGAAGTAGCAGTCACCTTGGCACAGGCGATTCAGAAACATGCTGTACCCGGGAAGAACGGATCGCCCGCAGCGCCCTACGTGGAGCTCGCGCAGTTGGTCCGCTATGAGCATGTCAGCGTTTCACTTAATGATCCAGAATTCACTCGCGCGCTTGCCAAGATGGAGGCGGATGACCGTCAGCGCCAGGAAGCCGACTTCACGCTCAAGGATTTGCATGGCCGGCAATGGAGCCTGAAGGCCCTGAAGGGCAAGGTGGTCCTGCTAAATTTCTGGGCCACTTGGTGCCCTCCCTGCCGCAGGGAGATGCCCGATCTCGAAGCTCTCAGCAAGCAGTTTGAAGCTCAAGGACTGGTCATCCTCTCGATCACGGACGATGATCCGGAGAAGGTTAAGTCATATATTCAGAAGCAAAATATTACCTACCCGGTTCTGCTTGATGCCGGGAGCAAGCTGAGCAAGCAATTCCGGATTTATGGAATTCCAAAAAGCTTTCTCTATGACCACGACGGAAAACTGGTTTCCGAGGCCATTGATATGCGCACGAGGAAGCAGTTTCTCAAGATGTTGGAATCCGCAGGTGTGAGGGAATAACCATCTCGCCGACTCGCTTCTTTCGGTTCCGAGATAGAGCTTCCGACAAGCACGATCTAGCTACAACATTTCGAGCGGTTGCTTTCGCCTTGGTGGCGGGAAAGCGCGATCCAACTCTGCAATATCCTGCTCGGTCAGGTGAACCTCAAGCGCGGCCCGGTTCTCGCGGACGTGTTTCGGAACGCCAGCCTTGGGAATTGCGATCACTCCGTCCTGCCGCAAAACCCATGCAAGAGCCACCTGCGCCGGAGTTGCGCTGTGCCGGATCGCAATATTTTCCAGCACAGGCTCCTTCAGCATTCTCCCCTGCTCGATCGGAGAATAGGCCATGACCGGGATTCTGTTTTCCAGGCACCATGGCAAGAGATCGTACTCGACGCCACGTCGTGTGAGGTTGTAGAGAACCTGATCCGCCACGACCTTACCCGGAAGATTGACCACCTTCTTCAGCTCCGAAGTATCGAAGTTGCTGACTCCCCAGTAGCGGATTTTGCCAGCCTTCACCAGGCCCTCGAAAGCTTCAATCGTTTCCTCCAGAGGGACCGAGCCGTGCCAGTGCAGCAGATACAGGTCCAGCCGATTTGTCCTCAGGCGCCGCAGACTGCGCTCGCACGCCGCAACGGTGCCGGTGCGGCTCGCATTATGTGGCAATACCTTGCTGACCAGGAAGACCTCATCCCTCCGTCCGAGAATGGCTTCGCCAACTAGCTCCTCCGAAGCGCCATCCGCGTACATTTCGGCGGTATCAATCAGGGTCATGCCTAGATCGAGGCCAATTTGCAGGGATTGAATCTCCTGTTTCCGCAGATGACCTTCTTCTGCCATATGCCAAGTTCCCTGCCCTAGAACGGGAACTTCCTCGCCAGATGGCAGCCTGGCTGTGCGGGGCGTCGTCATCACACTTCTCCTCTAATAGTTCGAGATTTCAACCAGGTTCTTGTCTGGGTCGCGAACGTAGATGGAGCGCATTTTTCCCATTGCGCCGTCGCGTTCGACAGGGCCTTCTTCGACGCGAACTTCCTGTTGGGTCAGGTGGCGAATCACTTCGTCGAGAGGGGTTGAGGTGATGAAGCAGATGTCGCCGGAACCGGGGGTAGGGTGGGCGGCTTTAGGATTAAACTCGTGTCCACGTTGATGAAGTTTGATCATCTGCTCGCCGAAGGCAAGAGCCTTTCGGCCATTCACGACGGATAACTCCATGCCGAGGACTTCCGTGTAAAAGTCAACGGTAATGTCGATGTTGGCGACGGTGAGGACGAGGTGGTCGAGCGAATCCATGGTTATGGCCATATCAGACGGATGATACTCGCCCACAGGCGGCCTCTCACAATATTTTTCTGCGCATCTATTTTTCCGCGCAGCAAGGTTCACAAGACTTCAGCTCCGAAGCTAAAGGTCCAGCTTCAAGTAAGGGTGATTACGAATCCCGCAGCTGCAGGTCGAGATTGATTCTGGTTAGCCAGTCGGCAGGAATGGCGTTATTCGCGGCTTCGTGGCCATAGGCATGGTTGAGGAGGAGCATCTTCGCGCACTCCACAAGCTCGTACTCGGATATGAACTGGTCTCGGAGACGTTGGCGCACCGCGTGCAGATGCTGAAAGGGCGCCGTACCGCTCAATTCCAGCAGGTATCGCCTCAGCATTTCAAGCTGATCTGGAGTCAGGACACTCCCCATTACGACTTGCCCAGAGTGATTATGCCCGAGACTGAAGGCCGTATTACATCTGGAGAATACTCGTGAATCATCATCGACAACTTCCTCGTATCAAGCTCAGGCCCCTCGATGGACGGCTCAAAGAATATCTATAACTGGCTTGCTTCCAGAACTATCGGCAGAAAGCGTCGATCTCGTCATCTCATGGTGCCGATCGGTGCCGGGTAGGATGTTTACTCATCACATTCATGTCCACAGCTCGGGTAGTAGTCTGCCACCAGGAGGAGATCCATGAGCGACGCCAATGCTCCTGTATCCCAGACGCTAAGTAATCTGCTAGCTGCCTACCAAGGTGAGAACAATGCCAGCATCCGGTACACCGCATTTGCTGTAAAAGCCGAGGTAGATGGCTTCCAGCGTGCCGCTGCGTTGTTTCGTGCCATTGCCCGGGCGGAACAAGTCCATGCGATTAACCATGCCCGCGTCATCGTCAAGCTAGGCGGCACGCCTCATGCAGTCGTCCAATCGCTTGAGGTGAAGAGTACACGCGAGAATCTTGAAACGGCGAAGGCTGGCGAGGAATACGTGCGAGACGTGATGTATCCCGGCTTTATCAAGGAAGCCGAGGCCAGTAGCCTAAAGGATGCGATACGCACCTTTAGTCTGGCATTGAAGGCCGAAGCGGTGCATGCGAGACTCTACGTCAAGGCGCTGGAGAACTTGGAAACGCAACGCGTCTCGACAACCTTCTATGTCTGCCTGGTTTGCGGCGAGGTCACGGACAGCTCAGAGGAAACGGAGCGCTGTCCCATCTGTAATGCTCCAAAGGAAAAGTTCCACGCCGTCCGCTGAGCTTCTGACAACGTCCTGATTGGCATCTCGGCTGCCTCCGCACCGGCCGCCAGGCTTTTCTCCTGTCTATTTCACGCGGTCATGCTGCCCTGCTTCCGTTGGTGATGCCAGACTCCGAGTTCCGCGAGATTCCCTGCCGAATCGAAGACCCAGGGTTGCGGCTCGCCCGAAACAGCGATGTTGGAATGCTTCCGGGCCTCTTCCAGCATGCACTCGGAGATGCAAACTTCACCCACATGTAGCGTGTTCGGGATGCGTGCGATGCGAAGGTGCTTGGGGTCCGTAGAGTTGCAGGTCTTGATCGCGGCTTGGATCGCCAGCCGGTCGGACTCCATGATTAGGCCAACTCGCGCCGATGGTGTCACCGTTGAGGTCAGGACGTTGGCGTAGGTGTATTCCATATCCATCTTGTTGAATAGCCGACGGGTAGTGATATCGGCCATGCCTACTCCGCAACAATTTCCGTGGCTGCGGTCCGTCACGTCGAGCACCACGACGCGGGTGGCCGTGGGACCTGGATCGAGGTAGGGCGTCGGCGCCCGGCCAGTGATGTAGGGGTCCATGCCGCCACCTGAGAATTCCTTGCCCAACTGGTCCACCACAAGAATGTCGAGCGGTTGCAGAAGCAACTTGGGCAGGTTTCCCTTGGACTCGATCAACAGCTTTGGTTCCTCCTCGATAATTTGCTCAGGAGGGATCGCCACGATCTTTGCCACACGGTCATACGCGTTCTCCATGGTCGCGAGACCGAACAGAAAGGGCAGCTTCTCCAGCTTGACTTGAGCGATTGCAGGAACGAATTCCGCCATGTACTTGAAGCCCAGGGCATGAGCGGCATCCGCGCCCTTCTGTTTGCCCAAACCGATGGTGATCATTTTGGCCAAGCCGCTCTCAATGGGGCCGCTGAACGCGTTGTGCGCCTTGACGCGGTTGATGACAACGATGCCGTCCGCCTGGTAGGCGTTCTTGTCCATCAACACCGCAAGCCCATTCTTCATGATGCCCAATTCCACAACTTCCATGGAAGAACGAATTGGGCAGCCGGCGCTGGCTTCCGTAACCCCGAGATCGGCGAGCACCTGCATCTGGCCCTCGGCCGTCGCTCCTCCGTGACTTCCCATGGCGGGCACGATAAAGGGCTTGGCACCAAGCCTTTCCAGTTCTTCAATGACGACCTTTACGATAAGCGCGAGTTCCGCCAAGCCACGGCTTCCGACGCCTACCGCGACGCTCATGCCAGGTTTCACACGTCTGGCGATTTCCGGACGGCGAAGCTGTTCGCGTAGAGTGGCGGCAACATCCTGGACTTCCGGAGCAACAAACGCCTGCTTTACCCGAACCATTCTGGGCAAAGCAATATCCGATAACAGATCGCTAATGATCCCCATGGCTTGACTTACCTCTATGAGAACTTACAGCGAGAGAGACAAAATTCCCACTGCAAAATCAGAAGTCTTTCCCGGAACGCTGACTTTCAGGATAAGTGGGAACGCAGCTCCGTGGCTCATCCTGTTCGAGATCAGCACAGCAGGATGCCGGCAAGGTCGGTGTCTGCCATGATCTCGGCCGTGACCTCAATCAATTCCGGCTTCATCTTCCAAGCAGTCAGAATCGTTACGATTTGTTTATGGATGACGTTTGCGGCGAAATTCATTATGTCCTGTCTCTCCAAAATGACCGCCGTAACCAGAACTCCTCTGCATTACGGGTCTCGCTGGGACTTTAATTAGTAGTTGGAAACTGTCAGCGCACCAGGCAAGGACGCTTATTATCGAATCTCCAGCCCGGAATCAGGTACTGCATCGCCATTGCATCGTCGCGTGCGCTGAGCCCCATGTTCTTGTACAAATGGTGAGCTTGTTCAATTTGCTCCAGGTCAACCTCGATTCCGAGCCCTGGCTTCTTCGGCACTTTCACCATTCCTCCGGAGATTGTCAGCGGTTCTTTGGTCAGGCGTTGCCCGTCCTGCCAGATCCAGTGTGTGTCGATGGCAGTGGTTTTGCCTGGAGCTGCGGCGGCGACATGGGTAAACATCGCGAGGGAAATATCAAAATGGTTATTGGAGTGCGAGCCCCAGGTCAGGCCCCATTCATGGCACATCTGCGCCACGCGTACCGAACCTTGCATAGTCCAGAAATGCGGATCGGCAAGCGGAATGTCAACTGAATGCAACTGGATGGCGTGCGCCATCTGACGCCAATCGGTTGCGATCATATTGGTTGCAGTTGGCAGGCCGGTGGCGCGACGGAATTCAGCCATCACCTCCCGTCCGGAGTAGCCCTGTTCGGCGCCGCATGGATCCTCGGCATAGGCAAGCACGCCGTGGCGGCCGCTGCAGAGTGAGATCGCCTCCTGCAATGACCAGGCGCCGTTCGGATCAAGCGTAATGCGAGCCTGCGGAAAACGCCTGGCCAACGCGGTGATGGCCTCCATCTCTTCCGCCCCGCTGAATACTCCGCCCTTCAGTTTGAAATCATTGAAGCCATAGCGCGCATGCGCTGCTTCGGCCAAACGAACAACCGCCTCCGGCGTGAGCGCTACCTCATGGCGCATGCGTAGCCAGTCATCTTTCTCGCTGGGTGCGCTCAGATAGGGCAGGTCCGTTTTGCTTCGGTCCCCAACGTAGAACAGATATCCAAGCATTGCCACTTCATCGCGCTGTTGTCCCTCGCCCAGTAACGCGGCAACCGGAACCCCCAGGTGTTGCCCGAGCAGATCAAGCAGCGCCGCCTCAATCCCTGTCACCACGTGAACCGTAGTGCGCAAGTCAAAGGTTTGCAGTCCACGTCCGCCGGCATCCCGGTCCGCGAAACGATTGCGCACTGTATTCAGAATGTTGTTGTAAGCCCCGATCATCTGGCCGACGACGAGCGATTCTGCGTCGACCAACGTCTGACGAATCTGCTCGCCTCCCGGTACTTCGCCCACGCCGGTGTGGCCGGCCCCGTCCGAAATGATGACAATGTTGCGAGTGAAGAACGGAGCGTGCGCACCGCTGAGGTTAAGCAACATGCTGTCATGTCCGGCGACGGGGATCACCTTCATTGCGGTTACGACCGGTGAGCCTGAGGCTTCTGCACACTCTTTGTCTATCATTTCGTAATCCTTAACCCGTCGTTTGTCGCGCCGTTTCAAACTGTACTCTGCCATTCGGTTCGGCGAGCCGATTCGTTTCGCCACCGTTGAGAGACGGTTTGCAAAAGTTTGTAAAGAAGTGAGAGATGTATAGGGACAGCCAATTGAATGTCAGGTGTACCAGACGCGGCGTGCCCATCTCTTGTTACCGACGCAAACCAGGATTCTCTACAACGAACTCAAATGGGATTCTCTTTCTGCAACTGCACAGCGATCGCGAAGTCAGGACAAATCGTGACGCACTTCATACATCCGTTGCAATTCTCTTCTTGCTTCACGGCTATATAGAGATATCCGGCTTTGTTGAACAAACCCGAGCTCGCAAAGACGCCCGGCTCGCAGACCTCGCGGCAATAATCGCATTCCTTGCAAAGCGCCGAGTTCACTTCGACTTTGTATGTTTTTTTCCCGGATTGCGTCATACGGTTACGCCTCTCTTTTCCTTCGCTGCTGTGGCGATTTCCAATCCGCGTCGAAGCGCCTCTATGTTCTTTTCCGCTGACTTGGAAAGACTTTGCCGGACGGCTGCCGCCAAGCTCTCAAAACTGACCACGCCGGTCAAAGCAACAATCGCGCCCGAAGCGATCATGTTAGCCTCGCAGCCAGCCTTTGCCGCCAACTCGGCGAAAGGAAACGCATAGAGCCCGTCTCGTTCGCCGAGATCGGCCAAGCTGCTTTCGTAAAGCATGGCAACGTTTGGAGTGTATTCCGCGTATTTCTTGATCGCCATGTCGCCAAGCGCGAGAATGACGTCAGGATGTTGCACCTGCTGGAAGACAATCTCCTCTGTGTCGATCACCAACTCGGTGGTAATCAGCCCGCCTCGCTGAGAATCTCCCAGAAGCGATTGCGTTTGGACAACATTCTTGCCTTCAAGAATTGCGGCCAGTCCAAAAACTCTCGCGCTTACCGCGATTCCCTGGCCGCCCGATCCTGCCAAAATCATCTCGTATCTCTGCTTCACTTTTGTTTCCCTGCCAATTCGCTTTGAGCTTGAAGTTGGATTTCGCGATAACGGGTACTGAAGTCGGGCACCTGTTTGCTCACCAGCGTGCCGGTGCGGAAGTACCCCTCGGCTTCAGGGTTCACCAGCTTGTCATACTGGCTTGCCGGGATTCCCGCTTTTTTCAGCCAGCGCAGCATGGATACCGGCTCAGGCATGTTGTTGCGCGGTCCATAAAGCGTCGTACAGGGACTGACAACCTCGACTAACGAGAATCCCTTGTTTGCCAACGCTTCCTTCATGCGGTTCTTGAGAGCTAAGCCGTTATAAGTGGTCTCGCGCGCCACGTAGTTTGCACCGGCAGCTTCGGCCAGCGCGCAGATATCGAAAGCTCTTTCCGGGTTGCCGTAGGACGTTGTGCTGGTAAAGCGGCCAGCCGGAGTCATGGCCGACTGCTGCCCACCTGTCATTCCATAGTTGAGGTTATTCACGATGATCGCCGTAAGATCTATATTGCGGCGCGCGGAATGAATCAGATGGTTCCCGCCGATGGTGGCGCCGTCGCCATCTCCCATTAAAACAACCACGTGCAGATCAGGATTGGCTGCTTTGACCCCAGTGGCATAGGCTAAAGCTCGTCCGTGAGTCACATGCAGGGCACTCGTAAGAATGTAACTGTCAGCCTTGCCCCAGCAGCCGATTCCGGTAACAACCACCACCTGATTGTTCGCGTACTCCAGCTCTTCGAATGCCCGCAGCAGCGCTTTCAGGGCGACGCCGTTTCCGCAACCGGAGCACCACTGATGCGGAAGCGCACTCTCTTTCAAAAATCTTTGTCCCGTAGAAACAGCCATAACGCCTCCTACTTCGCCCCTGTGGCGAGGCTGCCCGGGGTCCTTTGAATTGCCTGCAGCACCGCTTGCGGATACATAACTTCCCCGTTGAACGAGTTCACTTTTTCCAACTCGACAGAATTCCCAACTGCTTTCAAGACCTCGCCAGCAAGCTGCCCAGCGTAGTTCATTTCAGCCACAATAACTCTCTTGGCTTTGGCGGCGGCCGCCAGCACTTCCTTATCAGGGAAAGGCCAGATGGTAATCAACTGGAGAACTCCCGCCTTGATGCCAGCCTTTCGGGCTTCCAGCGCGGCTGCGCGGGCCATACGGGTCACGGCACCCGCGGCAATAATCAGTACGTCACAATCTTCCGTGTCGTAGGACTTGGTAAGCACGATCTCATCGCGGTTTGCTTCGATCTTCCGGTGCAAGTGGCTGATGCGCCGGGAGGCATTCGCCGGGTCGGTGCTGGGATATCCGTTCTCTCCGTGCATTGTGGTAGTGATATGGAAAGTGTACTCACTTCCGAAGGACGCCAACGGCGCGGCACCGTCTATGCCAAAGTTAAAAGGCATGTACTCGCTCGGCGTCACCGTGGGCTTTTGACGTGCGATGACCGGTATTTCGCCCGGCTCAGGAAAGATGAAATTCTCGCGCATATGGCCCACGATTTCGTCTGCCGCCAACACGACGGGAGTGCGAAATTTTTCCGACAAGTTGAACGCCTGCACCGTCAGGGAGAAACACTCCGCCACAGAGGCGGGAGCGAGAGCGATCAAAGTCTGATCGCCATGCCGTCCCCAGCGAATCTGCATGTAGTCCGACTGTCCGGGCCTGGTTGCCAACCCGGTACTGGGACCGGAGCGCTGAACGTCAACCAGCACGCAGGGCACTTCACCCATAATCGCAACGCCTAGATTTTCCTGCATCAGCGAGAATCCGGGCCCGCTGGTGGCAGTGAACGATTTCGTGCCCGTGAGCGACGCTCCGATCACCGCCGCGATGCTGGCGATCTCGTCTTCCATTTGCATGAAGATCCCGCCCAGCTTCGGCAGGCGACGGGAACTTATGTCAGCAATCTCCGAAGAAGGCGTAATCGGATAACCGGCGTAAAATCGCGCGCCGGCATAGAATGCGCCCTCTGCAATTGCCTGGTTCCCTTGAATCAGCTTGGCTACCTTTTCCAATTCTCTAGCTCCTTAGTTATGCGCAGCGGCAGTTTGCTCGAATGTTCCTTTCAAAGGCCGATCAGGACGTACGAAGACCCAGCAGATCGCGCCAACAATCCCGCACAAAGCAGTCACCATGATGGCAGCTTTCCAGCCCCACCCGGTCGCTACCCAGGCGACCACCATCGGGGCCAAGCCACCGAGCAGATTACCGATGAAATTCATCCAGCCGGAAACCGTACCCGAGAACTTGCCCCCCAAATCCGAGGCGCTCGTCCAACTGACATTCATGCTAAATCCCAGGAACGCCAAAGCAAACGACAACCAGCCGATGGTCGGCACTTTGCCATTGGAAATGGCCGTCATATACAGGCCAAAACAGCAGCAAAGCTGACCGATGCCGCCCATCCAGGCACGAGCCTTCGACGTAGTAATCTTCCGACCAATCAGGTAATCGCACGCAAGGCCACAGAAGACGTTGCCGAAGGCAAAGGCGAGTTCCGGAATTGCCGCCGCAAATCCCATTGCCTTGAGAGAAAAATGGTGCGCTTCCATCAAGTACACTGGAAGCCACGCAATGAAAACATATGACACAAAATCTGCCATGCCTAACTGGCCACCGATGCACCAGAACTGCCAAGAACGCAGGAACTGGCCCCACGGAGCCAGCTCCCTTTTGTGATTCTCGCTCTTGGTTACGACCGGCCGACCGTCGGCTATGTGTTCCAACTCGGCTTGATTTACAAAGCGGCTCTCATGCGGGTGCGTCGTCAACAGTAAATAGTAGGCTAGCGCAATCAGCACCCCTGTGGCGCCGAAAATCCAGAAAACCGTGCGCCAGCCGAAATTGATCATCAGTATGGTGGCCACGGGAATACCTAAGACCGGGCCGAGCTTCGATCCCATCAGCATCATGGCAACAGCACGGCCGCGTTCACGCGTTGGAAACCAGTTGAAAAACGCGGCATTCAGGCCGGGGTAGGCCGGAGCCTCCCCGATTCCGAACAGAGCACGAACCACAACCCAAGCGCCAAATGTCCGGCAGGCAGCGGTCAATGACGTGAAGATAGACCACCACGCAAGCGAAAGAGGAACAATCTTGCGGTGCCCGAAAAACTCGACCAAGGTACCCGACGGAAGCTGAGACAACGCATAAGCAAAGAAGAAAACCGATTGCAGAGTTCCCAGTTGCACTTTGGTGAAGTGAAGTTCCTTCATGATCGACGGAGCCGCCACTGCCAGATTGACCCGGTCGAGGTAATTCATGAAGATCATGAGCATGGCAAAGAACGCCATCATCCAGCGATAGTTAGTTCGCCTTACTGAGGGCACGGACCGCGCCGGTTGAACGGCAGTCGATTGGTTATCGGTCACAGTTTGCATGTTCCTCCACCAGCTAAAGGAACCCCTATCCGGATGCCCTAGCCGCAGCCGCACACACAGCGAGACTCGCCCGAATCAACCTCTCTACAAACTATTTTCGCCGTGATAAAGCCCAGTGAATCTAGTAGAAGACGGAAGCTCCTGCAGTGACCTCACGCACGTAAGTAAGTGACATTATGTTTCATAGACTTCTCCGCCGAACTTATCGCTGTTAATTGCAAGCGGCGTGCTTTTTTCCCACGAGTTGTTTTGCCAGCTCCGGCTCCATGGAGAGCACCTCGCGCACTGCGGCAATCATTTCATTGAATGTCTTCGTGATTTTCACGTTGGCTTTGGCCAGCGCGGCATATTTCGACGCGGCTGATCCGCCTTCTCCGGAAATGATGGCGCCCGCATGCCCCATTCTCTTTCCGGTAGGCGCCGTTTGCCCGGCGATGAAGGCAACAACCGGTTTCGGATAGCCATTCTCGAGATACTTCGCGGCCTGTTCTTCCCCGTTGCCGCCGATCTCGCCGACCATGACCACGACCTTGGTCTCGTCATCCAAGGCGAACTCTCTCAGCACATCGATAAAATCCATGCCGCGGATGGGATCACCGCCGATTCCGATGCAAGTAGTCTGCCCGATGCCCATTCCTGTCAGCGTCGCTCCAATGTCGTGAGTCAGTGTCCCGCTGCGGGCAACAACACCAACCGGACCTTCGCTATAAATCGATCCTGGCATGATGCCTACCTTGGTTTTGCCGGGGCTGATCACACCGATTGTGTTTGGTCCAACAACTCTTACGCCGCACTCACATGCCCGTTGCTTGATATAAGCAGTGTCGTGAATGGGAACATGCTCAGTAATAACGACCAACAGCGGGATGCCGCTCTCGATGGCTTCGATGGCGCTGTCCTTCACAACAAGTTGCGGAACAAGGATTAATGTTGCGTCGATGGGCGTATGCTCCAGCGCCTCCGGAACGGTATTGTAGACCGGCACTCCGTGAACAGCCGTTCCGCCTTTTCCCGGCGATATGCCTGCAACCAGATTCACTCCGTACTCAAGTAAGTACTGCGCGTGCATCGTTCCCATTTTTCCGGTGATGCCCTGCAACATTACCCTTGTCTCTTTATTGATCAGGATCGCCATCTTACACGCCCTCTTTCAACAGTCCTACGATCTGCTTGACCGCCTCTTCCGTGGTTCCCAACTTCACAACCGGGATATTTCTGTCCTCCAGCAGCTTCCAGCCTTCATCCTGGGAATGCCCGCGCATTTTGACCAGGATTTTAACCTTCGGCTGGTCGGCATCGATCACGTTTGCGATTCCTCGGCCCATCCATTCGCAATTGTTGATGCCGCCAAATGCGTTTACCAGCACGCCTTCGACTCCCGGGGTTGCCAGGCAGACGCGTAAGGCTGCCGCCATCTTCTCGCTTGAAATTCCGCCTCCGGTATCCAGAAAACAGGCGGGCGATGCGCCGTAGTGCGAGATCATATCCATGGTTGCCATGGCCAGACCGGCACCGCTGCCTAACACAGCAATGTTGCCGTTCAACTGCACATAATTCAGGCCAGCAGCCTTAGCCTGCAACTCCAGAGGAGTGCTGCCTTCGAAACGAGGCGTCATCTTTTGCCTGGCCAACGAAGAGTCGTCAATCACCATTTTCGAATCGATGGCGATTACTTCTCCATCTGGAGTAACGATGAGAGGATTGATTTCGGCCGTAGTGGCATCGGTGCCGTAGAACGCCGCGATGAGCTTCTGAATGACCTGCGATACCTTCGGCAAAAGACTGGACGGCAAGTCCGACCGCCTCAGAAGATCCAGAATGCGAAACGGCCGCACCGGCTGTGTAGGCGCCAAGTGCAGCTTCAGGACTTTCTCCGGTGCTGTCTTGGCCACGGCCTCAATGTCCATACCGCCGCTGCTGGAGAACATCAGAACCGGAACGCCGTTCGTCGGATCGAAAGTGACGCCGGCATAGAGTTCGCGGTCGATCTCGATTCTTTCGCTGAGTAACACGCTTTCCGTCTTCTCGCCTTGGATGGTCAAACCGAGAATCCGTTCGACATGCTCGACCAGTTCGGCTTGGTTGGCTGCGATCTTTACCCCACCCGCCTTGCCTCGCCCGCCCGACAGTACCTGAGCTTTCACCACCACTGGATAGCCAACGGTGGTAATTGCGTCCACTGATTCCTGCACTGACCTGACCAAAACCGCACGAGGGACTTTTATGCCAAATCTGGCAAAGATTTCTCTTCCCTCGTATTCAAAAAGACGCATAAGTCTCCCTTACTGGCCTTTCGCCTCAATTCGTAATAGCGCCAGCCCGTCAGTCTCGATGCTTACTTCGGATTGGGGTGCTGCTCTCCAATTATTTCCTCGGACTGCCATATGTCAATAAAAACAATTCATGACTACAACAACGTTGACATTGAGCAGGAATGATGGTTTGATTGAGCGCCGAAAATTGATTAAAGGAATTGGCATGCTTGCAGGCTGGATGTTTATCTCGGCTGCTTTCTGCACGCCACCCCTATAAGTCCGAATACTTCGCGCTCATTACCGAGCCGAACAATAAGCTCGTACGCACGACACGAGCGCGTTATGCCCTGATTGACTAAACGCCACAGCTCGCAGGTGCGGCGGTTCTATCAACGTATTCAGCGCGCCGCTACGCTGTGCGCCACGCTCGGACGATCGGGGTTGGATGATCAACATAGAACGTGAAGGTATGAGGAAGCTTAAATGGGATCAATAAGTAGAGCTGAAAATCTGCAGAAAGTTGTCCCAAAAGCCAGATGGTGGCGGATTATCCCGCCGACTATCATCATTTACATCATCGCCTACATGGACCGCATGAACATCAGCTTTGCGATGGCCGGCGGCATGAACAAAGAGTTGGGACTAAGCATGGCCGCGTCCGGATTGGCCGCAGGAATATTCTTCTGGGGCTACTTGGTGTTGCAGGTGCCAGCTGGACACATCGCGGAACATGGCAGCGCCAAGAAGTTCATTATGTGGTCAATCATTGCCTGGGGCGGTCTGTCGACATTGACCGGCTTCGTGCACAATTTCCATGAACTGCTGATCATGCGCTTCTTGCTGGGAGTTGCCGAGGGTGGAGTCTATCCTGCGATTCTGATCGTGGTCGGCAAATGGTTTCCGAAGAAAGAGCTCGGGCGAGCCAATGCTCTGTTTCTGATGAGTCTGCCGATTTCCACGGTCATCACCAATCCCGTGTCGGGATGGATCGTGGCCAATTATAGCTGGCGCTGGCTGTTTATCTACGAAGGTGCGGTTTCCTTATTGCTGATCTTCATCTGGATGCCCATGATCAGCGATCGCCCCGAGGAAGCGAAGTGGATTTCCAAGGAAGAAAAAGAGTATTTGCTCACCACCCTGGCCCGGGAAAAGTCCGAAGCGGAAGAGGCGCTTCTGGCCGTTGGCAATTCGATCAAATGGAGCTACACAAAGCTTTTCTTCGATAAGAACTTGTGGCTCCTGATCCTCGTCTACATGTGCTACACGACCGGTCAGTATGGATACACGCTCTGGTTGCCGACACTGTTGAAGCAGCTGACCAAGAGCAGTTTGACCAATGTGGGATGGATGACCTCTCTGCCTTTCGTCATGGCACTCGGCGGCCTCTACCTGATGGGTGCGCTCTCTGACAGGCACGGCAATCGCCGCCTGTACACTTCGCTTTCTCTGGTTGGGTTCGGTGTAATTTTCTTCCTTGCGACTCTGTTCTTTCCGGGGAACATTGGAATGTGCTTCGGCTTGCTGGTGCTGACCGGGCTGTTCACCAAATCCATGCAAAGTCCGTTCTGGGCGATGCCGGCTGTGGTTTTTCCTCCGGGAGTTGCGGGCGGAGCTCGCGGCGCTATCAACGCACTTGGCAACCTGGGAGGATTCTTCGGACCGGTTCTGGTGGGCTGGTTCGCCACCAGGACAGGAAATCTGAATTACGGTGTCTACAGCCTGGTTGTGGTGTTGCTTATCGGCGGAGGCATCACGATGTTGCTGCCTAGGGTCACGGCTGGCTTCAAGCAGGAGGCCGGAAGAAAACCTGCTTCGACCGCGGCAAAAGCGCAAGCCTAGGTGCCGTTTGGGTACCTATTCTGGACGCGTGGCACCGATGCTGCGGTGGCGGCGGATAGAAGGCGTTAGGAGCGTTCTTCGTTTTCAGTTAGTGGCAGGACAGAGAGTGCTTTAGATATTGTTTTCGCCATCGGGACCAGTGCAGGAGGACTTATGGGAATAACGGTTGGTTCCACTCAGAGCCGGACCGATCAGTTCAACGCCGTTTTTGCCGGATTCCTTGGATGGACGCTGGATGCGTTTGATTTCTTCATCCTCGTAATGGTGATGTCAGCGGTGGCCAAGGATTTTCATGTCACCGTTCCTGCCATCGCCCTCGCGCTGGCGGGTAGCCTTATGACCCGGCCGATCGGTGCGATCCTCTTCGGCATTATGGCTGACCGCTACGGCCGCAAGCTGCCGTTAATGCTAAACGTGATCTTCTACGCTACCATGTCGGTCCTATCGGGATTGGCGCCCAGTTACCGGGTCTTTATCATTCTGCGCTTGCTGTTTGGCGTTGGTATGGGCGGCGAATGGGGCGTAGGCGCCTCATTGACTTTGGAATCGGTTCCCGTAAAGCTGAGGGGCTTCCTCTCAGGAGTCTTGCAAGGCGGCTATACCTTCGGCTTCCTGCTGGCAGCGCTGGCCTACTACGCCATCTTTCCACACTGGGGATGGCGCATGATGTTCTTCGTCGGCGGCTTTCCAGCCCTGTTATCTCTGTTCATTCGGTCCAAGGTAAAGGAGACGGAGGCCTGGCATCAGAATCGCACCGATTGGAAGAGTTACTTTAAGGCCATTGCATCCAATTGGAAGCGCTTTCTGTACATGCTCCTGCTGCTGATGTTCATGAACTCCATGTCCCATGGAACACAGGACATGTTCCCCACGTACCTTACTCGCCAGTTGCATTACGCACCCAAGCTGGTCGCCATGATCACCATGCTCGCCACCCTGGGCAACCTCTGTGGAGCACTCACTGGTGGCCGCCTCTCGGACCTCTGGGGACGTAGGCGGATCATAATGATTGCCGTCACGCTGGCCCTGCTCCTCATCCCGCTATGGATGTGGGCACCTAACGTTCCGACCATTATTATCGGCGCCTTTCTGATGCAATTTATGGTTACCGGAGCTTGGGGAGTTATACCGGCGCACATAAACGAACTGTCGCCGCCGCAGTTGCGCGGATTCTTTCCCGGTTTTGTCTACCAGATGGGTGTGCTATGCGCTTCCAGTATCAGCTACATAGAAGCCCGCGCTGGAGAGCATTTCAGCTATTCACGAGCCATGAGCCTGTCCATGGTTGTAGTGCTGATCTGCTTGCTCCTAACCATTAAGTTCGGTCCGGAAGCTAAGGGTGTGGCCTTCGTCAGGCAGAAGGAGCCATCCCCCGTCGAGCACGAACCTGAGCCAGTTTCCATCGGAAATCATGCACCTTAGCTCGGATTTCACCGGTCGGTAGCGCGCCGGTTGTTGGACCAGAGCCTTGACGACCGGCGCGCAACCATCATTGCTCAACCCATGTTCTTTCATCATCTCTAGCAGCACTGCTGCGCGCTTCTGGGACGAATACCGATTCGGAACTCGCGTGCTGAATGTCGTTTAGTAAGGTCGCGAGCAGGCTGGATGGATATAGAATGCAACCATTTTCGAAAGCAAGATGGAAACCTCGCTTTAGGAACCTTGTTGTAGATCGTATTTGAACCCCGGATTCGGCCTCTGAAAAGGGATTGAAAAGGAGCTTCATGGAACGATCGATTGCATTCATTCTCAATGGCAAGCCGACACGTATCAAGGTCGATGACGAGCGCATGCTGCTATGGGTGTTGCGCTATGACCTCGGTCTGACCGGCGCCAAGTTCGGCTGCGGGACCGCCATCTGCGGGGCCTGCACCGTTATTGTGGACAACCAGGCGGTCAGGTCGTGTTCCCTCCCGGTCAAGGAAATCGCCGGGAAGAGAGTCCTTACCATCGAGGGATTGGGCAAGGACGGACACCTCCATCCCGTCCAGGAAGCCTTCGTGAAACACAACGCCTTTCAATGTGGCTATTGCACCCCGGGCATGATTATGAGTGCCTATGCGCTTCTGCTGCAGACCCCGCGACCGACGGCCGCCGACATTATTCGCCATATGGATGGCAACTTGTGTCGTTGCGGGGCGCAGGTTCGCATCGTCGAGGCCATCCAGGATGCAGCAGTGGCGATGAAAGGAAGGGCGTGATGAAAACCGAGCTGACTGTAACCGCCAACGACGGAGTCAACCGCCGTGATTTTCTCAAGCTTGGAACCGGCTTGGTGGTGTACTTCTGGGCTGGTCCAATGGACGTCTTCGGCCAAGCTCCGCCCGCGCCTGCCGCCGACTTCAATGCGTTTATACAGATCGAGGCTAACGGCCGCGTCACCTGTATGGTGGGGAAAATTGAGATGGGACAGGGCCTCCAAACCGCGCTCGCGCAAAACCTTGCCGAGGAGCTTGCGGTCCATTTCGACTCTATCGACATGATCATGGGCGATACCGACTTATGCCCATGGGATGCTGGAACTTTCGGCTCTCAGGCTAACCGGATACTGGGTCCAATCCTCCGTGGAGCCGCAGCGGAAGCGAGAACGGTCCTACTTCAGATGGCGTCTGAACGTCTCCATGCTCCGGTCGAACGGCTGCAGGTGAAGGACGGCGTCATCTCCGATCCAGTCCTGGGCAAGCGCGTTACCTACGCGGAGTTGGTTCAAGGTAAACGCATCGAACGCAAGGTCGGCAAGGTTCCGCTAAAACCCACAACGGCCTACACGGTGATGGGGACGTCACCCCGGCGCAAAGACGCTGTCGAAAAGGTTACCGGCAAGGCCAAGTACACTGCCGACTTCAACGCTCCGGGAATGGTGTTCGCCAGCATACTCAGGCCACCGGCACACGGGGCGACGCTCAAGAGCATCGACACAAGCGCCGCTGAGAAAGTGCCTGGGGTCCAGGTAGTGAAGGACGGCAACTTGATCGCCGTAATCGCCAATCGGCCCGACGTAGCAGCGAAGGCTCTGGGGATGATCAAGGTAGAGTTTGACCGTCCGCAGACAGGCTTGGACGACAAATCCATCTTCGACTACCTGGTTGGCTCCAAGGTGGAAAACAATGTGGTCGCCGAGAAGGGCAGCCTGGCGGAAGGCGAAAAGCTCGGCGAGATTTTTGAGCAGACGTACTTACAGAGCTACGGCGCGCATGCGCACATGGAAACGCACGCAACCGTGGTGAAGATCGAGGGAGGCAAGGCGACCGTGTGGGCCAGCACGCAAAGGCCTTTCGGGACACGCGATGCCGTCGCGAAGGCTTTGGATTTCACCCCGCAAAACGTGCGCGTTATCACACCCTATGTGGGCGGCGGCTTCGGCGGAAAAAACTATGTTCAGAATGCCGTCGAAGCGGCGCGGCTGGCGAAACTTGTCGGCAAACCGCTGCAACTTGTCTGGGACCGTTCCGAAGATTTCATGTTCGACCGCTTCCGCCCGGCTGGCGTGGTAAAGATCCGCTCGGCCATGACGAAGGAGGGCCAGCTTGTCTCATGGGGCCTGACTGTACACGCCGCCGGCGACTGGGGAGCCGCAACTTTCTACGACGTCCCAAATAACCGGACGGTAGCGGCACCGGTAGCGGAAATCGCTTGGCGGAAAGGAGACAACGCCGGAGGAGTGCATCCGTTCAATGTCGGCGCGTGGCGGATGCCATGCATGAACACGATATCCTTCGCTCGCGAATCGCAGATGGATGTCATGGCAAGCAAAGCTGGTATCGATCCGGTCGAGTTCCGGCTAAACCATTTAAGCGACAAACGCATGCGGAGTGTGCTCGAGGCGGCCGCAAAACAGTTTGGCTGGAAACCCGGAAAAGCGCCTAGCGGCCGGGGCGTGGGAGTCTCCTGCGGTTTGGCCTACGGCACTTACGTTTCGAGCATGGCGCAGGTAGAAGTCGACAAAAATACCGGAACCGTGCTGGTTAAGCGAGTCGTTACCGCGGTTGACCCTGGCACCGTGGTCAATCCAGAAGGTGCTCGTCAGCAGGTTGAAGGCTGCATCGTTATGGGCTTAGGCTACGCGCTTACTGAAGAAGTACTTTTCAAGGACGGAGAAGTACTGGCTCGCAACTTTGACAGTTACGAGATTCCACGCTTCTCGGACATGCCTAAGATGGAGGTCGTCCTGCTCGACAATCGCCAGTTCCCACCCGACGGAATGGGCGAACCGATGATCATCACCATGGGTGCAGTCATCGCAAACGCGATTCATGACGCCATCGGGATCAGACTGCTCCAGCTCCCGATGACGCCGGATCGCGTGAAGGCGGCGCTTAAACAGAGCTGAATAGCGGGAAGAGGAAGTCGCTGGTTGGTCTTTGAGTAGCGGACCTCTTTGAGAGGCTGCGAGGGCGCAATCAGCTTGCACAGGGCCGGTTAGGTAACAAGAGGTAGACTTGAAAGGCGAGACATCGGCCAGAGTGCGATGCCTCGCAGGGCCGATACCTATAGGGGAAATTTGATGCAAAAGGTGGCAGCGAGCCGCACAACCTTAGTCTCCGTCGAGTCTCTGGAGAAGTTCTGTATTGCAGTACTGAAGAAGGCCGGATTAAGCGAGCCGAATGCGATTACGTTGGCAGAGTCACTGTCATTTGCCGATGCTCGCGGCCTTACTGCACATGGGGTCGCAAGATTGCCTGAGTATCTGGCGAGGGTTAGAGCCGGGGCCATGAACCTGGAACCAACCATGGAGATCGAGCAGGACCATCCGGCATCCGCCTTGTTGAATGCCAATAACGGGCTGGGGCAAATTGCCGGAGTCAAGGCCATGGAGATCGCAATCAAGAAGGCCAGAACCGCCGGAGTTGGGCTGGTGGGGGTAAAGAACTCCAATCATTTCGGTTCCGCTGCGTTCTTCGCCATGCGAGCCATGGAGGCGGACATGATCGGACTCGTGCTGACGAATGCGGCGCCTTCTATTGCTCCCTATGGCGCGAAGGTTCCGCTGGTCGGGACAAACCCTATTACCGTCGCCATTCCAGCGGCCTCCAAACTACCAATAGTTTTGGACATGGCGACTTCATTGGTTGCCCGCGGGAAGATATGGCTGGCTTCCCTGGCGGGTCAGAAAATACCTTTGGGGTGGGCGCTAGATAAAGATGGCAAGTCGACCGAAGACCCAGACGCGGCCCTGAATGGTGGTAGCCTGGAGCCCATCGGAGGCCCCAAGGGATCAGGCCTGTCACTGATCATCGATCTACTCTGCGGAGTATTGACGGGCACGACGCTTAGCGGCGATGTGAAGCTCATCATGGATCTCTCGGGTCCGATGAATACCTCTCATCTTCTGATGGCAATTAATATTGGCAGCTTTGTGAACGTAGAACAGTTCAAGAAGAATATCGATGAAGTGATTCTGCGGATTAAGACTCTTCCATCCATCCAGGGGCCGCCGGCTTTCCTGCCCGGAGAGATCGAGTTCGAAAAGGCGGAGAAATGTAGAGCAGTGGGCATCCCGTTTTCAGCAGATTTGCTGACCTCTCTTGGCGAACTCGCCGAACGTTATGGAGTGCCAAGATTGGAAACACGGTTCGACGCTTAACAATTGCAGCGAGGAATCCGTTTTACTGGATCGTGTAGGTAACATCTCTGTTCGGAGCCGCACCAACGTCCTGCAATCTGGCAGTTCGCGACTGCGAAGATACACACGGAATCGCGGCGGCTTCCATGCAATGTGTATGGCCGGAGAGTCGCCCCCCGGCCTCCATTTCCTAGTTTCCGACGGGAAGCTGTGTCTATAGGTCAATTACGGTGCTTACGAAAGCCGGAATGAACCGATCTCCAAAGCATTCGTAAAGTGTTGCCATCATGGCAAAACCGGTACAGTGATTGGCCGCGATGAACTCCGGATTAAACAATGCAAGCTGAGTGAGGGTGCTTCCCTGCTGTTCTTTCGATAAAGGTCCCAGGTGAGTGCCACCAATCCACCCGGCTAACCGCGAAGTACCTGTGACCTCAAGTCCCCACCGCACCGTATTGACTAGTCCGGAATGAGTACATCCCCCGATCACCACCAGTCCGCGAGGGCTCGCATAGTACAGAGAAGTGTCATCCTCGACTTTGTCCTGACATTCAGACCCATCTGCCGCGCAGGTCATGAGTTCGGAATCACCAGTTTCGTAATCGGTGTACCGGGGGATATGCCCACTGATCCAGAGCCCAGAGATGATTTCAGTTGGCTTATCGGAAAAATGCCACTCGGCTCCAAGCGCCGTCAGCAGTTCCTTTTCATAAGGAATTCCGATGAACCGGCGCTGCGTCCCTGAAATAGAGTATCGAGACTGGAATATTCCCTTATGGGCATAAACCGGAATTGTCTTCCGCGCATGCTGTAACACATGGAATATGCCACCGGTGTGATCGTAGTGACCATGGCTCACCACCAGCATGTCCAGTTCTGAGGGCCGGAAGCCGAGCAGGTTCAAGTTGGAAACGACGGCTGACGTTTGGCCCGCATCGAAAAGAACTTTCTTCCCCTCGTGCTCAATCAGGAGTGACAGACCATGCTCCGCAAGAAGAGGGAGCCTTACTCCTGGCCGAACCGCATTGTCGATAATTACCGTAACCTTCATGGAGCGAGCCTCCAGGAATCTATTATTCAATAAATGAACCTCAGAGCCCTGCGCATCCATTTGCGCGTCATTAGATGTAATATACACTTACGTATTCATCGGTCATCGACAAACATTCAATATAGAGCGAGATGTCTCCGAGAGAATTGTGATACTGATGCCTGCAAGGCTGCGACTGCCAAAGACGTGTTTGTAATCTCAATCTAGCCTTCGATGGCGAAGTCGCGCGTTAACTCATCATGCAGGGCAAGTAACCACACGGGCCGGGCTAATTCCGCTCACTACTCTATGGAAGCGTGGATCAGAGTGCAGCATGGCGAGCTTTGGATCTTCTCTTGCAAACACAATCCAGCTACACCGCTCCTTTGCAGCTGTCTCCAGCCACTTGATGGCCTCCGATTGCTGGCCGAGAGCAACGTAGATGACGCTGATCCAATAGGGACTGAAGTATTGCTTCTGCCGTAGCTTGAGCAGTGCGTTCAATATCTTCGTAGCACCAGCTTTGTCACCCATGCGCGCGAGGCCATATGCCACGTGGGCTCTGGCCAGTGCGCTGTTATCCGAATATTCCAGGGCAAGCCGGAACTCTGCCACTGCCGATTCGATTCCCCCGAGTCTTTCCCACGCCATTCCTGCGCTGGTATGCCCAATCCATAGCGACGAGTCCAACTCCATCGCCTTATTCAGTTGATCGAGGGAGGCCCCGTAATCTCTGGCGTAATACAGAGCCCACCCGAACATGATCGCCGAATAGCTTGCGAACGGGTCCAGTTCACAAGCCTGCCGCATCAGGAAAACTGCTTCGTCATGCCTTCCGAGGGCCGCAAGAACCTGGGCGTATCCCCCGACAGCGGGTGGATATCTCGCATCAAGCGAGAGCGCACGAAGCAAGCTGGCCTCCGCGGCATCCCAATCGTGTTCATAGAAAAACTGATAGTACGCAAGAGCGGTCCTGGCCTCAGCTGAATCTTCGATTGCAAGAGCTTTGTCCACGTAACTCTTCACCGCAGGAAAAGCTTTGGTGGACGGCACAATTCCCAACCTCGCCGCCATACAGTGAGCGTTGGCAAGAGCTACCCAGGCAAGGGCAAACTGGGGACACTCTCGCACCGCTGATTCCATGAGCAGAATGCAACGATCGAGCGCATCTTCTGTAAGTCTGGAGCGGAGGGAACAACCTTGAAGGTAGTTTTCATAAGCACTGGCCGGGACAGATCCCAGTTGCGAGGGGCGAATGGAGATGGGAATCGATTGAATCACCGAGGACGCAATCTTCCGGCTGATTCCGATCTGATTCGTGAACAGATCTCTTCTCGGATGCGTATAGGTCTCTCCCCACACGCACGCCTGCGCCCTGCATTTCAACAACCTTATGATGACCCGCATCTGCCCGTCGGCTTCTGACATTTTGCCCACGAGCATGTAATCAGCCGAAACGTCACGGCAGAGCGATAGCTTTCCTTTTCCTTTTCGGGCAAGCTCCGTCGTAAATTCCGGAGTTACCACAGAGATGGAAGGAGACATGCGGCGGAGCTCAACAATGATCAACTCGGTCATTGCAGAGGCAAACGACTCACAGTGCATGTCGCGATCGGTTTCCAGTGGAAATACTGCAACTCTCTGACGGTCCCTGTTCAGCGTGATCGTCTCGGGCGCACCCGAACGGCTCACGTTGGCGATGAAGCGATATCCGTGGCTTCCTACGGTCTCAACATATCGGGCGTCCGACGCCTTGTCATTCAGAGCCGATCGGAGCCTTCTGATCGCAACGTTGAGGCACAGGTCTCCCTCAATGAAGGTGTTCGGCCATACCTTGCTGATGATTTCCTTTCTGGAAATCAATTCCTTCGGCCGCTGCGAGAGAAGCGCGAGAATCTGAAAAGGCTTGGCTTGGAGTTGGACCCTGCTGCCATTCTTGAACAGTTCACCACTATCAATGTCCGCAATAAAGTCGGCGAAGTATACCCGGTGTGACTTCAAGGTAGGCATCTGAACCATCCTTGTTATCGGCGAAAGTTACTTCCGCGAAAAATTTGGGCCTCATCATACACCAGAAGTGCTGGTTCTTCAGCTACGAATACAAGGACGCAGGATATTCGCCGGTAATCCAGATGTAAGTGAAGGATTACTTCGCATTCGCGCACTAGGGTACATACTGTAGGCGTTTTTTGGCGACCGCGTTGATCTATTTTGTAAACACGGCAAGCAGCAATGGGAGCCCGAGCATAACGCTCATACATTCATTTCAGGTTACCCGGTGTTCTGCGCCATAGATATACAAAGACAAGGAGGTTTCCAGGGACGAACAGGTGAGGAAGACCGGAGTTCAGATTTAGGGATCGTGGCTAGGAAGTGTATTTAAGACTCTGATTATTATTTCGATAGGCTTTCATTTTTTGCCAATGCTGCCACGCCGGGACACCTCGCCCGGCTCCGTGAATCGAATCGCTGCTTCGAATTCGACACTGCATGCGCATGTGTATCTGCCGCGTGCATGGTCTTATCTGCGCCTTAATCAAGAAACCCGCGACTATCGAAGGGCGTATCGCTCTTTATCGCTTTCGTTCGCTGTTGTGTTTGCGGCGATTTGAATTGAGCGAAGCGGGAGCGGCTTATCGAGATTCTGGGAACCCCTGCAACAAAACGGGAACTGCAACCGCGCAGATAGCACGGCAACATCCCGTGCGAGTTAAGAGTAAAGAGATTGACCGTGCTGCATCAGCACAGTACTAGGTGAGTTCGAACGAGAGCAGCACAGTTTTGAAATCTCAAGGGTGGGCATTATGCTGGACACCTATTCACCAACGCAAGCAGTGTACTGGATATTCCCGGGGCGACTGCTGTTTCCGGTTATCACGCTTCTCGGGATTTCGTGTTTCGTCTATATCTTGGCCAGACGCATGGCGCCGCTCTATCACAGCGCGCCCGATCCTCGGTTTGACCGCGTCTCGGCCCGGCTATTCCGGAGCTTGAAGTACTGGTTAGGACAATGGAAACAGCCGCGCTTTCTCTTCGCAGGTGTTCTTCACATTCTGATTTTCGCTGGATTCCTCATTCTGTCGGTTCGCTCTGTTGCACTTGTGATGATGGGGGTTTCCGGACACTCTATGCTGCCGAGCTTCTCTGAGGGACATCTCTACCACGTCATCAAGGATTATTCGGCAACCCTCGTTTTTCTTGCGGCACTCATTGCTGCGATTCGCAGGGCGATCTTCCGGCCATCCCGATATGCGGTGCCGGCGCGGTACGGAAAGGACCATACGGCTGAGGCCCTCTTGGTATTGGGGCTGATCTCGCTGCTAATGCTCTCAGAGAGCGCGTTTGAAGCCAGTCAATCTGTGCTCTTGCAGCAGCAAGGAAACGGACCTGAGTCGTCAGCTCCGCTTGCGCTTGCCTGGATATTCAGGAGCTCACTACTTTGGTCGCCTCACTCTTTCTTGGTTGCACTCCACAACGGTGCCTATCTCACCCATGAACTTACCTTCTTTGCCTTTCTCTGTTTCTTACCCTTGGGAAAGCACTTTCACGTTGTTACCTCGTTCTTCAATGTGTACTTCGCCAAGTTAGACCGGGGAACCGTCAAGCCGGTCCGCTGGGGAGTAGCAAACCTGGATACGGTAAAGTCCTTCGGCGTGAAAAGCCTTGAAGATTTTACCTGGAAGCACCTACTCGACTTCTACAGTTGTGCAGACTGCGGGCGGTGCTCAGATAATTGCCCAGCCAATACCGTAGGACGTCCTCTGTCACCAAGATTCCTCTCCATCAAGGCTCGCAACTATCTGTTCCAGCATTACCCGCTCTTCAGCCGTTCGAAGGCAAACGGGGCAGCTTTGATTGGCGGAATTTATTCGGAAGACGAGGTCTGGTCCTGCACCACGTGCGGAGCCTGTGAAGAAGAATGCCCGCTGATGATCGAGTACATCGATAAGATTGTCGATCTCAGGCGCGGACTGATTGATGAAGGAAACGTGCCGCAGTCTATGCAGAAGCCCTTGAAGGGATTGGAGAGCCGCGGCAATCCGTACGGCAAGATGGAAAAGAAACGGGCCAACTGGTCAGAGGACAAAGAGTTCCAGCAGAGCTGTAGGGTCAAGATTCTGGATGGCAAGCAGAGCGCAGACACTCTGTACTTCGTCGATAGCATTACGTCTTTCGACGACCGGATTCAGGCCATTGGCCGCGCAACCGCCAGGATTCTCGATCATTGCGGAGAGAACTTCGGGATTCTGGGCGCAGCGGAGAAGGACAGCGGTCATGATGTCCGGCGCTTCGGCGAAGAAACACTGTTCATGGAGTTGCGTGACCGCAACGTAGATGCCATCAAAGCCTCCGGCGCCAAACGAATCGTTACCGCCGACCCTCATGCCTATAACGCCCTGACAAACGATTACAAAGATGTGCCACCCGTAGAACACATCAGTCAGCTGATCGCGCGACAGGTGGAGGCTGGCAACATTAGCTTCAATCCGGTTGAAAAAGCCGACGCCGTGTACACGTACCACGACCCGTGCTACCTGGGCAGGCACAACCAAATCTACGACGATCCCAGAAATGTGCTCGATGCCATTCCTGGCTTAAAGAGAGTCGAAATGGAGCGGTGCCGCGATCGTTCATTCTGCTGCGGCGGAGGTGGGCTGATGTTGTTCTACGAGCCGACCGAGGATGAGCGAATGGGCGTACGAAGGGTGCAGATGGCCGCTGAGGCGGGAGCAAACGTCATCGTGACCGCTTGTCCGTTCTGCATGGTGAACATGGAAGACGCAATCAAGGTGGCGGGCATGGAAGGCAAGATGACGGCCATCGATCTGGCGGAATTGGTTGACAAGCAGATGGTACGGCGAGGTTTTGAAACAGATGCGGTAGAGCTAGTGACTGCTGGAACACACAACGCGTAGCAGGAGGATGGAAGTGGACATTCTAGTTTGCGTTAAAGGCGTACCTGACAATTCCGAGAACGAGATCGAGCTCAACAGTGCCGGCAGCGACATCGAGCGTGACGACTTGGTGTACTCGGTGAATGAATGGGATAACTACGCAGTGGAAGAGGCTCTTCAGATCGTCGAGAAAAATGGCGGAGACGTGACCGTGGTCACGGTCGGCGGAGAGGATGGCGAGGAGATACTGCGCCGCGAAATGGCCATGGGAGCGAAGCACAGCGCGCTGATTTCCGACGAGGCGTTTGAAGGATCGGACGGCGCGGGCATTGCCAAGCTTCTCAAAGCTTTTGTGCAGAAGAACCGGTATGACCTCATCTTGACGGGCGTGCAGGCCGAGGACGGCGCCGCTCAGGTCGGAGGCATGTTGGCGGCGATGCTCGACTATCCCTTTGCATCTCTGGTGAACTCCATCGAAGTTCTGGATGGCGGCAAACTGAAGGTCAGCCGCGAAATTGAAGGCGGAAACAAGGAGCTGAACGAAATCGACCTTCCCTGCGTGCTCTCGATCCAGACCGGCATTAATGAGCCGCGCTATGTCGGAATGCGAGGTATTCGTCAGGTGGCCTCCATAGAGATCCCAACCCTCGGCGCATCGGAGCTGGGAATTGCCGCCGAGTCTGTCGGGAAGTCCGCAGCCAAGGTGCAACGCATGGACTACTTCCTGCCCACGGTTGACAAGGGAGCCGAGATTCTCAACGGCAGCCGGGATGAGGTCATCGACAAAGTAATTGGGTTGGTACGAGCAAAAGGAGGATTGAAATGACGGCTCAAATCTTTGCCTATGTTACGCATAAAAACGGTGTGCCCGATGATGCAGCGTTTGAGTCACTGACTGCGGCGAAAAAGATCGACGCTACCGCCTCTCCGGCGGCCATTGTCACTGGCTTTGGCCCGGACCTTGATGCAGTTTGCAAGCGCCTCCAGGATTCCTATAGCGAAATTTGGAAAATCTCGAACGAAGCTCTCGCCTATCCAAATGCTGAACTTATCCGTAAAGCTCTGGTCTCTATCCTGCCGCCCGCCAGCATCGTACTTCTTCCTCACTCTCACTTTGGCGTTGACCTTGGGCCAGGACTTTCCGTCAAGTTGGAGGGAGCATTTGTTCCCGACGTTGTAGCCATCGATGGCGTCGATGGCGGCTGTCTCAAGGTTGTCCGCCAGGAGTTCGGTGGACAGATGAGCGCGCACGTTCAATGCGATATCTCCGCTGGCGCGGTGATCAGTTTACGGGGCGGAGCATTCAAGCCAGTCGAAGCGCCGCCCGTTGGCGGGACAGTAGTAGACAAATCATCCACATTGGGCGTCCTCTCCGCAGGACGGCGCTATCTGCAGACGGTGGTTGCGGAACTCGGCGATGTCGACATCAGCAAAGAAGCCATCCTAGTTTCCATAGGCCGGGGCATACAGGAAGAGGACAACGTCCATATCGCGCAGGATTTGGCCGATGTCCTGGGAGCGGCCGTAAGTTGCTCGCGGCCAGTCGTGGACGCCAAATGGTTGCCGAAGTCCCGCCAGGTAGGCTCATCCGGACAAACCGTAAAACCCAAGGTTTACCTCGCCTGCGGCATCAGTGGTTCGTTCCAGCATCTTGCCGGAATCAAAGGCAGTCCTTTCATTATCGCCATTAATAAGAATCCCAAAGCTCCCATCTTTCAGGTGGCAGACGTGGGAGTTGTTGACGACCTCCTGGAGTTCCTGCCGGAGCTGACAAGCAAAATCCGCGAAGCGGTGAGCATGAAATAGAGGAGTCCCATGATTACTAAGAAGACGCTGAAACTAAGTTTGAAGTCCCTTCGAGATTTTGCAAAAAAACAGCTGCCAGACCAGTTGCTGATCGATCTGGATGCGCGTGACGAATGTCCTCTGGAAATCATTCACACGCTCTGCGACCCCAAGGGAATCGGCATTCAACTGCTCTTTATCCCCGAAGAGTATGGCGGCTTCGGCGGTGGTGCCTTTGACGTGTATTGCGTCTGCGAAGAGATGGCGCACATCGATCTGGGCGTCGCAACCGCCGTATTGGCCACGTTCCTCGGTAGCGATCCAATCTTCGTCGGAGCTACTCCAGAGCAGAAAAAGCTCTGGCTGGGCCGCATCGCCGATGAGGGACTGCTCTTCGCCTACGGCGCAACAGAGCCGGAGGCAGGAAGCGATCTGGGCGCTCTAAAAAGCACGGCAGAGCGGGTGATGGATGGCGACCGCATCGCCGGCTACAAAATCAATGGACTGAAACAGTGGATCAGCAACGGCGGCATCGCGGATGCCTACACGATTCTGGCTGCCACGTCGGCTGGTCCGAGTTGGTTCATCGTAGAAAAAGGCGCGCCAGGCTTTAAGCACGACAAGCCGGAAGATAAGCATGGCATTCGCCTCAGCAACACGGCCGCGCTAGCACTCGATAACGTCTATGTGGATGCGGATCGGTTGATCGGCGGCGTCGAAGGACAGGGACTAAACCAGGCTCAGGCTGTCTTCGGCTACACACGCCTCATGGTCGCGGCATTTGGTCTCGGCGCAGGTTGGGCGGCGCTGGATCGAGCGATTCCATATGCTACTAAGCGCATCCAGGCCGGAGCGCCACTCTCTGAAAAGCAGGGATACACGCATAAATTGATCGTGCCGCACGTTGCCCGCCTGGAAGCAGGACGCGCCTCGATTGAAGAAACCGCCGAGCGCATCGACGCCGGTGAGGGCAGTCTAAACACTGAAGGCGCCATCGCCAAGTACATGTCGACCGAGGCCGGAGACAAGGCTGCCGACGCCAGCATTCAGGCGCTTGGTGGCTACGGCTACACCCACGAATACATGGTGGAAAAGATCAGCCGGGATGTTCGCATCACCACGATCTACGAGGGCACCTCAGAGATCATGGAGATGACGATCAGCCGCGACCGTTGGCAGCTTCATCTGAAGACGCGCGGGCAGTACTACCACGATCAAGCAAAGAAGTTTCAAGAGATGCATATGGCTCATCCAAAGTCAGGCGCTAACATCGCCGCGCTGGCCTTGCACGCGCTCGCTGAAGTGCTGGAGAAAGCGCGTGCCGCCCGCCTCACCCGGCACCAACACATTCTGCTGCGCCTGGGAGAGCTGATCGCCTACGCGGAAAGCGCCGGCAGCCTTGCCCGGCGAGCCGCGCTCACGGACGAAGGCAAGCTCAATGAAAAAGCCAGCCAACGCTTTGACGCGACTGCTCTTGCGGCGATCAGCCGGATCTTCGCCCGCGAGGCCGCGCTCAAAGTGGGGCAAGAGGGCTTGCGTTGGATCTGCGCAAGCGGTGGCGTGAATGACTCAGAGATGACAGCGTTTGAAGCGGCACTTGGTCTGCAGGCGATTCAACGTGCCCAGGCCGGACTGCTTGCAGACATGGACTACGTCGCTGACGTGCTCTTCAATCGCGTGGCGAAACGCGCAGGCGTCTAGCCATTGAGAGGCGAAGTCTTCGTAAGTTAGGGATGTCCGGCCATGCTTTCGGCGCTGAATGCGCTTTGCATTTATCGGGGGTGTCGTCATGGAAGATACAGCTTATCGAGCAATTGCGATTGTGGGAGCGGGTGCGGTTCTGCCCGATGCTCCGAACGTTGCGGCATTTTGGGAAAACATTAAGACCGGCCGCTACTGCATTAGTGAAGTTACACCTGAACGTTGGGATCCAGCCGCTTACTATGATGCCGATCACAGCGCTCCTGATAAGACTTACTCCAAGATTGGCGGCTGGGTTCGGGAGTTCCCATGGGATCCGATTAAGTGGCGGCTGCCTATCCCTCCACGGGTTGCTAAAGCCATGGATGAAGCGCAGCAGTGGGGACTTGCCTGCACTCGCGAAGCGCTGGAAGACTACGGATATCCCGGGCGGTCATTGGACCCTGATCGCACGGCGGTCATCCTCGGCAACGCCATGGCCGGAGAGAAACACTATCTGACATCATTGCGCATTTACTTCCCGGAATATGCGCGGGAACTGGCCTCATGCGCCGCATTCACCTCCCTGCCCGAAGCAATTCAGTCCTCCATCACCCGTGAGCTCCACAGCCGGATTGGGATGCGCCTGCCGGAAATTACTGAGGACAGCATGCCGGGCGAACTGTCCAACTGCCTCGCCGGACGCATTGCCAATGTCTACAACTTTCATGGCCCCAACTTCACAGCGGATGCCGCCTGTGCTTCGACTATGGCAGGGCTGAGTGCTGCGGTGCACGGACTGGTGAACCATGATTTCGATTTCGCGGTGGCGGGCGGTATCGATCGCAATATGGGCGCACCGACCTTCGTCAAGTTCTGCAAAATCGGCGCGCTATCGGCAACCGGCACGCGACCCTATGCCGAGGGTGCCGATGGCTTCGTCATGGGCGAAGGAGCAGTGATTTTCCTGCTCAAGCGCCTGGCCGATGCCGAGCGCGATGGAGACAAAATCTACGCGGTGCTGCGTGGCATTGGCGGATCGAGCGACGGCAAGGGAAAAGGCATCACGGCACCCAACCCGGTAGGCCAAAAGTTCGCCATCGAACGCGCCTGGAAAAACGCCGGACTGTCGCCTGCTACCGCGACCATGATTGAAGGCCACGGCACATCGACCATGGTCGGCGACGTTGTCGAAGTCCAGAGCATGGTGGACTCGCTCGCCGGCTACAATCTTCCTCACGCCTCAGTGGCCCTCGGGTCGGTAAAGTCAAACATTGGACATCTCAAGGCGGCTGCCGGTGCTGCCGGAATGCTGAAGGCTATCCTTGCTCTTCGGGATAAGGTGCTGCCTCCCAGCGTAAACTGCGGACGCACTAATCCCGATATCGATTTTGCGCACTCACCGCTTTACGTCAATGGCAAACTCAGGCCCTGGGATATTCCGAAAGATACTGTGCGCCGTGCTGGGCTGAGCGCCTTCGGCTTCGGCGGGACCAACTTCCACCTTGTACTCGAAGAACATATTCCCGGCAGGCTGAACGGCAACGGCAAGCACTCGGTGGCCGTTGATTATCCCGCAGGAGTGCCGAACAGCGCTGTCACTTACCAAGCTGCTTCCAACCCAGTCCACGCCGCGGACACTACGCCGCCCGCGGCATCGTGCAAAGCGCCATTGCGCGGCGCTCTGGTGATCGGCGCCAACTCGGCTGCTGATCTCGTCGAACGGTTGCGGGCAGTGCAACTCGCTGCTGCGGTGGGTCAGGCTCCGGCTCCGGCGGCTCCAGCGGAAGCTGACCTGCGCTCGCCCGAACGCCTGGCGATTGATTATGCCGATGCCGCCGAATTGGCGGACAAATCGGCGAAGGCGCTCAAGGCTCTCGCAGCAAACCAACCGCCCATCTGGAAAGCTCTTCGCGCTCAAGGCATCTTTCGCGGACACGGCCCTGCGCCCCAAGTAGCGTTCCTATTTACCGGTCAAGGTTCGCAGTACGTAAACATGGTCCAGGAACTGCGTCGCGCAGAACCCGTGGTAGCCGAGACCTTTGCGGAGGCTGATCGTGTTCTAAGCCCGCTGCTCGGCAAACCTCTAAGCGAATTCATCTTCGTTGATGGAGCCGATCCGAACGCAGTCGCAAAGGCTGAAGAAGATCTGCGTCAGACTGCCATTACGCAACCAGCCGTGATCGCAACAGACGTTGCGATGACTCGTCTATTAGCCGCCTTCGGCATCCGGCCCGATATGGCTATGGGCCACAGCGTCGGCGAATACGGAGCTCTGGTAGCAGCAGATGCCCTGCCCTTTGACGATGCGATGGAGGCGGTCAGTGCCCGCGGCCGCGAAATGACTCTGGTCTCACTCGGAGACAACGGCAGCATGGCTGCGGTCTTCGCACCGCTCGAAAAGATAGAAGAAATACTGAAGACGATTGACGGCTACGTGGTGATTGCCAATATCAACAGTAAGTCGCAAGCCGTCATCGGCGGTGAGAGCAAAGCAATCCAGCAGGCAACGGAAGCTTTCCTGAGCGCAGGCTTTAACGCTGTGCCACTTCCCGTCAGCCATGCGTTCCACACTGCAATTGTCGCTTCCGCCAGTGAGCCGTTGAAGCGTATGTTGGAACGCCTTCGCCTGCAGCCTCCCCGGCTGCCGGTCATCGCTAACATCAATGGCGAGTTCTACCCCACCACGCCTGACTCTAAGCCGCACATGGTGGAAATGCTGGCAAAGCACGTTGCCGCTCCGGTGCAGTTTGTAAAAGGTCTGCAGAAGCTATACGAGGCTGGTGCGCGCGTTTTCGTGGAAACCGGTCCGAAGAAAGCACTGCAAGGGTTTGCCGACGATGTGCTCGGGGAACATAGCGATGTGATTTCACTTTTCACCAACCATCCGAAACTAGGTGATCTCATGGCATTCAATCAGGCACTGTGTGGTCTGTACGCTGCGGGCCTCGGAAGTGGGCAGCCGGACACTGCCCGCGAGCTTACGCCGGAAGCGCCGCAGCGCATTCCAATCACTTCTGAAATCCAAGGGGGAACAATTCCGCTCGCCACTGACGGCGAAGTTGCGCAGAGACCTCGTGCCAACACGGCCAAGCCTCCCGTGGTCATCACCGGCGCGGCTCTGGGACTTCCCGGCACGGAACACATTTTCGATGACGCCAACATAGGCCGCATCCTGAACGGAGAGCAATTCATCGATGTGATTCCTACTCGATTCCGCCGCGCCATGCTCGACAAACACATTACGCGGCTTGTGAAGAGCGACGGCGGCGGCGCGTTTGAAACCATCAGCGACGTTAAGGACGTAATCAAGCTGGCAGGCCGTGGCGGCGCCTTCGATGTTGAATCCGAATTCGGAGTGACTGCCGAGCGCTCGGCAGCCTTCGATCGCACAACCTCTCTGGCCATTGCCGCCGGTATCGATGCGTTGCGTGACGCCGGCATTCCCCTGATCATGCGCTACAAGACGACGAGCAAAGGCACGCAGTTGCCGGATCGCTGGCAGCTTCCGGAGGCTCTGCGTGACGATACCGGCGTAATCTTCGCCTCGGCGTTTCCCGGATGCGATTCTTTCGCCGACATGCTCTCGCGCTATTACGAGGACCGTGCGCGCCGCGAGCAACTGTCCATGTTGCAAGACCTGCAGACTCGGTCGGCAGAGCTAAACGGTCATTCTGTGCTGGGGCAGGAAATCGATCATCTCGTCGAACAGTTACGGATCGCCGTCAATAAGAATCCATATCAATTCGACCGGCGCTTTATGCTCAAAGTCCTGCCAATGGGGCATTCTCAATTCGCCGAATTCATCGGCGCCAGAGGACCGAACACGCAGATCAACGCTGCTTGCGCCAGCACCGCCCAGGCAGTGGCGCTGGCCGAGGATTGGATTCAAGCTGGACGTTGCCGCCGCGTGATCGTCATTTCAGCGGACGACGTCACCTCCGACCATCTGCTCGAATGGATGGGCGCGGGGTTCCTGGCCAGCGGCGCGGCCGCTACCGACGATGTAGTGGAAGATGCGGCCATTCCCTTTGACCGCCGTCGCCATGGCTTGATCGTCGGCATGGGCGCAGCGGCCCTTGTCGTCGAGAGCGCCGCTGCCGTACATGAACGCGGCGTCCAGCCAATCTGCGAGGTCTTGAGCACCGTCACGGCCAACAGCGCTTTCCACGGCACTCGCCTCGATGTCCAGCACATTGGCCAGTTAATGGAAAACCTGGTTACCAAGTTCGAAGCCACTAGTGGAATTTCACGCTTCCAGATTGCTCCGCAAATGGTTTTTGTCTCGCATGAAACTTACACGCCGGCGCGCGGCGGCAGTGCTTCAGCCGAGATCAATGCATTGCGTCACGTCTTTGGCAACAGCGCGGATCAGATCGTAATTGCCAACACCAAGGGCTTTACCGGACATGCAATGGCCACCGGAATTGAAGACGTCGTCGCCGTCAAAGCCTTGGAAACGGCTTGTGTGCCGCCTGTACCTAACTTTAAGGAGATCGATCCCGAGCTTGGGTCTTTGAACCTGTCCAAGGGAGGCATCTATCCTGTCCAGTACGCTTTGCGTCTGGGAGCGGGGTTCGGTTCACAGATCAGCATGATGCTGCTGCGTTGGGTGGCAACCAAAGACGGCGTTCATCGCAGCCAAAATGCACTTGGCTACGCCTACCGCGTTGTCGATCTAGAAGCTTGGAATGCCTGGCTTGCCCGGCAAGCTGGCGCTCCGGCAGCGAGTCTGGAAATAGTCCATCGCACCCTCCGTATTCATGACTCGCAAGCGCCCTTGAGCGTGCCTGAGGTTGCTCGTTCCGAAGCCGCTCGTGTTTCCCAACCCGTGCCCGAGGCAACTCCTGCGCCGCCGCTAATCAAGCCTGTAATAGTGAATGCCCGTGCAGTAGATGCCCCGGCAACTCCTGCGCCGCATGGCATCGTTGAGGCAATTCCGAAAGTTGAGCGGATCGCAGTCGCAGCTTCCGCTCCGCCGCTAACCACTTCACCGGGCGAATCGGTCAAGGAGCGAATTCTGGCTCTGGTCTCTGAAAAGACCGGCTATCCGGTTGATATGCTCGATCTCGATCTTGACCTGGAAGCCGACCTGGGCGTTGATACAGTGAAGCAGGCAGAGGTGATGGCTGGCATTCGCGAAGCTTACGGCATCGCCCGTGATGACACTATCAAGCTGCGTGATTTCCCAACTCTATCTCACGTCATTCGCTTCGTCTACGAGCGCCGTCCGGATCTTAGCGAGCACCCGAAAATCGCGGTCGCCGCCGAGGCGCAAGACACCACCCCGAAGGCGCCGGAAGTTGCGGCGTCGGTGCCGGTCGTAAGCTCCAGCGACGCTGTGAAGGAACGCATCTTGGCACTCGTGGTGGAGAAGACCGGGTATCCGCTCGAAATGTTGGATCTGGACCTGGATCTCGAAGCAGACTTGGGCGTGGACACCGTGAAACAAGCGGAATTGTTCGCCGCAATCCGAGAGACCTACAACATTCCACGCGACGAGAACATCAAGCTGCGCGACTATCCCACGCTGGCGCACGTCATTCGCTTTGTGCATGAGAGGCGGCCTGATCTCGCTGGCGCAAATCCCCTGCCGCCAAGCCGAGAGGTCGAGCCCTCGACTGCGCCACCTGTCACCGAACCAGGCATCATCGCACCACCTGTCGCTGTCGTCGCCCAAGCCGATGCGAACGACGCGATTAGAGAAAAGATTCTGGAGATCGTGGCCGAGAAAACCGGTTATCCCAAGGAGATGCTCGACCTCGACTTGGATCTCGAAGCGGACCTCGGCGTAGACACCGTAAAACAAGCGGAAATGTTCGCTGCCGTGCGCGCCGCCTACAACATTCCGCGTGATGAAAACATAAAGCTGCGCGACTTCCCTACTCTGGCCCATGTCATCAAGTTCGCCCATGACAGGCAGCCCGCGTTGGCCACCGCGCCACCGTCATCAACCGCTCCAGCCACTCCTGCTGACACACCAATCCCAGCCGCAGAAGCCCATACCGAGAACACAATCACTGAGGATTCAATCAAAGAGAAAATCCTCGAGATCGTCGCCGAGAAGACCGGCTATCCCAAGGAGATGCTCGACCTCGACTTGGATCTCGAAGCGGACCTTGGCGTAGACACCGTTAAGCAGGCGGAGATGTTCGCTGCCGTTCGCGCCGCCTACAACATCCCGCGTGATGAAAACATAAAGTTGCGCGACTTCCCTACCCTGGCCCATGTCATCAAGTTTGCTCATGACAGGCAGCCAGGTTCGGCGCCCCCGCCGCCGGTCTCTCAACCCACAATTGAAGCGCCTGCGAAAGCAACGTCGCAACCTATTCCAATTACCCGCCCGCGTCCCACCCTCGCATCTTTTGAAGCGGCGAACAGCATTCCTCGTCGCGTGCCCGTCCCCGTGTTGCGCCCGCCCTTAAACCTTTGTAAGCCAACGGGAGTCACCCTTGCTCCCGGCTCTCGCGTAGTTCTCATGCCAGACAACGCTGGAGTCGCAGATGCTCTCTCACAGCTGCTGCAGACTATGGGCGTAGAGGTCTTACGCATAGAGGGCGCGCCGGACGCAGACGCCCTCGTCACGCTGCTTAAAAAGTGGATGGCGGCTGGCCCCGTGAAAGGCGTCTATTGGCTCGCAGCACTCGACCACGAGAGCAGCGTTCACACCATGGAACTAGCTCAATGGCATGATGCATTGCGTGTCCGAGTTAAATCGTTCTTCACCACCATGCGCGCGCTCTACGACCAGATTTCTGCGGCCGGAACCTTCCTGGTTTCAGCCACTCTGCTCGGAGGACAGCACGGATATGACGATGCTGGAGCAGTAGCGCCGCTCGGTGGTGCAGTCGTTGGCATGACCAAGACCTACAAGCGCGAAAGAGGCGACGTTCTCGTCAAGTCAGTCGATTTCGAACTGACGCGCGATGCATCGTCCCTTGCCGAACTTCTCGTCCGTGAAACTCTGCGCGACCCCGGTGCGGTCGAAATCGGCTACAAGCAGGGTGAGCGTTGGAGTGTCGGCCTGCGAGAACAGCCAGCAGCAGACGGTAATCCCGGCTTAACCTTGGACAGCAACAGCGTCTTTGTGGTCACCGGAGCGGCGGGAAGCATTGTCTCCGCCATTACCGCCGATCTGGCCGCTGCTTCCGGTGGCACATTCTATCTACTGGACTTGGTGCCCGAACCCGATCCCAATAGTCCGGACCTGGCGCGTTTCGTAAGCGACAAAGACGGACTGAAGCGCGATCTTTTCGCACGGATACAGGCACGCGGCGAGCGCGCTACTCCGGCTCTCGTTGAGAAAGAACTGGCGGGCCTGGAGCGAGCGCAAGCCGCCCTCAGTGCAATCCAGGCTGTGCGCGCCGCTGGTGGCAAGCCATATTACTTCAGTGTCAATCTCACCGATGCGGCTGCGGTGGCCAAAGTCATCGATCAGGTACGCCAACGCAGCGGTCGCATTGACGTACTGCTGCACGCTGCTGGCATGGAGCGCAGTCATTTCCTGCCGGATAAAGACCCTCGCGAATTCGACCTGATCTTCGACGTAAAGAGTGACGGTTGGTTCGATCTTCTGCGGGCAATCGGCGATATGCCTCTGGGAGCAACCGTAGCCTTCAGTTCGATTGCAGGCCGCTTCGGCAACGGAGGGCAAGCGGACTATAGTTCGGCCAATGATCTGTTGTGCAAGATCACTTCGAGCTTCCGCACCACCCGTCCGGCCACACGCGGCATTGTTATCGATTGGACAGCTTGGGCGGGCATCGGCATGGCTACGCGCGGTTCGATTCCTAAAATGATGGAACTTGCTGGCATTGATATGCTGCCGCCAGAGGCGGGCGTACCTCTAATTCGCCGTGAGTTAACCGAAGGAGGAACGCGCGGAGAGATCGTCGTCGGAAAGCGCCTTGGCATCCTCATGAACGAATGGGATGCAACCGGCGGGCTGGATACCGACGCGGTCAGTGCGTCCGCCGAAAAGCTCTCGCGCACAGAGGGCCCGATGATCGGCAAAATCGTCAGCATGGGGCTTCACAGTGGCCTCACCATAGAAACCACGCTCGACCCGGCCGCTCAACCGTTCCTGCACGACCATCAGATTGGCGGCACGCCCGTGCTGCCCGGCGTCATGGGCATCGAGGCATTTGCCGAAGCAACTCTTGTGGTGCTGCCTGGCTGGCACATCGAAGCGGTAGAAGACGTTCACTTCCTGGCACCGTTCAAGTTTTATCGCGGCCAGCCACGGCAAGTGACGATCCAAGCGGTCATCTCTCAGCAAGGGAATACCGTAGTGGCAGACTGCCGATTGACCGGTCACAGGACGCTTCCCAAACAGGCGGAGCCGGAAGTAACAACTCACTTCACAGCACGCGTTTGCTTAACCAAGCAGGCTGTGGCGGAGGTCTCCGCCAGGAAGCTTCCGGCAGCAGACGGGGCAATCTTCCAGGGCGCCGATATCTATCGCATCTATTTCCATGGTCCCGCGTACCAGGTTCTGGACCATGCATGGAAAGATGGGAATTGTATCGTCGGCCAGATGGCGAAGAACCTTCCTACGCATCACCAGCCATCCAATCTCCCTGTACTCCTCGCTCCTCGTCTGATCGAGCTCTGCTTCCAAACCGCGGGGCTTTGGGAGATCAGTGCAGACGGCCGCATGGGTCTGCCGCGGCATGTTCGTCGCGTGTTCTTCTTGCGCACACCGGAGTTCAACGACGGCCCGCTCTATGCAGTGGTTACTCCCGACCCGGAGCATGGGAGTTTTGATGCCGAGGTAATCGACGCTGCAGGAAACCTGTACCTTCAGCTAAGTGGCTATTCGACGATCGCACTTCCAGATCGCGTCGATGCCAATTTGTTGACCGCGCTGCTAACGCCCGAACGTAACTTAGCAGTCGCAGACTAGGGACGCGGTCATGGATGTCTATTGGTTGGAGCAAAACAGCACGGACCTGCCGGATGGAAACGACTGGTTAAGTGCGGGCGACATGGCTCGGCTCAACAGCATGCGTTTTGAAAGGCGGCGGGCAGATTGGCGGCTGGGAAGGTGGACGGCGAAGTGCTCGCTCGCCGTCTACCTGCACCTCCCCTCGAACTTTCAGACATTGACGAAGATCGAAATCCGCGCAGAGCCGTCGGGTGCGCCCAAGGTATTTCTGGAGAACGAACCCGCCAATATCGCGATCTCACTCAGCCATCGCTCCGGTACTGCAATCTGTGCCCTGGCAGATTCCGGCGCGGCTCTCGGCTGTGATCTGGAAATCATCGAGCCACGCAGCGACGCTTTCGTCACCGACTATTTCACTGCGGAAGAGCAGGCATTCGTCAACCAGTCGCAGGGAGCAAACCGGTCTCAACTTCTGGCCCTGCTCTGGAGCGGCAAGGAGAGCGCACTAAAAGCCCTTGGTGTGGGCCTTCGCCTCGATACTCGATCCTTGGTGGTCAACTCGATGGGAAATGATCCAGCACCCGATTTGTCGCGGTCCTTTGACTCTCATGATTGGCACCCATTCGACGTTCGCTTTGGCGCCGATATCTTTCAGGGCTGGTGGCAACTTACCCACAACTTCCTGCGGACTTTAGTCGCCGCTCCGGCTCCGTCGCAACCGATTCCGTTAGTAATCCTGGAGTAGAAAGGCCCACACTTTCCTTGATCTGGACTTGCAGTATTTCGATAGAGGCGGAAGCGTCGCCAAATTCCAGCGAATGCCACCGGGAATCCACCGCACAGGTTAATGCCCACAATTAGAATGCAGGAGAACCTGGTTTGTAACTGGCGGCAGCGGTTCAGAACATGAGCAGTTAGTACGCGTCCTAAGCTTCCCTTGTCACAACAGCCATTGACCCAGCGCACGTACTCGCAACGCTTGCAGGCATACACTGAACGGTTCATGTGCCATTACATTGATCGATTTCAGAAAGCAACAATGTGAAACCTGGGACCAATCTTTTGATTGCTCTTGCCGTGCTTTGCCTCACGTGGTGCGCGGTTGCCTCTGCCCAACCCTCCGGCACTCAACAAAAACAAGGCGATGCCTGTGCATCGTGCCATTCTGACTTTTCTTCGGTGTTGCCGAAGGGACACCCCGAAGTGAAGCAACCAGCGTTGGATACCTGCATCTCCTGTCATTCCCTCGCACTGGCGGAAGATGCAAAGAAAAACGCATTCTCGACGCGCATTCATCTCGCTCATTCCAGTTCTCAGCTTAAGTTGGAATGCACCGCCTGCCATACCTATGTTCCGGGAAAGAGCTTCGGACTCATCGGGCAAAGCACTTCTTTGGGATCCCCCAACAACGACGACATGGCTGCAATCAAAGTGAAGTTCGCTTCCTGGCAGGAGTCATCACACATCGATCATCTGCACGAGAAAGCGATGGTTGATTGCTCCGGATGTCACGGAGAAGGGATTCCTCTATTGGACGCCGCGATTGACGACGCCCGCTGCCTTGCTTGTCATGGTCCCCGGGAAAAGCTTGCCAGCACGAGCGCGCCCAAGGATTTTCCGAAGCGCAATCCGCACGATTCCCATCTCGGAGAAATCTCCTGCACGGTCTGCCATCACGCTCACGCCGATTCGAAGGTGTACTGTCTTGATTGCCACGATTTCAAGATGACGATTCCAGGATCGGGGCATTAACGCTGTTTAGTTGTCATTATCTGTGACTATCGAGTTATAGAAGTCGCGCTTTTAAGGAGGAAACATGGCTAACGAAGAGAAGTCAGTAGTTTCTCGAAGAAAGTTCATCGGTGCAACGGCAGCATTGGCAGCAGGTGCCGTGGCGGCAAATCAGTTATTGTTTCCCGATGCGTTACATGCTGTGCAGACACCCACAAAGTGGGACCGAGAAGCCGATGTCGTGATTATCGGCACGGGCTATTCAGGCCTCGCGGCTGCAATCGAAGCCTTTGATGCAGGCTGCAGCGTCATTCTACTGGAAAAGAATCCGATCGTCGGTGGCAACTCGGTTATCGCCAGTGGTGGTTACAATGCGGTTGATCCTGAACGTCAGAAAAAGCAGGGCATCGAAGATTCCATCGATCTGCACTACAGGCAAACACTCAAGGGCGGCGACTACTGCGGTGACCCTGAAAAGGTCAGATACATGGTGGAAAATGCTCTGGACGGTGTCCACTGGCTCGAGAAGATGGGTGTTCAATTCGAACCTACGGTATATACGATTGTCGGCGCTCTCTATCCCCGCAGTCACGACCCCATAAACCACGGGCGGGGCGGGGCAATTGTGAAGGTGCTGAAATCTCAGGTAGATCGCAGAAAGATTCCGATTCTTCTCAACACTAAACTGACCGGGATAGTCAGAGAGAAATTTCTCGCCGGTCCGGTGCAGGGTGTGGAAGTGGAGAGTCGAGGGAAAAAGCTCTACTTCAAAGCAAAGCGGGGGGTAGTACTTGCAACGGGCGGCTTTGCTGCGGACGTAAAGATGCGATCGAAGTATAATCCGCGTCTCGATGCCGAGCTTCCCACCACCAATGTTCCGACTGCAACTGGAGAAGCCATCGTGTATGCGGAAGATGAAGGGGCGGACGTGATCGGCATGGATTACATCCAGCTTCTAATTGCCTGCAACTACTTCACGAAGCATTACGGTTCAATCACGAATCTTGGCATCGACCACGCGGTCTTTGTAAATACCAAGGGTGAGCGCTTCGTCGCAGAAGATGCACGCAGGGACGTCATGGCTGCGGCTGTTCTGGCACAACCCAAGAAGGTGCTGTTGTGGGTGGCTGACGACAGTTGTGGAAAGCGATTTGATGAAGCAACCACTGCCGAGATATTGAAAAACGGGGCATCTTTTAAAGCTGACACGCTTCAAGACCTCGCAACGATACTCAAAGACAAGTTTGACATTCCTCCCGATACATTTCTCGAGACGATAAGGAAATATAACGAATACGTCAAAAAAGGCGACGACACGGACTTTCATAAGACTCTCACTAATCTCAAAGCGATTGAGAAACCGCCGTTCTATGCCAGCCCAACTCAGGCAGGTGTCCATCACACGATGGGCGGTATAAGAACAAAGGGGACTACCGGCCAGGTGCTGGACCGAGAAGGGCGTCCGGTTCCTAGGTTCTATGCGGCTGGAGAGGTCACTGGTGGCGTCCACGGGACCAACCGACTGGGAGGCAACGCCACAGCAGACTGTATCGTCAACGGCAGGGCCTGCGGCAAGAATGCGGCGGCGGAGAAACCCTGGGCTTGATCGGTTTCATGCAGTCATAGAAGTAATAGTTTCAAGGTATATTAGTTTCTCAGATGGCAGGCAAGAGTTCCTGCGCGGAACCCTTGCCTGCGAAGAAACATAGCAGCCAGAAGTTGCGCCACAATCACTCCAAATGCTCAAAGTCAGAAGTTTCTTCAGTCGACAGCTTCACAACGCAGCCTAAGAAATTGTCCGCAGGATTTCGCAAGATGCCCATCCGATCAGATGCGTTTCCTGTTGCGTGGGAACGATCTCTCGGCCACGGCGACTAAGTTAGCGACGAGCGGATTCGTGTCACCTTTCCTCCACACGACACCCTGATGCAGGGGTAGCTGAGACGGGTGCAGGCTGTGAAAGTTGACCCCCTCCATTCCGTGCTTCTGTTGCTCTTTGGGAACAATGGCAACTCCAACGTCGGCGGCAACTAAACAAAGCAATGTCCTGGACCAGCGGGATTCTCTGACGACCCTCGGTCTGAACCCTGCCCGGGCGCACACCGCATCAACCGCGGCTCGCAATGAAAACCCCTCGTTTGCGGGATAGGTCACGAAAGATTCCTCTGCCACGTCTCTCAACGAAACTCGCCTAGCGCGCGCCAACGGATGTCTATCGGACAAGACCAGCACTAGCTCTGTAACAATGAGCGTACGCGACTCGAGGCGCTTGTTAGACGGCGGGAGAAAACAAACCGCAGCATCAATTTCCTCATTCAGCAGTGACAACGCCAATTCACCTGCAGTAAAAGGACCTAAGATATCAAGCCCAACCTTCGGGTGCAGTGTGCGAAACTCATGAATGAGTCGCGGGAGTATCGAATCGCTCGCAATTCCGGTATATCCCACGCGCAGGCTGCCTATGATCCCCTGCTCCGCTTGTCGGACAGCCGCCACTGCCAAATTAAGCGCCTGCATTGTAACCTGAAGCTTCTCCAGAAAAATTCGGCCCGCCAAGGTCAGCCGCACGTGCCTCGTCGTGCGGTCAAATAAGGACGCTCTTAGTACAGCTTCCAACTCTTTAATGCGCCGGCTCAGTGGCGGCTGGGCAATGTGTAGCCTGCTTGCCGCCCGGGTGAATTGTCCTTCCTCGGCAACGGCAAGGAATGACTCCAGATGTCGCAGCTCCAACTCGCTCATTTTGTCCGTCCTCGGGGCCAAATTATACCTCTCGGGTATAAATCGCGTTTCACAATAAGTATTGGACTTGGAACCTCACCGGGGCCACAATGCCTCGTTGTCGGCCGACTTCATAGAACCTTAAAGAAACCCACCGGAGGAGAGAACCATGCCCACAAAGGAAGCTACTGTTTGCAAACTCACAATGCAGGACATTAAGGATGCCGCAGAGCGCCTGAGCAACTGGGGACGCTGGGGCGCGGACGACGAAATCGGAACACTCAACTTCACCCAACCTGAGGACGTTATTGCGGCGGCGCGCCTTGTGCAGAAGGGCAAGATTATTTCGCTGGTTCTCCCTTTCGACAACAATGGCCCCCAGGGAGCAAAGACGAGTTTTTCGGCGCCGGGCCGCTTCAACCCCATTCACGTCATGTTGCGCTCCGGGACCGATGGTTATGCGGGTGTTTACGATCACCGTAAGATCCGCGCCGCCGACGACATCGTCATCATGCCCTTGCAGTGCGGTACTCAGTGGGATGGGTTGGGCCACGTCTTCATCGGCGACAAAATGTGGAACGGCTATGACATTCGAACTGTGACCTCTTTTGGTGCCCAGAAGTGTGGCATCGAGAAGACCAAGGCCAAGATGGCCGGCAGAGGCGTGCTGTTCGATATGCCAAAGATGTTCGGAATGGAGCGCCTGCCGGACGCTTTTGCGATCACCAACGAAATGCTGGACAAGGCGGAGAAGTTCTTTAAAGTACAGGTGCGCCGCGGCGACTTCCTGCTGGTTCGCACGGGACAGATGGACGCGCTGCTGAAAGCCCAGACTTGGGAGGGCTATAACGGCGGAGATGCACCCGGTCTTGCTTTCGAGACGCTGGATTGGCTGCACGAGAAGCAGGTGGCGGCAATCATAACGGACACATGGGGAGCCGAAGTGCGACCGAACAACAGCGATGTGGCCAATCAGCCATGGCACCAGATTGCCATTCCGATGATGGGTCTTACGGTAGGCGAGATCTTTGTCCTGGGCGAACTCGCCGAGGATTGCGCAGGCGACCAGCGCTATGAATTCTTGTTTGTCGCGCCGGCTCTGCCAATCACCGGAGCAGTTGGCTCGCCGATTAATCCATTAGCGTTCAAGTAGCAAATTCACACAATTCATCGAACCGGGGTTGCGCAAAGTCTAGTCACGAGATCTGGTTAAGGGCCTCTGAGAACGTGGGGTAGGGCGGAACGAAGCAGATTCATTCCGCCCGAACCACGAAACGAAACTCGTTGTTCTGGGGGAAAGAGCCATGCTGGAGTACCTTGACAATCAGACAAAGCTCACGAGCAATCAGTACCGGATCATCGGGGCAGCAATTCTTGGGGACATGCTGGAGTTCTTTGACCTATACCTGATCGGTTTTGTCCTGGCGATCATTATCAAGCCTTGGCACCTCACCTTCGGTGTATCGGCTGTGATTCTCCTTTCGTCCGGAGTGGGCGCTATGGTCGGCGCTGGCTTTTGGGGCTATATCGCCGATCGAATTGGGCGCAAAGCGGTCTTCATTGCCACCGTGCTTAACTTCTCGATCGCAACCGGCATCTTGGCGTTCACCCCCAACAATGGATGGTTTTTCCTTACGTTCTTTCGCTTCCTCACCGGTTTCGGCGTCGGTGGCTTATACTCCGTGGACTTGCCGCTGGTGCAGGAATTTGTGCCCAGCAATAAGCGCGGACTCATCAGTGGCATGATCACTTCCGCAGTGCCGGTCGGTAGCTTCCTGGCCGCCACCATGGGCGCCTTTCTGGCGCCGCACATCGGCTGGCGGGGACTGTTTGCCGTCGGAGTTCTTCCAGCTGCCCTGACGCTGGTGGTTCGGGCCTGGGTGCCGGAATCGCCGCGCTGGCTGGCGCGCATGGGACGGGCCGAAGAAGCGCGCAAGTCCTTGGCTTGGGCGCTTGAGGTCGATCCCAAGACCATACCGCTCTCGGCCGTCACGTTCCCCGTTCAGGAGAAGCCGCGCTTCAGAGATTTGTTCCAGTATCCGCGCAGCCTGTGTGTCTCCTGGTTTGGAAACCTTGGCGTCCAGGTTGGCTCCTATGGCATGAATCTATGGGCGCCAACGCTGCTGGTCCTGGTGCTCAGAACGACTCCCGCACACGCCTCTTTCCTGTTCATGTTCTGCCCTATCGCCGGATTCCTCGGACGGATCATGTTTTCTTTCCTATCGGATGGAATTGGTCGCCGCATGTCCGGAGCACTGGTCGGAGTTGGCGCGGCTGTTTCGTTGGCGTGCGCAGGCATCTTTCATGCTCAATTTATCAGCGGCATTTCCGTGTTCTGGCTGATGCTTGTGGTCGCTCATGTCTTTGAGGATGGCGGCTATGCCATTGTCGGGCCGTACTCGGCGGAGGTCTGGCCAGCGCATTTGAGAGCTACGGGAATGGGGTCATCCTACGGATTTGGCGGACTCGGCAAGATCATAGGGCCGCTCGGTGTTGCCCTCATCGTAGGTTCCTCGAACATCATCAAGCCGGAGGTGTCGATCAGCGGTCTCATGCCGGCATTTCTCTATCTGGCAGCGTTTTGCTTGATGGCAGGCATTGTTTATGGCTGCTTCGGAATCGAGACCAAGGGACGTTCGTTTGAGTCAATCGATGATCAGCTCACAGGGCAAAAAGTGGCACGGAAGGCAGCTGCAATGCACGCTGGCTCCGGAAATTCGATGTAAGTTACAGCTTCCGGCGGGGACTTACTGGCGATCGGTTCTCCTACGATGTCTCATTCAGAATATTCGCCGCCGCAATCTGAAAAGGAATGTTAGGGCTCCGCTTTGCGAAGTAGACGTGGGCGGCAATTAATTCGTCCGCGCTACAACAAACTCCTTCTTAGGGGGGAATCATGGAGTACCTCGATAAGCAGATAAAGCTCACGCGCAATCAGTACCGCATCATCGGCGCTGCGATGCTTGGGGACATGCTGGAGTTCTTCGACCTGTACTTGATCGGTTTTGTCCTGGCGATCATCATCAAGCCTTGGCATCTCACCTTCGGCATATCGGCGGTGATTCTCCTTTCGTCGGGGCTGGGCGCTATGGCTGGCGCGCCTTTCTGGGGCTACGTCGCCGATCGAATCGGGCGCAAGTCGGTCTTCATCGCGACCGTGCTTAACTTCTCGATCGCAACTGGCATACTGGCGTTCACGCCCGATAATGGGTGGCTATTCCTCGCGATTTTCCGCTTTCTGACCGGCTTCGGCGTCGGCGGCTTATATTCAGTGGACTTGCCGCTTGTACAGGAGTTTGTGCCCAGTAATAAGCGGGGATTCATCAGTGGCATGATTACCTCCGCGGTGCCGGTCGGGATGATGCTGAGCTCCCTGACGGGAGCTTTCCTTGCGCCGTATGTCGGCTGGCGGGGACTGTTTGCCACTGGACTTCTTCCCGCCGTACTGACGCTGCTGGTACGCGCCTGGGTGCCGGAATCGCCGAGTTGGCTGGCGCGCGAGGGGCGGGCCGAAGAAGCGCGCAAGTCCTTGGCTTGGGCGCTTGAGGTCGATCCCAAGACCATACCGCTCTCGGCCGTCACCTTCCCCGTTCAGGAGAAGGCGCGCCTCAGCAGTTTGTTCCAATATCCGCGTAGCCTGTTTGTCTCCTTGTTTGGCAATCTCGGCGCGCAAACCGGCTCCTATGGCATGAATCTTTGGGCGCCGACGCTCATGGTCGTGGTGCTCAAAACCACCGCGGAGCATGCCGCTTTCTGGTTTTTCTTTATTAGCCTCAGCGGGTTCTTTGGACGCATCACTTTCTCTTGGCTGTCCGATGCGATCGGGCGGCGCAAGTCTGGGGCACTGCTCGGGTTCGGAGCGGCGATCACGCTAGCATGCGCCGGCATCTTCCACGCCGGAGTCATCGGCGGAATCTCCCTATTCTGCCTGCTGATGGTTTGCGCTTCTTTCTTTGCGGATGGTGGTTACGCCATTGTCGGCCCGTATTCGGCGGAGGTTTGGCCCGCTCACCTGCGAGCTACGGGAATGGGATCGGCGTACGGCTTTGGCGGGCTCGGCAAGATTCTTGGACCGCTTGGTCTCGCCATGATCGTGGGCTCTCACAACGTGGTCAAGCCCGAGGCATCGGTAACCGCGATCATACCGGCATTCCTGTTTTTGGCGGCATTTTTCACGATGACAGGTATCGTCTACGGCTGCTTCGGAATTGAGACCAAGGGACTTTCGCTCGAAGTCATCGAGGATCAGCTCGAGCGCCAAACTGGCAAAGCGAGGCAAGCGGCAGCCGCAGCTCGGAGCGGCTCCCTGGCAAACCGTTAAGTTGGAATGATCTCGAGCAGGAAATCATCTAGGGTGCGGCGGAGAAGAGTACAAACGGCTTCGTGTATCGATCAGTGGTGTCCTCAGTCCGGGATTCCGGGAATGGACGAATCAGAACTCGCTTCTTAAACAAGATAAAGGGGGACGTTTCGACATGAATGCGAAAACAGGCGGGCAAGCTGTTGCAGAGGCGCTGGAGTTAGGTAGGAATGAGATAACCGGCGGGCAGGCAGTTGCTGAGATGCTGCAAGAGTATGGAGTTACGCACATGTTCATGGTCCCGGCCATCCTGCGCCGGGCCTTAGTTGAAATAGAGAAGCGGACGAAGATCAAGGTGGTCCGCACCCACGGCGAGAAATCCGCCGTTTACATGGCCGACGGCTACGCCCGCGCCTCGGGCCGGCCCGGCGTTTGCGGTGCGCAGATCATTGGCGCTCTCAACATTGCGGCCGGCTTGCGCGATGCCTGGCTCGCGCATTCGCCAGTCATTGCTTTTACCGGCGGACGTGATCCCAAGACCAAGTTCAAGAAGACCTACCAGGAAGTCGATGACGTTCCCTCCTTCGAACCTGTAACGAAGTTCAACGCGACTATCGACTCGGTTGAGCGCTTCCCCGACATGCTGCGCAGCGCTTTTCGCATCGCCGTTTCGGGAACTCCGGGGCCCGTACATCTGCAATTGCGAGGTAATGAGGGCCAGATCGATAACGAATCGGCGGTGATGGAGCCACTGTGCGAGACGCTCTATGCTAAGGTACCGCCCTTCCGTCCAGAACCTGAGCTGAGCAGCATTCTCGCCGCACTGGAGCTGCTGCAGAAGGCAGAGCGGCCGCTCATTGTCGCTGGCGGAGGCGTGCGCTGGTCCGGCGCCCAGAAGGAAGTGGTAGCCCTTGCCGAAGCCCTGAGCATCCCTGTCGCTACCTCACTCAATGGCAAAGGCACGATTATCGGCCGCCATCCGCTGTCGGTCGGAGTCATGGGAACTTATTCGCGCGAAAGCGCTAACCGCGTAGTGCAGCAGGCTGACCTTATTTTCTACGTTGGCAGTGAGGCTGGCGGCATGACCACTCATTTCTGGCAGGTGCCGGCCGTTGGAGTTCCGACCATTCAGGTCGACATCAATCCCGAGGTGCTTGGCCGCACGTATCCGTTGAAGGTCGCCATTTGCGGAGACGTGAAAGTTACCATGCAGCGCATGCTCGAACACGCAGACCGATCCACGGCCAGTCGGCGCAAGGCTTGGAACGAGACCACAAGCTCGATCTGCAGCGACTGGTACAAAAAATACCAGCCCTTCCTCGAATCGAATGACGTGCCGATTCGTCCCGAGCGTATCTGCTATGAGTTGACCAAGGGCGTGCCGGATGACGCCATCGTTCTCGTGGACACCGGCCATGCGGGCATGTGGATGGGCGGCATGTACGACACACGCACCAACACGCAGAGCTATCTCCGCAGCTCTGGACATCTTGGCTGGGCTTTCGCGGCCGGACTCGGCGCCAAGTGCGCCTGCCCGGAGCGCCCGGTGGTGGTCTTCACCGGTGATGCCGGCTTCTGGTACCACATCGCCGAGATCGAAACTGCCGTGCGGCGTGGCATCAACACGGTGACCGTGGTCAACAACAATCACAGCGGCAATCAGTCGAAGCCTGGCTTCGACCGCGTATACGACGGCCACCAAACCGATTGGGCGCGCGAGATTTGGACTTTCAGCAAGGTTAATTTCGCTCGCATCGCCGAAGAGATGGGCGCAGTTGGCATTCGCGTCGAGGACCCCAAAGAGTTGCCCGGAGCCTTGCAGCGAGCGTTAAAGGCCAACCGCCCGGTCGTCATCGATGTGGTGACCGACATCGAAGTGATAGCACCCGCCGCAGTGATGAAATAGGGATACGTCATCAGCGCGAGATGGACGCTCCGCATGTTGGCCTGCTGGGCGTCGATCACGCAAAGCTGACGTTGTGGCGTGGCTGACTACCGGCCATGAGCTGAAGCGTCCGCGGGCGAAAGTTAAATTTCGTTCGTGGACGCTTCGAGCGCAATCATAGGTATTGGGCGGCAATCACGGTCATTGATACAATGACCATGCTAAGCATGTTAATTGAGCTAGTTGCCGGCTACTGCAGTTTCCGTCAGGCCCTTCCCCGACGCTTTTACTCTGGCAATTTCCTCGGTGTGGCCCAGGGGCTATGCCTCCACAAATCCTGTTCAGCTGCCTTGCGATGCGGCTGCGCTTTTGGCGATAGTATCGATTGGCAGCGGACGAAGCGTCGTCATCATAAAGAGAACGCAGAGAATACCGACGAAGGTGATGGCGCCCCCGAAGGCTAGCGCGAACTGGAATCCGAAGTGTTGTGCAACATATCCGGTAATGACCGGCGCTGCGATGGAAGCCATGGCGCCGGAGGTGTTATTAACCCCGCCCAGTGTGCCCGACATGCCCTTGGGCGAGAGGTCCTGCGGAATAGTCCAGGTAAGAGCCGCACAGGCGGACTCTCCAGCCATGGCGATCACCAGCATCCAGGCCGCAGTGACGGCGCTCTCGGCGAAGGCGGCGAAGACTACCGCCAAGGAAACCACTTGCATCAGCACAAGCAGGGATTTCTTTACATTCGTAGAATCGAGCCCCGCGTTGATCATCCTGTCGGCAATGATGCCAATCAGCGGCTGTGTCACCATTCCCGCGATCCATGGCATGGTGGCGTAAAACACCACTTTGCCCAGCGCGAGATGACGGGCATGCACCAAATATCCTGGCAGCCAAGTCAGGAATAGATAGTAGAGGTAGTCCTGGCAGAACTTGACGCAAATCATCGCCCAGGTATTCCGGTACCTCAGCAGTACCATCAATGGGATGCGTACCATCGGGGCCGAGGCCTTACTTGCATGGGCCGGACTGCCGGCTTTATCGCGGTAGGTGAGCAACCATATGGCTACCCAGAGCAGACTACCCAACCCGGTGACGTAAAAAGCGGCGCGCCAGTTTGGATTTTCCTTCGAGCCGAAGGCGAGCATCAGTCCGATCATCAACGCCGGCGTAATCGCGAAGCCGACACGCAACCCAGACATGAAGACGCCGGTCGCCATCCCGCGCTGCGACTTGTCGAAGCGCTCGGTGATGATCTTCGTGGCTGCCGGGAAGTTTGCCGATTCACCCACGCCGATTAATATGCGGCTTACAAGAAGGGTTCCCAGGCCTTTCGCCAGTCCAGTAGCTGCCGAGGCGAAGGACCACAAGATTGCACCCAGACCATAGACCTTCTTCTCCCCAAAGCGATCGCATAGCCGCCCCGCAGGCAAATTGCCAAGCAGGTATGCCCAACCGAACGCAGACATTACCATACCCATGGTTGTCAGGCTGAGGTTCAGATCTTTAGCAATGAAGCTATTGGCAAGCGCCAGGCTGGACCGGTCGAGCGCGTTGATTGCGTTTCCGCTAAAGATCAGGAAGAGTATCCAGTACTTCGACGACGACTGGCGAGTTCCCATTAGGCATCCTTTACCCAAAGAAATCGATCATCGATGAACGGGTAGCGCTGGCTCGAACGCCGAGTGGGCCAGAATATTACTTCTTGAAGTTGACGAATGATTCTGCTCTAGCCCTGTTAACTAGTCAAACTATTTCGTCCCGTCTCGCTGGAGGCAGACAGAGTTCGACGACCATTCCTGCGTCGGCCAAACAGTCGGCAGCAAAACCATCGATCTTCACGTTCGAGGGAATAGCAAGGGTCTTTCACTCCATGGAGGAAGCCACAAACGCAATTGTGTATAACCGGATAACGCCAGCAGGTGGTTGCGTGTGAACTGCGGAGTTCTCGCGATCTCATGCGCACGCTGTCGTGTCGCCTCGTGGATGTGAACAGCAACGATTCGGTACAGGCCCTTCGTGCAATCTGCCTTCACCGGGCAGTCTCGACAACGCGGTGTCGCGATGACTCTCAGTCGGGATCACTCAACATCTGGCCCGCAAGGCACGCAATTGGTACTCTCCGCTCGCAAATGTAACTCCCTTCTAAAATGCTCCGACATCCTTCAACACCGCCATCGCTGCATTCCGCCCATTGATGCCAATGACGCTGCCTCCCGGGTGCGTGCACGCCCCGCAAAGGTACACTCCCGGCATCGGAGTCCTCGCCGAAAGCCGCTTCGACCACATATACGGAGGAAGGCATTCCCCCTGAAAGATATGTCCTCCCGTCAGTCCAACCTTCTGCTCGATATCCGGTGGTCCCAGTACCTGCGCATCGATCACTGCTGTGTCGAGGTTCGAACAGAAGCGTCCCAGCGATCGCAGCGCCAGCCGCCTCACTTCCTCCCGGCGCTCATCCCATGTGCCATTGGCGAACGTGTATGGGACGTACTGTGCAAACACGCTCATCGTATGTAATCCAACCGGAGCCACCGTCGAGTCGTGCGCACTTTGAAAATAAAGCTCGCACCACAGATTCTCAGGCAATTCACCACGCCGCGCCTGCGCAAAACCCGCTTTCCACTCTTCCTTCGTCAGCGGGGCATTGATCTGCCCGTAATGATGAGGCGCGTCCGTTCCCGGCCTCGCCGTGAAGTTCGGCAACTCGCGCAGCAGTATGTTCAGTTTCACCGTGCATCCCTCGATAGGAATGCTTTCTACGCGCTCACGCCAGGTTGCATCCGCGTTCGCGCCGAGCAACTTCAGCGTCTGCCTCGGATCGGCATTCGACACCACAACCGGAGCGGCAATTCGCTCACCGCCTTCCAGCACCACGCCTTCTCCCGGAATAATCTGCGCCACCGGTACACCGGCGGCAATCACCGCTCCGGCTTCCCGCGCAGCGTCGCAAAAGTAGAACGAGACCATCCCCATGCCGCCGCGCACGTAGCCCCACATTCCAGGCATTCCGCCCAACCGCCCGGACGCGTGATGGAAGCGAATCGAGGCCGTCCCGGCATCGAAGGGACTGGCATTCGTTCCAATCACGCCCTGACCCAAATAAGCCGACTGCAATCGTTCATCCCGCAAATATCGCTCGACAAACTCCGCCATGGACCAGTCGAACAGAAGGTGTTTCGCCTCTTCATCCGATCCCAACCGCTCTTCGATCTGCTCCTGCGTCGGAGGCTCGCCAATCCACGCATCACCGTCACCCGCCGGGCGCAGCTTATCCCGCAGTCTGCGGATCACATTGTTCATCGCATGCCACCCGCCCACGTCGCCCGGTGCGAATCTCCGCACCTCTGCTTCGCAAGCGCTATCGTCATCCCAAAGCTGAATGCTCGAGCCATCCAGAAAAGGCACAAACAAACCGTTCACTGCCGGAGTCCATTGGAAGCCCCTCTCGCGCAGCTTTAATTCGGAAATCACCAGTGGATGCAAGAGCCCTGCAAGATAAGCACAGGGAGACATGAACACACCAGGAAAAGGTTCTTCAATTGTGCAGGCCCCGCCAACCCGCTCCCGGCTCTCCAACACCAGCACCCGTTTTCCGGCGCGGGCCAGATATGCGGCACACACCAGTCCGTTGTGCCCCGCACCTGCAACGATCACGTCCCAGGAGCGGGCGGCCAATTCGTGAACCGGCGCAGGAACTCCAATTTTTCCGAGAACAGCGGCGGTAGGTGAACTCAACAATCGCCTCCGGGCAAGCCTATCTTTCCGAAGTGATTCAACTAAGGTACCGAAGGCTCCACAATTGCCGTCGAGTCCTCTTGAGGTATTCCGTTTTTTCGCCGGTTGCAATAAAACAAACCTGCGGCCATCAATTGACACACCAAGACAAATCCGCCGACCTTTTCGGTGAACGCCAGCGGTTTGGGCACATTAATGATTGGGAACAACGACAGCACCAGGTACATTGCGGTCATCAGAAAGCCAGTAGCGGCGGCGCCCTTCAGCCAAAGCGCCGGTTTCACTATCTTCCTTTGCCGCCCCGCAAGCGGCAGGGCGAACATGGCCAGATATGCGAGCGCATAGAATATGCCGGATGCGTTCTGCAACAACTGAAACGCTTCCTGCTGTCCGGCGCCAGCTACGCCTGCCATGGCCATCGCGGAGGCTACAACTCCCACGAACAGAATCGCGTTTGTGGGTGTCCTCCGCCGCGGATGCATCCTGCCAAACCACGCCGGAAGCAGGTGGTCCAGGCCAGCGACTAGTGGCAATCGGGTGCTTAAAGCGAAGGTTAGCGCATTCTGTGCGATGTACGAGAACAGCAGTGCGGCAATCACCAGGGGAATCAGCGCCGCTCCGGGATCACCCGCGCGGGTGCCCAGCGTCAGCGCCTGTGAAATCGGGCTGACCAGGTCGATCTTGCCCTTGGGAACCAGGGCCACCACCGCACTTGTTCCCAGCACGAACATCGCGGCAATGATCGGTGTTGCGATGATCACCGACCGCGCGATGCTCTTAGCGGCATTGCGACACTCGCCCGCAAGGATGGCCATGGAATCAAAGCCACTCATGGCGCCAAAGCTCATCTTACCCAGCAGGTTCAAACTGAGTAGCGAGATCGCGGGCATAGCGAGCGTGAACGGCGGATATTGCGTGGTACGGCCTATCAGGTGGTTGCGAAACGGCAGCGCGATCAGAGCCAGAAAAACGATCACCATAATCGCTCCACCCAGATCCTGAACCCACTTACCCAGGCTCAGCCCGATAGACACGACCAGGATCAAACTTCCCATCAGAGCCAGCGTGACGCAACCGATTACCCATTTACTCTCGACCATCCAAGCTGCTTGCGGCCCCAACATATAGGAGAACATGGTGGTCGCCTGGATCCCCGCGAACGAAAGAATGGCAATACAATTCAGCCACAAGTTCCACGCCACCAGGAAACCGGCAAACTGGTTGAAGCCCAGCCGGGCCCATTCGTAAAGCCCTCCTTCCAGGGTATGCACCCGATTCAGATAGATCACCACTGCGGCAGAAGGCAGATAGAACAGAACGATTCCCATCAGCCAGAACACAACGTGCGAAGGCCCAAGTCCTGCGGCGGCGCCGACCCAATACAGGCCGACGATGCTCAGAATCTGACTCATCACCAGGTTGCGAAGCCCCAGCTCTTTGCGGAACTCGCTCTGCACGTTTTGAGTATCTTGTTCGAGGGTCAACAGGAATCTCTCTCGCCTCGCAGAAGGCGTTCTTGCTTCAAAGAATCAATCGGAAGCCGTAGCGCACGGTCGACTCTGCGAACGCTCCGAGGCCGATAAAGGACGAAAGGGATTGGTAGAGCGCGTCACATAGGCCTGTGATGCACCTAAAACGTCAAGTTTTGTCCCATCTGGGATGGAAACTTAGCCTCGGAAGGATAGTTCTCGATGCAGCCGGTCCCAGAACACGCCTAGGACTTCATGCGCGATACCGGAAGACAACCGGAATGCGCGCCTTCTCATTCCCGTGCCTGCCGCAAACCGTATTTCCACGCCAGCAGCGCGCCGCGGAGAGGTATTAAAGAAAGAACGACTTCTCAGGGACCAGAATTCAGGAATGGCACTTGGCGTGCCAGTTACCCGTCTAATCCTTCGTAAACCCGCGTAACCATTGCCACTGTAGTTACCTCGCGTTCTTCAACGATTCACCACTCTGCTAATCATTTCCTTGATAATCGATCTACTGAAATGTGGCCGAGAAAATGCCCCAATTCGCATTCGGGGCTGTATTTATCAGGGTTTGCGCGCCTTCTCATCCCCGTGCCAACCTCAAGCCGTATTTCCACACCAGCCACGCGCCGCGCACCGGGTAATAGAGGAAGAACAGCTTCTCCGGTAAGGGTAGCAACTCCAGTTCCACATCAGTAGGAGCTTTGAGTAGTGCTGCGTAATGCCGCACCTTCTTCCAACTCCCCTCTGCCAATCGGGCGTTGAACGTGGTGAGTTCCACTATTCCCGGTTCCGCTGGCTGGATACGATTCAACCGCTGGGCTACCTGCTGCGCTGCCTGCCGCACAGCGTGCACCCCACGAGCGCGTTCCAGAATCGCTTCAGGAACCGATGCCTTCAGGAGTTCGCTCGACAGCAGCAACCCCAACAGTACGGGCCTCTCGCAGCCGGCCTCGGCAGCCAGTTCCATAGCACGTGCCCAATCCAGTTGCGAGCGAATGAGCCGCGCAACATCTCCCAGCCACTGGAGGCGCGACCACATGTGTTTGGCGCCGTGCATACACAGGAACAGCATCAGGCTTTCCGGCGAAAGGCTAGGGACTTCCCTTCCCGCAATTCGCGAGTGCTTCAGCGAACTCCACAGGATCTGTACATCGAAGCGGAATGGATAATCCGCGGGACTGGTCTCCCACTGAATATCTACCGGCGCCATCTGCGCGTGACTGAGAAGCAACTCAACCCGAAGACCCAGCAAAGCGTGTAAAGATATCCGGGCCAGGTGGGGGCCGAGACAATATCCTTCTCGCGTAAGAAGCTGCAGGACGGCCGGAACATCCTGCTTTCGGACAAGAATATCCAGATCTGAAAACGGCCGTAGCGTTGGATCCGGATAAAGAGATTCGGCTAGGGCAGGCCCCTTTAAGGGCACTACGGCGATGCCCCCGGCTTCGAAAGCCTCAAGCAATGCGAGCAGATTTGCGGTAAAAAACAAGCTACGCTTGGCAGATTCGCGGTAGCAGTTGCGAAGGCGCCGCGCAACGTTCTCCGGGACCAACGCTGAACGGTCACGATCCACTGTGCTGCATAAGATTGGCGTAAGGCCGTGGAACTCCGCAGCATCGGCCAAGGCGTCCCAGTCCAGGTTCCTTTGGACTCGCTCACCTATGCTGCCAGCATCCGCCGCGTCTCCGCCTGCGCAATAAAAAAGCAATTCCAGCTCTGGAGATCGAGTACCGGCGCGCCGTTCCGCGTACGTCAGTTCATCGGCCATGGCACCTCTGCCATTAAACTAGCTAGCGTACACGCCATTCTAACGCCTTGATATCGTTCACATTCGTTGTCGGCGCGGGTTTTGGAATTGGCGTCGCGGCTCAAGCCGACGGAAACCAAGGTCAGGGTTGCATTCATTCCTGGCCTCGTGGCGAATTGGGTTCCCAAATCGGAACCCATTCGTCGCCCCCAAACAAGACTCTTGATCCAGAGCACAATAGCGGTATATAAGTTAAGGTCGCGGAGGATTTCATGCGCAACTTATTTCAGTGGACATGCTGGTGCCTTCTTGTCGTGTTCCCGGCGTCGCTAGTCGCGGCTGACGTTGAAAATGTTGCGATGCTATCCGGTACCGGCATTGTGCAAGTCAATGGAGCCACTTCGCCGCGCACCTCAACGGTTTTTGCCGGCGACAAAGTGGCAACTGCCAAGGACTCTACGGTCACGCTGACCAGTAGAGGCCGAACCATTCTCCTACCCGAGAACTCCTCCGTCACCTACGGCGGAAAGCGAGTGAAGCTCGAATACGGTCGAGCATTGATCAACGCGCAACGGGGTACTGAAGCGCAGTTGGGCAACCTCATCATCTCCCCTGCACAAGCGGATGCAAAGCTCGAGATGCAGACTTCAGGAAGCAATATGGTGTTGATGGCCAAGGCAGGCTCTCTGAATGTCACTAACGGTAGCGAGAGCTTGGTCCTCGAGAGCGGGCAGACACTGATGGCGGCCGAACCTCAGGACCAAGGTGGCGCCCCCAGAGGCACCTCACCAACTCCCACCTATAGAAATCGCATTTGTGGCTTTCGTTCCGGAGACTCCGGAAAGCGCATCCCCTGTGGTTGGTGGATAGTTATGGGCGCAGCTGGTGCAACATTTGTCGGACTCGCGGCAACGGGCGAATTCTCCTCCGGTAGCAGCACCCCTGCGACTGCTTTGTCGCCAGCCACGCCGTAGACTTGAGTTCGACAGAAGAACCTGACGAGTGTACCGCAGTTGGGTTCTCCTGCAATTTCTGGCCAAACGTGGGTACGAGATCGCACCGCTTTCTTCAAAATTACTGCGTTGAATTTACATCCGAATGGACCGAAGTCGAAGCAACCCATTAATGACGCAGAAGCGAAACTACAAGGGCCAAGATCGAAGCGATCAAGGCAAATGCCGCAATCATAGCGGTGGCTCTGCTGTTGACGTTAAGATATCTCCCGGTGGAGACTTCGGGAATTGAAATGGCTGGAGCGGCCGTCTGGAACTGCTCTACTGCTACGAAGACCGCAAAAGCGATCTCGTCGGTGTGACTCAAACTGAGTGCGCCTTGAACTGGCTGTCCACTCAACAACAGTCCCGGTTTGCCCTGGTTATCATGGACAACTTCGATCCTCTGCCAGTCGAGCTGTGCCAGTGTTGCATTGGACTTGCGGAACGCCTCTTTAGCGCACCACATCGCCGCGAAGCTCGCCTGTGGAGAGGCCTGCAGTAGCGCATACGCGATTTCCTGCGGCGTGAACGTATTCTTGTAGAAATCATCGTCCCAGTAATCAGACACGCCTTGCATCGCTGCTATAGATTCCACATCCACGCCAATGCTGATGTTATTCGAAGTGCCATGCCCCCTAGTCGACGGAATTGGAGGATTGGACGCAAGTGGAGCAGTGATGACGTCGGAAGATGGACCAACGCTCAACAAGCTGCAGAGATCTCCGAACGTCCTTACCCCATAGACCGTCGGTTCGGAAATGCCGAACTTGGATCGCAAGGCTGCGTCCAGTTTTGCTAATCCCAGCGAGTTGCCAAGAACAGCCTTAAGCTGGCTATCCGCATTAAGTTGCGCGGGATCTATCCGCGCGATTCTAGAAACAATTTCACGCAAGCCGTCTTCTGTCATGTCTCAATAGCCCGCTGCACACAGCGTGCAGAGATAACCTTCCGGAAACGCGGATCGCAACAGAAATCTGTTCAGGACCGCCAGCTGACTCGCAGTGCGGCCGCATTCTGCACAGGCGAGTTCCGGCTTGCCCCCGGACGCGCCTTCATAACTTAGGAGACGGCCTTTCAGGTCGTTCAAAAACAGTGCTGCGGTACGGCCATCGCACAACTGATGGTCAAACGCCAAGGTCAGAGTATAGGAGCCATACTCACTGCCTGGCAGAAACTGTTCGCCGCCGATGCCCAGAATTCCTCCCTGGTACTCGCTAATCAGCGGATAGAAGCTCGAAACACCCACGCTGGAAACATCGCTGATTGTGAAGGTTGCATTGGCGATTTGAGTAGGCGTCAATCGGTCTTCTACATACGCCAAGGTGAGGTCCCGGAGTTCAGTCGATACTTGCTGCAACGACAGCGTATCGCAGTTTTGGAAGACAGCTACCTTCAGTCCGCGCCCATCGTCCATCGCAAAACCAAGATTCACCTGAACGTATTGCAGCATTACGCCGTCGTGGTAGGTTGCGTTGAGCATAGGATACTTTCGCAACAGTCGGCTGACTTCATAGACAACGATTGACGAGGTATTCCCGCCAGCCGTCCCTGCATCTAGCGCGCGGCGCAACCCCTGAGTTGCGCATGTCACGGATACCGCACTCTGAACTGCATTTCCGACACCGGCAGCCAGCGAACGGCCCTCGCGTCGCTTCATCTTGGAGAGAACAATTTCCTTGTACGGCTGCACGATCTTCGTTCCTGCCTCTAGTCGCTCTATGGACTTAGCAGGCACTGCCAACGGGTTGAGAAAATCGAGAACATCCTGCTGACGCACGAGCGACTTATCTGCGAAGTCCGAGGCTGTCAGTCCATGTGCCTCCATCATCTCTGCCGCAGCTGCGGAGAATTGCTGGCGATATGCAGTCGAGATCGGGAACTCAGGACAGGGCGCGATCGGCGCGTGTTTCTCAACAATAGCGGATGTGGATGAAGCTACAGAAATAGTATCGAACCGGGGTGGGGACGTTGGGGCTACCGGCGAAATATGGCCTAGCGGTGCAGATACCGGCACATCGGCGCCTTCAGGGAAACCCCAGACGAGAAATCCTTCTTGAGGCGAGAACACCTCTAGATTTGCCTTGCTAGTTTCGATCTCGGCCAGCAACACATTGTTTTCAACTCTGTCGCCGTGCTTAGCGAACCAGCGGACTAGGACGACTGTTTCATCATTTACATTGTCCCGGTCAAAAACTATGGGAGTGGCTGAGCTCATTGCACCAGCTCCAGAACTTCCGCGACGATGCGGTCTATGTTGGGCAGAACTGATAGCTCAAGCGGCTTTGCCGAAGGGATGTGTTGCGGATGAGAGTAAACCCTGCGCATCGTGAGCTTGCAATCCATTTCATAGAACGATGCCATCAGTTCCGCCGTATAGCCGCAAAATCCGTGTCCCTCCTCCACCAAAAGCAGTTTTCCGCTGCGCTGCACGATAGGCAGAAGGGCATTCTGTTGCAGAGGATAAAGTTGCATCAGGCAGAGCGCTTCCGCGATTATGTCATGCGCCATGAAAAGGCGTTCCACTGCCTTCTCGACATCCAGAAGCATGCCTCCGTAGCAAATAATAGTTGCATCAGGATGCGCTTCCGCGCGCATATAGCTCACAGGAAAATCGTGTCCGCTGTGGAACCATTTGTAGCCCGCAACCGCATCAGCAGAGGCTTTCTCGCCGTATAGAATCTTATTCTCGATAACCAGCGTCGGCAGCTGTGGAACAGAATCTCCCAGTAACCGGTCATAGACCACGGCTGGATCAAATCGATGATGCAACGCTAGCACCCGCGTTCCGGGAACGCCCAAGAGGTGCTTCTCAAGCGACTGACTATGCGTCGGACCGTAGCCGCGCTTCCCGCCCATGGGAGTCCGAAGCACAAGCGGTGTCTTCACTTGGCCGGCGTACATATACTCAAACTTAGCTGCGTGATTAATAAACTGATCCGAGGCCAGCATGACGAAGTCCCCGAACATGATTTCAACCACGGGACGCATACCGGAGAGTGCCAGACCGTTGGCAATGCCGGTGATGGCAAGCTCGCTGATTGGCGTATTGCGAACTCGCTCAGGAAAAAGCTGGCTCAGATCCTTTGTAGCCTTGAAGGCCCCGCCGTACGGACTCTCAATATCTTCGCCAAGCAGGACGACGCGTTGGTCACGCTCCAAGGCCGCACGCAATCCCGCATTGATTCGGTTTACTACGCGCTCGCCTCCATCAAAGGCCGTCTCTGTCCAAGCTGCCGGTGGTTCTGTGAATGGCGAATCCAGATCGCTGGATAGCGGCGATCGCTCTGCCTCCTCCAGCGCGCGATCGAGTCTAGCCAGCAAACCTTTCTCGATTGGCTCCAAGACCTCCGGAAACATCTTTGCGGCCTGACGCAACACGTCGCGTTCCCAGTATGACGCAATCTCGTCCTTATCGCGGTTGTCGTCACTTTTCGAATGAGCCATCAGACGATATGTGTCGACCCTCAGAAAAAGTGGACGTAGTTCGGTACGCACATAATTGACAGCCTCGCCCATCGTGGCAATCAGCTTGACGGGATCCCAAGTATCTCCGTTCAGCGCACGAATGCCGAAGGCCTTGGCCCTCGAATCAATATCTCCACTGAGGGTTTGAGCTTGCGATGTGCTTTGCGCATATAGATTGTTTTCAAGAATTACCAACAGCGGCAGGCCCCAGGCCGAAGCAATATTCAAAGTTTCGTATAGGGCGCCCTCACCTAATGTCCCGTCTCCTACGAAGACGACTGAAATCTCATTGCTGCCACGCAACCTTTTCGAACATGCAATGCCAGCGGCAACCGGAACAATTCCTCCCTGAATGCCATTGCTGAAGACATTCGCGTCACAGATGTGTTGGCTGCCACCTCGTCCACGGCAAATACCTGCCTCACGCCCCATGATTTCCGCGAAAAGACCAACATAGTTTCCAGTACGCGCCAGATAGTGCCCATGGCACCGATGATTGCTGAAAACCGTGTCTCCCGGTTCAAGATGCTCTGCCAGTGCAACTCCACTCCACTCCTGCCCGATGCAAGTATGGACAGTGCCGAAAAGCCTTCCTTCGCCAAAAAGCTTCAATAGCCTTTGTTCGAACAGACGTATGCCAAGAGCCTTTTCAAGCAGCCGAGGCTCAGGAAGTGTGAAACTTGATAAATGCGGAATTATGGACGCCTGCGGCACGGGAGAAAGAGACACTGGTTGAATTGTTCCCTCCGTTTGTATACGCAAACAAATATCGCACTCGGACACTAGCATCAAGATGCCAGTAACGTGCACAAACCCCGGTCGAATTGAGATTTTCTCTTTGAAAGCAGCAGTTTAGCAAGAATCCGCGGGCAGAGCCAGCGTTTTATGATGGCCTGCTGGGCGCGAACTAAGTAGGAGCAGCGAACACGCTCTCGGCAGATACGCCGCCGCTACCGAACAGCTGGCGACAGTAATCCATGGCGCGAAAGTTCTCTTTTCAAGAGAATCCTCAGGGGGTTGTCCACAAATCTGTATAGGATTTGACCGACGGAAAGAGAAACTACCAGGATAAATATAATGCTTAGAGGCCCGTGTGCGTTGACTAGCTTAAACCTACTAAGCAGGATTCTTCTTATTCCCCCCACCACATAAAGATGACTCAGGTATGTTGCGTAACTTGCATCTCCAATACTTGCAAGGTGTGTGCGTAATCGATCACTGACTGAACTGAATTGACCTTCCAATCGAACCGCCGACAACACCAGAAGCAATGAAGGTATTCCAAAAAGTAAGAACCGATTGGCATCGAAACCCAAGGATTGAACAGTAGCCATAAAAACAAAAGCGAGCAGTCCAGTAGCGACAAAGAAGTGTTTGGGCCGGTGGTCTAAGTACTTCCTCTGCCAGACTTTAAATGCAATCATCCCCAATAGAAATTCGAAGATTATCGCTCGTCCAAAGAACGTATTTGCGACATCGTTATGAAGCCCCTTGCCAAAGCAAATATACGAAAAAAGGATAAGGGCGCTGGTAAGGAAAAAGTATCTCTTTCGTGACGCAAACACGGACAAGGCAATGCAGAGATAGAAGAACATCTCGTAATTCAGCGACCAACCCACTGCAAGAATTGGCTGAAACACGCCATTCCCTCTGAAGTATGGAATAAAGAGAATCGACTTAAGGTAATCCGATACATTCGCGGATGGAGAGCTTAGAAGTGCTGGCGCCAAAACGTTCAATGCAAGACGACTGCTAGTGAGAAGCCAGTAAAGGGGAACGATGCGGCTCATCCTGCTGATTACGAAATTGCGAGTGGTCTGTCCATTCGCGACTACCAGTGCCATTACAAAGCCACTGAGCACAAAGAAGATATCCACGCCAAACCAGCCAAATCTAGGGACAGACTCGACGTGCCAGTAGACAACGCTTGTCGATGCGATTGCCCTTAATATCTGTAAGTTCTGTAGTTCACTATAGCGCGAGTGCATGGATCGAACCCCCCAAGGTGCCACGGAGCCTAGAAGTTGCCGAGGGCGTTTTTCTCTATAAGTTCAGTCTCATTTCACGTAACTACCCGCGCTGTGCGCCGTTTAAGACAAGCCACCCAACGGACGAGCCGGATTGCCTGCCGCAATGACGTTTGGCGGAATGTCAAACACGACGACGCTTCCTGCTCCGATCACGCTTCCTTTGCCGATACGAACCCCTTTCAGAATGATGGAGTTCGCACCTATGAAGACATGGTCTTCGATCACGATTGGGCGAACAATTCCAGCCTGACTGTCCCGCTGGCGCTCCGCAGCCGAGACCGGATGAAAATCGGTATCTGCGATGATGACGTTCGCACCGACGAAAACGGAGTTGCCAATTTCAATCCGTTCGGCAGCAACAATCGAACCACCGGTCATACCAAAGTCATTTCCGATGGAAATCTGAGCGGTCGCCGACCGAGTGGACAGTACGACAGGATGAAATGGGGCCAAGGGATTACTGGATTTCCAGGAACGCAACACGGCCCGCTCACCAATCCGAATTCGGCTGTTGCGATGTCGCTGGATCATCGGCATACCGAGGATTCTCCAGTCCCTTCCCCAGGGCACTCCAAGGAACAGGAAACGTAAACGAATCCATGGGAGCGCCAGTACGCGATGAATCTCGGTAGCTGCTAGCCAAGGCATGTCAAGGATCATGCGCAGCCTCGGGGAGTCTCCGGGCTCGTTGACGCGAAGGATAGGATTGCGCGGTATTTCCGAGCTCATGAAGTCTTACGACTAAGATGAACGCTAATAGCAGCAACCTGGTCAGTGGTTGACCGGCACTGGTCGCCGGTAACGATCGCCAACATGAGCGGCAGCATCGCGTTCCCGCAAATCGTAGCGTTATAACGAATGTCTGGCCGGCTAAGGGATTGTTTCTTAGCCGCAAGTATGTGGCCGACGAGCTTGCTCACGTCTGAATGTTCAGACGGGTAAAAGCTAGGCGTAGGGTCCATCGTACGGAACAACTCGGTTACGTGGCTGTGTGCCGGCCCGACATACAAAACGGGCGCGCCCACGGCAAGAATGTTATAGATTTTCGACGGAGATACGATGCCCACGAAAGCATCGCCCATGACCACCGCATGTAGATCGGCGGCAGAAAGCGATTGCGCCAGGCATTCGCGCGGTTGATAAGGCAGGCACTCGACGTTTGCCCACTCTTCATCCGCCGCGCGCGCCTGTATCTTGCGATACTCGCCGCCGCCACCAACGAAGGCAAATACGATGTCTTCGTGCGTCCGAAGAAGACGAGCCGCCTCAATTAACGTGCCTAGTGGGTGACACAAGCTGTGGTTGCCCGAATACATCACCACAAATTTGTGCTCCCATCCATGCAGTTGGCGGAATTGCTCTCGCCCCTCGGCATCGAAGTACGCAATGTCGTCCTGCGACCAGAGTGGAACAACGGCAATCTTGTCTGCAGGAACGCCACTCTCGATGAGCCTAAGGCGCATAAAGGAATCGAGGACCACGACCGAGTCGGAATGTCGCAGGCTGAAGCGCTGGATTGCCTGAAGCATAAATGCCACTTTGGAGGGATGTTCCAGCCAGCCTGCAGCAATGGCCTCATCTGGATTCAGGTCCATTGTCCAGTAAATCAGACGTCCTCCAAACAGAATCTTCCAGATGGCTCCGAGCGCGGAAATCAGGGGCGGCGTTGTGAGGGCGATGACAACATCAAAGCGGCCCAACCGAGCCAGACGAAGTCCACAAGCAATCAGAAAGGAAGCAAAGTCAACCGCGCGTTGCCATTTCGCTCCCTTACCAAAGCTAGTGCTCTCAACACGCACGATTTTGACGGCATTCCAGACCTCGCGCTTGGCGAATTTGCGTGAAGGATCGTCATACCCATGAGCGCTGCACAGGACCGTCACATCGTGCTCCGCGGCGGCCAATGCGGCGGCCAGGTCGGAGGCGTACTGACTGGTTGCAACCTCGTCGGGATAGAAGGTCTGGTTAAGAAGAAGAATTCTCATCTGCGCCCGTGGTTCAAAAGCTATGGTGAGAGTTTCACAGCACAGAACATCATTTCTACTTCATGGCCAATGCTTTGAAGCTTCCGGCGAACGTCGATCCCGTACTCTCTCGAAGTATTTTTCTGATTCTTCTATCAGTGCACTGCTTGCATTATGCTTGCGAGAGTTCCTCGATGCAAGACTTTGTTGCAGCAGGTGCTGACGAGCGGAGCTCAATAGAACTCCCTGTGCCTGACGCCCTGGCGGGTGGTATCTATTCTGTGGATACTAGCGTTCTATTAGCCCTGGCTGACCACATTCTGCACGATTGTTGGGGTTGTCACGGATTGATAATCCCTGAGACGGCCTACCCAATGGCCGAGGACCACGAGTTGCCACAGTCTCGGCCAGGAAAGCTGTCCTGAACAGAAACGCCCCATGAATTCAGAAGTTGGCACTGTCAAGATCCCCTCACGGTCTAGTACCGCAAGCCCCTCATCACAAAATCTGCGTAAGATACCTCGCAACCAAGCATGCATGGGCAAATCGAAACCTTGTTTGGCACGGCGCAAGGTTCGAGCAGGAAGTACGTCCGACAAGGCTGCACGGAGTTTCTCCTTCCTCCCATCGCCCGCAAGATGATTCCGTAGGGCATGTGCCACCAAGCGATGGTCCAGGAAAGGAACCCGCAACTCGATGGAATGAGCCATGCTCATCACATCGCTATCGCGCAACAGAACACTTCGCATATACATACTCAGTTCCAGCAGGCTGACACGAGTAGTTGGAGGGAGCGCAGAATCGGGTTCGTCGATCAGATTCGCCGGTGCTGGCAGCCCCATTCGCCTCAGCTCCGTCTGAGGCCAGAGCGCGCGCAGAGCGCTGTAGCGCTCACTAAGAGGAATCGCCGGTCTCATCATTTCAAATCCCCGTTCGCCTCCGGGAACCATCGACGCAAACTGACGCGGTAAGCGGCCAATCCAAGGGGCCCAATTCATGGCAAAAGGAAGGATACGAAAACTGCGGTATCCGCCAAACACTTCGTCTCCGCCCAGTCCAGAAAGCACAACCTTGATGCCACTGGATCGCACCGCGCGCGAAACGATGAAAGTATTCACACCGTCGATGCTGGGGAGATCCATGGATGCAACCGCGAGAGGAACCTGAGCTGCAACCTCGCTATCCGGTAAACGCACTTCTGTGTGCTCGGTTCCGAAATAAGTGGCAATAGCCCTGGCGTCGGGAGATTCATCCATTTTCGTCCCGTGGAATGCCACAGTGAACGTACGCAAGGGGGTCGACGAACTTCGCGCCGCACAGGCAGTGATTGCAGAAGAATCGACTCCGCCGCTGAGGAAACAGCCCACGGGAACATCGGAAATCATGTGTTCACGAACTGATGCTTGCAACAGTTCGTAAGTGCTCTCACGATCATCCGTGTTGCTGTCAACTGCGCACTCCGCTAATGACCAGTACTGATTCTGCCGTGTGATGACCCCGTTCGAAACTTCCATCCAATGTCCCGGCGAAAGAGAACGAACTCCGCGAACCAGGGTCAATGGTTCGATGACGGAACCAAATTCCATGTAAGCCGCAAGCCCATCGCGGTCAAGTTCACCCGGAACGAGGCCAGAGCTGAGTAGTACTTTCACTTCTGACGCAAAAGCAAATGCTTCCGGTCCCGCCGCATAGTAAAACGGCTTGATGCCGAGACGATCGCGCACACACCAAAGGCTCTGCCGCGCGGCATCGTAGATCGCAATGGCAAACATTCCGCGCATGCGTTCGACACATGCGGTGCCCCAAGCCGCATAGGCGCGCAACAAAGTTTCGGTGTCGCTGGAGGATCGCCAGCGCACATCACCGAGCGCCTGGCGAATTTCCAGGTGGTTATAGATTTCACCGTTCAATACGCACCAGTTGCCCGTCTCGGAATCGTGCATCGGCTGGTGCCCAGCGGGGCTAAGATCGAGAATTGCCAGGCGAGTATTTCCGACAACGACGTTTCCGGACCCTGCGCTGACAACCTCCGTGCCTTGATCATCAGGGCCACGGTGGTGCATGTTTCGCATCATGCGTTCTACGGCTGTTCTCGCATTTTCAATCTTCGCGGTTTTGCTACAACTCACGCCCGCTATTCCGCACATTTTGCAACTCCCGTGGCGTCCCAGTGAAGAGCAGCCAACAGCATTTCGCCAAAGTGCTCTGCGGTAAACTTTCTCAGAAACCGTTCGTACCCCGCGTTACCCATCTGCACGCAGCGCTGTGGCTGGCCAATGAGAGAAAGAAGTGCTCCCAGTAACTCATCTCTGTGCCGGGGATCCACGATGATACCTGTTCTTCCGTCTTCAATAACGGCGGCTGCCGCACCGGGAGCACCGATGCAAGCCTTGCGTGCACGCATGGCTTCTAAATAAACCAATCCGAATCCCTCTGCCATACTAGGCATTACAAAAAACTCGCAGTCACGATACAGCCGTTTCAGCTCTTCGTCGTTCACCAACCCGGTGAAATGCACCGCATCCTGCATCCCCAGAGCTGAGGCCTTCTCCTGCAGTCGCAGCCGGTCAGGTCCATCGCCTGCAACCACCAGCTTGAAATTGGGAAACTTATCCAGTATCGCAGGCCATAGTTCCAGCAACGTATCGTGGCCTTTATAACGCGACTCGCCAACCAACCGCCCAACAATTAGCGCAAAGCGGCCAGCCTCCAGTGAGGGTCCAGTCACTGAACCGAATAAGGGTGAAATCCCGAGAGGACATACATCAATCGGAAGATCAGAGAAGTCATGGTTGGTCTCGCAAAACCGCTGCACCGTATAGTCGGAGTTTGCGAGTACTTTCGATGCGGCCCTCAGGGCTATGCGCTCCTTCATTCGCAACGGCTTCCAGACCTCGATGCCATGGAGAAAAATTGACATTTCAGCCCCACGCCAGACCAGAGGCAATGCGGTCCCTGCCAGATGCACATGCATGGCTAGCACGCGGCAATTAGCGGAGACAGCTCGAAGCGCTTCACTTGCGACTTTTGCTACAAACTTGTAAGAACTGTTTTCCGCGGTCCACAGTGTGATGCCTGCAGGCACTTCGGTACAGGGTTCCTTGCATAGGCTGTACACATTCACCGGCAAACCATGCTCCGCCAATGCAGAGGCGGCGACCCGAGATACCAACGAAATACCATCGCGGCCGTTGAACATCGGAGTCAGCAGTAACACTTGAGATACATGCTCCGATTTCACTGGTGTCTCCTGTGTCTGTGAAAAAGCACGCTCTCATAGGCCGCAATCATGTTGCGAGCAACAAAATCCCAGGCGTAATTCTCCATCACAAAATGCCGTGCTCTCTCGCCCATCTCACGTGCACGCGGCAGGTCGGTGACTAAGTCAAGAATTCCCTTCGCGATACTGTCTGCATCGTGTTGAACCCAGTGTCCAAGATTTTCGCGTTCGATCTGAGGCCAGGGGCAGGTCTGCGTAACCACCGCAGGCACGGCTGCCGCCATCGCTTCAACAATGCTCATCCCGAAGCTTTCCACACTGGAACAAGAGACAAGCAGATTGGCGTCAGCCAGCAAATTCAGCATTTCTGCACTATCCAGCTCGCCGGTCCAGATCACCGCATCTCCAGAAGCTGCAAACAGTGGAGCGACGTGGGCGCGATACCCCCGCTCATCCGGACCAGCCAGAATGAGTTTTATTTGCGGTACGACAGATTTCGCTTTGGCAAAGGCCAAGGCCAGGAGATCGAGGCGCTTGATCGCGTGAATGCGTCCGATCCAAGCAACAATGGGAGAGTCTGCGCCGATGTTGTACCGCTTGCGAAATTGACCACGGCACTTTGAGAGATCGCCGGGAACGTCGACACCATTGGGCAATTCGAGAACTTTGCGCCCTACACCTAATCCCGCGATCGCGTTCACTTCCTCTGCCGAGGTAACGTGGAGGAACTTGGCTCGCTGCAGAACACGAGACTCGACGATCGGATAAACGATCCTCTTACGCCAAGCTCGATGGCGACGGGCTGCGCCAAGAAGCATCCCTCGGGTTGAGATGACATAAGGGATCCCTGCGGCGCGGCACGCCGATGCGGCGCTCCATTCCGTGAAGTTCCAGAGACAATGGATGTGCACCAGATCGAAATCGCGCGCGTGCTCCGTGATCGCCTTCGCCAGCTTTGGGGCACGAAAGAAACGCCCAGCAAACCCTAGCGGAAAGCGAAACACAGGAATTCCCTCGTACTCGGCAGGATGATCGACCGATGGCGGCAGCGATTCCCTCCCACTGGCAGTGGTCGTGAAGACTGTAACATCGATGCCAAGGCGCCGTTCTGCCTGACAGAGCCCCAAGATGGTGCGCGGAGGTCCGCCATAGCAGAATGCCGGCGCAAAGTATGGGGCAACATGGAGGACTCGCATTATATGACCGCCCCCGTGGAACGCAAAACAGGACTCTTCTTCGCGCCAGGGCGTGCGAGACGCAAAGCAGGCATAAAGATCACTATGGTCAGCAGTACTGCTTGAACAATTCCTGAAAGGTATTGCACCGCTTGGCTCCCAACGGCGAGAAGGATTGGCAACAAAGCAATTCCCAAGCAACGAAGAAATTCACCTTGCTCGGCGTCGAGAAAATAGCGGCGGAGTAAATTCAGCAGCAAGCCAAGTATTAGCATGACGAACAACGGGCCGAACCATCCAAAACTCATGTAGGACTCTGCCAATACACCAACTGACATTGACACTTTGCCCAGATCCCTGCGATCTGTGATTCCGTATGCGACTTGATAGAATTGGTTGGCTTCGCTAAAAGTGGGTTTGTCCCTCCAGACGGCACGCGGAATCAAACTGATTGCGAGATACTTGTAAAGGCGTAGGTTCTGATAAGGAACCTGCGATGGTGTCATCTGTATAACCATCGCGGTGGATTCGAACAGAGATACGCGTGTCAAAGTTTCACTGGACAGCTTACCTCGTTTTTCTGGTTGTTCCAAGGCGTTGGACCAAGCACGGAAGGATGCGCTGAGCCAGAATGTCGTTCGTTCGCTCATCGTGCCAACCGTGCTGCCAATTCCACGCCAATATCGTTTGCGGAATTCAGCCTTTCCCGGCTGCAAAAACAAGATAACGATCACCAGACTGGCTATGATCGTTTTGGGAATGCGGCGACGCACATCGAAATAACCTATTCCAATCACGACCACAACCCAGACCGCATCACCCAGCCATCCCGACGCAACTGCTCGATAGAGACGCAGAATCGCAAAGCCGATCAGCAGTACCCGATCCAGTCGCTCCGACTGCCCCGAGAGGTGACGACGGAAAAGCAGCAAAAATGCCGCCATGCACACAACTGTGTCCAAGTCCACAATTGCCTGACGCCCTCCCTGCCCCAACGCGCCAATGCCGAAAATTGCGGAAAAAAAAGCCGTCGCCACAAATACCAAACGGGTGTAGTTCCATGCGAGTGTCTTATCTTGTAATTCCAATTTCCATTGAGTTGCAAACCCATCAGGTATCCGAATGGCCAAACCCACTCCAAACGCAGACACCCCCATGAGAGCGAGTAGCATCGTGTCGCCCATTGCGTCCGGAGAAAGTACCCGAGGACCGAACGAAGTCTTTCCCAGATGATCGCCCAGATACAGAGGCAATACATACGATATCGCGTACATTGCGCCTATAGCAGCAAACAACGGGAATCGCCGCTGATCGCCCTCCCGCCAAGCGGAATACGACCACCAGGGCAGCAATACCAACACGAACGAGCAGGTTGCTGCCACGAGGCCAACCGGAAGCGATGAGAATGCCCACAATATGGCGATTGAAAGTACTGGAACAAGCGTGATTGTGACCGGAAGCGCCGCCCTCGGAGCACTCTGCCGCGAAATCTGGAAACCGGGCGCGGGAGTAGCAGACATTATGGGCGCGCCCCTCTCTTGACGGCAGCAACAGCGTTGACAGTGCCCTCCACCGCAGAAGCGACGGAATAGGATTGAATCAGCTTCCTGGCTCGCACAGCGTACCCAAGCCGTTCGTCCGGGCTGCGGGCGAAAGATACCATGGCGTCCGCCAGTGCTTTTGCATCGTGAAGCGGAAATATCCGGCCGGTGCCCTGCCGAGCCACCAGGTCTGGACCACACCCTACTTGGTCGCTGACAATGCACGGCAATTCACACCACATGGCCTCGTTCACCACGATGCCCCACGTTTCGCCGCCATCCGACGGCAAAACAAGGCAGTCTGCGGCAATATAGGCTCTAGTGATCTCGGACTGATTAAGGAAGCCGGCGAAAGTCACAGCTAGTCCGCCGTCACGGACTAATGATTGGCACACGGAGCGCTGCGGTCCATCCCCAACCATGAGTCCTGCTACGCGAGCTTCTGAGTAAGCAGCAATTTCGAAAGCGCGCACAAAATCCAATGGGTTCTTTTTTGCAATGAACTTACCCGCGAATAAGAATACCGTCGCGTCAAAGGGCAGTTCCCAAGCCGCCCGAATTGCATTGCGCTCAGCACGAAGACTTTCAGCCCTGAACAGGAAGCTACCTTCATCGATCACATGGGGGACGTGAAAGATGCGGTCCTGTGACACACCATAATGGAGGTAATACTCACGTGACCATTGGCCAACATCGAGGAACGCGTCAAAGACGCGCAACATCCAGGGATACGATGCTTCCTTGACCAAGTTCTTCAGGGCGGAACGGGGTGTATGCAGGTGGGAATCACCGCGTGTGAGTATAGGAAGACCGAGCCGCTTCGCCGCCCAGATGGTTTGCCATGCGGCTTTGTAGTTCCAGCCATTTACCAGGACAGCGTCGAAGGCTCCCCGGCGCAGAGCCTGTCCAATACCGGGCACATCTAACCCGTTGAAACCTGAGGTCCGGGGATCGGCTGCCACGTTCTTCAGAAACTCGTATTCGTAGCCCTCAAGCAGAGGAACATCCCATTCAAACGGAACGCCGAAACCAGCAGACGCTTGTTGCAGCGGGGTAGCCTGGTGACAGAAAAATACTTTGATCTGCAGCCTTGCATCGGCCGCTAAGGCGCGGTACCAGGGAGCGTGGTACTGGATTGGGTGAGTTGCCAGAATCGCTAACCGCGGCACTTTCGCTGAGCAGCGTGAAGTGTGTTGACCGTGATCGACAACATCGGCATCCATCGCCATCATGCATACGTCCCTGGATACAGAAGGATCTTCATTTCGCGGTCCCTCCCGTCAAAGACTGGTGGGAGCACAGTCCCGGCAATTCAATGTTTGAACAAACCCCCGCCACTATGGCATTCCACGTAAGACTTCTCATTACAGCGCTCATGCCATAGAGAAAAATGCCTCACTCCCGACCAGCGGACTGGGCTTGCTTCTGGATTACTGGGGTCTTTAGTATAGCCTGTTCAAAGACTTCCGCCAACGCTGAACATACGGAGCGGGAGGTGTAGGGTTCGAAAGCTTTCCAGTTGGTTGCGGGGTGCGCGCCCAGCGGCAAGCTGAGCAACTCCCGCAGGCGTTTTTCCACCTCTGACTGGATTTCGTCCATTACGGCTGAATCGCGAAAGGCGATCGCAATTCCTGCTCGGGTTTCTTCAAGGATGCGGACCACGCTGCTGTCTGCGTGAAAGATAGGTAGCAACGGCCGGTTGGCGAGAATGTAGGGGAAGAGCTTTGACGCGCTATAGTGCGAGGAGGTCGACCCGGGGATTAGCAGCGCCGCCGAATCGAGCAGAATCTGGACCGCCTCCAGATAAGCAACGCGCCCGGGGTGTTCGTCAACAAAACCTTCGACTGACAACTCACGCGCCAGAGGCATAACCAGCTCCCGCACCATGTTGCCGGTAGCATAGTTTGTCCCCACAAAATGAAATCGGACCGAACGCATAAGCTCCGGTTCCATATCGGCGAGGTGTCGCACTGAGCGGAAGAGTACACGCAACGCCGGCAGCATGTCAGGGCCGCCGCGTCCTACATAACTGATATGACGCAGGCCATCGTCGCAATGGAATATTGAATTCTTCCTTGGGTGCACACGCAGATAGTCGAAGTCGGCGGGTTCGACTCCCAGCTGAATTCCGGTGATGTCAGACGGGCTTACCCAGTCATACCGCTCTGGCATGTCCCGAAGGTACGCCGCATCCACTGAAACCAGATGAGCGGCGCGGCGGATCGAAAACGGCTCGATCACGCCAGCAACTGCGCGGGAAATGCGCCACTTGGGCGGGCGTTGCGATGGCGGCACTGTCTTGTAGTAGTCGGTTACATAAGGATCTTGAAAATCGATGATGTAGGGCAGCCCGAAACGCATGTTTGCCAGCCTACCCAGAATCATGGGGTAAAAGGGCGGTACCGTGATGAGCAACAGATCAACCTGACGGCGCTTCACAAGGGCACTCAGAGCCCGCCAGTTATGCCAGAGACTGCGTAGTCCGAGATCGCCAATGCCAAGCTTTCGTGTCCAACTGGAGCGAAGAGCCGCCGTGCGAATCACCTCGTAATCACCACGCAGGAGGTGCTCGTTTTCACGATCTACGCCCCACTCGTAAAATTCTGGAGCAGTGGCAATCACTACAGGGTCCCAACCAAACTCGCCCAAATGATCGGTGAAAAAACGGGAGCGCAGCGCAGGGGGCATGCTGCTTGGACAAAAATCCGGTGCGATTATGGCGACAGTCTTCATTTGTAAGCTATTCCGTTTTGTTTACCACAACGAAGGGTGGCTGACAACGGTGAAGTATTTGGGGTGCGGAGAGTACCAGAAAGACGATTGCTGAACGCGATGGAACTGGCAGGCGACTGGCAAGACTGCCAATTGCCATGAAATACTAGTACATGCTCCCCGAAACTGACAGAAGATTTGCGCCGATTGACTTTAAGACCCGTTTTCCAGCCCTGGACGGCATACGAGCGCTGGCGGTGACGATGGTCTTCGTCCATCACTATGGCGGCGGGGCACATGGCAGCATGGTGCTGCGACTGATGGACATGGTACGACAACCCTGCTGGGCCGGGGTCGATTTATTCTTCGCTCTATCCGGCTTTCTCATCACCGGCATTCTGTATGATACCCGGACAGATTCGCATTATTTCAAGCGATTCTTTCTGCGCCGTGCTCTGCGTATCCTTCCGGTCTTCTACATTGTGGCCGCGTTTTTGCTGTTACTTACGCCAGTTTTCCACTATGAGTGGAGTTGCATGTACCTGTCGTGGCCCGCCTATGTGGGCAACATCTTCGGCAACTACAACTGGAATTTATACAATTTGATTAGCGCAAATCATCCAGCGGCAACAGTGGAGATTTCGCACTTTTGGTCGCTATGCGTGGAGGAGCAGTTCTACCTGCTGTGGCCTCTTGCCGTCTTGTTGATTCGGGATCGCGTTGTGCTTCTGCGTACGGCCGCGGGCCTGTCGCTGCTGGCACTGGGGCTACGCATAGCCATGTTCATGCACTTTCCGGCAGAGTTTGCCGCATTGTGGGTGGTACGCACGCTGCCCTTCCGCATGGACTCACTGCTGATCGGCGGCATACTGGCCTTGCTGCTGCGCGGTCCTGCGGCAGACCGCTGGCAGCGCAGCGGCAAGTGGTTCTTTGCGATGGGGCTAGCTGTCACACTTAGCATCTTCTACTTCTCACCAGAATACAATTCTCCCTGGGTGCATACGGTCGGATTCACCATCATTGCTGCGGCCAGCGCAGGACTAATCTGCACTACGCTGCGAACGGGATCGGCGACATTTCATTTCTTTCACCTAAAGCCGCTACGCATCCTCGGCAAGTACAGCTATGGGTTCTATATATTCCATCTCTTGTTCCGACCGGCATGGGTTCAGGTCCTTTACGCGGAAGCCAGGACTCACAATCTGGTGTTAGTCGGAATTCTGGCTCTGGGAAGCAATTTCCTGATTACGCTTATCGCGTCAAAGCTCAGCTACGACCTGCTTGAGGTGCGCTGTCTGCGCTTTAAGCGTCATTTTGAATACGACTCAGAGGTGGCTGCGCAGAAACAGTTGGTCTTCAGCAATGCAGACTGACTGCCTAGAGTCGCTCGCGGATCGGCAGCGAGCTGTCTGTGTTCGCCGGCGCTAATGACCGCATGGCGTATATCTAACAGCGCGCGTTGCGCGGGAGCTTCCGTGCAACGAAATCACCGTCTAGTCCTATCACATGCGACAGAGGGGATTTGCGAAGAATGAACGGGATCGTAATTTTAGGTTCGGCCAATAGTAACAGGGCAAGCGAGATACAGAGTGTCGTCATTGGGCCAGAAAAAACTGTTCCTGATTGCATTCTAACTGTTAAGCTGGCCGCATGCGGAATCAGAAAGCGGAGATAGTAACGGGTGGACTTTTGGTCGTGTCTTCTTTCGCTCTTGTCCTGCTAGTGGTAACTTCGCCGGGCAAATTCTTATACGACGAACCATACTTTGCGAACTACATTCCACTGCTTCATCAATATGGACCCACCACAAGATTTCTGAACTCGCTTACAGGAACAGTGGGGCCGCTGTATGCTCTCGTCCACGTTGCATTCGAGCCGTTGACAAAACTGCAACCGGCAAGAATGCGGCTGATAAACGTGCTCTTGCTGGTGACTGTAGTCTGGATATTAGCTGCGTGGCTAAAACGACAGCGATGTTCTGACTATTTGGTAGCCAGTTGTTCAGTGCTGGTGGTTCCGATGACATGGGTGTTAGCCGGAATGGCGCTATCGGAGATGCCGGCTCTAATGTTCGTCACGTTGAGCCTATACCTGCAGTTGAGAGGGTTGGAAGCTTTGGGCTGCGGCCGATCCGCGGTGGGGTGGTTCCTCGGCAGTGCGATCTTCCTTGGCGTGGCGGTTTGGGGACGACAGCCATACCTGTTGCTTACTGGCGTACCGGTGTTGTTGGCACTCCGTGAGCGGAAACTGCGAATACCTGCATTGATTTTTAGCGGTGTTGTACTGGCATTTACGATACCGCTCTTCATAATCTGGAAGGGCCTGGTACCCCCATCACACCATGCTGTGCAACAAGGACTCTCTATTACAAACGGGATCATCTCTTTAGGTTACACAGGCATATGCTTTCTGCTACTAGCACCGCGATCTAGATTGCTTCCTGCGAAGCTTCTCATTGGCTTAGTCGTGCTCACCACGGCGGCTAACGCATTGTTGGGAGGTTTCGCGCTTTACCCGGTTCGATCATTTGCTGACCGACACCTTCCTGCTTCTGTGGTATCTGCTTATGGCAACGCGTGTGGATCGTTATTCCTGAGTTGTGGAATCGTGTTCCTCGTTGTGCTTCTCTGGCTGACTTGGGAGGCTCGAGAAGACCTAGCGCGCGTTACACTCTACGCCGGCTTAATGTGCGTGGCCGTATCACCTGTGTTCATCGCACATCAGTACTCCAGCCGGTACACAGGTATGTCGCTGCCATACCTGATATTGGCAGCGCAGCCTTGGCGGGAATGGAGACTGAAGACGGTCATAACATCGGCGGTCGGATGCAGTGTTGGATTTTTGTCATTGCTCGGCTACTTTTCTCACTGAGTGCCGCGGGTGTTGTTGCAGCGAGACCGTGTGAGCTAATAATGGCCTATCGAAATGCTCATAGCCATCTTGTAGCCATTAATCGCGTGCTTGTTTTTGCTGATCTGGAACCCATATTTTACGGGCTAAATCTTTGCGAGTGATTGCGCTCGCTGTTGTCGTGGCGGGCATGCAACAAGTACCGCAAGTAGGGCCAATGCGTTATGACGAGAACGGCTTCGTCAGGCTCGCCATTGTTAATGGTGACACGCGCTCACCATCTCCTGCAGCAATGACTCGTACGAACTGGTGATGAAGTCAGACGAGAAGCGTTGCTCACAGTCGATGCGCACGGCGCTACGATCAATCCGGTCCAGCTTAGCCACTGCGGCGACGGCATCGTCGATCGTTTGACACCGAAAACCGTTGATTCCCTCGCGCACGACCTCTGGAACACTACCCCGGTTAAATGCAATCACCGGCGTACCGCAGGCCATTGCCTCAGCCATTACAATCCCGAAGGGTTCTTCCCATTCAATTGGCATCAGGAACGCAGAGCACTTGCCGAAAAGCTCGCTCTTTCCGGTATCATCTACTGCGCCGATATAGCGGATCTGATCTCCGTCGAGGTGTGGCGCCACTACGTCATCGAAATAATTTCCGTCAGGACAGTTAGTCACTTTGTTCCCCGCAATGATCAGCCGCTTTCCGGAGCGTCGCGCAATTTCAATTGCATTGTGCGCCCCCTTAAAGCGCTCCAGTCGCCCAAGGAAAGCCAGGGGAGCGTCTGCCGGAACTCGCGTAACGGGTCTATATTTGCTTACATCCACACCGTCATGCACCGGAATCCAGCGCCCATATCCGTTATCCCGCGGTTTGAGCCGATACACACTGCGCGATGCACCCGCAAATGCGAGTGAAGGTCCCGCAAGAGCCGAGGCAATGCGCACGCTCCGCCACGGAACGCCGTCACGGCAATATCGCTGGACCTTTGCCACGCGCCGGTTTGGCAGTACAGGCAGCAGCGCAGCCAACCGGCCCCAGCTGAGAATGGCATCAAGATGTCGCGCGTCCTGGCTCAACTTCGATCCGACCTGCCACAGTTCCTGAATGCGGGTCCGCCTAGAGAAGTGGGGAGGTACACCGTAGGGAACGAGCTTTGCCTTGCAGTGACTGTCAGGATGAGCATAGAGAGTGACAGCATGACCCCGCTCGACTAATCCATTGACCACGAATTCCACGACGCGCTCGATGCCTCCGTACTCAAGTGGCGGCACTGGTAGCATAGGGTCGACCGTAATAGCGATATTCAGGCTTTTCATTGCAGAACCTCTCGCACGGCACGCAACAATTTCCCCTCCTCCTCCGGGTGATGCCAATGCCAGCGTCTGCATGCGGCGCCCCATGCAGCCTGCCTCGCGGCAAGCAGCTGCGAAGGATTTTCAGCCCAGAGCTTAAGGCCCTGTGCGAGTCTCTCGATGTCTCCCGAGGAATATAAGAAGGCACCGGGGCCGAGGTCCATGGCCAAGTTTCGCTGGCCGGGGGTATCGGTAAAAATCACCGCCAGTCCAGCGAGAATGTAAGTAAATGCTTTGTTTGAAAGGGCAAGTTTATTATTGATGGAATAACCAGGCTCCAAAGCTAATCCTATTTGGTAATTGCGGCAGATATCCACCATTCGATCTGGCGACTGGGGAGCGTGATGCACGACTCTCAGTTTTGGCGCGCGCTCTTTTGCCGTTGACGAAAGCCTGTCTAGATACCCGCCGCTTGGATTTCCTAGTAGATGAAGCTCACAGCGAATATCCGCCAGACCGGCAGCTTGCACCGCATCCTCCAAACCGCGGCCTGGTCCAATGGTTTGGCTAAACCAGTACAGGCGAAGCCCATCACCGTCGACTGGAGCGAACTCCGGCTCACGGGGTGGCAAAGGAAACGTATTGTTGACGACCAGCGGCCTCCTCCCATAAACCTCGGCATAGCGATCGGCGATAGCATCGCTGGCGGTCGTCAAGAGCACCGCATCGCGAAACACAATGCCTTCTGCCGCCTGGGCCAGCCGATTGGAAAAAGTCCCTTCCTCGTCTGTTGTGGCATGTTCGGCACCGTGAAAGTCTTCCAAGTCGATCGCATATGGCACGTCTAGACGCTTAGCAGCGAGCGCAGTCGCGATCAGCGCTCCCCCGCCTCCATAGACAAGATCGGCCGGAATTTGTGTAGCCGTTTGCACCAGCTCCGATAGAACACGGGTAGTGGCGCGTCCAAGCACCGGGGCTGGCAGACGCTGCGGGCCCAATGTCCTTCCCAGGATTCGGCATATGCGGTATCTTACGCCGGCACGAATCCGCAAGAGGTTTCCCGTCGCCCTTGAGTAATCCACCACACTCCAGGGCAGATGAAGCCGAGAGCGCAAATCGACGTCAGCAGCGGTTCCCCAATCCACAAAGTTACTGCTCACCGCATACACTGCATGCCCATCGGCCCTCAGCGACTCGGCGGCCTTTAGCATTCGTGGACAGGTGGAGAGTTGGCCCGCGGTTATGACAGTGATGCGCGACATTTCAGAGTATCAGTGCCACTCTAACATTGCCGCAGTCCCAATTCACGCAAAATGCAGGGCGGCAAGCGAGCCAAAGTAACTAGACAGCGGCTAAGGGTGCCGAATTCAGACGCATGACTTTGGCGTACAACTTCTCATAGTCCTCAGCAATGTCGTCCATCGTTCGCGGCGTGGGCAGGTTCCGCCGCCACGTATCGACGGTTCCATTCGGGTTGGCCGCAATCTCTCGAATCGCCTCAGTGATCTCCGCGACACTTCCCGGCGTCAGCAATCGCCCGTCGATGCGATCTCGAATGAGTTCCGGCATGGCGCCGATTCGTGTACCAACTACCGGAGTACCCGCTGCAAACGCTTCATGCACAACAGTTGGCCCCCCCTCGAAACATTGGGAAGGAACGAGCAAGACATCTAGGCCGCGCATGACTTCTCCTACCTGCGAGGCGGGTACCGCTTCCACAAAGCACACGCGATCATCGCAACCTAGGATGTCCTTCAGTTTAGCCACGACTGCTCGCTCTTCGTCAAAAGTCACTGGCCCAAGCCATTGGAGTGTGATCGGCAACCCTTTAGGCAGCGCATGCCAAGCCTTAGCCAGTTCGATTACCCCCTTAATAGCGGCAAATCGACCGACATATCCGAATCGTACCGGCGATGAAGTTGGGCGACATTCCGGTGCAGGTTTGCGGGCGATCATACTGCTAATGCCAAGACGGTTAATAGACAACTTATCGTGCTGCGCACCGTTGAGGAGCACGCGATCATGGGCTGCCTGATTCAGCAGCACAAACGCATCTACCGCATTCAATAACCGGTACTGGAGAGTTTGGCGGTAGCGTATGAGGTCAGCCGTGCCGAGTGCCGTGCCGACCCGGCCCCGCAATTCTCGCGCAGAGTTGCCCATTATTGCGCTCACGGCTGCCGTAGGATAGGTGAGTGCTCGCGGCATCCCAGAAGCATGAAGGCTACAAGTGGTACATTTGAGCACCTTCACCTCGCCGTCGCACACCTTCGTCCCCCAATGCATTAAAGTTCCGCGTAAGCAGCAGTAGCCCAAATCGCTTAAATGGCTGGTCACCACGACTCGAATTCCCATCGCCCGCACTGCCTCAATCTCATAGACAGAGATGCCGGGAGACAAGGAGTGGACATGCAGAAGGTCGGGACGACGCTGATCAAGCCACGCAAGCAGAGATTCGCTGCCGAGTGCAGGGGCTCTCGACTGACACTCATCGCGAGTGGCACTGGCCCCGCGCAATGGGTAACGAAACACCGGGATGCCTTCGTGCTCATATTCCCGCGACTTTTCGCTTCCGCGAAATGGGGCCGTCACCCTCACATCGTGGCCGCGCTTCTTCAAGCGCTGTGCCAGACCATTGACGTAGATTTCAGCGCCACCGAGCGACTCCGGAAAATACCAGGCTAACGCATGGATAATCTTCATCATTTTAGGGATGCCGTGATTGCATTCTATTCTGCATTCGGATGAACTTCCTTGTAAAGCTTCATTCCGCCTCCATTCTTCGTGTCGACTCCGCAGCGTTCAATGCTATAGTGCTTAGAAGTTTCCTATGATGCGTCCTTCGATCACATACGTTTTGCCCGACTTGCAGGGCGGCGTTTTTACCTATGTCCGCAATCTGCTGGACTACAGTAAATTGGGCACTTTCGAAACATTTGCGGTACTGACCAGGTCTATATTCGGCGGTCCGTTTGCGAACGAACGTATTGGAGCGGAACATGAGATTCACTTTTGTCATCAGTTACCGAAAGAGAATTTGTATTCGGTAGCGCGCCGGCTTTTGAGAGTAATCCCCAAGGGGCCAGGTGTGGTGGTGACCAACGATATACTGGAATTGGCTGCCTTTTCGATTTACGACCCGGATAAAATGCTCGTGATGCTCATGCATGGAGACTGGGATTACTACTACGATCTTGCGACAAAGCACGCCAATATCATCGACTATTTTGTGGCGTCTTCGAAGCACATGGCAGCAAAACTTTGCGACCTCTTGCCTGAGCGCTCTGAGTCCGTGTTGCGCCTTCCATACGGCGTCACTATACCAACTCACCCACGAGAACACCGCACCAGTACACTTCGCGCAGTTTTCATTGGGCGCATGACAGGTCAAAAACGCGTACTTGACTTACCCAAGATTGACCGCGAATTACACGGCCTTGGCGTGAGCGTTGAATGGACTATTATCGGCTCGGGCCCGGACGAAGCGCTGTTGCGTGAAGAATGGGCTTGGAATCCAGAGGTGCAATGGACCGGAAGCATTCCGAATGAAGCCGCCAAAGAGCGGTTGCTGGAAAACGACATACTAGTCATGCCGAGTCAGTCCGAAGGTTTTCCAGTCACTCTTGTGGAGGCCGCCGCAGCCGGCGTGGTACCTGTTGCCAGCGATCTGCCAAGTGGCATCCCGGAGATAGCAATTCCCGGATGCAGCGGTTTCCGCGTGCCGATCGGCGACACCCGGCAGTTTGCAGCCGCTATTGCGTCGCTTGCCTCGAATCGGGAGATGCTCGAGAACATGAGCCGTGAAGTCCGCAGAATTGCGGTCAACGATTTCGATATCCATGAAAATGTCAGGGCCTATGACCGCCTATACGAGAGGTACGCTGAGGAACGCCCAAACCGTCGCCGGTGCCAAAGACTTCAATATGGCAGCCGGCTCGACCAACCGTGGATACCAAATTTTGCAGTGCGCGCAATCCGATCTGTGACCAGGAGAGACTTGTAAATGCATCCCCGTGTCAGCGTACTGATGACTGCTTACAATCGCGAGCCATTCATTACAGAGGCAATTGAGAGCGTACTGGCGCAAACATTCACCGATTTCGAGCTCATCATTGTTGACGACGGTTCAAGAGATCGGACCGTGGAGATCGCGCGCAGCTATGCCGCTCAAGACCGTCGCATCCGCGTTCACCAAAACGAAAAAAATCTTGGGCAATTCCAAAATCGCAACTATGCGGCAAGTTTAGCGTCCGGCGAGTTCGTCAAATATCACGATTCGGACGATGTCCTGTACCCCCACTGCCTGGCGATCATGACCGAGATGCTTGCTGCCTACCCTGAAGCATCGGTAGCGCTCTCTCATGAATGGCCGGGTGGTCCGCTGCCCATGCTGTTAACACCACGCCTGTGTTATGAACGTGAATTTCATGGGCGAGGATTGTTTGGACTTGGCCCTCCCTCCGCGATGTTTCGACGCGATAGATTTCTCAATCTTGGGTGTTTCGAGGTCGCCGGTATCTCTTCAGACGCGATTCTTTGGCTGCGCATCTGTAAAACGGAAAACGTGCTCCTGGTGCCGGCTGGCCTTTACTGGTACAGAGAGCACACAGGCCAGCAAATGGTAAGTCCAGCAGCCTTGCGTGATCGGGCTCTTGTTAGCAAAAGAGTGTGGGAGACGCTCAATGCCGACGATTGTCCTTTGGACGACGCTGGGCGGCACCTTGCCAAAATCAATTGGACATGGAGTTTGGCAAAGGAAATCTACTACGATCTCCGTGCTGGAAGGTTGAGCCTCGCTTGGTTCCGCTACCGACAGTCCGGTCTGCGCATGCGAGATTGGTTCCGTTACCTTCGCAGACAAAAACGCAACCCATTTTCCGGCACCCCGTTACACCCGGACGGAAGCCTTATCTTCCATCGCTACCAAGGTCTTTCGCCGATGCGCGACTAGCGCTTGAGCCCCGGTCTTTACTGCCATAAGCATAAACCGAGTTCGTACCCTCGCAGAGATACGATTTCTGCTACTGAGCGCAAGTGCCATAGAGTGTCTTGCCCAAAGCCACGGAACTGCACATCTCTCGCCCACATCATGTTGAACGTTCCGAATCATTTCTGGAACAAGCAAAGACAGTGATCTCACATCGCGATTATCGAATGCAACTTGGCGACCGGGTCTGGTCATTGTGAAACGTCGCCAAGCAGACCAAGTCGAATCGTTAACTTCGCGACTAAGTATTCTTTCGAGAGCGGCGCGCGCTATACGATCTGCTTGTCGGCTTTGATCCCTCACGTTGCAAGCGGAAACCGAGACGGGGTGAACCCGATACTCGATCAGCGGTTCTGTAAGTACAATCGCTCTGCCGCAAAATGCAATGCGCGACAAGAATTCATAGTCCTCGCTAAACCAATAGCCGGTTCCTTCGTTGTAGCCGCTCAGCTTACGTGCTGCATCTGTCCGGAACATGACCGAAGAGTGGATAATTGGGTTCAAAGCCGCGAGAGTGAATTTCAGAGAGCAGTTGTTAAGTTCCCCCGGACGAAATCCAATCCGTGCACCTTCCCCGTTAATCTCAAACCCCGCGCTACCAACGAGAGCGACCTCCGGGTGCGCTTCCATGTATCGGGCCTGGATCGCCAATCGGTTCGGAAGAGAAACATCGTCAGCATCGAGGCGCGCGATGTATCTGCCTGCCGCAATTGAAAGGGCTCGATTGGAACAAACTGCCTGCTTGCAATTCCGTTCGGCACGCAATACTTTGATGCGCAAATCACGATAAGACAACAGGATGTCAGGTGTCGAATCATCAGACCCATCATCCACCACTATCAGTTCCCAATCGTCGAATGTCTGAGCAAGGATACTGTCCACAGCCTGCCTTAAGAATTTTTCGCCGTTGTAGACAGTCATGATTATGCTGACAGTGGGCAATTTTCCTCGATTCTACCTTTTCGCTGAACGCTGCTTCCAAAATACAATGTCCTTGTCATGCGCAAAGGTCAGTCCAGCCGAATCCACCGTTCTGGAAGCAGGTCACGCGTGTCGTGCTTCAGCGTGCCAAACCACCTCTGCGGAGCAATAACGATGCGGTCGCATTCCGCGTTCAGCCATGCCCCCCACCAACTGAAGGAACTGTTGGCGAGCACCGCGTGGTGACATCGACTCATGAGCCACAGGTCCTCGTGTTCGCTCCCCAAATGGCAAGCATTCCCCGGTTTGTTATGATTAACAATAATTGTACGATACGGGAGATGCAGATTATTTTGCACCCATTCAGGCTCATCCGAAAATGCGAAGAAGCAAGGATCGCGTATTTGCTGTGCGATAAGATTGGCGGCGCGACAGTAGTACCCAACACTACAGCTTCCGTGTGCTTCCCGGGTATGAGAATCTCGAGCGTAATCACCCCGACGAATGTGGAGAAAAACGCTCCGATTTCCCGCAGCGAGAATCTCATGCTCGACAGCGCGACTCGCAGCGCTCATGTTACGCGCAGGCATAAAATCCGCACGGATGCGTTCTGCAACTGCCCTAAAATACTTTTCAGATTGCCAGTAGCCAATTAACCAACAATCACGCTTCGTCTCCAGCATATTTCGATCGAAAGGAAAATCGCGCTCGATGATCGTTGGATGCCTGTAGTAAGGAACCGATGGGCAAAACTTCCTGCTCACTTTGTTAAGAACTCGCATCCGTAACATCTCAATCTGGCTGGCAGGTTCACCTGAAATTTGCCACACAGGCAAACTATAGGTTCGCTTCGAATCTGCCGTGACTGCTCGCAGGTCAAAACGAAGGGATGTGGCGTGGCGAAGCGCAAGCGCCCTGCCGATCGCATACTGAAACATCTGATTCCCCAACCCACCCTGCAACTGAACTATGATCATCTATTATCTTCTTCTTAACTCCTATTTCGACGTTCTGAACTCATAACATTCGCGATTAAATCGCTGATTTCCTCTCGTCACATACTCATGAGCATCGCGCCGCGATACGCAGATAGTCTTGGGCGCACTTTTCTAACGTCAGGTTATCCAAGATGTAGTCGCGCGGGTGAAGTGATCCGGCTTGGAGCCTTGCCCAAAACTCGCTCAGCCGATCTGGAAATTGCGAGATATTCGCAAACGTGATTCCGCAGCGCTCATCAAAGTAAGGAACGCTCGTTGCCGGAGTCTCCGCCTGCCCCCACTTGGAGCGATTTGGATCGAGCCACCAGCCCTGATCCCACGCCAAGATCGGCACGCCGCTGGAGAGGCATTCCTGATAGGCCAGCCCCTGCGTCTCATGCTCACAAAGGAAAATCATGGCGCGACAACGTCCTAGCAGCTTGTGGAACTCTTCCTCTCTGTAATAACCATACCGGATCTCAGCAAAGCTCAGACCGCGCTCGCTCAGCTCGATACGAACCGGTTGCAGCAATGAGGTCTCGTACTGATCGTGATCCCATCGCACCTTGTCATAGATCAAGAAGTCTGTCGTCTTCTGGATAGGCTGCGGCTTCCAGACCTCAGTATCAATACCCACTGGCCAGATATCACAATGCTTACCATAGTAGGGGATAAAAATATCGTTGGCCCATTTGGAATGTTGAAGATATTTCACAACCGGATAATCCGTGCATAACGAAGGCCATTCGCTTGGATGGTTCATCAAACCAATGCCGGCAACAATTGGATTAGGACGGTTATACCCAGCCAGGACACGTGGTCCACGCCCCAAAACACCCACATGATCGTCGCTGCCCAATCTGCTGAACGGCAGATTGACCTCGTAAGGAACACCTAGTTTATCCAAGCCCAGACAAAGATTGATGAACACCTTGTCCAGCCCGCCTGGCCGCGGCTTGCCGCGCACAATCCGCCGAATGATAGGTCGAACGAAACGGTCACCACGCAACCAGCGGTCCTTTTCTGGTTCGGCGCGATAATACAGGCAGATCCGCCCCACAGATGGTTTCTCCTTTGATCCAGAACCTTTGTATCGGGTCGATGATACATCGGTTTCGTGTTCCTCGAAAGGTTGCGAGCACTTTAACAGGCTTGCTCCTCTACGATCACAAGCAAGTGTGCGTTGACCCGGCAGGCGGTGCAATCGCCCGCCATCCAAATCAGCAGAGGGATGGCAATCAACGACCTCGTCTGATAGGAAACATTGGTAAACTGCTCTAATGCGTCGTCACCTGAAGAATCTTCTCCATAGGAGATGCGGGCGCTTGCATTATCCTCAATTGCAAGGTCCATTCCAGTTGCCTTTGGCGACGCTGGCCTGTAGCAATGAAACAGAAGTGTAGGGTAAGCACATTCTCAAGGGAAGGGTCTGCACGATGTTTCCGGCACTTCGCAGAGCTATAAGTCCGCTGATAAGTTTCTCTCCAAGAGCCTGGTGGAGGACAGTGAAGGAAATCCCGTATTTTCTGGGCACAATGCGTGAGTATCAAAACCTCACACATGATGAGAGCTTCAGACTTTCACTTCGTGAACTGTGGCCTATTCTCTCAGATCGCAGGGATATGGCGGGGCTAATCGGAGGGGACTATTTTCACCAGGATCTATGGGCTGCGCGGAAAATTTTTGAACGCATGCCACGGCGCCACGTTGACATTGGGTCTAGAATCGATGGCTTTGTGGCGCACCTTCTGGTGTTCATGCCGGTTACGGTCATCGACATCCGCAGCCTCGGCGGCGAAGTAGCTGGCCTGAGCTTTATCTGCGATGATGCAACGCAATTGTCTAAGGTGGAAACCAATAGCATCGAGTCGCTATCGAGTCTTCATGCAGCGGAGCATTTCGGCTTAGGGCGGTATTCCGATCCGGTTGACCCGACGGCATGCTTCAAGTTCATGGCGGCGCTACAGCGGGTTCTTGTACCAGGGGGAATTCTCTACTTTTCTGTGCCAGTTGGCCGCGAGCGGGTCAACTTCAACGCGCAGCGGGTATTCGCCCCGCAGACGATTATGCGCAGTTTCTCTGCCTTGCGGCTTGCTTCCTTCTCTTACGTCGGAGACGATGGCCGCTTGCGCGAAGGAGTCGAACCGGATGCGGCCGAGCAGTGCGAGTGCGGTTGCGGACTGTTTGAATTCACAAAAGCGTAGGCATCGGTAGAGGGACCTTGTTGAGCATACAGTTGACCACGGCGAGTCAAGGCGATGAATTTAGGCGTCTGCGGCGGTTGTAAGCACGGGTTGCGGTTGACTCAAACGACTGATAATCGCCGCGCCCAAGGCCTGTCCGGGCAACTCCACCACTCGATACGTGCAATATGCAACGAGCGTAGAGACGCACACACAGCCTGCGAACTTCAGCACCAAATCGGCGGTTGCGATAGGGAATATGGGACGCACGAAAAAGCTGGCCGCGAAGTGCAACACGGCGAAGTGGATCAGATAGAGAGAAAAGCTGAGCTTGCCAGTGAGCACTGTCCAGCGGTTGACGAGTATTTTCGTAGGATAAATCGAAAGGCAGTATGCAACACACGCAAAACCCGCTGCGAAGGCGATATGTTCAGGAATCCGCATGGTAGTGTGCTGATCGACAACTACAAGGGCGGCGATGGCCAACAGAGGGATTGCCGCCGCTTCTCGGTCCTGCCGAGCTCGCACGCAGTAATACAGGACAATACCTAGGCAAAAAATGGGGAGTTGGCTGGGCAGAAAGAAGTACAGATACTCACTCCAGAGGTGCGGGTCTCCGATGGGCCCGTGGAACCAAAGTAATGTGCACGCGATTACGGAGAACGCTGTTACGGCGAAGAAGAGCTTGCAAGCACGTCCCGCGGAACTAGCGAAGGTCATGAGGAGCGGCAGCATGACGTAGAAGTTCATTTCGACAGCAATCGACCAACCGCCCGGAACGGTGCTGTTGATCCATTGCGAGTTAAAGCCATTCACAAAGAAGACAGTCGATGCGATGTTTGCGATGCTGACCCGAGCTGCACCACCGAGCCAGTAGCGGGCACCAAGCCCATCTTGGCAAAGGTAATAAAATAAGGCACAGTAGTACATGGGAGCGATGCGAAAGAAGCGGCGGATGAAGAAGTTGCGCAGCGGCTCTCCCGCCCGTCCATGAAGCGACATGGCCAAAGTGAAAGCACTCATCACAAAGAACAACTGCACACCAAAAGCACCGTGTTCGGTGATCCTCTGGATGGAGCCTGGCAGACGAACAGTCATCAAAAATTGAGGAACGTCACCAGTATCACACCAAGGACAGCCCAGCCACGCAGGGCGTCCACATAGGCGTATTTCTGGGGTACGGTTGGCATGGATCAGCAGTTTATCAGAGCTGAAGAGTTAGACAACGTTTTTGTCGGAATAACATTGCCACATTCAAGAGCACGACGATGCAAAAGCCAGAAGAGAGTGCTAGCGCATTCCAGATTACTTGACTGCACAACGTCAGGAGTGTAGCCCCTCCGCACCACAATTTGCTATGCAATGCCCGATAGCGGGTTGGACTTTGCGCTTCAAGCCGTGATGTATTGCCTGAACAGCCGCCGTTTGGCAAACTGAAGGCACTGCGGAATCCCTAGTTTATCCATGCGTCCGAAAGGCCGCGGAGCACGAAAGCTACCACGACCCTCGGGCAATGACAAAGCTAACGTGCCATTGAGAATCTCCGCAAAAGCCTTAATCGCGATCGGTGTATCAAACTTCTGCCGCACGCGTTTGTATGCTGCCATGCGCATGATTTGCAGACGCTCCGGGTTGGCAATGGCGTCAGCCACTGCGACTGCGAAGGCGTCATAGTCACCAACCGGAAGCGTAAATCCAGTTTTTTCGTCCACGACTTCGCTGGGCCCTGGGAGCGGGGTCACGATTGGCACAACACCGTGTCCCATGGCTTCCAATAATGCAAAGCCCATGCTCTCTCGGTCACCGGGCAGGAGAAACAGGTCTTGTTTGCTCAGAAGCCCCGCAATTGACTCCGGCAATAGCCATCCAGTCAAGATGGTCCGTCGATTAATTTCCGGATTATCCGCCAAGCGCGCACGCAGTTCATGCATAACTTCACCATCGCCAGCGATCGTGAGCCGAAAATCGACGCCACGCGCAACCAACCGTTTCCCTATTTCGACCAAGTCCAGAACCCGCTTCTCGCGCTGGAATACACGCCCCACGTAAACCAAGTTCACTGGAGATGAAAGGCGAGGCCGGGGCGGTTGCGGAGCGCAGGGCACAGGGTTATACCAACGAAAAATCCGTCCGCCGAGCGCCGGAATAGCGCGGCGGAGATCTTCAACAACCGAATTGTTTATTGCGCATACAGCGGTTGTGACCGGAAACAACCGTTCGATTCGAATAAGCTCCGATGGGAGATCAGAATGCAGCATTTCCAGCAGTCGCACAGGGTAGAGGTTTCGCCTATAGAGTTTCTGCATGGCAACTGCGGTAGTGTTGTCATCTGTGGCGACCACAACGTCAGTATCATTTCTTTCTATAACTTGCGTAGCTTCGGAGGCGAGTTGCGAGTACGAATGGCAGAGTCTCAGTTCCGACATAGGACATGGCCAATTGTCGAAAGCGTCGGTGCGGGCAGGTCCTGTCAAAAGTAATCGCGGCTCCCACCCAAAGCTCGGGAGGTTGGCGCAGGCGAGGCGAAGAAAGGTCACAGGGCCAGCGATCCAGTGGCCGCCGATGATGAATAGCACGCGCCGCCGGTCCGATGAAATCGCCATCGCTATTTAACTTTACTTTGAAACTTCCGGACTTTTATCATGCGATTCATGCCTTCCGTGTCTGTGGTCATGTGCACTTTTAACGCCGAATCCTTTTTGCGAGAGGCACTCGATAGTATTCTCGCACAAACATTTCACGATTTCGAGTTAATCGTTGTTGATGATGCCTCCACTGATCGAACACCCGAAGTTCTCGCAGAATACTCGGATCCTCGCATTCGCGTCACTCGTAATTCAAGCAACCTAGGCGTAGGTGGTGCGCGTAACCGAGGTCTGAGTCTGGCTTGCGGGAAGTACATTGCCATACATGACGCGGATGACACATCTGTTCCTGACCGATTGGCTCAGCAGGTAGCCTATCTCGACGCAAACCCCGGGGTGGGGCTAATAGGCTCGGCCCAGCTCCATGTAATTACTTCTAAGACCCTAGCGGAAACGTTTCCCAATATTCGCGACTTCAAGTATCCGGAGGCCGCTGTTAATCCTGATAAGAGTGGCCGAGTGGAATTCGATACGAATTGGTTCACTGTTCCTTCATCCGAACCTCCGATGGCCCTGGTCGTGTCACCTTTGTCCGACTTAGCTATCAATTGGACCTTGATATCGCATAATGCATTCGCCAACCCGACCGTCATGTTTCGGAGATCTGTCTACGAGAAGCTAGGTGGTTTCTCTGAGAAACCGGAACGACGTTATGTTGAAGACTACCCGACGTACTCACTGTTTGCACGCCACTCGCGAGTGGCAAACCTTGAGGCTCCATTGGTCACACACCGTGGCCACGACGCCTCTGTCTCGACGCAAAACGAGGCCGAACAGATACGGCAAATGGAAACAGCGGCAAAAGATAATATTTGCTGGATTATGGGTTGGGACTCCGTGCCACCGGTGACATGGTCGGCATGGCGGAAGTTTGCATTTCCCAGTAGCGCGGCTTCTCCCATCACACGCGGCGAAGTCGTCGAACTATGCACCCTTTTGCCTGTCATCACAAGTAACTTTTACGCTGTGTATGGTTTCGAAGGAGGCGCAGAAGTCGCGCGACATCGCCAGCGAACCTTATATGCCTGGGGCAGACACGCAATCGGCCTAAGCTACAAGCCGGGAAAGACCGCAGGTCTTGTATCTCGGTTACTGTTGGCCTCATTGGGAGTCAGGCTCCTCGGAAACGTCGTGTTCCCCGCAAAGACAACTCGCAGCTGTGAACGACCTTCGGTCGCATCCTGCCTCCAAAGCGATACTAATTCATTGGGTGTAATTGAGACTGTCTCATCTACAGTGACAGATTCAGCCAGCGCCCACTATAACGACTGACATGAATTCATGGCACGAGACTTCGAACCAAAGCTAACCGACGGATGACCGCCCGCCACAGCGCGGAGGGAAGCGCACGAACCAAGGCGCTCGGGCCCATACCGCGCCCGGAACGAAGGCACTCGAGTTCCGAGTTATGGAGTTCAGTATCCTTAACTTTGCTCGCCCAGAGGCCAGGATGTATCAGCCTTGGCAAAGAGGATGCAGCCACGAGGCCGGATGAAGCACCCATAACCGAATCCGAAGCAACCAAGAACGTGTTCTGAGCGTACCACCACTCAACATCAGAATCACTCCAGAGAGCAAGCCGCAAGGGATCGCAAAAACGATAACCGTGGTTGGCGAAAATCTCCTGCCAGTAATCCGGCCACTGCTCGTTGACGTGACTAGTGCCGCCCTGTCCTGGAATAGCGGCTGAGAACAATATAACCGGAGCCAGCTTAACGAGTGAATGGACCAGAACGGGTGCGGCGTCCGAAGGCAGATGCTCAGCGACTTCAAGGCAAATTGCCATGTCAAATGTGCGCTCCAACTTAATGGGACGCCTCAGATCATGAGCAAGGAAATCCCGGGGAGAAATCATAAGCGCACTGCGGTCCCCATAATCGCCGTCGATCCCAAGGATCAACTCCACCCCGCTCTCTTGTGCAGCACGCAACCATGTACCCACACCGCAGCCGACATCCACGATAGAACGCGGATGGACCAGATCGAATACCAATGGCAGAACACGTCTTGCAGATCGAAGGGATCCGTCCTGCTGTGCCTCGTAGAATTCTCGCGTGTACGGCGATTCCGACATTGATCTTGGCAGTCCCTGTGGCAAAAAAATAACGCACACCCCGGTTGCTTGAGAGGAAAACGCTATCAGCTTCAGGTACTCTGTCTAGCAGTTGCGGTTCAACGAGACCGGACTGATTAGTTTAGCAAATTCGACGCTCCGAGTTGGAAAGCTCAATCCATCCGGATCCAACGCTCCGGAATCAAGTCACGCGTGTCATGCTTGAGTGTCCCGAGCCAGCGGCGCGGCGCAACAACGATGCGCTCTCGCTCGCTATTCAGCCACGCTCCCCACCAGCTGAAGGAACTATTGGCGAGCACGGCGTGACGACATCGGCTCATGAGCCAAAGGTCTTCGTGTTCGCTTCCCACCCGGAAAGCATCGCCGGGCTTGTTATGGCTGACGATGGTAGTGCGATATGGCAGACGCAAATTGTTGCGCACCCACTCTGGTTCGTCTGAAAATGCGAAGAAGTGAGGGTCGTGCACCTGCTGAGCGATAAGAGCCGCGGCTCGGAGGTAGTACTCAATGCTACAGCTCCCGTGCAACCGTAGATTCGGGGCATAGTGAACGTAGTCGCCCCGTCGAATATGGAGAAATACACTCCGGCTGCCTGCGGCGAGAACCTCGCGCTCCAAAACGCGACTATTTCCGCTGATTTCACTGGCGGGAGTGAAATCAGTGCGGATCTGGTCCGCCACAGCTTCAAAATACTTTTCGCTTTGCCAGTACCCAAACAGCCAGCAGTCGCGCTTCGCTTTCAGCACATTGCCGTCGAATGGAAACTCGCGCTCCATAACCTTAGGACGACCATAATAGGGAGCCGACGGGCGCAGCGTCCTGCTTACTTGATCCAGAACTCGCATACGCAATAGATCCGTCCGCCCGGCCGGTTCGCCCGCGATGCGCCACACCGGTAAGCCATAAGCACGCACTACGTCAGCTTTGACGCCCTGCAGGTCAAATCGAAGCGTGGTGCCATGGCGAAGCGCGATGGTTCGCCCCAGCGCGTACTGGAACATCTGATTTCCCAAGCCGCCCTTTAGCCGAACTATGATCATTCTCTCGTCAGATCTTCATGGTAGAGTTCTATGTGGATTGATCCCCTGATGATATTCAAATCCTGTTCAGTTTGCCATCGGTCCCGCTAAAAGGCTCTTCTTGGGTTACCGTAGAATACACATTGATTCGAAGAGTAGTTCGATACATGCTCCAACGTTGCGGCCTCGACAAGCGCAGTAGACGATTCCGTCGGGAATTCGATGAGTTCGATGCACTCTCCGCGAACGATAGCCGCTTCGCACTGAAGTGGGCCGACCGCGAGCCGTACTTGTCAGATGCTACTGCAACGACCGCCTACGAACGGCATTACGTTTTACATCCTGGCTGGGCAGCCCGCATACTGTCTCAGACACGACCCAATTCTCACGTGGAGATAAGCTCGTCATTATATTTCATCGCGACCGTTTCAGCTTTTGTGCCCATAAAATACTACGACTACCGACCAGCCAAGCTGCCATTGGACGGAGTTACGAGCGAGGCCGCGAACCTGATGCACCTGCCATTCAGGGACGATGAGTTGCCGTCGATCTCCTGCATGCACGTAATCGAGCATATCGGACTCGGCAGATATGGCGACCCGCTCGATGCCACGGGCGATCTGAAAGCGGCAAAGGAGCTGGCGCGGGTCGTAGCACAAGGCGGCCATTTGCTGATAGTTGCTCCGGTCGGACGTCCCGAAATCCGGTTCAATGCACACCGGATTTACTCCTACGCGCAGGTGCTAGACATGTTTTCCGGATTGCATCTGCGCGAGTTCGCACTGATCCCTGACGATCCACTGGAACCGGAGCTCATCCGCAACGCACGACCCGAGCGCGTTGAGCAACAGACCTATGCTTGCGGGTGTTTTTGGTTCGAAAAGCGCTAGATCGCCCTGGCTTCGTTCTCGGTGAGGTACGATAGTGTGAAACTTACATCCCAAGACTGTCTATGTAGACGCTTTGCGAGGGCAGTCCTTGCGGTTATCTTGGTCCATGTGCCCAACTCATGGGCTCGTGGAACTGCCAGGCGTTGGGGCGGTGATCGTCTGAATCAATCGAAACCCTACCTATCACCGCCACAGCGGATTTTTAATCGCGTGCGGAAATAGCGTTTTTCCCAGTCATCGCCTGTTCAACCGATTGCCACTCCAATACTGGTGCAAGAATACCGGGACGCTTAGCCATCCAATATGGTGAATCGCTGAGGCCGCCCTGAATCACCAAAGCGATGTGCGGCGCGTTATTTCCCGGTTCGAGAATCCACTCACGGAAATGCAAGCTGGATATTAGCTCCAGCCGATAATTTCCCTCGTTCAAAAACTGCTTCGGAAGTCTACTGCGAAGTCGGACCGCTCCACACTTAAGATCTGGCCAATCGGTTTCGCGCTGATCGGTGTGATACGTCCAGTAAAGCAACTGTCCTTCCTGAGAGAAAAGCGCATAGCCAACGGTCAAACTATTGTCTAGTTGCTTGATCTCCCCTTCAATCTCCACGCATAAATCAGCGTCGTTTCGGATTGGGTTCCTTACCTCGCGTCCGTCGCTATCAACAATCGCAAATCTTTGCGGTACAAAATGAGGGTTGGCAATCTGGCATCCATTGTTGACCCACGAGGTGGGGCTATCATCGTCCTCGGGCCCAAACAGGTAACCCGTAATCGTAGAGCGCACGTCGTTGGAATCGGTCTTGATGCGGCCGCCTTCCAGCATGATCACGCGGTTGCACAGCTGTTCCACGGCATTCAGATTGTGGCTGACAAACAATACCGTGCGACCGGCCCTTGTAACCTCGCCCATCTTGCCCAGACACTTCTTCTGAAACTCGGCGTCCCCAACTGAGAGGACTTCGTCAACCAGCAGGATTTCGGTCTCGATGTGCGCGGCCACAGCGAAGGCTAGACGCATGTACATGCCGCTCGAGTAGTGCTTGACCGGGGTGTCGAGGAATTTCTCGACTTCGGAGAACGCCACAATCTCGTCGAACTTGCGGGCGATCTCTGCCTTGCCCATGCCCAGGATGGCGCCGTTCAGAAAGATGTTCTCGCGGCCAGAGAGCTCAGGATGAAAGCCGGTACCTACTTCTAGCAATGAGCCAATACGGCCGGTTATGTCCGCACGACCTTCAGTAGGAGATGTGATCTGCGACAAAATCTTCAGCAGCGTACTCTTGCCCGCGCCGTTGCGGCCGATGACGCCAACCAACTCTCCCCGCTTCACTTCGAATTCAATGTTGCGTAGTGCCCAGAGCCACTCTTCTGGCCTGGGAGCTGGTTTCTGGCCTGAAACGCGCTCCCATACCCGGCGGGGTGCGCCCAGGGCGTGCACTATCGAATCGCGCAAAGTATCGTGCCGCTCGGAGCGCCCCAAGCGGTAGAGCTTACCCAGATTCTCGACTCGAATCGCAGTTTCGCTCATCGCCTACACCAGGTCGGCAAAGGTACTCTCCATTCGGTCAAAGTAGACCACTCCCCCAGCCAAAAGAATTATCACCGACACGATCGAAACTGCCATCAGTCGAAAATCAATCTGCCCCGTTCCGAGAAGCGCCCAGCGAAAACCTTCCACCACGCCGGACATCGGATTGAGTCCCATAAGAAAGCGCCACTTATGCGGTATCAGGCTGCTGGGATAAGCGACCGGCGTCGCGTATAGCCAGAACTGCGTAATGAAAGGCAAGATGTGCCGCACATCGCGATATTTGACGCTGAGAGCGGATAACCACAAACCAATGCCCAGAGACGTAACGATTGCAAACAGCAGCAGGAACGGAATCACTAGCACCGTAGGGTGAACCGGGATCCGATAGTAAAACATCATTGCAATCAGCAAAACAAAGGCGATGGCAAAATCGACCAGTCCCGCCAGCAGGCCAGCGACAGGAACCAGTATTCGGGGGAAATAAACCTTGGTAATGAGGTGCGCATTTCCTACCAGGCTGTTGCTGGTTTCGGAGAGTGCGAGGGCGAATAACTGCCATGGAAGAAGTCCGCAATAGGCAAAGATCGGATAGGGCACTCCTTCCGACGGCATCTTGGCAAAGTGCCCAAAGATGACGCTGAATATCAACATCGTCATAAAAGGCTGAAGCAGAGCCCAAGTTGCGCCTAATACCGTCTGCTTGTACCGCACCTTGATGTCGCGCCAGCAAAAGAAGTAGAGCAGTTCGCGATATTCCCACAGACTTTGAAAATCTAAGACGCGCAGATGGCGCCGGGGCTGGATGTGGATGACGCGAAGGGAGTCTCCCTGGGGTATAGCTATGCTCTTAGACACCGTGTCAAAGCCTCGATTGCCCGAAGTTCCCTGCTGAGAGTTTACCTCAATCACACGCCACGCGGAAGGAGAGCAGGTCCCGCAACATGATGATTTGAATCATGCCGGAAAAAAACTTACGGTCTTTAATCTAGTTCTACGCGCGCTGCGCTCGAAATTTGCGGAGCCCCATACACATTCAGACACAACTCTTTCCGAATTTGCTCAAATGTAATGCTACAATTGGCGGTATTCTCAAGGAAAATTGTTGGTCTTTCCTTTTGCCTTGCTCACAAAGTACGGCCAACTTGTGCCGATGAGAAACGAAATGAAGCTTGAAAATTATTCACCGGATTCAAAGAGCAAATCCCAGATTTTAGCGGGAGATCTGGCGAACCTCACCTTGAGCGGCACCTCTGCCACACTGGCTCCCCAAGCTTCGTTCTTACTTGAATACTGGACAATCCTACGTAAACGTCGCTGGATTGTGATCAGCGTGGTACTGGTCACGGTCGCCTTGGCGGCGCTTATAACCGCCCGTGAGAAGCCGATGTATTCGGCCGTGGGCCGCATCGCGATCAATCACGAGAGCGCGATCAACCTGGGCACGAAGGACTCACAGTTTGTACTCGACGAGAGTGACGGCGGCGACTATTCCGTCGACATGGAGACACAGATCAAGGTTCTCCAGAGCGACGCCACCTGCTACCGGGTGATAAAGGCGCTGAATCTGGATACTTCTCCAGACTTTGGGGGCTCTCCGACCAGGCACATGGAGAGTTCATTGCAGCCTGATTCTTCATCCCAGACGGCACTGCTAGGCGCATTTCGCGGCGGACTGAGCATTTCTTCGGTGCCGGCAACCCGCATTCTAGAGATTCACTACTCAAGCCACAATCCCAAGCTTGCCGCACAGATTGTCAATCAGATCATCAATAGCTACATCGAACAGAATCTGAGAGCTCGCTTTGAATCGACCGCGCAGACAACTGATTGGCTGACCAAACAACTTGCCGACCTGCAGCTCAAAGTAGAGATTTCCCAAGAGAAACTCATTGAGTACCAAAAGGAAAATGGAATCGTTGGACTGGGTGAAAAGGATAACGTTGTCACCTCTAAGCTTTCGGCGCTGAACAGCAATTTGACTACGATTGAGGGACAGCGGATGCAATCGGAGGCTGCCTACAACATGGCACTCTCGGGCAGTCCCGAGTTGCTGCAGCACACTACAGGCTCGCAAGCTAGTCCGTTGGATACGCTCCATGCCAAAGAAGCCGACTTGCGTACTCAGTTGGCCGCCGTCACAGCGCAGTTTGGCCCCAACTACCCGAAAGTGAAAGAACTTTCCGCCCAGATCGGTGAAATAGAGAATCAGACCCAGCTCGAACTAAAGCGCGCGTTGGCTCGCGCAAGAGCCGAATACGTTGAGTCTCTGGAACACGAAAAAGTGTTGCGGGCAGCTTTCGAAAAGCAGAAGCAGGAGGCCAGCTCTCTAAGTCAAAGCGAGATTGAGTACTCGCTTCTGAAGCAAAACGCGGAGAGTTATCGCACGCTATACGATGGCCTACTTCAGAGATTAAAAGAGGCAGGCGTTGCCGCTGGACTTAAGTCCAGCAATATCCAGATCGTGGATCAGGCTCGCGTTCCGACTGCTCCGTATGCACCTAACATGCGGCGCAGTTTGATGGGCGGGATGCTGCTGGGATGTTTTCTAGCACTACTTACTGTCTTTCTGTTTGAAAGTCTCGACAACACTGTGCGAACGCCGGAAGAAGCTGAATTGATTGCTTCGTTACCCGCGTTGGGCATTATTCCGTCCCACCGGGCGAGCAAGAAGTTGCAATCGTTCGCTTTGCCCAGGCGAACACCAAAGGCCCCAGAGCATTCCGTTCGTGAAATTTTCTCTATTACCCGGCCCAGATCCGAGATAGCCGAAAGTTACAGAGCATTGCGAACATCGATCCTGCTGTCATCCAGAACCAGACCTTCAAAGATTCTTCTGGTAACTAGCGCGGTGCCAAAAGATGGTAAGACCACCACGAGTATCAATACTGCGGTGGTGCTTTCGCAGTCCGGATTGCGAGTTCTGCTGATCGATGCGGATTTGCGGAAGCCCAGCATCCACCGGGCACTGAAACTGTCGAATGAAGCAGGTTTGAGCACATGGCTGTCGGGGACCGACAAGGATCGCCCCCACGTTCTCCCGAGTGGTATCGCTAACCTGGACGTCTTGCCTGCCGGTCCGAGGCCGCCATATCCTGCCGAATTGTTCGGACTGTCAGCCTTCGGTGCGATGCTTGATGTTTTCCGCTCAGAGTACGATCACATAGTCATTGACTCGCCCCCGGTCCTCTCGGTGACGGATGCGGTGCTGATGTCGGTACTTGCAGACTCCGTGTTGCTTGTAATTCGCTCGCGTGAAACTACCAAGGGTGCATTGCGCCGGTCCCTCGACGTCTTGCACCAGGCAAGTGCAAGCGTGATGGGCATCGTGCTCAACGCTTTCAACGTGAACGGCGAGGAATACGCTTACTACAGGTACTATTACGGATATGGCCACGGAAACGGTTACTACAGTGAAAAAATGCATGCCGAGACAACCGCGGCGGGGTTGGACCACAGCGACAAGAGCGACTAGTAGACACTAAGGTAGCAATGCAGATCTCATTGAGATCGACGGCCCGAAGGTTGCTTTTTGGATGCTGCGCGTTTTTGGCGATCGCAGCGTTTGTGTATCTGAGTTCGCGTGCTGCGCGCGCTCATGCTTGGGCAGAGGGCGCTCAGCAGCAGCAGATCGAGCGTGCTGTGGCTCTCGAACCTCGGAATGCCGATTATTGGTACAAATTGGGACGTTGGCACCAGCTGGGAGATCAGTACACGGCTGCACTGAATGCGTACAATGAAGCTGTCCGTCAAAATCCCCACGTAGCCGCACCCTATCTCGAAATTGCTCGGTTGTCTCTGATTGCCAACGACCACGACCATCTGATGCAAGCACTGGAAATCGCCCAACGGGTCGACCCGACCACACCCTCCGTAAACTGGGAGGCGGCCAATTTGTATCTCGCTGCAAATGAAGTGGAGCGTTCCCTTCCCCTCTTCCGGGCCGCGTCTGCTTCATCGTGGGAATATCGTTCGCCGGCACTGACACTATGTTGGCGCGCGACCCATGATGTGGATCAGATGATTGCTGCAGCGATGCCGCAGGAGCCTGCCGTCTATGGCGAATTTCTGCGCTACCTTGTGTCACTACACGAAACTGTGGCCGCCGATGAGCTATGGAGTCGCTCCCTCACTCTGCATAAGGCGATCCCAGCCAAGAATGGCTTCGCATACTTAGATTCGCTTATTGAACAGCATCGTGTCTCAGACGCGGCTCGCACATGGAATGAGCTTGCTGTCATGAATCCTGAAATCAACTCCTATTTACCGAAAAATGGCAATCTGGTGGTTAACCCGGGATTCGAGCAAGAGATATTGAATGGCGGATTCGACTGGAGAATCAATCAATTGCCGAATGTGTCTATAGAGTTGGCCGCGGCGGGGGATAGCTATGAGGGCGAGCATAGTCTTGCAGTCACCTTCAATACTAGCAATACCGATACTGCGGGCATTCTTCAATTAATACCAGTCGAACCTGATTCGACGTATTCGCTTTCCATGTTTTATAAAGCCGAAGAGCTAGAAGGCGCACATGGCATATCCGCGGCTGTCAGTGACGCCTTTTCAAGAAAGCCGCTCGTCTCTAGCGGCGAGATTCTAGGCTCCACTCCGTGGCAGGAAATCAGTCAGACATTCAGTACTGGATCATCAACCACTCTTGTCTCTTTGGAACTGAAGCGTCCAGCAGGAACCCTCATCCGGGGCAAGCTCTTCATCGACGACGTGCGCGTGGTGAAAAAATGAGCCTGCCCAAGATGTCACCTTTGAGCCGAGACGTCAGCCCGGATAACAGCCACGTGAGTCCGGAAGTTCACTCGGCCGCCGAACAAACAATTTTGTTTTCGACCTGTGCCATGCTCGCATTTGGGGTGTTGGCATTCGGAGCCGTGCAAGAATGGGCTTTGTGTGTTCTTGAGTGTTTGGCGGCATTACTGTTCGCACTGTGGGCAGGATACCAAATTGTTCTTCAGAGAATTCAGCTTACGAGTAATGCTTTAATTCCGGCCCTATTTCTACTCTCTTTGCCAATTCTGCAACTATCCACGGGACGTTCTGCCTATGTATATGCCACACGTTACACCCTCTTGCAGTGGCTGGCTTACAGCGCGTTCTTCCTCGCCGCATCCGAGTTATCGAGCAGTCCTTCGGCACGGAAGCGGCTGGCAATAGGGATCACTGCTTTCGGCTCTCTGTACGCAATGTTTGCCGTACTTCAGGGGTTCACCTTGCCCCCCAACCTCTTGTATGGAGTGGTGAAAACGCATAGTTCGGGGTTTGGCAGCTATGCCAACCGCAATCACTATGCGGGGTTGATGGAAATGTTGCTACCCTTCGGGCTTGTAACCTCCTCTTTTGTGTCCGTGCCTCGTTCTCTGCGCGTGCTTACGATTTTCGGCACCTTGGTCATGGTGACATCCATTTTCGTTTCGGGCTCACGGGGAGGAATGTTATCCGTCGTTGTTGCACTGATCGTCTTCGCTTATCACTTCTGGCGCCACGAACGAACGAGTACGGCAGTGCGAACCGTAGTGGTCGCAGCCATTCTTTCCTCAGTATTCATCGCGTTCTTCGCCTATGATCGGGTGGCGAGCAGATCGGTCATGGAAGCCACCGACTCAATGCGCATTCAGATTGCGCGCGACAGCACGCACTTGGTGGCGCAACATCCTCTTCTTGGATCGGGGTTGGGCACCTTCACGACGGTGTATCCACAGGTGCGCAGCTTCCCCACAGAACTTTTCGTGAACGCTGCACACAACGACTATGTGCAACTGGTTGTGGAAACAGGACTCCTTGGAGTGCTCTTCACGGCGGCATTCCTGTATCTCGTGTTTCGCAACGGGTTTCAGCAGCTCCGTCGTGCGCAGAGAAACTGGTTTTCAGCTGTCAGCCTGGCGGCAATGGTTGGTTCTATTGCGCTGCTTGTTCACAGTTTGTTCGATTTCAATCTGGAGATTCCGGCAAATGCCGCCACGTTTGCCTTCCTCGTTGGCCTTGCCTCGGCCAGACTAAGACCGGGCTCGCACATCAAGGCAAGCTCAGCCCACGAGAGAGCTGACTGAAATAGGATGCAACCATAGGTGTCAGGAGTACCGGTGGATGTTAGTGAGTCGTGATTGCAAGCGCTGTCGATGCCGCAATGATTGAGCTTGCAGCTATACGCGCCGCCGCCTTGCCTTCGCTGGTGGGAATGAACAGCACATCTCCCGGTAGAAGTTCTATATCCTCCCGTTTTGCGCTGAGAATTTCCTTCAACGGTATTGGAACGTCCTGTACACCTTGAGGAGTCTTTCGGATAATGCGAGCACCACCTATCTTTGCATTAATAGTTGTACCCCCGGCAAGGGCAAGGACCTCAAGAACTGTCATTCGATTGCGATTTTCGATGTTGAATGCGGCGGGATGTCCCACATTGCCTAAAACGTACACAACACCTGCCTTCGTAACCACCACGGAGTCACCGGGAAAAACGTTTACATCGTGGTTCGATATATCCACGCTGATTGGTGTATCGGGTCTATCGGCTCTTGTCAGCGTAACAACGTGCCCCGCGCCTTGTGTTAAGCCACCTGCAGTCGTGATTATGTCCTGAAGGCGGTTGCTCCCAAAAATGGGGTAGAGGCCAGGCTTGCTGACTTCGCCGGTCACAGAAACCACAGCGGAATGTAACTCCTTCGCAGCGACGTTTACCTGTGGATTATTCATGAAACCGCCGTCGCGGAGTGCTGCTGCGATCTTCTGCTCTAGTTCGGAGGTGGTTAGGCCCTGGGCTCTAATTTGCCCAATCAGAGGAACCACAATGTCACCGCCGTTGCTTACACGCAGTTCCTGACTCATCTCCGGTACGCCGAAGACTCTCATGTCGACGATATCGCTTGGACCGAGGCGCGCCTCACGTGTTTGGACGTCCGCAGAAGAGGCCAATGGATTGGTGAGCTCGCTTGAACTCGTTGTTGAGGAAGAGACCACCCCCTCTGAAGAAGCTGCAGGCAAGACAGGTGTCCCCTGCTGTAGCGTCGCCGGTTTGTCACCTTGGCCGTGCGCAACAGCTACGGACAGAACCAAAACCAAAGGCACTGCTGATACAGTTTGGAATACGCGGGAGAGGAGTTTAGCCTTGACCATTTGGGAACTCGCTATATTGTATCCATAATACTGCAGCGGACGCTGCTGATTATCACACTGTGGCTCAACCGAGCTTCTGTGCACCCTTTAGTTTGTGGACATCGTGAGAGCACGTCCTAGGCCGGGCTGCCGAACGTTCTCATCCAAGGCAATTGCCCTCTGACAGGCCTTCTCCAACTCAGCCCTTAGTTCACTGGTCAGGAGATTAATGTCGAGAAGCAAGGCACTACTATCAAACCGAGTCAATTCAAGAGAGCCATCCCATTTGTCCTTCACAACCTGCAGCCGTAATGCGATCGACCATGGAGTGGAAGGTTCCCGATCATTCTCCAAGCGAGGTACGGGACGGTGCCACTGATAGCTCCAAGCGATTGCGTCACTACCCTTCGCCCTGACGACGATTCTAAACTTGTCAAAGTCATTGTCGATAAATGTATCTTGCAGAGCCTCAATCATGTCCTGGTAATCGTCACATCGCGCTAACTTTTCAGCCCCTCGCCGCACCGCTATATTATTGACGATGGCCTGCTTCTGCTCCAATGCACGGCGCGCTACACGGCCTATCTCGAAGAACTCGTGATAGCCCAATTTTTGCACGCCTACCACAACCCCAAGCCCAAGTACTAGGAGCACGATCGCAAGTGTGGACTGCCCTGGAGCCAGCAGTGCGAGACTCAGCAACCCAAATAACGCTGATACCGCGTAGAGAACTACCACGACGCGTCGTTTTGACCAACCGCGGCCTAATAGCTTGTGGTGGATGTGTTCCAGGTCAGCCGCAAAAATCGGTTGCCCACGAATGAAACGTCTGATTACCGAAACGCCCGTTTCCACTACCGGCAACCCGAATGCCACCAGAGGTATCGCAACTGCGATAAGGGTTGAAGACTTCTGTTGAGTGGCACCTGTGAGTGTTAAACCGGCCAGAAGCGTTCCGATAAATAGGCTCCCGCAATCCCCGAGATAGATGGTTGCAGGACTAAAGTTGTAACGCAAAAATCCCAGCAGAGCACCCGCCAGAATGATCGCCACTAAACTCTGCAAGGAATTACGCGTTGCCAGCGAAATTATGAATACCGTCAAAACCGAAAATAATGCAGAACCCGCCGCGAGTCCGTCCAAACCGTCGATTAGATTGAACGCATTGCTGATCAATACTACCCAGAAGACGGTGAGTAATACCGACGCGGTGGTTCCGAACTGATAGCTATGGAAAAGGGAAGCAAAATGCAGAATTCGAGTCCCACTAACCCAAAGCACAAGGCCTGCGGCAATCTCAGCAGCAATTTTTGCCCAAGGAGAGATGTCGAGGAAGTCGTCCAGCAAGCCAACGCCAAAGGGGATTAACGCAGCGAGAATCACCAGAAGCAGTTGATATACCGAATCTTTTAAAACATAGTGCAGTGACAGGATTATGAGCATTGCTACGCAACTTATGGTCACCACCACGGTTGCGATAGCCACGCCTCCGAGCCGCGGCATGCTCACCGGTTGCATATGTCGTTCGCAACGCACGGCTCGCATCCACCCGCGCTTCAGGGCTAGACCGCGAACGGTCCATGTGAGCCATGCTGCAAAGATGACAGCACCCAAAAAAGCAAGAAAAAGAACGGAAGCCATCAAGTCACACCCGTCCCGAGAGATTAGTGATCAGCTCTGGAGGATCAGCTCTGGAAGCAGAGTAGCACACAAGCATTTCTTTCCGAAGAAATTTTCAAAGAATCTAATAAGCATCGCGGTCATACGACCCCGGAGTCTGGCAGCCCGGAGGATGAGACTTTTCGAGACTAAAGCTTGTGGACAAGAGCAAACGATGGGAGTTCGAATCAGAACCTATCGCAAATCCAAAAAATAATTGCATTTCTGCTGAAGATTCCTACAGAACCTGCCGATAGACGAACTGAGTAGAATTTGCGCCCGGGGAGAGAGCATGGAACGCGCTTATGCCGTTTTGCTTCTGAGCTGTGCGGTGTATTCCACAACCTCGATTCAAGTAGTTGGCGCCGACGGCGATCGGTGGGCACGCTGATGAACGTCATCGATCAGCAGGTTTATGCGAATCTGAGCCAGAGACCTCCGGTGCCCGACGTACTGGTTCCAGGACGCAGGGTGGAGTCAAAGACACAAGCCGTCACCTCTAATGTGCGAATGTCTCTCTGTCTTGCCTGGGCTGTCCGAGTCGCGCTGCTGGTACTGTACATACCTGTGCAGATAATGTCGGCACTCGTACAAGCAACGCATCAGCTGGATCTGTGGGCATGCAAAGTTGTGACGCAAGCTGCCGGGGAAACCGGAAACTACCGATTGGAAAAACGAAGCGGCGAAAGAATCGCATTCCGGCCGACAATCGGAGCGGATTAAATACCCGCTACCCTACCCAGGGATCTTCCGCGCTATCTGCCCCGTGCGTGCGAAGGCCTTGGTGCAATCGGCGGTTGACGAGCCGAGCACGTCGCCTTCCATATAGGCCAGCCCCGGGCAGCGCGTGCAGTACGCGACATGGATACACTTTGAACATGTTGGCAGGTCACGGGTAACTATGGACCGAATCTGGACCAACGCGGCGGATTCCTGCCATATCTCCCGGAAAGTTTGCTTTCGTAGGTTGCCGCACGGGAGCGGAAACTGCACACACGGATATACATCCCCAGAAGGTGAAACGTAGCACGACGTGTGTCCTGCACTACAGGTGTAGTCGTCAAGCACGGCATCGTCGACTGTGGCTCTGGGAGCACAAAACTCACGCACATTGCCGACGAACTCCTCGGTTCGAAATACATCTTTGAGAGCGCTTTCTGGAAGGCCCAGCTTCACGATCGACACGTCTCCGTTCAGTTTGGGCGTGATCGTTGGATCGATGACGAATCCGACGCCCAATTCCTTCGCCAACCGGTGTACGGCCACTGCGTCTGAAAGATTCTGCTGCATCAGCACGTTGGTGATGGAAACCTTCAGACCTTGCGATTTGAGGTGGCGGATCGCGGCAAGCGAACGGTCCAGCGACCCAGGCAGTTTGGTAATACCATCGTGCACCTCGGCGCGGTGCGAATAGATGCTGACCTGAATCTGTTCGATGCCAATCTGCCGGAGCCGCTCGGCCTCCCTGGGCCCAATCAGCACGGCGTTGGTCTTCAATTTGACGTTAAAGTGCTGCGCCCGAGCGTACTCCAGGATTTCAAAACAATCCTGCCGCAACAGCGGTTCTCCGCCACTGATGCTAAGGAATAGGACTCCGCTCTCGGCAAGTTGCCGGATTACATCCTTGATCTCGGCGGTGTTCATCTCGCCTAGTCCATGATGGTCCAGGTAGCAATGAACACAGTTCTCGTTGCAGCGCCAGGTTATATCCAGTTGCGCACTCAGAGGAACGCCCAGGGCCATCGCTTTCTGGTTTAATTCGTCGAGTAAGCTCATGCGACACCGTTCATTTTTGTGAGATCGGTTGGTCGGAGACGACAAGAATGCCGTGTTCTGCCAGCGCATTTACGAACTGCTCGGCGTCCGCATACGCCTGCTCAACGCTGATATCGAATTCCGTGCACACCTTCTCCTCGACAATGCGGGATAGAGGTGTGCCTCCGTCAGCCGCTTCCCATATAACCCTGGCGGTCGGATTGAGATCGAAGAGTGTGGAGTCAACTGCAGACATGATGATCATCTCATCGCCTAGAACGCGCGATGCGATGGCGGAGCTTTTCGCGATGTACTTCTCGGAAGGCGGCATATCTTATCCGATCAACTCCCAAACCCGGTGGTCGGGGAAGAACAAAAGCTGAAATACCGGCACCGTCTCGACAAAAGCGCAGGCGGACTGAAAAACCATGCGAACGAGTTCCGGATCATGCGCGAAGAAGAGGATATTCCGCATCAGGCGCCGAACCGCCTCTGCTGGTTCAACCGGGGTTATCCGATTCTCCGTGCCTTTCGCCAGCAGGTACAGAGCGGCAATTGGAGCGGAGATATTTTTGCCAGGCTCCCCAAAATCGCCCGCGAACGGCGTCCCGTAGGCGACATATTCTGTTCCAACTTTGCGGACGTAGGAGGCTTCATCCGTAAGAAGCACTGCATCAGGCGGAGCCAGCCGAGCCATCGTGGTCTTCCCTGCTTCCGATAGACCCGAAAACAGAAACGCCTTGCCATTGCGCACGGCACTGGAAGCATGAAGCAGGAAGCCTCCCTCGCGCGCCAACACGAGTGTATGAATGATGCGCAATACCGCGTCGATGGAGTATGGATTCGCAGTCTGGCGGATACGCCCCTGCCGTCGCTCCGGATTCCACTCCGCCCGGAAATCGCCACGTTCCATCTGCCAGTCACCATTCTGCATCCACACCCTGACATCGGCATCTGGGTCGGAGAGACTCGAAGAAACCAGATCCACGTCAAACGTAAATTCGGACCGGAGCCCGGTCCTCACATAATCGGCATATCGATCACGCAGAAGCTTCAAGAAAGCAGGATCGGTCGTCCGCAGAGCGACGGGAATACCACCAATTTCAATTGCCACTTCGCTTCTGCTAATGGAAGGGGGCTGCATCGGTAGTGGCATTCTATAACAATTCAGAGGCTCGGCCCCATGCCCGCGGAAATCTCCGATTTTGCAGAGAGCCCCGAGTTCAGATTGCATCATACTCAGGAGAGTACCTGAATTGGGACCAATCACTGATGCCTTGGTAACGGGATTGTGAGTTTCTGGATTGACTAGGAGAGCTGGATCCGTTATCATTGCGCCGCAAATGCGCTACCTAACAACCGCTAACCGGCGAAGGTCTTTCCAGTCCTAGACTGTGTATCTGACGCAAATGGACTGCTGCATCACAAATTCTCATTGTGCTGGAGTTAAGACAATGCCTTGCAATCCATCCCGCCCCGCCCCTCTCTCAAGGCCACTGAATTCTCCGCGCAGTCTGCGTCACAAGCTGTTCATGATTCTGACGCTTATAGCCCTCGCCGGACTTAGCATTTCGATGAGCGCACAGAACGGCCAGAATCAAGGGCCAGCGGTGGACCCGCGCGTGCAGCAGAACATCTGGGACTGGGCTGTCCAGCAGCGAGGCGTGCCTGACGATTGGACCCACCACCATCTGGTTTTTTCCAATCCCGGCACCGAGCAGCAGGCTATTGAGAAGGGCAATTATGAGCACTGGCTCAAGGTTGTCAATAGTCGCCGCTTCACCATGCAGCAGATCAAGCGGAGCGGAGGGATGACAGCGATTGACGGTCTTGGCAGAAGGCCGGGGCCTGTCTCGCCTAATCCGCCGGGAAACTCGAAGAATTCGATAAAGAAAGACTGGAACGTGCCGATAGGCGGGAGTTATGCAAGTGGGACGGGCACCATAACTTCCAACAGCGCGACTGGCGGACAGACGGTGACCATCGACAGCGTGCCGCTGACGGCCAGTGCGCCGACTGAGGATCAGGGCACAGTCACGGTCGTCAATTCCCCGGCCGCGAACGACACAGTGGTGATCGCGGGTACGACGTATACATTCCACAGCAGTTCAACCGCTTGCGGTAGTACAAGCAATTGCATTATTGAAGGTGGTAGCACAACGCAGGAAGCGGAAAACATAGTGGTGGCGATCAACAGCACTGGGACCTGCGGTTATGACGGCACTGGTGACAGCACTTGCGTCTACAACTTGTCCCCGGCAACTGGCAACGCGAATGTCTCGGCTACGTCGAGCGGTGCCGTGGTTACCCTAACCGCTAGACAAGCGGGCACCTCCGGCCTCACCATGGCCTGCACATCGACCAGCGACGCCTCCGGGCACCACGACTTCGGCCTCATCGGCGGCACTACGTCGAATACCACAGGGTGCACATCGACGACCGCAGTAGGCTTGAGCGGCGGCGGGTGCGGGTCGAATACGGGGTCGCTGTTTGCGTACCAGGCCGGGACCACAACCTGCACTGCGGATACTGCCGCGCAGCTGGCCTCCAGTATCGTGGCAGCTATCGCCGCCAACACCACCCTAAGTAACGCAACTACGGGCGTCACGGCTGTTGCGAGCACCGCTGGAGGTAATGGACCTGTAACCAATGGAGTGGTCACAGTCACAGCCAAAACTGCTGGGGCGACCTATGACTACGGGACCACGGCCAGTTTGACGGGTTTCACCTGGAGCGGCTTAACCATGACTGGCGGGGCTGCTGCTGCCACGGTGCAACCGAACATGTTCCCTGCCAAGTTCGCGACAGGCAATAGCGTCACCTCGGAGAGTTGCAGCGATTTCGTGGTTTACCCGACGGGGACAGCGGGATCGTCTACTGTGTCCGCACCAACTATTGTCGGCTTCTCGAATCTCTACACTGGTACGTGCACGACGGGCGCGGTCCCAACAGTCTCTTGGGCCTTTAACACGGGCGCGAGCAGCGCCACGGGCAGCGCGGTCACCACATCTCCTGTGCTCTCGCTGGATGGCACACAGGTGGCCTTCATCCAATCCAATGGCACCACTGCAAGCCTGGTTCTACTGAAGTGGGCAGCGTCCAGCGGAACGCTCAACACGCCAGTGGCTCCCACGCTCGCGTCGTCGGCTACTAACTACCGCAACGGCACCAGTTGCTCAAACCCCTGCATGTACAAAATAGCATTTGGCAACGGCGCAAACGACACTTACTCAGCGCCGTTCTACTACTACGACGGCGATATCATCTATGTGGGCGATGACACCGGCAAACTCCACCAGTTCACGGGAGTCTTTAGCGGAAGCCCAGCGGAGACGACGACGACCTGGCCTGTGAATCTGGGCACGAATAAACTCGCCCCCCCTGTGTTCGACGAAACCTCTGGGAACGTCTTTGTAGGCGATATGGGAGGTGTCCTCCATTCCGTGACGGCGGCAACAGGTATCCCGTACGGCACAACCATCCCCCTTGGGGATGCGATCATCGACGCGCCCCTAGTCGATAGCACCGCCAAGTTTCTCTACGCTTTTGTCACTACGGGCAGTGCCAATCCAAACTATTTTTCCGGCGACAATGTCGTGCATCAATTCAGCACCGGCTTCAACGGCACCGCTGTTACCTCTGCGAGTTTCGTGTACGCCGGGGCGGGCGGCGCGGGATATTACTTCTACGCCGGCACCTTCGACAACGTGTATTACACGTCCGGCACAGGAGGGAACATCTACGTAGTGGGGAACACTGGCGCGACGACCGGAGCGTGGCTGAACAAAATCTCCATCTCTAACACCAACTCAATGGCGGCAGCAACATACCCTGTTACCGGCCTCACGTTCAGCGGCGCCGGCGCATATCCCTGGCCCTCCCCCATTTCCGAGTTCTGCAATGGCACCTGCACGGTCAGTGGCGGAGCAACCACGGCGGGCACGGACTATGTCTTCTTCAGTGTCAACCGTGGAGCGGTGGGTGGGTGCTCAACCACTGCTGGATACGGCTGCGTTTTGTCCTATAACGTAAGCAATCCAGCTTCGGTCGTTATCTCCGGCACTGGCCTGAACGTTGTAACCCCTACCGGTACGAATGGCTGCTGGGCGACGGGTGGAATTGTGGTCGACAACAGCTCCACCTCGACAGGCGCTTCACAAACCTACTTTGTCGGCTTAAACGGCAGCGCAGCCGGTGGACCTACTGCTACCACAAAAACAAGCACCAACTGTGCGAGCACGGCGACTGGTAGCGGCACGATTGGAGCAACACAGGCGTCGCAATCGAACCCATAGTTGTGGGGCGAAGCCAGTTGGCTAGAGCATTGTGATGATTGAGTTTTGGTCAGTGCGCCGCACGAAGGTCCGAAGTGGTGGTCGGCTCGTGCGGCGCAACAGAACTAGTTTGGCACTGCTATACAGGGCAATGATAGAATCGCAGTTACATTCGACATAGCACTTACGATTGGTTAAGTGGAGGGGCAATGACACAATCTGACGAGGCGCAGCGCTTAAAGGATCGAGATGGCGCGCAGCCGAGGGTGAAGAAGCCATACGTCAAGCCCGAATTTAGGCATGAGAAAGTATTTGAAACCATGGCGTTAAGCTGCGGCAAAATCCATTCGACTCAGAGCGCGTGCCGCAGCAATCGGAAAAATTCCTGATTACGATCTGAGTGATGGACGCGCCAACCAATCTCCGCGATGCGGTGAAACGCAACTTGGTAGCGGACGTGGTTCGCTCATTTGGGCGGGTGCGTCTGAAAGTCACCGGAACCAGCATGCTCCCCTCCGTGTGGCCCGGCGACATCCTGATCGTAAGCCAATGCAATGCCGCTGATTTGTCTCCAGGCCAGATTGTGCTGTGCTACCGCAACCATGAGCTTGTAGCCCACAGGCTCGTCGGCAAACGTGACAACTGTTTGATGACCCGCGGTGATTCCCTTCTCTGGAAGGACCGTCCGTTCCGTGACGATGAAGTCCTGGGAGAGGTGATTTCCATCCTCCGCGATGGCCGCTGGGTCGATCCGTCCCCGGCTTGGTGGCATGGTGCTGGGTGCTGGATTTTGAGGCGGTCGCAACTGTCCGCTCGCGTGCTGCTCGGGCTGAAGAGGCGCTTGTGGGGCAGCTAGTTGGGCAAACCATCGACGTGGTGCCGACATCAATGTCAACTGGGTGCGTACCCGGCCCTCAGAGTTCTTAAACATCTCTCGGCCAGACCAGCGGCGCTGCAGGGGCGAGGAAAACTGCTCGAGCAATGAGTGTAGCGTCCAGTACGGAGCTTTGTTTCTGACATAAGTGGGGCCAGTGCATCACAAAATCTCGTTGTGCTGGAGTTTGACAATGCCTTTCAATCGATTCAGCCCCGCCCTTCTATCAAGACCAATGAATTGTTTCCGTACCCGGTGTCACGAACTGTTTATGATTTTGACACTTGTGGGCCTTGTCGGATTTAGCTTATTGATGAGCGCCCAGACCAGTTCGCCGGTGGTGGACCCGGTCGTGCAGCGCAACGTCGATGATTGGGTTCTCCAGGGGCGAGGTGTGCCTAGCGATTGGAGTCACCACCATCTCGTTTTTTCCAATCCTGGCACTGAGCAGCAGGCGATTGAGAACGGCACGCACGACCATTGGCTAAAGACTGTAAATGACCCACGTTTCACGATGCAGCAGGTCAAGCGCAGCGGTGGCGCGACGAGGGTGGTTGAGAACGCGGACGTCTCCGCCAGCTTGGTAAGCAATAGACCGCACGACGTCTCGGTGAACCGGGATCGTGGCAAGAAGGAGACTCTGAAGCGAGACTGGGCGGAGGACATGGGCTCGGGAGCACACGGCACGGCTGGCGTTTTTCCTGCTAAGTACGGGTTCTCCACAGCCGCTGCCACCTGTTCAGATTATGTGGTCTTCCCCACATCCGTCGCTGGCTCTTCCACTGTTCCAAATATTATTGCCTACAACAGTCTCTACGTGGGTACCTGCACCGACGCACCGTCGGTGTTCTGGGCAGCGAGCTTCGGAATCAGCGGAGGCACGTACGGCACGGTGACCACCTCACCAGTGCTTTCCTATGACGGAAGCGAAGTTGCCTTTATGGAAACCATCAGCGGCCATGCATACCTCGTTGTGGTGCTGATGCCAAATGCCGGCGACACGAGCGTTGTTTCGATAACGTGCCCCAGCAGTACCAGCGTCAACAGCGTGGCCCAGACCGGCTCGCCTCAAGCGTGGTGTGCCGAGTTCGCCGACGGTGACGCGGATACTCGCTCCTCGCCGTTCTACGATTACACTCACAACGTCTTGTATGTCGGCGACAACAGCGGCAAATTGCACAAGTTTGGAAATGTATTCAAGAACTACTCCGGAGGCAGTCAAACAGCCGCGCCGAGCGAGGTCACTGGAGGTACTCCCTCCTGGCCCATCACCGTTACGACAACCACCGGGAACGAGACACTTAGCAGTCCTGTCTACGACTCTACTTCGGGCAATATCTTCATCGGTGAGAGTTGGGCGAGTGGACACCCCGCGTCACTGGTCCAGGTGAGTTCCGGCGGAGTTGTCACCCCGTCCAATGGAACATTGGGCGGCTACTCCATTGTTGACGCCCCTCTGGTGGATTCGAGCGCAGAGACGGTTTATGCGTTTATAGGCAATGACAATAGTAGCAACTGCTCCGGTGGGAATGCATGTAGTGGGGTGTATCAGTTTCCAGCCGGATCTACATTTGGAACCGCAGCGCTCAAAGAAGCCTATGTTGGGACCGCTGCGGTTAGCGGTTCCGCGCCTCTGCTGTACGCAGGTACTTTCGATAATATCTATTACACCTCCGCTAATTCTGCATCTCCCTCAGGACATCTTTATGTTTGCGGAGACACCTATGGTGACCCGATCTTGTATGCGATCACCATAACGGGTAACACGATGACAACCGGGGCCGCTACGGCAGGGCCAACCCTGACGAGCGGTGCGGCTACGTGCTCCCCTGTCACAGAGGTTTACGACGGGACTCACGATTGGATCTTCCTGAGCGTAACGAATAACGCTATAGCTTCCTCAGGCGGGTGTACTGCCGGAGGAGGCTGTGTGTACAACCTTAATGTTACGAGCGCAATCCCGAGCGGCGTGACGGCAGGAATTACAGCGACCAGCGGCGCAAGCGGGATCGTCATCGATAACATAGCGAGCACCACAGGCGCATCACAGATCTACTACGAGGAGACCTCCACTACAACCTGCAGCGGAGGGACCGGCGGCTGCGCTGTGCAGACATCGCAGAGCACGCCATAGATGGTCACGGCTTGCTGACGTAGCGCCGGATGCTGAATAACCACCGTCAACAGCGGCACTGAGGTCACCATAAATATTTAATCGTTGTCGATAACACAGGGAGCACAGCCGGGGAGTCGCAGATCTATTTCACAGGAACCATCGCCTGCCCCCCACCGAGCAACGCCACCAGTGGTGGATGCGCGGTGCAGGCGTCGCAGGCGGCATTGAAATAGGTATGATCGAAGGCCACGCACGGCGTTCCTCCGTACGCAGGAGGCAGTTCTGGAGAATCGGTCTTGTCGATTTAGACCCTCCATTCCCGTGGTGCAGCGTTTCTCGCCGAGATGATGCGGACGACTTCTTCATAGGCCTTTATCGACATATGTGAGCTACAATATATTTTGATTGTACGTACCAAAACAGCCACGCATGGCCAGCGATATCGCCCGCCAACGCCGTCCGCCGACTACCTACGAAAGCATTTCAGGCTCTAAAACAATCCTAGCCAACGCCAGTAGGTCGCCGCGCAGAGTGCGTAAAGAATGCAGGCGAAGGCACACAGCACAACTCCCACCCTTGGAAAGTCTTCGACCCGCAGCCTACCGCTGCCATACACGACTACATTAGGCAACGTATTGTAGAACATGAGCAAAGGCCCGCCGCCGATAATCATGCCGGCCGGCAGCACCAGCACGACCGGATTCATGTGTGCTGCGTCAGCCAAGGCCATCACGATGGGCAGCAGCGCTGTAGCCATGGCTATAACTGTTGAGAAAAACAGATGCATGTATTGCACGATAAACATAACCACGATCAGGGTTAGCAGAACTGACGCCCCGCGCAATCCGAGCATCTGAAAGATGGTGCTAGCCAGCCACTTGGCAGCTCCGGTTTTCATTAGAATTTCGCCCAGCGAAATTCCGCCGCCGGCGATCAACAAAACCTGCCAGGAAACGTTCTTATTGGCGTCATCCCATGTCAACACTCCGAACTTTGGCAGAAACAACAGGCAGTCGCCCAGAAGACAAACAACCGTGGCATCAAACTTTGTAAAGTTCTGTGTCGCCCACAAACAAGTGATCAGCAAAAAGATTGACAACGTCCGCCATTCGGCCGAAGTCGTCTTTCCCATGCCTGCCAGTTTTTCCCGTATCATGCGGTCGGCACCACCCGGGGTAATTTCTGCCTCTGGCTTGTACACCTTCTGAATGAACCACCAGGTAAAGAAGGTCATGATCAACGCCGGCGGAAAACCATAGATCAGCCAGTCCGTGTAGGTGATGATCCGCCCGGTCTTTGCGAGAAAGTCAACTACCACCGGATTGGGAACCGTCGCCGTCAAGATTCCCGCGCCAATGGTTGTACCAGTAAATGACATAACTAACAGGAGATTGGTGGCGAACTTCGATCGGCCCTCGGCGGCGAACAAGCTGATGATGCTCATGCAGATCGGCAGCATGATTGCGGTGCGAGCGGTGGTTGAGGGTACCAGGAAAGCGAGCACTATGTTTGCAAGCGTCACTCCAAAAGTAATCTTCCCCGGTGAGGAACCCGTCCTGGAAAGAATTAGGTAGGTGATTCGCTCAGCCAGCTTCGTCTTCACCATGGCCGCCGCAAGAATAAAGGCTCCGAGAATAAGATAAGCCGAGGGTGAGGCGAACCCTTGAAGCGCGCCGCCAACATTGATGATGCCCATAAAAACGGCCGCCGGGACGATCAGGATGCTGCTAACTGCCAGAGGGATCGCTTCGGTCAGATACAGGACGAAAATCCCAACAAATAAGGACAGCGCTTTTTGCCCCTGCGTGGAGAGCCCGGCGGGGGAATGCATAAACCAGATGGCCGTCGTAAGTAATATGGCTAAAGGGACGCCAAACGCATGGCGAATGCTGTCAAGCGTACTGGGAACAGGAACCTTCACAACACCGGGCGATGCCATTATGCGCCTTCTCCTTGTGTCCGTATAGAGACAAGACTCGCCTTCCCGACTCTGCAGCAGAACGCCGTCGGGTGCTACCAAAACGCGGAACCTTATGCTGTCGCGCCAGTATAAGGCGCTCACACCATTTTTGTCCAAGGTAGAAACGAGCGAATGAAGCTGGAGCAATCCAGTGGTACTTTTCCGTCGAAGCTCGAACGGATGCACGCATCGCTCGATGCTGAGTTGCTGGTTCCGCCATTCGCATCGCCAAAACGCTGGAGCCATATGATCCGTACTGGGCGGAAGACCTGATCAAAATGGATAACGTGGCGGCACTGGCCGAATATGCGCGTTCGACCGGCGTTCCTGTCTGTGCTTGTGAAACCTAGGGCACGCGCGATCAGTTCCGCGATCTGCTCGCAGCCGGCGCCGTCTCGATCGTCATGCTCGATCTGGCCTGGTGCGGCGGCATTTCCGAGGCGAAGAAGATAGCCACGCTGGCGGAGACTTATCAAAGGCCGTTTGCGCTCCACGACTGCACGGGACCGGCGGTCCTCGTCTCTTCGGTTCACCTCGATTTCAACGCTCCCAACGCGTTGTTCCAGGAAGTCGTGCGGGCATACTTATCGAGCTGATATCGTGACTTGGTGACCGAACTCCCATGCGTACAAACGGGTTTGTATCGCCCATGAAGGGTCCCAGGCTTGGAACTAAGCTGCAACCGGATTTGCCGAAGCGCCGGGATTGCATTTACCGGCGTACACCGTCGTAAGAGACCGCGGCGCACACCGTACGATACCTGTCACTGGGTGGGCCTCCAGAGAGCGTCGCTATGCGCTTGAGACTCTTTGCTCTCAGCTCGAAAAGATGGGCCTTCGTAGCAGGCTCAGCGCCACTGCGCAACAACCACAAGAGCTGGTTTCAGCGTGCAGCGCTTCCACTGCCCAAGCCAAATCTGCCTACTTCTCCACCACAATCAGCTCAAAAGCGCCGGGCTTCCCCATGGTATCCGCTGGGGCGTTCGCCACTGAGTACACCACATGCTTGCCAGGATCCAGCACCATCGTTTTGGCGCCTTTCTGCGTTGGAACGTTGGCGAAGCTGCTGTACTTGTCCGGGCTCTCCTGGCGAATGACGGAAATGTTGCCCTCACCGTTTGAAGTGAAGACAAGTCCAGCTTCCTTGTCATAGGCAGTGGCATCCACTCCCTTGCCGATCGCAAGTTTCTGCACGTTTCTTCCCGATCCTGCATCCATCACGACGAGCGTGCCGTTGTGGCAGCCAGAGAAGAGGCGGCCGTTGGCGATATCCATTGAGAGCCCGGTCGGCTCCTCGCAATCTGCAAGCGGCCAGCTCGCCAGCACCTTGCGTGCGGCTACATCGATGGCGGCGATCTGGTTTTTGTCTTCCAGGTTGACGAAGACTTTGCCCTTGCCGTCGGATACGGCCGTCTCTGGCTTGCCGGGCAGCGCGATGGTTCCCATTGCTACGGCCTTTTCGGGGTCGAGCAGCGTGATGCTGTTACTACCTCCGTTGCAGGTCATCACGAGGCCGCTGAATGGGTCGAAGAGAATAGCATCGGGCTTGATGCCAGTTTTTACCGTGGCGATGGGCGCCAGTGTTTTCAGATCGAAGATAGTTACCGAGTTGGCCCGGCCATTGCTGGTGACGCCGCGTCCTGCTTTATATGCCAGCGCTACGCCGTGCACTCCGATAGTATTTGGGATTTCGCCTAACTGTTTACCGCTATCGGCATCGACCACCATCACCCGCGTGGCACGCGTCACGTAGAGGCGATGCGCCTGGCTGTCAAAGGTTAAGTAATCCCAACCACCCTCACCGCCGAGTGTGATGCGTTGCGACACTTTGTAACCCGAAGGATTCTGTGCCTGGGCCAGAGCACCGGACAACACCAGCAAGAGAAGAGTACAACAGATACCGCGAAACGTACGCATGCATTCTCCTAGTCGAATGAACTAATAACTAGTGTGCCATCTACCCTGCCGCAAGAGAGTTCAGCGTCTCTCAAATTCATCGTATGTTCTTAAACGCTCCCAATCCATTGCACGCTGGCGGGACGAGCACTTACTCATCGTAGGGCAGAACGCTGGGGAGACTTCAACTTGCGACAGCTGTGGTTTGGTTATTTCTCGCTGCCTGGTGCTCTCTGGATTCATGCACCAATAGAGCGGTGTCAAACGTGTATTCCAGAACGTGACGCGCAGCTGCAATTTTCTCCGCCTGCTTACTGCGTGCAATGTATCCGTCCGCGATAATGTCGGTGCGGCCGTCACTTTGACTGACCGTAATTGCGCGAATCGTCTGGTCATGCTGGCTGTCAAGACTGTCGGCGAGACGCAGGATTCCTCCCAGGCAATCTACAAGATGCTGGTCCTCGCATGACAGAGCTGCATAGCGCTCCTGTTTGGTCGGCAAGGCGCCACGATGATAGCGGGCCACCAAAGCCGCGATCAGCAGATCAGTTGCCGACCAACCCGGAGGGACTTCCAACTGTTGCAATAGGCGGCTGCTGGCCTTGTGCCGCGCTTTGTTGCGCCCATTGTGCCCCGCTCCATGCGTGAGCGCGGCGACCTGCAGCAGATCACGCGGATTGACCGCTCCAGAACTACGCGCTTGCACCAGTCCGCTCCCTTGCAGTACATCGTAGAATTCAAGGCTGAACTTAGTAACCAATTGAGTATGGACTGGATCGGGGTCGAGACTCGCCGCCCAGATCTCGAACCTCTTTACTACTGCCTTATGCAACCCCTCCCCCGAAGGCAATCCCTTCCTCCACTCTTGCCAGAGAGAGTGCCGCCCAAGCATTTTTTCCCGATAGGCCTGTACGCGTTGCGTGCGCTCCCGCGAAACAGCGGCATACCACTGCTGTCTTTCCTGAGGCGAAACGAAGGCTTGGATCTGGCGAGCCGTGCTCCACAAAACATCCAGGTCATGCACTTCCCCCAGCAAATCCTGGATGTGTCTGAGATCCTTTCCCCAAGCTTCCTCTTGCTCCGGCAGGAAGTTTTCTACAATGTAACGAAGACGCTTGAGGCCGATGCGCAACTCGTGCAGGGCCACCTTACTTCGGTTCCGCAGAGCTTTGGCGTGGAGCTCGCGTGCCGCTTCGTAGCGTTCCAGCGCGAGCACCTGAAAGACTTCGGTGGGGTTACCCACGCCCTGCACCAGTTCGTCCAGCTTTTGCGCCCATTGTAGCCAGCGTTGAGTATCGAACTCATCAACTACCTCCGCGGCCTTTGCTTTTAGTTCCGCCTCGCGTTGTTGACAATGGCCCTTGAGGCGCTGTGCCACGGCCGGGCAGACGCTCCGCAGACGCTCAACCCACTCCAATAGCACCTGGGTATCACGCAACTCACCAAGCGCAGAAAAGACGACCTTACCCGTCTTCCGCATTTTTCCCCAGGAAGGATCGCCGTTTACGCTTTGAAAGGCTTCTGCCATTGAGCGGCAGCGGCGGAGGGCCACCCGAAGATCGTGCACAGCTACAGAACTGAAACTCACGCGAGCTTTCTCGCGTTCCGCAATTACCCGTTGCATCCAGTACGCGATGCCGCGTTCCATGGGCTTAGCCGCTGCCGTCTTCGCCATTAACGCCTCCGGCAGCATTCATTCTACGCGAAATTAAGCTCAGTTCAGGTGAGAGAGACCTGACTGGGGAGTGCCTGCTTCTACGCGGCGGACGGCTTGATCCACAACTCGCTCTAGTTCCTCTGCGTAAAAGCCGGGGCGCTCTTCGCGCAGACGCCGCTTGGCTCTCTCGGCAGAAAACCAGCGTGGCGTGCGGAAACACTCAAGGGGATTCTCGAGATGAGCAACTCTACAGAGATGCGCATTCACAGTGTGTGTATCGCTTTCGCTCTTGTAATGCAGATACCAAGTAAAAGCGAGTGGCTCAACCTGGCCGAACACACCGGCCTCTTCGCGAGCCTCGCGGGCAGCTGCGATTGCATCCGTGGGATCACTACCGACTCCGCCCTTGGGAAATGTCCATCGCCCGGCACGAGTGCGCACCAGCAGAAATTCAACTTCGCCAGTAGCCTGTCGGCGATAGCATACGGCCGCGACCACCCTGCGTCCGGAGGGCCGCCAGTACAGCAGTTCCTGTCGTAATGATCGCTTGAGTCCCCGGTCTTTGGCGAAATCAAGCGAAGCCAGAGTTTTTTCCATGCCCCGCATCTACTTAAGGATTTTGACTCCGCTTTGTGTATTCTCGGTGAAGGAATTGTTAATTATTGGTTAAGCATCCAGTTTACTACCTGTGCTCCTCGCGGCGATCAGCTGGGTTTGTGAGTCTGAATGACAACGCCACTTGCCCAGACCTTGCGCACCTAGGCACCGCGACGCTTGCTAGCGGAGAACTATATAGCGCGGATCGACAGCTTGGCGAAGAACCTCCTTGAAGGACAGCCACGAGCAGGAAAAATCCTGCTGACTACAACCTGGCAGGAAGATGTGCGTCCGTAGCGGTGGATTGTCCTTGGTGAGTCTGGAAGCCAATCGCATCTGCTCCAGGGTTTGCGCCGAATAGTAGCTCTGCACGAAGTAGTCCCCCGTGGCACGCTTTCTCCAAAGTTCAAAGATGATCGCCCCGCCGGGAGGAGTATCGTCACGGCGTCCGTCCAAAATCCAAGTCAGGTTCAACAGGCCCGCAATGTTGGTCTGGTTCGTGTCATGTCCAATCAGGAAGAGAGCGAGGTCACCGGGGGAACCTGGAGCGCCGACAATTGGCTTCCCTGTGACTGCTTGCTCAAGAGCCCTGCCAACGTGGTCCAACAGATTGGAGGCCTGCATCCTGGCGATCACCTTTGTGCGCTGTGCGAAGTCCGAGGCGGCTGTGTGCAGGTCGATCAGCGAGCGGAGTTTGGCGCCATCCACGCAGCCCCAGGCTACGCTGGAGGAGTCCATACCTTGCGTGTACTCCAGAAGGACGTTTTCGGAGAGAGTCGAAGCCGTGTTTAATGGTCCGCGCAATTCCGTGAGACGGTCTTCCCTTCCCGCAGTCAGCCTTGCCGGAATCTCAAGAAGCGAGGTCCGCTTTGCCTCGCGTGAGGCTGGAGTGCCGCAGCCGGCAAGTATCTGGTCGAAAGCTGTAAGCTGTGCGCGATAGGCGCTGGTAAGATTGTTGGGGTCGCCACCAATTCGTCCGGAGAGAGCGGCCTCAGCCAGCGCGGGATCTAGTTGGCCGACTCCTGCGGACGCCGCATGGAAGAGTGGGTCCGCCGTTCCTTCAGGCAGGGCCTGCACGGAAATCGGACACCCTGGAAACATGCCCGAAGCGAGCGCCTTACCGCTTTCGCGGGTGCGCTGATCGGAGTCTGCGCGAATGGTCACGTGCGCCGCGTCTTCGCATCCGTTGGCTTTCAACAAACCTCGGCTTGACAACTCCAACCGGTCGTATGCGCCGAACAGTTCCATCAATCGGTAACCATGCTGAGTGAGATAGCCGGGGGCAACGTCCCACGCCGGCCATGCAGCGCTGGAGTAGGGATTGTATTGTTCCGGCCTTCCGGTCGGCGAACGAACCCCGTGGCGGCTGACGTAGACCACAAACTTGAGATCGGCATCCCGGCTCTCAGGCACTTCCTGTGCGCATCCAGAGCAGGCTGAGAAACAAAACCAACAAGCTAGACAAAGAATCAGACGTCTCATGCAACTCCCCGGGATAGGACTGCGAACACTGCCCACACGAGCTGATACAGCGGGCGTGATCGATGAAAAAAGAGGAGCACATGCAGAAGAGCCATGTGCTCCGCAATGGAGATACGTCGACTATTTACTTAGCGCTCCTGTCCAAAGGTGTAGCGGAGTCCGCCACCGTAGGTCGGCTTGTAGTACTCGCGCTGGTTTACGAACTGGGTGCTTCCCTGGTAGAAGCCGAAGACCTCGTTCGTTAGGTTGAGTCCATAGGCCATTACAGAAAAACCACGGTAGAAGCGATAACTGCCCTGCGCGTCCAACTGTGTGTGCGCGTAAGTGTAGATATCGCCGGATGGACCTTTGGGACCCAGACCGCTGAGGTCAGTGTTGTTTGCGCCGGGAACCTGCGACGGCGAAATGTAGTTGTAGGTGTAAACGCTGGTACCGTTGTATTGCAGACCCACGCGAACCGAGAGCCGTTTGGTGTCGTAAGTCGGGCTGAGGTTCCAGCTATTCGGAGTCTGGCGCTGCAGCGCTGGTTGGTCGGTGCGCAGCGGAAGGCCTTTCTCCTGCGAGGCCGTGTATGTGTAGTTGGCGGAAATACCAAGACCCTTTAATACGCCCGGCAGATGGCTCCAATGCTGCTGGTAGCTGGTTTCAAATCCGTACAGGTATGCGTTTTGTCCGTTGACATACATCGTGATGGCATCGCCCGGGTACTGCTCCACGATTGGTAGCAGTGTTGGCGGGAGAGTTCCAGCCGGGAGCTTCGCTGGATTTACTAACCCAGGGATGGTAGTAACAACTTGCGGCGCGCTCAGCTGCTTAAAGAAGAAGCCAGCCTGGAACATGCCGAGCGGCTGGAGGTACTTCTCATAGAGCAGGTCGTAGTTATTGGCGTGCTCGGGCCGGAGTGAAGGGTTGCCGATGGTGACAGCGATGGGGCTGGCTGTCGTGTCTTCGGTCACATACGGTACAAGTTGGTAGGGATCGGGTCGCGCGACGCCACGGCTATAGACCGCACGCAGAACTGAATTGGACGGAAGCGAATAGCGCAATTGAATGCTGGGCAGGACGTCCAGGTAAGAGGGATTGTTATTGACCCCTGTCGCGACGCCGCAGCCGGTGTTGTTAGAAGAGGTGCAACCGCCGCCACCGGCCTTCGGGTAGAGGGTCACGAGATAACCGAATGTATCCATCTGTGTGCCTTCGAAACGGAGACCTGTCTGCACGTGCAGTTTCCCGAAGTCGATGGTGTTCATTACATATCCGGCGGTGACACGCTCAACGGTGTGGAAGATGTTGGGATAGGTATCAGCCGCGGTTTTTGCCCCGTCTAAATTTCCGGTGAGGTTCGACAGAACGTAGCTCTGCACCTTGTTGAAGTCCGATACCGGTCCGAACTTTCCGCCGAAGTACGAGCCGTTGTAGTAATCAGTGTTTTGGAAATTGCTCTGCAATGCGCTCATCAGTAGAGCAGGGTTGCCGCTGGCGAAACTATCGTAGACGTTTTCCGTGGAGTCCTGGGTCTTGTGGCCATTGCGGATCTTGAAGCCGGTCTCGAAAGTTCCGAAGTGGCCACCTGCGTTGTAGGTTTTAGCATAAGACGCGGCCGCGGAAAGATTGAGGTCGGAGGTCAGGCCTTTGGAGATGGTTATATCCTTCAACGTCCAGAGTGAGGAATTCAGCAATGGGGAATTGGCTTGGTCGCACACGCCGAAGGTAGGGCGGTATACATCGGTCTGTGCCAACGGATTGTAGTTGCATTGCTCTTTCGGCCCTAGCCAAGAGAAATCGGCCTTGGGGTTACCTGCAGAATCGATTTCGTAGGAGCGTGCCGCGGCAATTTCCCATGTGAACCACGAGCTCTGCTGCACGTGCCTGCCGCCCATGGAAAGGCTGCCGACGGATGCGTCCGGACGCTTGCTGGAAGTGTAGAACTTGGGACTGGGCGAATTGCCCGTGAGGCTTGGAAGCGCGCCCGTGGCAGTGAGTGCCGTGGATTGCGGCGAGTAATACCACTTGTCACCCCAGTCTTTCAGATCCGAGAAAAGACCGTGGGCGTAGACGCTGTTATTGTCGTTGAACTTATAGTCGCTGCTGCCTGCAAAACCATAGCGTGTCCGGTAGTAGCGATATTCACGAATGGTGTTGCTGTCGTAGAAAGGTTGAGCGAAGGTGGAATAAGGATCGAGGGCAGGCTGAATATTGTCGATACCACGCCCGTTGTAGTCGTAGCTCCCGCCGAAGAGGATTCCGAACTTTTTGTTCTGGCCAAAACGATGTCCAAAGGTGCCACCGAACTGGTTGGCGCCGCGGCCATTGAGGATCGGCGTGTAACCACCGTTGCCATACAGGCTGAGGAGCGTTTGGTCGGCGGCATTCTTAGTACGCAGGTTCACCGAACCGCCAATGCCATCAGCGTCCATATTCGCAGATAGGGTTTTGTTGATCTCAACGGCTTCCACGAGGTCGGAAGGAATCACGTCGAGACGGATCTGGCGCACTGTGGGTTCAGGAGACGGGACGGTGATGCCGTCAATCATGGTGTTGGTCAGGCGCGGCTCAGTGCCGCGAAGGTCGATGTAGACGCCCTCGCCCTCGATACGCTCCAGTACCACTCCGGGCATACGCCCCAGAGCGTCGGCTACGTTGGCGTTAGGGAGGCTGACGATGACCTCGGCCGGCAGCACATCGATGAGATTGTCAGCCGCGCGTGTCTGGTTAATAGCGTCGGCTTCGCCGTGAGCGCGATCAGCGGTCACCAGTATGTCGTCGCTCCTAGACGCCACTTCGAGCTTCAGCTTCAGATCGAGCGTCTTTCCCGCGACAACGTCGATATTTTTGTTTTCGGTTTTGAACCCGATATACGTGGTGACTAGCGTGTAGTGGCCAGCGGCAATGTCGCGCAGCTCAAACCGGCCCTGGTTGTTGGCGTTGGTGGCGATGCCAGTGGGAAGCAGATCGACTCGCGCACCTTTTAGCACCGAGCCTGATTTATCTACCACTGAGCCCGTAATGACGCCCTTGCCCGATTGAGCAAAAGCCGGTATTGAAAGCAGCAGCAGACCTAGCAGCAGCCTACTGATTGTGCGAATCCGAGCCCGTTCGATTACCAACATGCAGCCTCTCTCCCAAACAGTGATTCCTGCGTAGCAGGCAGAAGTTTTAACCAGGCGCAGTATGGCAACCTAATCTGATCGCAACCTAAGCAAAGCTGCTGCAGCGGGTTGATTTCATCAAGAATTAATGTAGCTCGGATATGATCAGCATCAATGCGGGTACTCATCGTCGAGGATAAACGTAGTCTGGCTGAGCACATAGGCCGCGCGCTGGAAGGCGAAGGCTATTCAGTGGGGTTTGCTTATGATGGCGAAGAAGGATTGCGCCTGGGCAAGAGCGATGATTTCGACGTGATGCTTCTGGATGTGATGCTGCCGAGGATGGATGGTTTTACCGTGATCCGGAAGATGCGCGAAGAACGCCTGCACACTCAAGCCATTATTGTTTCTTCGCGTGACTCGATGCACGACATCATCTTTGGACTGGACGCGGGTGCCGACGATTATCTGACCAAACCATTTGCCCTTGACGTTCTGCTGGCCAAGGTGCGGGCGGCGGCGCGCCGGGTTCCAGAGCGAATGTCGCCAGGACTGCAGTTCGAGGATCTCATCTTGCGCCCAAGCCAATATGAGATGCAGCGAGGAGAGCGGGTGCAGGGCCTGACGCGTACCGAGTGCGCTTTGCTGGAGTCGCTGATCCGTCGCTCGCGTACTGTAGTTCCGCACGGAGTCCTGATCGAAGAGGGTTGGGGAGCGGATTGCGATGTCAGCTTTGACAGTCTCTACATGTTCATCCGCGCACTTCGCTCCAAGATCACGCATCCGGGAGAGCAAGAGCTTCTGTTTACGGTTCGAGGTGTAGGCTACTCGCTGCGGAGCGAGTCTAACTGATGCGCCGCTGGTCCATTTCCCTAAGATTAACGCTCTGGTTCGGAGGAATCTTCTTCCTGGGGTGGCTGCTGTTTGGGGCGGCCATGTGGTTCAACCTGGAGAGCACGTTGACTGGGGAACGGCACCAGACGCTCTCCCGTCGCGTCGACCGCCTGCAGTATCTGTTGCGCGAGAGCCAGGGCGAACCAGAAGAAGATCGCTATCAGGAATTTCAGGATTTCGCGCACGCCACGGGAAACGGGCTATCCGAGGTCTTTCACGCGGACGGGCACCGCGCCTATCCGTCTCCCTCATCATCAGCGCGAACTTTTCCCTGGCCAGCCGTGAAGAGCGGAGATCCGGAACGTTTCCTGCGTGTCAATTCTGCTGGCCAGAGCTATTGGCTGCTGGCGCGTCCATTTTCGCTCGGCGATCAGACGCTGTATTTAATGGCGGCGGCGCCCGAGGCCGGCAATCTACTGGTATTGAACCGCTTTCTTGTGGGATTGCTCGCCTCGGCGCCCATTTTGCTGCTGATTTCTTCGGCGGGCGGGTACTGGGTAGGGCGCAAGGCACTGAAACCGGTGGACCGAATCACATCCACGGTGCAGTCGATCAGTATCAGAAGCCTCTCGGAGCGGCTGCCTGTAGAGGCGACAGGCGACGAACTGCAAAGACTCACCGAAACCTGCAATGCGATGCTGGAGCGATTGGAATCGTCAGTAAATCGGATCAAACAATTTACTGCAGATGCTTCACATGAACTGCGCGCCCCGCTCTCGTTTACAAGAACGGTGGCAGAGGTCGCATTGAGAAACCCTGGCGTCGACGCTGAAAGCCGATGCGCTTTTCAGGAGATCGTCGACGAAGGAGCCAAGGCCGCGGTGCTGCTGGGAGACATGTTGACTCTGGCTCGCGCCGACGCGGATTCCAGCGACGTAGCCTGGGAAACGGTGGACTTGGCGGACGTCATGCACAATGTTTTTGAGAAGGTGAGGCCACTGGCTGATGAACGGAAACTTGCGCTATCGTTTTCCTTCGATGAAAGCCAACCCGTGAATGTCCGAGGTGATTTTCCTAGCCTTCGCCGGCTGTTGTGGATTCTGCTCGACAACGCACTGAAATATACCCCTGCACCGGGCCAGATCAAAGTGACGCTCAGCGCCGCCGCCGAGGCCACTATTCTGGTGAGCGACACAGGCATCGGGATTGCCCAAAGCGACCTGCCTCTTATCTTTGACCGTTTCTACCGGGCCGATCCGTCGCGCAGCCAAGTTGAAGGCAGCGGGCTAGGACTGGCCATCGCCAAGTGGATCGCTGAGATGCACCACGGCAATCTTTCTGTGATGAGCGAGGAAAACAGAGGAACGACCTTTCGTGTTGTGCTCCCACTTTGCGAGGCCTAGGCATGGGCGAGACACGATAGTCGCACCCCTACATATTTGCATTCTCCAGCCTCAAGCCCAAAGCCGGAATGCCTTAAAAGTAAGCTCCTCGTGTCACTTCGAGACACCCAACACACACACGACTGCCGACAGCGCGTGATCGCGCACGCGAACTTAAATTGCGGCTGTTTTTTTGGAATGCTTCTTTGCCAGGCCCTCCTGGCAGTAGCCCACCTCACCTTCGTGAAACGTCATAGCCGAGCTGCTTGAGAATGCAGTTCTGCATTTCGTAGGGGCCCATGTTGGTAGTTTTACTTGTTGGAACGTAAATCTTGCAGGAATCAAAAACGACGTAAGCATCGCAATAGCCGGTTCCACCGTTGCAAGCAATTATGCCTGTTGGATTGGACGGATGATTAGGGGTATTAGGCCCGGCGGGAACGTCAGCGACTGACGTAACAACAACACCTTGGGCGGCCAGAGATGAGGCGGCCGGAACAGGCGGAATGAAACCTTCACACGAGATTGCCCCGGTGTAGCAGTCAGGATCGGCCGGCTCGTTCTGGAGGACACGATAGGCCGCCCAGAGATCGGTCCATTGGGTGGAGGTTGCGGTTTGCGCTTGTCCCCACGTTGTTGCGGCAAGAGTTTGGAAAGCTGCATCTTGCATGGTGGTCTGGTTTACAAATGCAGGCGTGTTGGCACCCATTTGAGTGACTGCTCCACACGACGTAAACAGTAAGGATGCAGTGATAGCGAGTGCGCCTGCAAGAACTCTGTGAATGTTCGACATGGTTGCCAGCCTCCTGGTCATATAACGGACGCTGGCGGAGCAGTCATAAGTCTTTTTCAAGAACGCAGTCGCGTTGAAGCGGGCGAGCGTGGCAGCGGTGGAACAGCAGAGGTTCTCTGGCATTCCGGCTTGTAACCTGATGTTTTTGCAGCCCATGGCATACCTCTGCCACGGATAAAGGCACGAACCTTGCCGTTCTGAATGGGACGAACTGCGTTTGGAAGTCGCTGATAATGGGGAGTTACACGAAAGTAACAAGAATACTAACGGTTACGAATGTAACTGAACTGTGTCTCGACATTGGTTTATTTTCTGGAACTTAGATCGCTTTTGTGTCTTGCGAAATTTTCGATATGCAAGTGGATTCGGAGTAGATAGGAGAATGAGTCGTTCTCCTTTGCTAAGGAAGCAGAACAGAATAGCTGTAGGCTCACTCCGTTGCCGAGAGGGGACTTCAACATTGCTTTTTAGTCGTGAACAGCCAGATGACTTCTTCAGGAGCCGCGAAACGGATAAAATTCTAGTGTTCGCCCGTTCGCCTAGTCTCGGTGTTAATGCTTGGTCATGCGCTCCGTAAGAGGTGGCTCAGAATGGCAGATAAAACAGGCATGGAGTTGATTCCGTCCCCACGTGAAGCGGTCTCGAGACGAGCATTTATAAAGGGAATTATTGCTAGCGGTGCGGCAGTTTCCACGGCAGGATACCTTTTTCGCGCTTCTTCCCCGCTCACTTCCATGGCAGCCACCGGCGCTGTGGAGCGGCTCATCACCATCAATGTCAACGGCCAGCAGCGGCGAGTGGACGTAATGAAGCAAGAGACGCTGGCATGGACACTGCGTTACAAATTAGGCCTCACCGGCACAAAACTGGGATGCGACCGCGCCGAATGCGGAGCCTGTACTGTTCTCATAGACGATGTGCCGCACTATTCGTGCTCGACGCTTACACACACCGTGCGAAGCCGTAAGGTTGTGACCATTGAAGGGCTGGCCGGTGCTGACGGGACGCTGCATCCGATACAACAGGCTATCGTCGATGAACAGGGTTTTCAATGTGCGTTCTGCATGTCCGGCTTCATTATGTCCACAGTGGGATTCTTGAAGACGAATCCCAATCCGACTCGTCAGGAGTTGGCGCACGGTATCTCGGGTAACCTGTGCCGCTGCCAGGACTACGACAAGATCCTCACCACAATGATGCATGGCGCAGAAAACATGCGGAGGACACAGCGTGGATAAAACAAAAGAAGCTGAGAGTGCCGGTGGTGCTGAGCGCCAATATGGAGTAGGTCACAGGCTGATTGGCAAAGACTACGCAACCCCCGATCTCTATGCCAAGGTAACGGGCAGGGCGAAGTACGCTGAAGACTTTCGCGCCGAAGGTATGTTGTTTTGCAAGCTGCTACTCAGCCCGTTGCCGCATGCTCGAGTAAAGCATATTGACGCGAACGAAGCGCTTTCGATGCCCGGCATCAAAGCAATTCTCACTGCGGACGAGCTCCCTGCCCCCGCCGATACCGTGACCGACAACGGCACCGTGGTCAAGGCTAGCAAGTGGGCAGAACGAGGACTCACGATGGAGCCGGTCTACCAGGGGGAGCCGATTCTTGCCGTGGCCGCGGTTGATGAACTTACCGCTGCGGAAGCCATTGAGAAAATCCATATCGATTTTGAGCAGTTGCCGTTCGTGATCGACCCGCTTGAAACCTTGCGGCCGGGAGGGCCGAATCCGAGGACAGACGGCAACATCTGGCGCCCACCGTCTCCGCAGGGCTCCCCAGCCGCAGTCGTGGAACTCAAGTGGACAAGGGAAGCCTTTGCGGAGCAGGAACAAGGCCGCCTTCCGATGGGCGGGACGCCCGAAGAGTGGGCGTACGGCGATCTCGATTCCGGTTTCAAGAGTGCTGCGCTGGTTCTTGATGAGACCTTCGTAACGCCAGACACCAGTCATCATACCCTTGAACCCCGTTCTACGATGGCCTACTGGCAGAATGGGAAAGTATTCATCCACACTGGAACACAGAGCACAACCCAAACCCTGTCCGCCATTGCAAGATGGTTGAATATCGATCCGGAGAGGATCGTCTTCATCAGTGAATACACCGGGGGAGGGTTTGGCAGCAAGAGCACCGCGGGCGTGTCTTTGACTATTCCTGTGCTGTTGGCAAAAAAAGCGAATGCTCCGGTAATGATGCGCATTAGCCGTGAGGAGGAGCTTTTCATCGGACGTGCGCGACCGGGTTTTCAAGGACGGATGAAGGCCGGCTTTTCGAAAGAGGGGCGGATCACGGCGCTGGACATGTTCGTTATTTCCAATAACGGTCCGTACCAAGCACTAGGTGATGTTCCCTCGTCAGGCCGCATCGTCTCCTTGCTGTATCAGCCGCAAGCCATGCGCTGGCGTGGAGTGACGGTGCTGACGAATACGCCGCCCCGTAGCGCACAGAGCTCCCCCGGAGGGCTGCAGGGGATTGTCATTATTGAACCGATCATCGCGAAGGCTGCTCGCAAGCTCGGAATCGATCAGGTAGCGATCCGCCGTGTCAACTGCCCGGAGGGGAAGGCGCCGTTCGGGCCACCAGTACACGGGCAGCTCCAGCATGCAACCAGTTCATTCCTCAAGGAAGCACTTGACCGCGGTGCAAAGCAGTTTAGGTGGAACGAGAGAGTCGCGCGCACTCCGAAACGAATGGGTACAAAGGTTCGCGGCGTTGGCGTGTCGCTTAGCTGTTACGTCGGAGGCTCGATTGGGTTTGACGGGCTCCTCGTGATCAAGCCGGATGGACGGATCACCTTCCAGTCCGGAATCGGCAATCTGGGGACGGAGTCCGTGATTGACGTGCATCGGGTCGGCGCAGAGATTCTCGGTGCCCCGTGGGAAAAGTGCGAGGTGGTATGGGGAAACACAGCGCGGAACCTGCCGTTCACCTGTGTGTCCGGTGGTAGTCAAACGACTCACGCAATGACACGCGCTGCACATGCAACCGCCATGGACGCCAAAAAGAAACTGCAGGAAGTTGCAGCGAAGACCCTTGGCGGCCGGCCTGAGGATTACGAGGTCGCCAACGAACACGTCTTCCGCAAGCACGGTGGTGCTGGCATGACTTTGGCACAGGCTGCGAGACGTGCGATTCAGTTAGGCGGCATCTACGACGGTCACGAAGCGCCCGCCGACGTTAACAAAATGACGAAGGCATCGATGGCGGCGCTGGCTGGCCAAGGTCTTGTGGCGGCTGCCAAGGACAACTACCCTCGTGATGGCACAACGTTTTCCTATGTCGCTAGCTTCGCCGAGATCGAGGTTGATGTTGAAACTGGCAAGTACTACATTGTGGATTTCCTTGCCTCCGCTGATGTCGGAACAGTCATCCATCCTCGTGCGCTTGGCGGCCAAGTGTTAGGCCGTTCGATGTTGGGCATCGGCCACGCGATCGGGCAGAAGTGGGTATTCGATCCGCACTACGGCGAGATGGTTTCTAAACGGTTCCACCACAGCAAACCGCCAACCATTCTGGATGCACCGAGGAACATGGAGTGGAGTGCGTTAGACATCCCCGATCCAGAAACGCCCGTTGGGGCTCGTGGTATTGGAGAACCCCCCGTGGGTGGTGGTTGTGCTTCCATTTTGAACGCCCTCTCAGATGCGCTTGGGGACGAGATCTTCCGGCGCGCGCCCGTGAACGCAGACACAATCCTGACGTCGTTGCAAGCGGGGCGGCCGATGCAACATCCCCTCATGGCCCATATTTGATGCACCGTTAAAGGAGTGCCATGGCTGTAATACGAGACGTGATGCCAGCTTTCGAGTTGCTTCAGCCAGCTTCCATTGCTGATGCACAAAAACTTCTGGCGCAGTACGGGCGAGATGCCTGGGTGATGGCCGGAGGGCTCGACAGTTTTGATTGGCTCAAAGACCGCATCAAGAAGCCTAAAGTAGTTGTGGACTTGAGCGGGATCGAGGAACTCAGGGGAGTTCGCACTACCGGCAACGGCATTGAGATCGGCGCGATGACCACGCTCACGGAGGTAGTGAATAGCCCCGTCATCAAGCAGAAATATGGCCTGCTGGCGCAAGGCGCGGAACAGGCAGCCTCGCCGCAGATTCGGAATCAGGGAACGCTCGGCGGCAATGTTACGCAGGATGCGCGCTGTTGGTACTACCGTGGAGGTTGGCCGTGTTACCGCGCTGGTGGCAACATTTGCTATGCCGATACTCCCGAGGGCCGCAATCGCGAACACGCGATTCTACATGCAGACCGCTGCGTAGCGGTGAATCCCTCCGATTCGGCACCAGCCCTGATTGCGCTGGATGCCAGTTTTGTCCTGCTCACGGCCAAAGGTGAACGAGTAGTGCCAGCCGAAGAATATTTCATAGGCCCCGAAATTGACATTACTCGCCTGCACATCCTGCAACCCGGCGATCTGCTGACGTCCATTCGTATTCCCTCCACGTGGGCCGGTGCGCAGTTCTACTTTGAGAAAGTACACGATCGAAACGTTTGGGATTTTGCCCTGATGAATGTGGCTTCAGCGATGGTGACATCGGGTAACAGAATTGAGCGTATCCGAATCACCGTGAACGGCGCCGCGGCACGTCCGTTACGGTTAAGAGCAGTTGAGGACGCAGTTCGCGGTAAGCCTGCCAACGCAGCAACCGGCGAGATGGCTGGGCAATTGGCCGTACAGGGAGCCGTTCCATTGCAGTTCAACGCCTACAAAATCCCGCTCATGAGAAATTTGGTGAAGCGCGCCATTGGCGGAGTAGAAGAGGCAACATGGGCTTCTTAGAATGGGCGACAAATCCGTGGGGGCAGAAGGTCCCAATCCATATTGAGTGGTTCCTCATCTGGGTTGCAGTGATTGCAGGTCTGGTCTTTCTGATCGTTCATGCTGCATATCTGAAATTTTTTGCCCACGAAAAAGAGTTTGCGCAAGGTGTTTCAAGCAGCGTTTCTGCGCTACCCGGGCACATTCCCAGGCACTCGCTGGTCGCGCGATTGTTTCATTGGGTCATGGCCGCCTCCATGTTCGCATTGCTGTTTACCGCTTTCCTTCCAAAGGTTGGGATTCGTTTTCCTTGGGTTACTTATCATTGGATCGCAGGCGCAGTGTTGACCGTTTCAATTGTGTTTCACGTTTTCCACGCTTCCTTCTGGCTGGATTTTTGGGCGATTTGGCCGGACCAGACAGATTTGGCAGATGCGTGGAGAAGAGTGCAGCGGTTCTTCGCAAGGCCAGCACCACTGCCGCGAAAGTTTGCCAAGTACCCCCTGGAGAACAAACTCTTCCACGGCGTCATCATACTGTGCGGCTTGTCGGTAACCCTCACGGGTGTTTTCATGATGTCACGTGTACGGACAGTCTTTTTTCCCCGTAATCCATATCTGTTCAGCGACATGACCTGGGGCTTGATGTATGTTCTCCATGGGCTGGCAGGCGTTGCATTGATCGCGCTGGTTATGATGCACGTCTATTTTGGACTTCGGCCAGAGAAGCTCGCGATCACAAAATCGATGATCTTCGGTTGGATGAGCCGTGATTTTTATCTTAAGGAACACGATCCAGAACGATGGAAGGTTGAAGCATCCTCATCGACATCTGGGAACGTGGAAGGCGAAGGTTAATAGATGCAAACTGATATCCAGGATCGCTGTAATGCAGTGGAAGAGTGTTACGAGTTCATGCTGGCCTACGCTGCGCAGGGACTCCCGAGTGATGTCGGCAGTCAATCGGGCGGCCAAATCCGAGGGTTTCTGGAACGCGCAATCACTGCCCTGGAGGGATTGTCGGAGTGTTGCACGGCGGCGGTAAAGGAAGCAGAACTCAAATCGCCCGAAAAGTACGCGGCGTTCCTTGCCGTGCTTGACCGCGATGCCAGCGATTCTCTTGCCGCTATAGATCTGGTTCTGGCCCAGCCAGCTATCAGCTCTCAATTGATTGATAATCTGAATGCTTCCATCCATCTCCGCGCGCTTCTTACCGACTTGTTTCTCATAAGCGATATCCTACGTGGGATTAACCAAACCGCTCGAAGCACAGCTGGCTAATCGTAAGTAGCATCGGGGCCAGGACTGAAAGCGCTTAATTCGAGATAGAGCTTTCGCAGAATGTTGGCCGCGAGTTTATTGCGATATTCTGCTGAGCCGCGCACATCGCTGATCGGAGTTATTTCCTGCACCGCAATTTCACGCGCCGACTCAAACCTGCGTTCTGAAACATCGTTTCCACGAAGATGCGCCTCGGCGTTGCGAAGGCGAAGAATCATGGGCCCAACGCCTCCATAGGCGATGCGGATATCCTCAATGCGCCGGCCAGAAAGTTTCATCCAAACGGCAGCGCTAAAGGTGGAAATGTCGAGGTCACGGCGCTTGGAAACCTTGTAAAGCTTAAACACCTCGTCTGCAGTAGGACGCGGGATAAACACACGGACAATCAACTCATCAGCCGCCATGACATTTTTCTTGTAGCCAACGTAAAAGTCGTTGATGTCTACTCGCCGGCTACCACTCGCTCCTGCCAGCTCGACTTGCGCATTCAGCACAAACAGCGCAGGTATTGCATCGCCAATGGGCGAACCGTTTGCAATATTGCCGCCGAGCGTAGCTGCGTTCTTGATCTGCGGTGAGCCGAATCTGCCGAGCAGCTTCGCATACTCCGGCATCGGCTTTTGCGCCATTCTCTCCAATTCGGTGAGCGGCACACCTGCACCGACAATCATTTCACGGCTCGTCGCTTCTACTTGCTGCAGTTCCTTCAAAGCCACAGTGCTCAAGATCGTACTCACCGTGCGGATGCCTTTGTTAATCTGAACTCCCAGGTCGGTTCCGCCGGAAACGATGACGCAATCTTCGTGCGCAGCTTTGAATTGCGCCGCCTCAGCGATGGTCACAGGCTTGTAGAAGACTTTACCAGCAGCCTCTATGTGCACCGGATCGTTGGCGCAACGCGCAAGCTCAGAAGCTAACACAGGCGAGTCAAACATCCGGTTCAGTTTCAGTACACGACTGGCATCGATCTTCAGTGCTGCACGCAGTATCGGTTCATATCCCGTGCAGCGGCATAGATTCCCAACCAGTCCTTGCCGAAGGCGCTCTTCAGTCAAGTCCGTACCCGACTCAAACATCGCATGGAGCGACAATACAAAACCCGGCGAACAGAAGCCACACTGTGTCCCATGATGCTGAACCAATGCTTCCTGCACGGGACTCAAGACTCCGCCGGGGGAAATGCCTTCGATGGTGACCACATGGCTTGCGTCCACCTGGTACACGGATGTAATGCAGGAGCAAACACTGCTGTACTCGATCACGCCATTTCGCGGGCGTCCAACGATGACAGTACAGGAACCGCAATCGCCTTCGGCACAAACTACCTTCGTTCCGGTCAATCCCAGTTCGCCCCGCAGATATCCGGAGAGCGATTGGAAGATTTCAGGGCCGCGCACTTCGCGCCGCCGTCCATTTATGTAAATAACAGCAAAGTCCCGCCTTTTAGAAACCATTATCGCTGTATGTTACCAGCACTTCCTTTAGACAGTAATCGAAGGGCGTTTTCGCGCTCAATAGCCGTCAAATCCTGCGAGTTGAAACCGCATTTCTGCAATCCCTCCACCTGTACCCTACCTCCCTTGAATGGAAAGTCCGTGCCAAAGACCACCTGCGATACTGGCACTACCTTTGCCAAGGCGGACATTGCCGCGGAATTGGAAGACTGGGCCGTGTCGTAGTAGAAACGCTGCAACTCATACATAATGCCCTTGGGCAGCCGCCGTGCCATCTCAGGCGCTCGCGCCGCGTCCTGAAAACGCTCGATCAGGAACGGCATTGTGCCACCGGCATGAGAGAAGATAAACCGGATATCGGGATAACGAGTGGCTGAACCACTGAACACCAAGCTGGCGATCGTGCGCGTCGTGTCAGTCCCGAACTCGATAACCCTCTCGTTGATTTCGGGCACCAATCCCATACAACTCGGGCAAACCGTGGGATGCGTGTACAGAACTGCCTTGCGTCGATTCAATTCCTCCAGCACCGGTGCGAAAGTTGGATGTCCCAAATATTTTCCATCGTAGCTGGTGAAGAAGCCGACCCCGTCAGCCTTTAGCACATTCAGGCCATACTCGATCTCGTGCAGCGCGCCCTCAACGTCGGGTAGCGGCAAGGCAAGGAACATCTTAAAGCGGCCGTGATAATCCTCGACCATGCGGGCCGCATACTCGTTGCAGGTTCGAGCCAGTTTACGCGCCGCCAATTTCTCACCGAACCACAGGCCTGGTGTTGCAATGGATAGGACGGCAGTTGCTGTGCCTGCCTCCTCCATATCCGCTAAGGTTTTCTCCGGCGTCCAAAACCGCACCGGTGCTTGAAGCGGGCTCTTGGGATTGACTTCGGCGATATAAGCAGGCGGCACAAAGTGATGATGAAGATCGATGCGACCCGCTCCAACCTGCTTCGTCGCGGATGAGGCCGCATCGTTCTTCGCCCCCATTATCGCTTGTGCCATCGCATTTCGCGGCGACAGGACTCCGGTTAGAACTGCTCCGGTCAGAGTAGCGCTCGCAAGAAACCCTCTCCGCGAGATGTCTTTCTGATTGGCTTCTTCTTCGCTCACACTCGTACCTTCCGTTGGAGGCGCTAAATGGAAACAAAAAGCCCGCTACTCACCTGCGTCCGAAAGTAACCCTCTTAATCACTTTGGGCAGCGGATTTTGACAGCGGTTTGTGTGCCGTAACCATGTCTTCGATTTCGGCCATCGATTTATTGCGGGTCTCAAATCCGAAATAGAAAGTTACTGTTAGTGCCAAGCCACACATCGCATAGAAAAGATAGGCGGCTCCGATGGCACCGGTCGTCGCCTTTGGCGACGAGACGAGGTTACCGCTGCCAGCAAAGAGCGACAGCACGACGGGACCCAGGATACGTCCGAGGCCAGCGATGCCGTAGGCTGAACCCATTCCTGTGGCGCGCAGACGCTGCGGCCAGACTTCGGTTGCATACGGTCCGGTGATAGCCCATCCGCCGCCCACAAATCCGTAGACTGCGATAAAAGCAAGGTAGATAACCGGGACGTTTCCCCACCATGCGTTCCAGAATCGCGAGATGATCAGACAGAAGATCAAGGTACCGATTCCGACCATCATTCCGCAGGCGCGGCGGCCAAATTTTTCCCCAAGGAAAGACCACGTAAATTTAGCAAAAATGCTGGAAATCGGCAGCACGATGAACATCTTGGATGCTTGTATTGCGGAGACTTTCAGGACAAGAACCAGCAGAGTAGGAGCCCACAGAGTGAAGCCATAGTCCACCACGGCTTGAAGGAAGCTGGATATCCAAGTTACGGCTACGCTTCTCCGGCACTTGAAGATTTCGTTGAAGGACGCCTTCTTTTCTCCAACCTTATCTTCGGGAGTGACGACGAGGTTACGGTAATCGATGTTCTCTCCGGTGACCCAGTTGACCGAATTTACGGCTTCCTGATAGCGTCCCTGCTTGATCAGCCAGCGCGGAGATTCGCGCATCCAGAACCAAAACAAAAGCGAGATGAGTGCAGGCGCAAGACCAATCAGGAACAATCCTCTCCACCCAATGATCGGAGTCAGATAGCCGGAGCAGATTCCTCCCAGCAAACTTCCTGCCGGAATAAGCGCCGTCACAATTCCACCCATTACGCCGCGATACTTGGATGGCACGAATTCCTGAACCAGAGGCAGATCCACCGAGTAGAGCCCGCCCACACCGAAGCCCACTAGGAAGCGAAACACCGCCAGAAAGATCCAGTTGCCCTCCGGGGTAAAATACAAGACGCCGCTAGGTATGGTAAAGGCAGCAGTCGTGATCATCAGTACAGGTATTCTGCCCATGCGGTCAGCCAGGTAGCCGAAGAAAAAAGCGCCGAGCAAGCTTCCAACTCCAGCACTCAACAGCACCATGGCTGTGGCGCCAAAACTTAGGTGCCAGGGCACAACGATGAAAGCCAGAACAAAACCTATAATCCAGTAATCGAAGAACTCAAGCATATCTCCGAGAACCGCCGCGGTGACAAGCTTGTAGTGATTCTTGGTGAGAGGCGAATTATCCAGCTTCGCGAACAGTTCCTTCATAGTGATAGCTGAAGTGTTCGCAGACTCGGTTGTCATTTCTTGTCCCTCGCAATTTATCTCGATCCGAACATGTTCGCAGGCTATGCAAACCAGCATGCGTAACTAAACTCAGGCTTGGCACCACGAAAGAAGTGCCGTGCTGGTTCCCTTCTGCTTTCACTCTTCAAAGATTGCTGCTGCGCGGCACCAGGCAGCGGTGCATTGGTCGAACTTCACCGGCAACGCAATCAGCATGAAGCCGTCTGGTTTCGGCAGTTGATCGAGGTTTGCCATTTTTTCAATTTGCAAATACTCACGCTGACGCCCGTGGATATGCGTAGGCCAGAGCTCATTCTTGTCCTTCGTTTTCTTGTATGACTCAACCATTGCCGCCACAGGCCTATCCAGCGTCCAGGCATCAATGCCGATGCAGCGAATGCCCTGATCAAGCAGCCAGTCCAGTCCGGCAATGCCGAGGCCGGATTGCATTGCCAAGTACGTTTCGGTGTCAGTGCCCCAATACTTGTCGCAACCCGTGTGAAGCAGAACAATATCCCCCGGCTTCAGGGTGTGGCCAATCTTTGCCAGCGCGGCTTTCATGTCGTCGATGGTGATTTCTTGGCCTGGCACCTTATGGCGCATGTCGAGCACAACACCCGGACCGTAGCACCATTCCAGTGGAATCTGGTCGATGCTTCTCGATGGCTTTCCTTCGCACAGCGGACCGTAATGGAGCGGCCCATCTACATGCGTACCGGAATGGGCGCTGCCATAAATCCAGTCTGTCGCCAGCGCCATTGAGCCAGGAAAGTCGGAGGCTTCGATGCCCGCCAGCTTTGCCAGGCGCTGCGCGCCCGTGGCGTGGTCGGAGTGTTCAATCTTGGGAGAATAAGGTTCGGTAGCATTGTTCTTATGCGAGACGCTTAAATCAATGAATCTGTACACGCTTGCTCCTCTCGTGTATCTCAGGGGATACATGTCTTCTGGCACGGATAATGTCAGCCAGTTCCTTCCCTACCCGGAGGCGATGATCGCGGGTTATAGCCTCCGCCTTGGCGCCATTCCGCACCTTGATGGCCTCCAACAGCCGGTCATGTTCTGAATCCGAGATTTTTACCGTCGCTGGTTTCAGGTTGAAGATCGCCCGCCCATATTGCGATTTAACCAACAGATCGTCGATCGTACTCAGGAGCGCGGGATAAGGGGATTTCGCCATCAACGCCGTGTGAAACTCCCGGTTCAAACGCGCATATTCAGCCATGTTTTTGGCCTCGGCTGCGGACTTCATTGCCATGTCAATGGCGAGGAGCTCTTCGACATCAGTGTCCTTCAAAAAAGGTATAGAGGTGCGAATCGCCATGCTCTCGAGGGCGGCGCGCATTACAAACACTTCCTCGATCCACTCAGGAGACGGAGTCGTTACCACCGATCCTATATAGGGCCGCGTCTGAATAAGCCCAGTCGCTTCGAGCATCTTCAGAGCCTCCCGCACAGGTATGTCGCTCACTGACAGTTGATCGGCAATCTCCCTGACGATCAACCGTGTACCCGGAGTCAACTTACTCGCGACAATCGCGTCGAGCAGAGTCTTGTACACTAGCTCGGCTTTTGTGGAGTACTCTCTCACCAGCTTCAGCACCTGCTCCCCCTTCAGCCCAGAACCTCTTCGACAATCGACTTGAATTCGGTGTTTGTCAGCAACCCTCTCTTGGATGTTCCGAGTTGTTTCACTTTTTGCAGTATCGCGTCAAACTTCTCCTTATCCTCCGGATAGGTCATGCCCAATTCCTTCATCTTGGTTGTCACGGAAACATATCCGCTCTTCTTTCCCAGGACGACTTTGGGTTGCTGGCCTACAAATTCAGGATTCACAGAAAACATTGCCAGAGGATGCTGGTACACCATGTCAATGCCGATGCCTGATTCTCTGGTGAAATTTCCAGATCCGACGATGGGCTTGTTGGGTGCGAGTAGAAAACCCGTCAGTTCTTGCACCACTGCGGACATCGCGGTGAGCTTTTCATACTTGAAACCCCAGTCGTAGCCGTACAACGTCTTCAGTGCCACCACAACTTCTTCCAGGGCTGCGTTTCCCGTCCTCTCCCCAAGCCCGTTGATGCAAGTGTGCACAACCGTGGCACCGGCCTCGACCGCGGCCATCTCGTTCGCCACCGCCATGCCTATGTCGTTGTGGGTATGGATTTCAACCGGAAGCTTCGTAACGCTTTGCACCATCTTAACCAGGTACTTAATCGCCGCAGGAATCGCACAGCCGGTCGTATCGATGACTCCAACCGAGTCGGGCGGCGCCTCTTGCATAAGGCGCACGAGCAGCTGTTTGAAATCGCCGACTATCGCGCGAGTCGTGTCGTAGGGAAAGTAAACGGTGTGTAGCCCAAGTTCTTTGGAGCGTTTGATTGCTCGTGCGCTTTGCGCCAGAACCTGATCCATCGTCCACTTGAACTGATACTCCAGCTTGGGTTGACCTACAGGCACTTCGATGATCACGCCAGTGGCGCCGCACTTGTGGGCAACATCAATGTCCTTCTCCATCGCCCGTACAAATGCATAAATCTTCGCCTTTTTAGCTCGCTTCGAAATCTCTTTAATCGCTTCGGCGTCTTCCGCAGAAACCGCTGGCATGCCAGCTTCAATCCGATGAACGCCCATGTCGTCCAGCATTTCAGCGATCCTGATCTTGTCGTCTTTCCTTAAGACGATGCCAGGAGTCTGTTCTCCGTCCCTCAGGGTCGCGTCATGAATCTGAACCTGATCCGGCAAGCTGAACTGGCTCCGGATTTCGGGAAGAAAATTCACATTGCTCGTCCACCAAGACTCCGATCTCCACTTCTCACTCATAGCGATTCTCCGTGAAATATATATAATATATAATCCTAACAATTGGTACCGAAATCTCGTCCTCAGCCCGAGTGCGGCAAACATAAATGCCGTCAACATCTAATGCGTGGACGCATAGGTTCGCCAAGTAGAAAGAAGAGTAGACTCTGGCGATCGTGATTATAGTCGCTTGTTTTTGAGAGGAAAGGAGAGGTTGCGCAGCTCCCAACCTGCCTAGCGGCGATGTGCATCCTAACTCCTGCACCCCAGGAGCACCAATGCACGAACACGACAGCTTCGACGCCTATCTCGAGCCTCTCCTGATCTCCCGTGAATCGCGCCTCCGACCTTATACTTCCAAGCTGAATGAATTCCGACAATGGGTGCTCACCGATGTCGATGCACAGGCTAACTACACTGACCGGTATGCTCCGCCCGCTCTGGAGACCTACGACCGCAGCGGCTCCGTTGCGAATCGTGTCGTAATTAATCCTTGGTACGACGCGCAACATCAGGAAATCTATCGCCGCGGCGCAGTCGGCCTTCCCTACTCAGAGGGAGCACCACACCTGCTCAGCTTTACCATGGGGTTTCTGCTCTCGCAGGCCGACATCAGCCTTCACTGTCCGGTCACGCTCACTGGAGCTGTTGCCTATGTACTCGGATATCACGCGAGCGATGATATGCGCGGCAAGTATCTGCATGAGGTCACCCGCATGGATGGACACACCGTGACTGGCGGTACCTGGGCGACCGAGCAGCATGGCGGCAGCGACGTTGGCGCGACTACGACCACTGCCGTTCCCCTGAATGGCCGCTACGCTCTGCACGGATTGAAGTGGTTCACCAGTAACGCGAACAGTGGGTTGGCACTCGCTACTGCGCGTCCGCAAGGCGCCGAACCCGGCTCGGCTGGTTTGGGGTTGTATCTTGTACCGAGCCATTTGGATGATGGTAGTCCGAACCACTACGTCATTCGCCGCCTGAAAGATAAGCTCGGAACCAAAGGGCTGCCAACGGGCGAAACTGAGTTACTCGGTGCCGAAGCGCTGGAAATCGCCGGGCCACCGCACGGATTCAGATTCATGATGGCGGCTCTTGAGTACAGCCGGGTGCACAATGCAGTTGGCGCAGCCGGAGTGCAGCGCCGCGCACTCCGCGAAGCCGTACAGTGGGCCAGATCACGCAAAGCCTTTGGCCACACGCTTGCCGAGTATCCCATGGTGCAGGACGAACTGCTCCGACTCCGCGTTCGCTTCGAAGCGAGTGTTTTGTTGGCATTCGAGGCGGCGCTCGCATTCGATGCCGCAATTACGGACACAAAGAATGGCACCTGGCTTCGCCTCGTCACCGCACTTGCCAAGTACCTTACCGCCGAAGACGCAATTCGTGCGACCCGAGCGACTCTTGAGTTGGTTGGTAGCAATGGATACACGTCGGATTATCCAATTGCCCGCATGTACCGTGACGCACAGGTGCTCACCGTGTGGGAAGGGCCAGCGAATATCCAGGCGCTGGAGTTGCTGCGCCTTCTCACCCCAAAATATGCAGGAGACCTTCAGTACGAGCGTCGTGTTCGCGGCGTCATCGACTGTCTGCCATCCGCCATGTCATCACTGCGGCGAGTTCTTGATTCACGTCTGCAGGACGACCTTGCCGCCATTGCGTTCGTTACAGCCAACCAGGCCAGCTCGCAACGATATGCGCGAAAGCTCCTGGAGCGTTTGAGTCACAGCCTCGCATTCGCGCTGATGTGCGAGACCGCTGCGCAGGCGTACTCAAACGGAGACGAGCGCCGAATGCTGACAGCGATTCGTTATTACGAAGAGCTCGAAGAACCGAAGATCGGCGCCGAGGATGAGCGCGTGTGTCGAGCAGCTCTTGAACTGCTGGACGATGACCAAGCCCCGGAAACAAGCCGTACCGCGGCCCCGGCTACAAGGCTCTGAGAGGCGGTAGCCCTTGGGAGAATGCCCTGAATCTGGTTAAGGGCCAGCGATGGCAAACGGCGATGATCGTTGCATAGGTTGCCTAGATGTATGCTGCTGGATTGATTCCGAGAACTCGAACGCCTTAACATAGAATCGTAAGACATCACCAAAACATATAGAACATCAGCAACGGACAGAGGACAGCCGTTTACTCGGCGAGGCCATCCTCCAGTTCAGAGCTGAGTTTGTAACACCCTGGACTGGTGCGACAAAAAACCTCGTAGTGCTGGAGTGTGTCAGTGGCTTCTGAATATTTCTTCCCTAAGACTTTAACCACACCAACATGCCATAAGTTACTAATGATTATGATACTTGTGGGCCTTGTCGCTTCTAGCGATTCGATGCGCGCACAGAGCAGCCATAACCAAGGCGGCGCCCCAGTAGTGGACCCGATCGTGCAGCGTAACGTAGCCGATTGGACTGTCCAGCAGAGAGGCGTGCCAGACGATTGGAGCCACCGCCATCTGGTTTTTTCCAATCCCGGCACCGAGCAACAGGCAATTGAGAGCGGCAATTATGAACGCTGGCTCAAAGTTGTTAACGATCCCCGTTTCATTCTGCAGCAAATCAAGCGGAGCGGAGGAGCGAAAGTTCTTGATGGCGTAGACTCCAACGCGATTCGCACGACGCCCAGGCAAACGGGCCGCCCCATCTTGACAAACCAGCCGGGAGCCAAGAAATCTGCTTTGGACAAAGACTGGAGTGAGGGATTGGGTACAGGCATCATTAACCCAAACACCTTCCCGGCGAAGTGGTCGTTTAGTACGGGCACAGCAAGCTGCGCCAACGACTTCGTCGTCTACCCAACAGGGTTGGCGGGGTCGGCGACAGAAGCCAGCATCATCGCCTACTACAACGTCTATTCCGGATGTGGCGGCACGGTGCCCAAGGTCGATTGGGCTTACAACACGGGCGGCACGGTTACACTTTCTCCCGTGTTCTCCCTCACTGGCAACCAGGTAGCGCTCATCCAAACCTCATCAAGCTCGGTTGCGAGCCTGCTGCTGTTGAAGTATCCCTTAACTCCCCCGGGGACCGGGACTCTCGCCGTTCCGATCACACCCACTTCCGTTAGCGCCAGCGCCTATCAAACCTGCAATGCACCTTGCATGACCTCGGTCGTCCTCAATGGCAGTCCCAACGACACTTGGTCGTCTCCTTACTATGATTATGACGACGACACGCTCTATGTCGGCGACGCCGTGGGAAAACTCCACAAGTTCACTCCAGTATTCAACGGAGCCTTGGCTGAGGTGACGACGTCCCCATGGCCGGCCCAACTGGTACACGGCACAACCAACGACACGAACCCGACCAACGGCCCAATTTATGACGCGGCATCAGGAAGAGTATTCGTTGGCACGATTAGCGCCGCCACTGGTGGCACCGGAGGTTACTTGTATTCCGTGGGGTCAGGCAACGGCAACGAAGCAAACACGTCGGGCACAATCTACGGCGCCTCAAGCCAGCTTGACGTCCAATTCGGCATCAGGGATTCCGTTCTCGTCGACTCCAACGCCGCAACAGTGTATGCCTTCGTCGGAAATGACCCATCCGCTACCACTGGTAACTCTGGTGTGTACCAGTTTCCAACAAGTTTCACGAGCAGCACCACTCCAAGCGAGACCACAGCAGGCACGGGAGGCGTTGGTGTTACCGCTTACGCGATGGGCGGCACCTTTGACAACACTTATTACACCTCAGCGAACCCCGCGAGCCCGAATGGATACCTCTACCTCTGCGCCACTGGTCTAATACCCACCCTGTACCAGATACCCATTACGAATAACGCAATGGGCACCGCGAAGAATGTGGTGGTTATGGGCGATACTCAGTTAGATGGCAGGTGCTCTCCAATCACTGAGTTCTATAATGCGAATGCTTTTACCCCCACCTCCGCCACAGGCACAGTGACCATCCAGACCGATCCCAACGGCTGGGGGACGAGTGGCTCAAGGACCGTCACAATCGGCGGCACAACGTATGCATTTGTCACTTCTTTAGGAACGACGGCTAACCAGGTTCTGATCACCGGCAACAACGCCACTAATCGGGAAACCAGGACTGCGCAAAACCTGCGAGCTGCGGTTGACGGGGTTGCCTCACAGTGCTATTCGAGTCCTTGCTTCGGGCCCGGAACAGTCGCCAACACCAGTGTCACAGCAACCGAGGCAACAAATGTGGTCACGCTGACTGCACAGGCCGCAGGTGCGTCCGGCGACTTTACCTTGGGTACGAACTATTCGACTGGCATTGCTCTTGGTGGAGGCTTAGGCCAAAACGGCACGAGCGCCGCCGCGGATCTAATCTTCTTTAGCGTGCTCGGGGGCACGGAAAGCGGATGTACCGATGACCTCGGCGAATATGGATGCATCCTGAGTTTCAACGTCACGACCCCGAGTGCGGTTGCGTTATCAGGGAGCGGGCTAAATGTGACTGCGGGTACTACCGACAGCCGGACGACGCCCACGGGTGGACTCATCATCGATAATTCGGTGGGATCGGGAACTTTGGCAGGGGCATCCCAAGTTTACTTCCTCACCACGTACAACAGCAGCAGCGTGACGTGCACAACGGGCGGTACGGGTGTGTGCGCCGTGCAGGCATCACAGACAGCACCGTAGGCGCGTTGAACGGCGGCCACTAAGCGTCGTCAAAACCGCGTCTGTCTGAATACGCTGGCGTATGAGCTACGCCAGCCGTCGTAAAAACAAGGACTTTGCCTCATATGATCCGGGGCAAAGTCCTTTTATATCCCGCCAACGGAGCGCCGGTCTCAACGCGGGGCGCTTGAGACTGGCTCCCCAATACCGTTCAGGCGTCACGAGCAATGTCTTATTCGTATCTGTTTGATTCGGTTAAGTATCTATCAAGTGGCTGCGAATGGCGTGAGCCGTCATTGTGTTATAATTCACCCAAAGCATTTGAGATGTGGGAGCTGGGTCGAGTCCCCAGCATGTTTGTCCTCATTCAATTCATTCAACGCATTTTATACGATTTGTAGACTTTCATTAGCCCCATCTTTCTATGCCCTACGGCGGCTTTTCATGCCGGAATTTCATTTCAGTATTCATAAGGAGTTTCTGTGGGCACACTCGTACGACCCAGCGCAAGCTATAGCCTCACAATCCGCCTCAGGATCAGCAATACTCCCGGGAGTCTTGGCCGAGTCACCTCCATGATCGGAGCTCTTGGCGGCGACCTCGGCGCCATCGATATCAAAGGCGTAACCAAGCATCACAAGATCCGCGAAATCACTCTGCAGGCACGCGACGAAAAGCACGGCGAAACCATCGTTGACGGACTGAAAACCCTCGACAACGTCGAGGTGTTGAGCGTCCACGACCGCACGTTCATGATGCATATGGGCGGCAAAATCCGCATCGTCAGTAAAGTTCCACTGGCGACGCGAGACGATCTCTCCATGGCCTACACTCCGGGAGTCGCCCGGGTTTGCATGGCCATCCATCACGACCCAGAAAAGGCGTACAAGCTAACCATCAAGGGGAATACGATCGCCATTGTGAGTGACGGCACCGCAGTTCTCGGACTGGGCGACATTGGGCCGGAAGCCGCAATGCCGGTGATGGAAGGCAAGGCCATGCTGTTCAAGGAATTCGGCAACGTGGATGCATTTCCAATCTGCCTGGATACGAAGGACACAGAAGAGATTATTCGCACGGTGAAGAACATTGCGCCGGGATTTGGCGGAGTAAACCTGGAAGACATCTCGGCTCCGCGCTGCTTTGAGATCGAAGAGCGATTGAAGAAAGAGACGAACATCCCGGTCTTCCACGACGATCAGCATGGCACAGCGGTTGTGCTGCTGGCTGCGCTGACCAATGCACTGAAGCTGGTGAAGAAGGATATAAAGGACCTGAAGATCATCGTCACCGGCATCGGCGCCGCAGGGGTTGCCTGCTCCAAAATCATCATGGCAGCTGGAGCGCGCAACATCATAGGCTTTGACCGCACCGGAGCAATTCACAAGGGGCGCAATAACCTGAACTACATGAAGCAGTGGTTCGCCGAGAATACCAACCCCGGGAACTTTGCCGGAACGTTGCACGAGGCGCTGGAGGGGGCCGATTTATTCGTTGGACTCTCCGGCCCGGGAGTGATTCAAGCCTCCGACCTGGCAAAGATGAATCGTGATGCAATCGTCTTTGCCATGGCGAATCCGGCGCCTGAAGTGATGCCGGAAGATGCTGCGCCTTACGTCCGCATCATGGCTACAGGGCGCTCCGACTATCCCAACCAGATTAACAATGTGCTCTGCTTTCCGGGAATCTTTCGCGGCGCGCTGGACTGCGGTGCGACCGACATTAATGAAGCGATGAAGCTGGCCGCAGCGGCGGCGATTGCGGCAACAATTTCACCGGAGGAGCTCACCGAGGACTACATCATTCCCGGCGTCTTCGACAAACGCGTAGCCCCGGCAGTTGCGGAGGCGGTGATAAAGGCCGCCATCGAGAGTGGCGTGGCCCGCAAGATTCCTGGCCTGGAAGAAGAACCGTACGAGTACTCGGGCGATAACTAACTAGAAATTCTTGAGAGCCGAACGCAACGAGGGGAGCCACGCAAAGCGGCTCCCCTGTTTCGTTTTTGCAGCTTCTCCACTGTTTCTGCCTTAGGGCGCGACCTTGATGAGCACCTTGCCCATCGGTCCCTGGGCGAGCCGCGCAAAGGCCTCTTTCACGTCGGCGAAGGGAAAGACATTGTCCACCACCGGGCGCTTGCCCTGAGCGTCGAGGCGGGAGACGATTTCGTTCCATGCGGCGATTGCTTGCGCCACGGAGTAGCCGGCCACGGTGACGCCGCCGATGCGATTTCTGCGGAAGAACAGAGATGCGGTATTGAACTCTGGTACCACGCCCGCGCTCCGGCCCACCACGCTGACGCGTCCAGCGTAGCCGAGCATGGCGATAACCTCGTTGAAGAGCGGGCCGCCGACGCTGTCCACTGCGATGTCCACACGTTTGGGCGCGATGGCGGAGAGCACAAGTTTACGCAATCCTTTTTCAGCCGGATCGAAGACAAAATCTGCTCCAAGCTGCTTGAGCTGTTTGCCTTTTTGCGCGCTACGCGAGAGGGCAACAACGGTGAGGCCCATCGACTTGCCGAGCAGAACTGAAGCCGATCCCACGCCGCCGGAGGCACCCGTGACCAGCAGAATGGAGCCAGTTGGAGGTGGCGCGGCAGGCTCGCTCCATTGGGTCAACGCCTGGTAGGCAGTGAGAAAGACGAGTGGAGCGCCGGCAACTTCCTCCAGCGACCAGCCATGCGGAACAGGGATTAGATACGAGGCATTGACCACAGTTTTTTCGGCCAGTGTTCCCCAGGTTTCGACGCCGTTTTCGCCGCGTAGAATGCCGACAATATCGCCGCGCTTCACGTTGCTGACTCCCTCGCCGATGGCAATGACTTCACCAACGCCATCGCGTCCGAGCACATGCGGGAGCGGCGGCTTGGCCGGATATTGCGCCTGCGCAAGGAATGCATCGGCGGGATTGAGCGCCGCGTAAATGATCTTGACCAGTGCCTGTCCGGAACCTGGTCGGGGATCGGGGACCTCATCCAGGCGAAGCTTTTCAATGCCGTCGTAGGAGTCCATCAACCATGCACGCATTGTGTTATTCCTTTCTCAATAATCAGCATTTATCTTATGCCCGGTGACGCATTGTGTTAAAGATGCGCGGCAGAATTGCCCGGCTTCCGCATGATTGAAGCTCGCGGTGAGTCGAGGCGGCGCTCCGAATACGTCGCGAAGCGATTGGCTTTGTGGTCAATCGTTGGAAAGCGCCAGGTTACTGATAGAGCAATCGTTGCGCGGAATTTGAAACCATTGCGGAATCCGTACTGGTGGATTGGCTGAGGATGACGAATTGGTAAATAGATGGACGATGAGGCGAGGCGGTGGAATAGCGACAAAATCATCTCCGCTCCGGTGACCCTCCAGTGATGATTCGTCGACTGAAAAAGATTGTGAGTTCCTGCGTTCCGCGCTATAAAGATTTGACACCTTCAACTCGCTATTTTCTCAGCTTCCCCCGGCTGACCAACTTTGATCGGAAGGAAATTTATGCGCACTTGGCGCGGTCTGCTTCTCTGTTTTTTTACCCTGGTGTTTCCCATTCGCATGCTTGCTTACTCCGACTGGCTTCCGATTACGCCGGAAGAGTTGAAGATGACCAGCATTGCGCAGCAACCTGGAGCGCCAGCGGTGGTGCTTTACAACGAAGAGATTGACGACGACCTGAAGCATTCGCAGACAATCTACACGCGAGTCAAGATTCTGACCGAGGCGGGAAAGAAGTACGGCGACGTTGAGATTCCGTATGACAGCAAGTACCTGGAGATCAACTCCATCAAGGGACGGACGATTCAGCCGGATGGGACAATCTCCAACTTTGAAGGCAAGCCCTTCGACCGCGTGCTGATGAAGGGCGAGGGCGTCAAGTGGAAGGTGAAAGCCTTTGCGGTTCCGAATGTTGAGGTGGGCAGCATTGTGGAGTACCGCTTCGTTCGCGACTACGACACCCAATGGCTTCTTGCGCCGACTTGGGTATTGCAGGGCGAGTTGTTCCGAGTGAAGCAGCATCTTTTATTCATCCCGACTTATCGCGATGTAATGCTGCGGCACGAAGAGGTCGGTAGCGGCGTGTCGTGGAATAACCTGCTGCCGCCGGGAGTGGCTCCTCGTGCGGAACATGGAATCCGGCGCACGACCGGGCTGGTCTCGAGGGACAGCACCACCATCGAACTCACGTTGAACAACACGCCAGCTTTTGTCGATGAGCCATATATGCCTGCGGCGAATCTGCTCCGCTACCATGTTAATTTTTACTACGATACGCATAGGGGAAACGCCAGCCGCTTCTGGAATGAGGAGGGCAAGTACTGGAGTAAGGAGGTCGAAGACTTCATCAGGAAGCGCGCCGGGCTAGCCGAAGCAGTGCGCGCGACGGTGGCTCCGAGTGACACGAAGGAGCAAAAGGCGCGCAAGATTTATGCCTTTGTGCAGAGCCTGCAGAACCTGGACTATACGACCAAACGCTCTGAGCAGGAGATGAAAGCGCTGGGGTTGAAGAACGCACGCGGGGTGGAGAACGTGCTGCGCCAGAAGATGGGCGATGGGGAAGACCTGGCACGGCTGTACGTAGCGATGGCCCGCGAGGCAGGGCTGGAAGCTTCCATGATGCGCGTTGCCAAGCGCGAGAACTGGATCTTTGATGAGAACTATCTAAGCTTTGACCAGTTGAACCACGAGATCGTGATTGTGAAGCTGGACGCGGGGGAAGTGAAGCTGGATCCGGGAGTGCGTTACTGCCCGTTTGGACTGCTGTACTGGAAACACTCAGATACGCGCGGGCTGCGGCAGAACGCAAAAGGCGCGGAGATAGCCCCGGTAATGAGTGGCGAGTATACGGACGGCTGGCTCCGGCGCGACGCAAACTTCAAACTTGGTTTGGATGGCCGACTGGAAGGCTCGCTACAGGTGACCTACAAGGGACAGCGAGCACTTTCACAACGGCTGGAGTACTGGAAGACCGACGACGCGGGAAAGAAGAAAGCGCTGGAGGACGAGGTGAAGGCGTGGCTTCCGGCGAACGCCGAGGTCACGCTGGCGAATCAGCCGGAGTGGGAGTCGGAAGGCGACCTAGTGGCAGAGTTCCAGGTAAGTACGCCGGCGGCGTCCAGCGCTGGACACCGGTATCTGCTTCCACTGGATATTATCCAGCTCAACAGTTCACCGCGCTTTACTCACGCCGAGCGGACTTGGCCGATCACTTTTAACTATCCCTATCGGACGACTGACCATCTGCACCTGGTGCTGCCACCGGGCATGGAGGTTGAGAGCATTCCTGCTGCCGTGTCAGAAAAGCTGGAGTATGCCGTATACAACATGAAGCTGGCGAGCAAGGGAAACGAGATCGAAGTGTTGCGCGATGTAGCGATGGCGGGCAGCGCCTTCCAGACGGATCGTTATGTGGAGTTGAAGACGTTTTATGACAAGGTGAAGGCGGGCGACAGCCTGCAAGCGGTTTTGAAAGGGGCGGCAAATGCGTCGGGCAATTAGCGCATGTGCATTGGCGATTATTTGGCTCGGCGTGCTGAGCGGCGCGGCGGCGGCGCGAACTCCACAGGTTACACTGCCGGACTGGATGAAAGAAATTGCGGCGCGTCCGCAGAAGAGTTACGGGCCACGTACGAACGCGGTGGTGCTGCTGGACCACCACACGATTTCCGTGAGCCGCTCGGGGGAATACGTCGAAAGCGTTCGCCGTGTGGTGCGCATCCTGCGGACGGAAGGCAAGAACGAGGGAACGATCGGAATTACCGTCGAAGGTGCGGATGCGCTGCTCAACGCGCAGGCTTGGTGCAGCAGTCCGGATGGGCACAACTACGAGGTAAAGAAGAAGGATTTCGCGCAGGTGGGATATGGCTTCGGCGGAACACTCTTCTTCATGGATTTTGTTCAGTATAGGGCAGAGGTATCGGGGAGCAATCCGGGGGCGGTTGTTGCCTTTGAGTATTCGGTGCGACGCAGAGCTTATGGAGACTACGCTACGTGGGGTGTTCAGGAAGACATTCCAATGGAGGAGGCTCGGCTGACACTGGGAGTGCCGGAGACGTGGAAGTACAAGGCTTCCTGGGTCAATTCAAAGCCGGTGGATCCGGTGGCGGCAGGCACATCGGAATATAACTGGGTGCTGCACGACATACCGGCGCTGGACACAGAAGAAAAACATCGTCCGGAGTGGGAGGCGCTGGCGGGACGGATGCAGCTGGCATTTTCTCCACCGGAGTTTGCTACTCCGGTCTTTGCCTCGTGGGATTCGATTGGGAAGTGGGCCGGGGACTTAGCGCAGCCGCGCCGACAGCCCAGTGCAGAGATCACGGCGAAGGTTCATCAACTGACTGCCGGGGTCACGGATTTCGACGGCATTGTGAGCCAGCTTGGCAGCTTTGTACAACGGGATATACGTTACGTGGCAGTTGAGATTGGCATTGGCGGATGGCAGCCGAGGGCGGCCGGCGACACGTTTCGCAACCATTACGGCGACTGCAAGGACAAGGCAACCTTGCTGGCTTCGATGCTGCAGGTGGCAGGAATCCATGCTGAAAATGTGCTGATTTATCACGAACATGGAGTAGCGCATGAGGATGCGCCCGGCAATAGCTTCGACCATGTGATCTCAGCCATTGAGCTGCCGAAGGACTTAAAGGTGAACTACCGGAGCGTGGTGCAGACGAAGTCCGGCAAACGCTATTTGATCTTCGATCCGACGAATGAATGGATTCCGGTGGGTGAGCTGCCGGAGTATGAGCAGGGAAACTTTGCGCTGCTGGAAGGCAACGGCGGCGGCGAGTTGATTCGGATGCCGTTGTTTCCGCCGGAAGAGAACCGGGTTGTACGCAATGGGAAGTTCGAGGTGAGCGACGGCGGCGGATTGAGCGGAGAGCTGCAGGTCAGCCTGAGTGGGGCTCATGCGTGGCAGGCACGCGACCACTTGAGCCACCAAAATGCGCTGGAACGCACCAAGGCCGTCGAACGCTTCCTAGCACAATCCCTGCAGAGCGCAACGGTGAAGGAGTCGAAGTATGAAAACGCCGACCAGCCTGGACAGGAGCTCAAGGGCCGCTACTCGTTTGCGACTCCCGAGTTTTTGAAGAGCAGCGGGCCATTGCTGCTGTTGAAGCCGTGCGTCTTTGGAAACAAGGCTATCTCGATTGACTGGAAGAAGCGGAAGTATCCGGTGGACCTGAAGACGACGACGCAGGAGGTGGATAGCTATGAGATTGCGTTGCCTGCGGGTCTGGAGGTAGACGACGTGCCGGATACAGTTGCGATTGATGTTGGCTTTGCCAGCTATAAGAGCAGCGTGACGATTGCCAAGGGCGTGGTCCGATATCAACGCGAGTACGTGGTTCGCGACCCGCAGGTTGGAATGGAGAAGCTGGGAGAGCTGCGAAAGTTGGAAGAGGCCATTCTGCGGGATGAGTCCGCGACCGTGGTGCTGAAGAAAAAGATCTGAGCAAAGGAGTGAGCACCGCAGCCGGAGCGACAAAGGATGCAGCTCCGGCCGCGGCGCTTGGCCTAGTTCACTTTGATGGTGATGCTGCTGTTGAAGCTCCCGGCGGAGTCCGTTGCCTGAACCTCAAGGGTGTGGGTTCCGGTTGTCCCGATGGTGACCGGACCGCTGAGCTGAGCATCTGAAGACTTCCGCGAGAAAACCTGCTTGCCATCGACGAGGATTGACATCGTCAATATGGTACGAGTGTCAGTTGCATAGGATACCAGCGGAAAGGGCTGGCCGACAGTGGAACCGGCTAGGGGTGAGCAGATGGTGATGGTGCGATTGGTGGAGTTGATGGAACAGACGGCCTGGGTGGCGGAAGCGGTGGCACCGAGGCTATCCGTAACTGTGCTGGTGACAGTGAAGGGACCGGCGGCGTTATAGACGTGAGGGGCAGATGGCCCAGCGACGGTGGCAGTGCCATCACCGAAATTCAGGGTTGAGCTGACGATGGATGCGTCGGGCGAAGATGAGCCGCTGGTGGAGGCGGTGACCGTCAGCGGAACCTTGCCGGAGGCGGGCGACACCGAGAGCACGGCGGTGGGCAGCTTCGGCGCATAGTAAGCAGCAGCGGGCGAGATTACGTTCTGGAAAGAAGGCAAGCCGACGGCCTGAACGAGGAGCTTGTAATTGGTGCCGGGAACAAGGTGGAAGGTGGAGAGATTGAGAGTGTGAGTTCCGGAAGCTACTTTGGCGAGTGGCATGAGCGCCTCGCCGTCGAGCGAGATATAGACCTGATAGTGATCGACCGCGTTCTCATTGCCGGTGATGGACCAGTTCAGCACGGATTGCAGGGTTGAGGGCGTGACAACCATACAGTTGCTGATTCCGCTTTCGATCTCAGTTCCCTCTTCATAGTCATTCCAAGTAACGACTTGCAAGGCGGGCAGTTGGTTACTGCTCTTGTAGCCGGAGGTGGAGACCTGGGTGAATGTGTCCAGCCAAGTTTGCCCACATTTCTGATTCATGATGCGTGGAGTGCCGGTGATCCAAGGCGCGGCAGATTCATTGAAGCCGATGTAGGAGGCGCCATAAGTAAGATCGCTGGTGGCCTGGATGGCGGAATAAAAGGTGGCGAGCACGGAAAGACCCTCATCGTTCGGATTGCTGGTGTCCACCTCAACCCAGGTGAAGTATCCGTTAGCCTCGGGATAGATAAGTCCGTTGTATCCATTGAAGATGAAGTATGGGTTGCCGGGAATACTGGCACTGATGGTGGTCCAATCCGGGTTGTACTGATTGACTCCGAAGAAGAACACGACAGGACGGCCATTGACGGTCATATAAGAGGGCGAGCCCTCATAAGTGTTGGCGATGTAGGTGAGGTCGCTGATGAGTTGCTGAGTTACGCTGCATCCAGAGGTATTGGCACAGGTGGAGAGTGCGCCGGAATCTTCCATGATGGCGAAAACAAATCCGGGATTGTTCTGAGCCTCGGTTTTCATCAGCAACGTTGTGCCGTTTTCGACCGCTGCATCCGCACCATACCAATCGACGATAACGCCCTTGATGCCACGGCTCAACATGTCGGTCACCTGGTTGTGCACCTGGGTAGCACTGTCAGAGCTGTAACCGACATTGATGTGGCTGGACTGACCGAACCAAGGCTCGAACAGAGCGTAGATCTTGGTGGTTGCTCCCGAATAGAGCAGCGATGAGATGGATGTTTTGCTGACGTTAGCAGGCGCGGGAGAGCCATTGCTAAGTCCGGTGAAAGAGTTGGCGGCACTGGTGTTGTTGGCAGTTTGAGCAGCGAGCGTGGTGGTGGGAGTGAAGACAAATTGCTGGGCGAACACATGAGAAGAGCTAAGTGCGATGAGAGATAGAACGATGCAAACAGCGGGAATCAAGTTCTTCGAGATCATAAACACGATACAACCACCTCAGTCAAAGATGCTGGTCGGATAGGATGGCCGGAACTGCTGACGGTTTGCCACAAATTCGAGAGCGGCTGCTTTAATCGAGAGAGGCTGGGTGGTGCGAGAGATACTGGTTTATTGCCTATCCTGTGCGGCTACTGGAAAGGCCGCGGCGATGTTGTTCTAAACAAATTGACAACTCCTATCGACGGCGTTAGGCTCTTGGGATTCCTTGATCAGCTCTCAAGCAGAGGCATTGCCAGTGCCTCGATGTTCTTAGGGAGAGCTGTGAGTAGAATTGGCGGACAGTGTTCACCCAAACTACTCGAATGTAACTGCAGTTTTGGAATGAACACCATAAAGAGGTGAAATTATGACTCCGCTGAGAGTTGCGTTAACCCTGTTTCCATTTGTATGGAACATAGGAATGATACCTTTCGTCAACAGGGTTAGACCCATGGTCTTCGGCCTTCCCTTCTTAGCCTTCTGGCTGGTTGCCGGAATTCTTGTGGCCTTTGTCTGTCTTTGGGGACTCTACACCATCGACTCGAAACACGACGGGAACTCTTGACAGCGAAGGATAGGTGGAAGGCATGACGAACCAAGTAACTGCCATTGGAATAATTCTCCTGTTTGTGATCGGGGCCACGGTCGTTGGCATGATTCCCGGTATTAAACAAAAGATGACGTTGGAACAGTGGGCGATCGGGGATCGAAGCTTTGGGCGCTGGCTGAACTGGTTCATTCTGGCGGGCGAGATCTATACGGCTTTTGCCTTTCTAGGCGGCAGCGGTTGGGCTTACGCGCGAGGCGGCCCAACCTTTTATATATTGGGATATTGTTCTTTGGCCTACGTGGTTGGCTACTATCTGTTGCCGGCAATGTCTCCTATTGGCCGCCGCCACGGATTGATGACGCAGCCGGATCTGGTGGAACATCTTTATAAGAGCCCTACACTGGGAGTTCTTACCGCCTGTGTCGGCGTGATCTTTTTATTGCCGTATCTGCAGTTGCAGCTCACGGGCTTGGGGCTGGTGATTGAAACCTGCTCCTATGGGGCGATTACACGGGTTCCGGCTATGCTGATGGCCTTCACGATGGTTGCCGCCTTCGTTTACTTGAGCGGCTTGAAGGGCGTTGCAGCCACCGCAGTCATTAAAGATGTAGTGATGATTCTGGCGGTAGCATTCTTCGGCATCTATCTGCCTGTCCATTTCTTCGGTAGCGTCGGCGGGATGTTTACGGCATTGGACGCGGCGAAACCTGGATTCTTAACTCTGCCAGGCGGAACGAAGAACCTCGATGTAAGTTGGATGATGTCGACACTTGTACTGACCAGCTTAGGCTTTTATATGTGGCCGCATCTTGCGGGCAATAGTTTCAGCGCAAAGAATCCTAACGTTCTTCGCCATAATGCGATGTATCTGCCGCTGTATCAGATTTGTATGTTATTCCCGATGCTGGTTGGGTTTACCGCTTTACTGGTTCTTGTTCCGGCGCTTAAGACACCAGACATGGCCTTCATGGCGATTGTTCGCCAAGTGCTTCCTGGCTGGGCTCTGGGATTGGTGGGCGGCGCAGGAGCGCTGGCGTGTATGATTCCAGCCGCTGATCTTATCTTGTCCACATCAATGATTTTTACGCGTAACATTTTTTGCCGGACAGTAGGCAGAGGCACTACCGCGCAGTTCCAGGTGAAGCTTGCCAGAGTCGTTGTTCTCGTTTTGACCGGAGTTGCTCTGGCATTGGCGATCTTCCTGCCGAATATGCTCGTCAATCTGCTGCTCACTGGTTACTCCGGCGTGACCCAGTTCTTCCCGATGCTTGTCTTTGGCTTGTTCTGGAAATCAAGCACCAAGTTTGCGTCGTTTGCCGGAGTGATTGTGGGCGAGTTTCTCGTGTTCTACCTGATGTTGAACAAGCTTGATCCTCTTGCAGTTTGGGGACTGCATCTGAATGCAGGCTTTGTCGCGTTGGTGGTCAACACAGTGGTCTTTGTGGTTGTGAGCCTGGCTACCAGCACGGCAGCCGATAGAGAACGAAAGACGAACGCGATAGAGGGCATGAAACCCGCGGCTCCGGCAGAGTCGAGCGCGAGTTAATTCGTAACCAGGCTGTTTATCGGGAGGCGTGGTGGGACTGATACGATGCTCCACCACGTTAGTAAGTTCAAGCGAGTGTGAATACAAATGAAAGCATGTACAAGTCACAAGGCAGAAGAGTGCATTGCCAGTCACTTTGAGGAAGCGGTGCAATGGCGGCGCCAGATGCATCGCAACCCACAACCGGCTTGGTTGGAGTTCTACTCGACAGGGTTGGTGGCGGAGAAGCTGTTTGACTGGGGATACGAGCTGCGGCTGGGCAAAGAGATTGTCGACGAGAGTAAGCGGCTGGTGGTTCCGGATGAAACGACTCTGCAGGTTGAATATGAGCGGGCGCTGAAGGGCGGGATTAAAGAACAATTTATTGCGCCAGCCAAAGGCGGATTTACTGGGGTGGTTGGGGTTCTGAAAGGTGCGAAAGCTGGGCCTACGGTCGCTTTCCGCTTTGATATCGATTCATTGGAGATCGTGGAGTCGAACGAGCCGTCACTTCCGGCGGTGACGGGAGGGTATCGCTCGCAGAACGATGGCTACGCACATATGTGCGGGCATGATGCACATACCGCGACTGGCTTGCTGCTGGCGCGATACTTTGCGGAGAACCAGGAGAAGATCAAAGGCACGGTCAAGTTTATCTTTCAACCTAACGAAGAAAACCTTGGCGGCGCGGCGGCGATGCTTCCCATGGGTGTGGTGGACGATGTGGACTATTTGTTCGGTGCGCACGTGGGCATCAACGTGAAAGAGACCGGCAAGATTGGACTGAACGTATTCGCTTGGCTGGCGATGAATCGCTTCGAGGTTACTTACACGGGACGCGCGGCCCATGCCGCGATACGTCCGGACCTTGGCAAGAACGCGTTGCTGGGGGCGTGCGCGGCGGTTACGAATCTCTATGCCATTTCAAGACACGGCACCGGCGCATCGCGGGTCAATGTGGGCACGATGCAGGCGGGTACGACCTGGAACATCATTCCGGAGAAGGCCTACTTCCGCATGGAGACGCGCGGAGTGACGAACGAGGTCAACGAATACATGGTGGGCAGGGCGATGGAGGTGCTGCACGGCGCGGCCAAAATGTATGACTTGGCAGTAGAGATAAAACCTGCGACCAGTACGGTGACTGCGTTGAACTCGCCTGAATTAATCGAACTCGGAAATAAGGTGGCGAGTACGCTACCGTCGGTGAAGGAAGTTGTGCCGGCGTGTTCCACCAACGGCTCGGAAGACATTTGCGTCTTTATGCGGCGGGTGCAAGAGCGCGGCGGCAAGGCGATGGAGATTCTGCTGGGGACTCCGATTGGGGGCGGTCACCACAGTAATTGCTTTGACGTAGACGAAAAGGTGATACAGAACGGGGCGGAATTCTTTGCCGCGATGTATGAGGCGGTGACGAAGTAGAAGTCATGGGGACCAGGATGCTTGCATGTATCTGGAGGGACTCCTATGAAAGCCTGGGCGAGAACGGTGTACGTTCTCATGTTGCTGGTGATGGTCACGCTGCCATTCGATCCACTGCTGAATAGGCGGCACGTGGTGTATCCACTGACTCCGATTTGCGTGGCACTGGGGCTGGCGGCAATGTACGTCTGCACGCTTCCTGACAAGCCAAAGCGCCCGCGTGACGGAGGTGCATCGTGATCTCGTGGACGATCGCCATTCTGAGTGTCTACCTGTTAGTGATTCTGACGATTGGCTTCTTTTCCGGACGTGGCGCGGGGAAAGACGCGGAGTCGTTTTTTGTTGCAAATCGCCACCTGAGTTGGCTACAGGAATCGATGGCAGTGGTGACGACCATCGTTTCCGCCGCCGCACTGGTGGGTACGATTGGCCTGTTCTATGCAGACGGCGCCGATATGCTGGGCTACGTAATCGGCTTCGCGTTCCTGATGCCGCTGACTTATTGGTACATTGGATCGCGACTGCGGCGTTTGGGGCGGGCGCGCGGGTACCAGACGCAGGCCGTGTTCATTGGCGATTTCTACCATAGCCGCTATTTGCACTGGTGCATTGCGCTGACCGGCATTCTGTTTGCGATCCCATACTTTATGACCAGCCCGGTGGCGATGGGGTTTCTGCTGAACCGATATACGGGAATTCCCTACCCTGCCGGAGTGCTGATCTTTGTTACGGTTTCAGCGGTGTACACGTTGAAAGGCGGATTGAGGGCGGTTGCGAATACGGACATTTTTCACGGAGCATTGCTGCTGGCTTTCCTGCTGGTGACGGTGGTTACGCTGATGCTGTATGCAGGGGGATTGCAACACGTGCTTGACGTTACGCCGAGGGCGACGGTCTCGACGTCGGGGCGCGGGATGAAGCTGTTTCTCTCGTGGATCATTTATATGGGCTTTGGAGCCTGCGTCCAGCCTGACCGCTGCTTCCGCATGTTCGCTGTCCGCGATGAGAACAACATGCGCAAGGGAGTCATCATCAGCGGCGCGATGGTTGGCTTCGCCGCTTTCAGCTACTTGTCGATTGCAATTGCGGTGCGCACGTTCTTGCCGAACATCAAGAATACCGATACGACGATGGCGACGGGGCTGCAGGTGGCGGCGGCGTGGCTGATTCCGTGGCTGGTGATGAACGCCTGGGGAAGCGGCATGTCGAACTTTACCGCTGGATTGCTATCGACGGCCAACATCTTTATTAAGGACATCTTTGAACCGTGGTACGTGCGGCGGCATAATATGCCGCTGGGCCCGAAGAGAGATCGTCTGATCATCATGGTGGCGCGCACATTTATTGTGTGCATCGTGCTGATTACGGTTTGCGTTTCCTTCTACCCACCGGTATTTATCTGGACGTTGATGAACCTGTGGGCCGGGTCATTTATCCAGTTCTTCCCGCTGTTTATGCTGGGCTTTCTGTGGCGCGGGGTGACGCGGCTGGGCGCGAGCCTGGGGCTAACGAGCGGGATTGCGTGCATGGTTCTGTGGTCGTTCGTTTTCAAGTCTCCATTTGGACTGGTAGCGGGGATTAATGCGCTGGCGGTGAATACGGTTGTGCTGATTGTGGTGTCGCTGGTGGTGCCAGAGAAGCAGGAACTGAAGGACGAACGCGAAGAGTTACGCAGAGTTGCGAGTCCGGAGGCGGAGACAGAGAGAGCTGCTGCGGCGGCCGTAGCTGTGGCTCCGGCGATAGCCGAATAAGTGCCCGGGAAATGCGGGCCATTGCAAGGGGGGCGGAAGTTTATTATTCTTTAACACCATGAAAGCCATTCAAGTTCAAAAGACCGGCGGTCCCGAAGCACTACAACTCGTTGATCTCCCCATTCCAACGGCGAAGCCGAATCAGGCTGTCGTCCAGATCAAGGCTAGCGGGGTTAACTTCGTCGATGTGTATTTCCGCGAAGGCCGCTATCCGTCGGTGGTCCCCTTTGTTGCCGGGCAGGAAGCGGCAGGTGTGGTGACTGAAGTGGGCTCGGATGTGAAGTCGCTGAAGGTAGGCGACAGGGTAGCTTCCACGAACTTTATCGGCGCATATGCAGAGTACGCGGCGGCGGCAGCCGACCGGCTGGTTAAGATTCCCGATAATGTCGAATTCCGGCAGGCAGCGGCAGTGATGCTGCAAGGGATGACGGCGCATTATCTGCTATACAGCACCTATCCGGTAAAGAGTGGAGAGACGGTGCTGGTACATGCAGCGGCGGGAGGAGTAGGGCTGCTGCTGGTGCAGATGGCGAAGAGGCTTGGCGCTCGCGTGATTGGCACAGCGGGATCGGAGATGAAGGCCGAGTTGGCACGCAAGGCCGGAGCCGACGAGGTGATTCTTTACGCTGAGAAGGATTTTGAGGCCGAGACGAAGCGGCTTACGGACGGCAAGGGAGTCCACGTGATTTACGACGGCGTGGGCAAGGACACCTTTGAGAAAGGTCTGAACCTGCTGCGGCCGCGTGGCTACATGGTGCTGTTTGGAGCCTCCAGCGGAGCGGTGCCGCCTTTGGACCTGATCAAGCTGTCGCAGAAGGGCTCACTTTTCGTTACTCGGCCAACCTTGAACCACTACGCTGCGAGCCGCGAAGACTTGGAATGGCGCTCCAGCGATGTGCTGAACTGGGTGGGAAAAGGAGAGCTCAAGCTTCGCATCGAGCACACCTATCCGCTTGGCCAGGCGGCTCAGTCTCATATCGACCTGGAGGGCCGGAAGACAACAGGGAAGCTGCTGCTGATTCCGTAGCTTTGGGCGCGGAGTTCTAATCGTTATTCCACCTTTTGCTTTTCAACTCAGGGGAGAAGTTTGTCATGGATGTACTGGTTCTGCCAGGTGATGGCATTGGTCCGGAAATTGTTTCGGCCACAATAAAAATTGTGAATGCGGTCAACGATAAGTATTCGCTGGGACTTAGTTTTCACACGGAAGAAATAGGCCTGGTTACGCTCCAGAAGGTGGGCACGACAATGCCTCCGCAGGTGCTGGAACTGGCTCGCAAGGCAGATGGCGTGCTGCTGGGACCGGTGTCGCATAACGATTATCCGCCACGAGAAAAAGGTGGGCTCAACCCGTCGGGCGTGATGCGCGTTGGACTGGACCTATATGCAAACATTCGGCCCGCGCGTTCGCGTTTCGGCATGGGATTTGCGGGCAAGGATGTGGACCTGGTGGTGGTTCGCGAAAACACCGAAGGCTTTTATGCGGATCGCAATATGTTTGTTGGGAACGGCGAGTTCATGCCGACGGAAGACGTAGCGCTGGCGATTCGAAAGATTACCGTGAAGGGCTGCCGCAGGATTGCTAAAGCGGGGTTCGAGATTGCGTCGAAGCGGAGAAAGAAAGTAACGGCAGTTCACAAAGCAAATGTCATGAGAGTTTCCGACGGATTGTTTCTGCGGGAAGTGCGCAAGGTGGCGGAGGAATATCCGGATGTGAAGTTGGAAGAGCTGATTGTGGACGCGACGGCGGCACTATTGGTGCGCGATCCGGCGCGGTTCGATGTGATCGTCACAACGAATATGTTCGGAGATATTCTTTCCGATGAAGCAGTGGAGATTTCGGGAAGCCTTGGGCTGGGCGGTAGTTTGAATGCGGGCGACCACGTTGCGATGGGTCAGCCACAGCACGGCTCGGCTCCGGACATTGCAGGCAAAGGGATCGCAAACCCGGTGTCGATGCTACTCTCGGCCAGTATGCTGCTGGACTGGATGGCCACGGAACACAAAAAGCCGGTGCTGAGCGAGGCGGCGAAGAGCATCTCCGATGCGGTTGAACTCGCACTGGCAAAGCCTGAGACGCGCACCCGCGATCTTCTGGGTGGAAAGCTGGGAACGGAAGCGTTCGTGGATGTGGTGCTGGGCGCCGTCCGCCGGTGACAGGCGATTGCGTGACACAGGAAGGTGGAGGTGAGTTGCGTGTCTTCTCCGGGGTTTGAGGTGCCGCAAGGGGCGGTGGATTGCCATCTTCACGTCTTCGATCCGGAGCGCTTTCCCTATTCGCCGACAAGGCGGTACACTCCGCCGGCGGCCAGGGTTGATGAGCTGAGGAAATTCCATGCAGAGCTTGGAGTTCCGCGCACGGTATTCGTTCAGCCGAGCGTTTACGGGATCGACAACCGCTGCTTGGTTGATGGGCTGAAACAGCTTGGCAAGGACGCTCGCGGGATTGCCGTGATCGACAGCACGTTTTCGGCGGCGCAGCTGGATGATCTGGCGGCGGCGGGAGTGTGCGGGGTTCGCATCAATCTGGAGACCGGAAAAGGCCGCAACTTCGAATTGGACGACGCGGCGAGGCGGCTGGAGGAGACTGCGCGGCAGATTGAAGGGCGCGGCTGGATCATCCAGATTTATGCTGCCCTGCCGGTGATCGAGGGGATGGCTTCGCGCATGATGGAGCAGCCGAACGAAATCATCATCGATCACTTTGGGTTGGCGATGGCGGCGGGCGGGGCGGAGCAGGAGGGATTGGCTGGCCTGATCGAGCTGATGAAGGCGGAGAAGGTGTATGCGAAGCTATCGGGACCCTACATGGTTTCGCAGCGCGCGGACTACTCTGACATTGCGCCGGTAGCGAGGAAGTTGATTGAAGCTGCGCCGGAGCGAGTGATCTGGGGCAGCAATTGGCCGCACACGTCTGGAGCTACGCGTCCGGCGAATTACCAGCCAACCGATATTGAACCGTTCCGGAAGGAAGACGATGGGTACAACCTGGGGCTGGTGAAAGAGTGGGCGCCGGATGCGACAGCGCGGCGGAAGCTGCTGGTGGAGAAGCCGGGCAGGTTGTTCGGGTTCGAGAGCTAGGGCGGTCGGTTTCGGGAAGGTGTGTCCCTGCTTTGCCTAGGAAGTGAGCTAGCTGCTCCCGATTTGAGATAGTGAGATACTGGGCCTGTTTTCATCGACTACATTCCTAAGACTCTACCAAGGAGAGACGTATGGGGTCTGCGTTCGGTTGGTTTATCGCGGTCTTTGGCGTGGTATGGCTAGGTACTGTAATACGGGGAATGACGAAGGGGTACGGGAGCGGGCAGCGTTCTAATTGGGTAACTTGGGTTGCAGGGGCCTTGGTTGGATTAGGCGCGCTTGGATTCTTTGGATCGGCCCTATTGGCAGTTGGGATGTTTAATCCTCCTAACTCGCTGGAATTACCACCCGGATACGTCAGCGGGGTTGTGACATCGCAGGACGGAAAGTATGTTGTCCCTATCGAGCCTTCAGGCAGGATTCAGATATACGATTCTCAGTGGAAGTTTTTGACCGGCTGGCAAGTGCAAGCGGAGGGTGGGTCATTCAAGGTTGTGGCGGCGCAGCCTAGCTTCGTAGAGACCTTCACGGGCCGGGGCAAGCACCATTACACTTTCACTGACACAGGCAAGCTTATAGCAGCAGACCACTACAGCAAGCCATTCGAGGCACTAAGCAATGGCGGGCGTTCGATGGTAGTACCGACGTCGCCGCTGCTCTGGCCCTTTTCAAGCCCATTCCTTTCGATGGCTCTCACCGTTGTTGGGTTTTTGTTGCCCAAGGCTGTTAAGCGATTGGCGGCCCCAGACAGACCGCAGTAGTCCCTACGCCACCATTGCTGTTTTGAAAATCGCCATGTGACTCACCATCCCGGAACGAAACCGGGAAGAGCCGAAGAGTGCTCAGCTCGCCGAGTTGGCGGAGAGGGCTCCGGCGAGGACGGGGATACATTCCCCGGCGTAGGGGATGCACAAGACCTTGGGATGCTGGTAGCTGCTGAGAGCCAGGGCGGCTGCGGCCGGCAGCGAGGCAAAGCCCGTCATGAACATGTCGGAGATTTCTGCGGCATCAATCGAGGTCACAATCAGTACGCGGGCTTTCTTGCAGGCGCGGGCAAACATGTAGGCCTTGGAAGAGTGGCCTTCGCCACTGAATCCCTCTTTGTAGAAGTTGCGAATGACGGTATCGACGGAGTCGGCGGCTTTCAGCGTGGCTCCGAATTTCCCAATTCCCTTTCGGCACTCCGCGATGAGGACGATGGTGCCACCGGGATTGATGATCTGCTCGCCGACCGACACGGCTTTCTGCGCCTGGTGCAGGTCGATGTCCTTGGGATAGCCGCCGGGACTGACGAAGACGACATCATAACCGGAATCGAACTTGCGAACCCAGGAGCGTTCGCAGATCTCCACGCCATGGGCGTGAGCGGCTTCGAAGTCTCCGGCAACGGCTTCGACGACTTCTCCGCGATAGTTCTTGACTACGTTGACGATGAAATCGAGATGAGCGAGGCGGGCGGCGGCGATGGCTTCTTCGTGAAACGGGTTTCCCTGGATGACGCCCATCGCCGGACCTTCGGGACGAATGGGAAACGAGTGATGCGTGGAGATGGTTTTAATGCCGGAGATTCCGGGAACGACGGACTTTCTTCCTCCGCTGAAGCCGGCGGATTGGTGCGGAGTAATCAAGCCGGTGGCAATTTTGAGCTCGGCGTTGAAGTAGTGGTTGTTCACGTAAACCGGCAGATGCCGTTTGGTTTCGCCGACGAAGGTGACGGAGCTATCGTCGTAACAGTTGTGGGAGACGATTTTGAGCTTGGAGTGCCAGCAGCCGGTGATCTCTTCCAGCTCCTCTGGCGTAGGCAATTCGTGGTTGCCGACGGCGATAATCACGGTGACGTTGGCGGCCTCGATGCCAGCCTCGGTGAGCTCCTCCATGATCGCAGTCAACATGCTTTCGGTGGGCGCGGGGCGGGTAATGTCGTTTACGACGATGGCGGCGGAATGCTTTCCCTGCGCGAGCTTGGACAGACGCTCGGAGCCAATCGGGTTGGCCATGGCGTGACGAATGGCCGCTAGCTTATCCGGTGCACCGGGGGTAGCCGTGGGCAGGAGCACGTCGGCTTCCTGAGAAATTTCGAGCTGAAGAAACTTTTCGCCGTAGGGAAATTTGATGAGTTGCACAGCATTCTCCAATTCAAACATTGAGGGCAAGAAGATAGAACCTGCCGATGTGATGGTCAGGTCCTGTCCGCCAAAAGCGACTACTACAAGTTTACTCCGCCGTTAAATCGAACTGGGTCTTGGTCTCCATGTCGTCTCCGTACCAGGCGAGGATGGAGGCTTCCCGTTTCGCAATGTAGCGGCAGGAGCCGTTTGCCTGGACCATGGCGAGATCGTGGCCAGGGATAAGGATGCTTCCAGGACGGCGCTGCCAGAGTTCCCAGATCAGATTGATAGTGGCCGCGCTGACCGAGGGATCGTAGGTCATGTCGGTGGCGCGGGAAACGAGCTCGGCGCGGTTCTTGGCCGCGTCACCGGTGAAGATGACGTCGTACTCGGGACCATGAAGTACAAAGACCATGTGGCCGCGAGTGTGGCCGGGAGCCATGTGGGCGGTCATGCCGGGGAACGCCTCTGCTCCATCCTGCAGCGTGTGGAGAGTTGGCCAGGATTGCAGCTCCCGGACATAGAGCTCGGGAGACGGCGTCTCACCCCAGGGAAGTTTGGCCGAAGTCTCGAGTTCGTGGGCTCCGATGACGATGCGGGCCTGACGGAAGAGAACCCAATTCACCATGTGATCGTGGTGCGCATGGGTCAACAGCATGTCTGTAATATCGCCGGGCTTAACGCCGCGCTCTGCCAGACGGCTGATGATGATGCGGCGCATGCCGAACGAGCCGCCGTCGATCATCAACTTCCGGTCAGCAGTGCGGATGAGCGCAACCGTGCTCCAGCCGAGACCGCCGTGAAAACCCGATTTGCCGGGGAATCCCTGGACGATGATGTCAATCTCGTAATCGCCAACTTTCATTTCGGATGTCCTTTCTCGAAACTCGACCCTTCTTAAATCCGGCGCTGTGCTTCGTCCATTACTCCTTCTTGATCACCATCTTCAGCATAAAAGCGAGCACGGTGGAGACAAAGAGGAAGCCGGAAAGCGCGAGTAATCCGGTGTTGAAAGATCCGGTGCGGTCGCGCAGGAAACCCATGATCGAGGGACCGACAAATCCTCCGATGGTGCCGACAGAGTTGATGAGAGCAAGGCCGCCAGCGGCTCCGATGCCGGAGAGGAAGCGCGTGGGGATGGTCCAGAGAATGGCGCGAGCCGTGTTGGTGCCGACGACAGCAGCGGTGAGGCCGGCCAAGGAGAGGATGAAAGAGTGGGTCCAGATGGCAAGCACCAATCCCAAGGCCGAGAGCAGGCAGGTCAGTGCAAGATTAAAGATCTTCCGGCCACTGCGATCGACAACTCCTGCCCACAAGACCATGGCAATGCAGGCAATGAGGCTTGGAATGGCAGAGAGAAAGCCGACGTTGAAGTTGGAAAAATGGTGCGCCTTGATGATCAGCGGGAGGAAGATGGCGACGCCGTAGGAACCGACGGTGAAGGTGAATTGGACGAGCGCCAGGAGAAGTACGCGGCTGTCTTTGAGGCTGGCCCAGAGATGGCGCTTCTCGCGCTCTTTACGCTCTGACTGGACGCTCTGCCTTACGATCGCCTTCTCCTCCGCAGTGAGCCAGGAGGCCTGATCGGGCGTTTCAACCAGGAAGATCAGAAAGAGGATGCCGAGAATCAGAGCCGGGAGTCCTTCTGCGATGAAGAGCCATTTCCAGCCGGCGAGCCCCATAACGCCATTCAGCTCAAGCAGGAAGCTTGCAAGCGGGCCGCCAACGAACGATGACGCAGGGATGCCGATCAAAAACCAGGCATAGATTTGGGCACGGTATTGAGCCGGAAACCATTGGGCCAGGTAGAATGCGGCGCCAGGGAAGAAGCCGGCTTCAGCCACTCCGAGCAGGAAGCGCAGCAGGTAGAAGCTGTGAGGCCCGGTGGTGAAAATCATGGCCATGGAGACGATTCCCCAACTGATCATGATTCGCGCCAGCCAGCGGCGAGCACCGAAGTGATAGAGCGCAACGTTGCTGGGCACCTCGAAGAAACAATAGCCGAGAAACAGGATTCCGGAGCCATAGCCGAAGGTGGCCGCAGTCAACCCGATATCATGGTTCATGGTTAGCGCGGCAAAAGCGACATTCGTGCGATCCAGAAAGTTGACGATGTAGGAGATGGTGATGAGCGGAAGAAGCCGCCATGCAATCTTCTGGAAGACTTGCTTTTCTCTTGTCTGACTGTCTGGGATTGCGGCTACGGGGGACGATTCCAAGTTCATGATAATTACGCATCCTCTTGGTCGGTACCCGCGATGGCGCGAGATCGACGAGTAAATTTGCACGCCAAACAGCTGGCGTAATCATGCAGTTATGCGTTGTTGTGTAACACCCGATTATAGGCGATTGGAGCCGGTAGGTCAGAGCAGTTTCAAGAAACTATATCCCGTCGAGTGTTTGCCCGGCCGTTGCTCCGGGACACAGCATCTCCGAAACCGCTCCAGTGATTTCTTAACCCCTGTAGGCTTATGGCGATATATCCATTTATGATGATGCGATTGCAGTGCCGTAAGAACAAGTGTGGCTGGAGTTGATGCAGGAATCGGCGCCGCAAGCAGAAAAGCTCTCCCAAAAGCCTGGTAGCGGCAGTCAAACGTCAAACCCACGAGGGTGACGAGGGTAATGTCATGCTGCGCAGATAGCGATTACTTTCGTATGTTGATCGTATTGCAATCCGCCTTTATCATCGTGTGTCGCTGGTGTGCCTATGAAGATCCTTGTCGCCGATGAGTCACTTTATTACCGGAAGGTACTGCAAACTCAGCTTGAGTCTTCGGGCTACGAGGTTTTGCTTGCGGTTGATGGCTATGAGGCACAGCGTGTTCTGGACGGCGACGACGCACCCCGGTTGGCGATTCTGAACTGCATTATGCCGGGAGTGAGCGGATTTGAACTCTGCGAACGGATACGCGCACGGAAACAGGGCTATGTGTACACGATTCTGTTGAGCGCGGATACGGAGCAAAGCGATGTTCTGCATGGATTTGAATTTGGAGCGGATGATTATCTGTGCAAGCCTATCAATCCGATCGAGCTGAGGACCCGGCTAAAGGTTGGTGAGATCATTCTTCGCAGCCGCGAAGAGTTGGCGGAGGCGCGTGAAGCCCTGAAGTTCGAGGCTTCCCATGATTCATTGCTGAGAATCTGGAATCGCGGAGCGATCATCGAGTTGCTGGGTAAGGAGCTGAGCCGGGCAAAGCGGTCGCAGACGTGGCTGAGCGTGTTGCTGGCGGACCTGGACTTCTTCAAGCGGATGGACGACAACCATGGCCATTTGGTGGGCGATGACGTGCTCCGCGATGCAGTGGAGAGAGTTTCTGGCGCGGTGCGCACCTGCGACCACGTTGGCCGATATGACGACGAACAGTTTCTTGTGATATTGCCCAACTGCACCTCCGATGCAGCGCGGGAGGTAGCCGAACGAGTACGGAAATGTATCGGGGACGAACCGATTTTGAATGACATTGAGACCGGCGTAAGTATTGGGGTATCGCAATGGCATTCTGGACAGGACATTCGCGACGTCCTGCATTACGCCGATCTTGCACTGCATCGGGCAAAGCAGAACGGGGGCATTGCGGTGGAGAATGCGTACGACGGGGAGCACATCTGACCTGGTCATCAGCTGAAGTACAGGTGATCGGGATCGAAGTTAGCATATCTAGCAGTTCACAATGTTGTAGATGTCCTTATAGGCACTCATGAAAGTTCTCGTCGCGGATGACTCAGGTCTGTACAGGATAGTGCTGAGAGGCCTGCTTGAAGGATGGGGCTACGAAGTTGTGCTTGCGGCCAATGGCTATGAAGCACAACAAATCCTGGAGAGCGACGATGCACCCCAGCTGGCAATCCTGGACTGTTTTATGCCAGGACTGGGCGGCTTGGAACTTTGCGAACTGATTCGTGCACGTATGCACGGCTATGTGTACACAATTCTGTTGAGCGTGGCTGACCAGCAGAATGACGTTCTCAAGGGATTTGAATTGGGAGCGGACGATTATCTTCGCAAGCCATTCGATAACCGGGAGCTCAGGGCACGGCTCAAGGTGGGCGAACGAATCATTCGTACCCACGAGGAGTTAGTTGCAGCGCGTGAAGCTTTGAGATTTGGAGCTTCGCATGATCCGTTGCTGCGGTTCTGGAATCGCACAGCCATTCTGGACTTGTTAAGCACGGAACTGGGCCGGGCGCGGCGATTACACACTCAGCTCTGCATCTTCTTCGCTGACTTGGATTCCTTCAAGGTTGTCAACGACAGCTATGGCCATCTGGTTGGCGACGAAGTGCTCCACCGCGTAGCGGAAAAACTATCGGGTGCAGTGCGCGAGTATGATCACGTGGGTAGATTCGGGGGAGACGAGTTTCTTGTGGTGCTGCCCAATTGCACCTCAGAAGCAGCTCGGGAAGTGGCCGAACGAGTGCGCCAGCATATACAGAAGGACCCCATTGCGACTGCCGCGGCGAAGGTGGAAATTACGGTCAGTATCGGAGTTTCCCAGTGGAGCCCTGGCCAGGAAATGAGCGACCTTATCTATCGAGCTGACCTCGCCATGTACAAAGCAAAGCAGAACGGGCGTAATCGAGTAGAGGTGGAGAACTTCACCGAACCGACTTGCGTCTGATTGCACAACGGAAATCAGCGAAGCTCGTTCCCGCAGGGACGGTCAAGACGTCTGCAGCAAGTACCACTCCCTAGCACTGAGAACCGCACCTCTTTAGAGAAACCTTTTTCCCGCAACCACGGCCACGACGCAGAGCACTCCGGCCAGAACCAGAAAGAATGAAGGCGGCTCTGGAACAGTTGGCACGTTGGGCGTGGTGGGCGTGCTGGACGTAAGGCCACAGCACCAGGTTGTGGGAGGAGTTGAGATCCGCGGGGACAGCGGAGGACCGCCGCCTGCCTTAGCAAGCTCGCTGGTGGGAGGGAGCACCGGCGGAACTACCGTCGGGGGAATCAATGATGGAAGTCCTGTGTCCAATGCGATGTCTGGAGGGGGAATGTCGGGTGGTACCACCATAGCCGGCAAAGGCTCGGGCTTCTTGACTTCGATGCGATTTCCGCAACGGGCACGAACCATGTGCCTTCCGTCCGTGAGCACCAGCTCATTCGCCGGAATCGTGACCGGGTGGCTGGTCCAGCAGACATTCGATCCTTTGCGGTAAGAAACGTAGGCTACCATGGGCTGCTTGGTGCGTGAGAACCACATGCGGTCCGGCTGCAGGCCACTATAGTGCTTGCGTACCACTTCGTCCTTGGCCATGGAGTCGGCTAATTCGCGTTCATCGAGCACACCACCGGGAATTACTGAGAACGGAAAGATCTGCCGCGCAGCACGGAAGTTCAGCTGCGGCGGCTTGACATTCAAGGCCTCTACCTGGAAACGCTGCCAGACCTTGTATCCGAGGATGCATTGCAGCCCGAGGCATAAAAACAAGAGGGCGTATATGGCTCGTCTCATAGGCAACTCCTCCGCAAACCACGTACTGATGCCGGACTAGCGCAGATCATGGCTGGTTCATTGACTGCCCTGGGCGGCAGAGAAGCTGTTTCCCACTGGCGCCGATGGGATCTTCTCTTTCTTGCTGCGTGCCACGCCGCTCTGGCCGGGAAACCGCTTATTGCGTTGAACCGATGATACCTTAATACTGTCGTAATTTGTTAAAAGCGCCGATAGCTTTGCGCCGCTATCGCGTGGGTTCGAGGATGGCGCGAATCGGTTCCGCCTTCCCCTTCAGTGGCCCTTCATGAGACGCCGCGGCAGCAGAGCTGATTCGTCACTGCGCGGCGGCAGGATGAATGAGAGAAGAATAACCAAGGCGGCCATCGTCTACCATAGCTCGGTGGCTAAAATCTCGAATACGGTTGCACTTTAGTAACCATGCAGCAGGATAGAAAGTGTACTGCATTGGAACGATGGTTTATGCGAGAAACTGCAACCCGAGATGTTTTTGCAGTACGTGAAACAAGTAATTTCTATTTAGATTCAATGCGTTAGAAGGATTGAATAAATTCATAAGAATTAGCAGAGAAAGTGGGATTCAAGGAGTTTGGCGTAACGTCTCGTTCGTAGTAATGCAGAGTAGGTGAAGTTGGCCGGAATGTAGGTGCTTTTCCGTAGCAGAGAAGATTCGTCCATTGGTACCATGGCGCAATTGAACTCGGCCGTGCATCGCTATGGCACAAAGTGTGGGAGATGTGAGGCCGTGTAAAGAGGCCAGCCGAATCGGTTCGGATTCGGGAAATTCCGAAAATGGCAGCGAGCCGCTGGCACCTGCTCAGTGGGAGCGGGTATACGCGGCGCTGAAGGTACTCAACTGGAAGAAAGGACATCGGGAAACCTGTCATGAAGCATACGAGAGTGTTCATCGCCATCATCCTCTTCGCCCTGGTGTCTGGCGGGGTGCTGGCCAGTGCGCAGGATTCCGGCCCTGGCGTTACTCTGGATCGTTCGCAGGTTTACCTCATCGGCGAAAGCGACGTGCTGGCGATCAATGTTTGGCACGAACCGGAACTCTCGCGAGTGATGCCGGTGCGTACCGATGGAAAGATCACTCTACCGCTGATCGGTGAAGTGCAGGCCAGTGGTAAGACGGTGGATGAGTTGCGCACCACGATCGCCACGGAGCTTAAGAAATTCCTGGAGGCGCCTGAGGTCACGGTGATTGTGCAGGAGCCGCGCAGCGAATTCTTTACTGTTGTCGGCAAGGTAGAGAAACCGGGTGAGTATCCGCTGGGGCAGACCCTGACCGTGATGGATGGGCTGGCGCTCTCTGGAGGGTTTAAGGATTTCGCCAAGATCAACAAGATTCAGGTGGTGCGGACGCACCGCGACGGTCGAGTTGAGCGGCTTCCATTCAATTACAAGAGTGCGCTCAGTGGAGATCCGAAGCAAAACTTTGTTCTGGAGCAGCACGACATGATCGTCGTGCCGTAATGGTGACCACAATTCACTAATTGCAGTTCTCGCGCCGATGGTTCAAAGGAGCGATACACATGAAAGTTTGGTCGATTCTTGCGATAGTGCTGTCGATTGGCCTTGCAAACGTCGCTGCGCAAGACGAGCCGGGGGCACCTCCAGCTGCGATAAAGGAAGCGGGCAGTCCTTCGCACCTGGGAAGTGAAGCTCCAGCACTGGCAATTGCAAGCGATACGGAATCGCGCAATGTCCTTGTGGCTGGGTTCAGCCTTGGGGCAGCCTACGATAACCGCGGCCTGTATAACACCACCACATCTACCTTTTCCGGCGACACGCGCTATTTTATAGAGTCGAGCGTTGCTTTTCAGCGTACGTTTTCCGCTGGTTCCGTGACGTTGAGCTATACGCCTGGCGTGAGCATCAGCACGGATAATAACTCCAACAACCAGTACACCCAGAACCTGGCCGGAGACGTAAACTGGAGACCCAACTCTCGTTTTCAACTGCATGCCCGTCAGGACTACAGCGTGACCGACAATCCCTTTGAGATAGTTGGGCGCGTAGATCTTTTGCCGGGACTGGGTGGGCCGCTCGGTCCGAATTACAACGGCGTACTGCCGGATACGAAGCGGACCTCGCTGGTTTCCAACGCCGACATGGATTACCTGGTGAGCGAACACCGCGCCGTCGGCATCACTGGCGGATTCCAGAAGTACACCTTCGACTCGTCGACGCCGTCGACGGCAAATGTTCCGTATGTGAATTCGGAGGTCATCACCGGCTCGGTATTCTTTTCGCAGCAGTTCTCGCGGGCGGTGAACGCAGGCATTCAGTTTGCCTATACGGATATCTACAGCACGGGCGCAGTAGTTGCGCGTACCCAGGCTCCGGCACCGATGGTTTTTGTGAAACTGACTCCCGACTCACGTACAACGATCACGCTATTCGCTGGACCAGAGTATGCACGGACCCGCGAAGTGATCGGCGACGTAGGAGTGTTTGAGACCGGATGGTATCCGACGTTCGGCGGAACCGTCTCATGGAATGGCCATCGCAACGCGTTTGACGTGCAGGGACAGCGCCGCATTGGCAATGGCGGCGGCGTGCTAGAGGCCGTGCGGGACACCACCGCAGGGGCCGCTTATCGTTTCCGCGTGGCCAAAAGGCTGCTCTCCGAAGTGCGTGCCGACTGGTCAGACGAGAAGGCAATTGGTTTGCTCAGTCAGGGAAATTACTTCGAGAGCATGTGGGCCGGGGGCGGCCCAGTCTACGAGCTAAGCCGCTCATTCAGCCTGCGGGCAGACGTTGCCTATGTACATCAGGCGCAACAAGGGGTGGCCGTGGTTGCGGGCAATCACCTGATGATTCAGGGGTCGCTCGACTACCGCTTCCATAAGGGTTTGGGAGAGTAATACATGTCACTAGCAGAAGCGCCAGCACGAACTCCAATTACCTTTCACGACGCATGGGAAGTCCTGGTGCGACGGAGATGGTTTGTGGGTGGAGGGCTGTTTGTATGCTGGCTGATCATCTGGTCGGGTAGTTGGCTGCTGCCTTCGATCTACCGCTCGGAAACGGTGATCCTGATCGAGCAGCAGCGGGTGCCGCAGGAATTTGTAACCTCCAACGTAACGATCGACCTGCAGCAACGGCTGGAAGGTATGCGGGAACAGATCCTGAGCCGCACACGGTTGCAGCACATCATTGAGCAATTCCAGCTTTATGGTGACGCGAGCAAGCGCAACCCGGAAGACGCGATCGAGCAGATGCGCAAGGATGTGAAGACCGAACTGGTGGAGACGCCAGAAAAACGCGGGCAACTGTCGGCGTTCAAGATCAGCTACAGCGCTCCGTCGGCGCGGCTGGCACAACAGGTGAACGCGCAGCTCACTTCCCTGTTCATCAACCAAAATATCGAGGAGCAGTCCGAGCGCACAGAGAGTACCACGGAGTTTCTCTCAACCGAATTGGACTCGGCCCGGGCGAAACTTACCGAGCAAGAGGCAAAGATCAAACAATACGAGGCTGGGAATCTTGGACAATTGCCCAGCCAGATGGACTCGAACGTTCGCATTCTTTCGGGATTGCAGGACAGGCAGCATAACCTGAGCCAGTCTTTGAACCGCGCTCAGGAGCAGAAGCTTTACCTGGAAACGCTGGTGGCGCAATACCGCTCGGTGAAGAGCGAGGCTGATAACGGCGCGAATTCACTGCCGGGCATTGAGGACCAGCTTGCGAAGCTCAAGCAGGAACTGACGGACGATCAGACCAAGTACACGCCCGATCATCCTGACGTGCTTCGGCTGAAGCGGCAGATTGCGCGGACGGAAAGGCAGCGGGACGCCATCCAGGCGAGAATGGCCTCCGGCGAGACTTCCAATGCCCCGGCGGTGAGCAATTCACGCGAGCTGCTGGCGGCTACGCCGGGCCTTCAATTAGAAGGACAGCTCAAGGCTAACCAGCAGGAGATTGCAGACACCAAGCGCGAATTGCAACAGGTTGACCAGCAGATTGCAGGCTACCAAGGGCGGCTGAACCAGATGCCCATCCGGCAACAACAGCTGGCTGACTTGACTCGCGACTATGACCAGTCGAAGGCGAACTACGATTCCCTGCTCAAGAAGCAGATGCAGTCGCAGCTTGCCACCAACCTGGAAAAACGGCAGGAGGGCGAACAGTTCCGCATTATCGATGCGCCGAGTTTGCCGCGGAAGCCGGTTTCTCCAGACCGCCTGAAGCTGAGCCTGATGGGATTGTTCGCGGGACTTGTGGTGGGATTGGGACTGGCGATTGTGGTCGAGGCAGTTGAAGATCGCGTGCGTAGCGAAGAAGAGGTCACGCGGATTGTGAATATCCGGATTCTTGCGGGCATTCCGCACCTGTTCACGCCACAGGAAGAGAAGAAACGGCGCGTCCGGAAAATGCTGGAATACAGTTGCGCCGGCTTGATGTTGTTGGTGATGGTCGCTGCCAACGCCTACACGTCTCTGGGGAGATAGAGTAATGTACGAGAAGTTTTACGGCTTTAACCAGAACCCGTTCCGCATGAGTCCCGACCCCGCGTTTTACTATGCGACGGCGAGGCACAATGAGGCGCTTGCCAACTTGACTTATGGCGTACTCATGCAGAAAGGATTCATCGTCCTTACGGGAGAAGTCGGAACGGGCAAGACACTGATTGTCCGCTGCCTGCTTGATACGCTGCATCGCTCGAACGTGGCTCATGCATACATATTGAATCCGCTGCTCTCGTCCGATGACCTGCTGCGGATGATCCTGACGGACTTCGGCATCCGGGAGGTGAAGCGGACGCGCGGCGAAATGCTGCAGCAGTTCAACGAGTATCTCATCGATATTTATCGCCGCAAGGGTATCTGCGCACTGGTCATCGACGAGGCTCATTTGCTGGCTCCGATACTGCTGGAAGAGATTCGCCTGATGACGAATATCGAGACTTCAAAGCAGAAGCTTCTGCAGATTGTGCTGGTGGGACAGCCGGAACTCGACGAGAATCTCGACTCACCTGAATTGCGCCAGGTGAAGCAGCGCATTGCCCTACGCTATTCACTCGACCCGCTTACAGACATGGAAGTGCGCGGCTACATTGAGCACCGCCTGGAGGTTGCAGGAGCTCGTGGCCGTTTGCTGCAGATTTTTCCCGCACCCACGCTGGCGCGCATTTTGCACTATGCGCATGGGGTTCCACGGCTGGTGAACACATTGTGCGACAGCGCGCTGGTTAGCGGTTATGGACGCCAGGCGTCGTCGATCCATGCGTCGGTGATCGATGAAGTGGCTGAGGACCTGCGGCTGGGGCTGAAGAGTTCTGCTGCGAAGATGACGGGCACGCCAATGCAGGCGAAGCCGGTTGAGGAAGAGATGAGCCGAAAGGTTCTTGTGCGTACGCTGTTGCGGCTGGCGCGGCTGCTGGAGTCAGGCGAGAACGACAAGACTCGAGGAGTGGCAGGATGAGCCGAATTTTCGACGCGCTTCGCCGATCTGAAGAAGAAAAGCAGCCAGGGGACGAGAGATGGCCGCTTCCTGACGCACTGACGAACATTCCTGTTCCGGGCAAGTTTGCAATGCGGTCGCAGGAACCGGAGACGCCGTCGGAGGAAAGTCCGCTGGATCTGTCCGCGTTTGCCGTACCGCCTCCCGCGCCGCAGCCAGTGGCTGACAATCGGTTAGCTGAGCTGGTGAGTGCAGCGCGGGAATCCGTTGGAATGCCGTCGTTTGAGATTGGTGATGACTGGCCTTTCCAACCGCCAGTCCAACCCCCAGAGAAGAGTCCGGATCAGCAGGCCGACCTTTCGAAGGTCAAAGTGGTTCCGGTCTCTTCGATCCCCTCGCCAAGGCTGGTAGCCCTTAGTAGCGAACGCGGGCTGGGTGCGGAAAAGTTTCGCGTGCTGGGCGCGCGTCTGTCAAACATCCGGCTGGGCACGACGCTGAACATTTTGCAGGTGACCAGCAGCGTTGTGGGTGAAGGCAAGACGCTCACTTCGGTGAATCTCGCTTTAACACTGGCAACAAGGTTCGATCAGAAAGTGCTGCTGGCTGAGGGCGACCTGCGCAAGCCTGCGGTTTGCAAACTGCTCGGCATGGAAGACCAGCCCGGAATAGGCGAGTGGTGGGATCATCCCGATGCGCCGGTGAGCGACTTTTTGCTGCGTATTGGCGAGACTGGGATGTGCCTGCTGCCAGCCGGAATTGTGGCGCAGCCTGCATCCGTGCTGCAGTCGCCACGAATCGCCGAATTGTTTGCCAAGCTGGCGAAACAGTTCGACTGGATCATCATCGACACGCCGCCGCTGCTTCCGATGGCCGATTCCAATCTGTGGTCGCGACTGAGCGATGGAACACTGCTGGTGGTGCGGAAAGGAACGGTCTCACGAACGGCGTTGAAGAAGGCGGTGGAGAGCCTCGACAACCCGAAACTGATTGGCATCGTGCTGAACGACGCCTCCGATTACGACAGGGTGAATTACTACGACCAGTACTACACGAAGCGCGACGATAAGGGAAAGGCCATCTAGTGACGCGACGTTCGCACGTGTACATTCCAGTCCGGTCCATGGTCCTCGGCTTCACGGAAGCTGTGCTGGCGACCTGTGCCCTGCTGCTGGCAATGATCGCCTACATGGGACCGTTGAACACGACGCTTGCTCTTGGGTATGAGAGGGCGGACACGCGCGTTGCTTTAGTCGTATTGCTGTTTGTGCTGTGCATGTACTACTTCGACCTTTATGACCTGAGCGTGCTGCGCAATTCACGCGAGGTCTTCACAAATCTCGTCCAGTGCTTTGGTTCTTTCTTCGTTGTTCTGGCGTGCCTGTATTCCATTTTTCCGTTCGTGCGCCTGGAGTTGGGGATTGTGCTGGCGGGGAGCGGCTTGGCTGCCTGCAGCTCATTCTGCTGGCGCAGGCTTTTTCGTTACGCAAGCCATTGGCCGACATTCCAGGAGAGGGTGCTCACGTTTGGAGAAGGCCCGGTTGCGTCGGAGATTTCCACGATCATGAGTGCAAATCCGGCACTGGGATACCGATTGGTGTGCCAAGTGGCGGAGGAGACTGATTCCTGGAAAGAGCAGGCTGCGCAATCCACGGCCGCCGGTGAACTCCGCCGCCTCGTCGACACCTATGACATACGGCGCGTGGTGGTTGCCATGGGCGAACGCCGCGGACGTTTGCCGGTCGACCTGCTGCTCGACCTGAAGGAAGAGGGCGTCGTAGTGCAGGAAGGCGGCGAGCTCTATGAGAGCATCACGGGAAAGGTGCACCTGGACTCGCTGCGCCCGAGCACGCTGCTGTTTTCGTCTGCCTTTGAGGTGTCCACACTTTCGCTAATGTGCCAGCGTTTGATGTCGCTAGTGGTCAGCTTATCTGCGCTGCTCCTGCTGATGCCGGTGATGCTGCTGATCGCCGTGATCATCAAGCTGGACTCGCGCGGCCCGGTGATCTTTAGTCAGAAACGTGTTGGCCTGCGCGGCCGGCTGTTTACGCTTTACAAGTTCCGCACTATGCGCGATGGCTCGAATGGGATTCGACCGGCGGAGGAGCGGGACGAACGATTTACCCGCTTTGGCAGCTGGTTGAGGGCGACGCGACTTGACGAACTACCGCAGCTCTGGAATATTCTGCGAAACGATATGCAACTGGTTGGCCCACGTCCGTTTGTGCCGGAGCAGGAAGAGGAGTTACGCGCCAGCATTCCGTACTACAAGCTGCGCTGGAGCGTGCGTCCGGGCGCGACAGGGTGGGCACAGATCAACCGTGGCTACTGCTCTACTCTTGCGGACAACACAGAAAAGCTCGCCTACGATCTTTTCTATATCAAGCACTTCTCGCTCGGACTTGACCTGCTGGTGATCTTCAAGACCGCGAAGATTCTGCTGCTTGGGCGAGGCGCGCGATGATCGAAATATGTTTCATGATCGTCTTCTGGAGCGCGTTGGCGCTGGTGGTGTACACCTACGCCGGATACCCAGTGGTGTTGTTTGTCTGCTATGGACTGGTGCAGATGAAACGCGACTGGCAATTTCTCCACCACCGGCGCGACCGGCGGCGTGCGGACCTGACGGATGTAGACCTGCCTACGGTGACCATGCTATTTGCGGCCTTCAATGAAGAAGAGCATCTGGCGCAGAAGCTTGAGAATACGCGGCAGTTGAACTATCCCGCAGGAAAACTGCAGGTCGTGATCGTCTCCGATGGCTCATCGGACCGGACAAACGCGATTCTCAATTCGATTAACGATCCGCGATTCGAAGTTGTGATTCGCAGCGAGCGAGCCGGTAAATGCGCCGCGTTGGCGGTGGCCGTCGAGCGCGCCCGCAACAGTATCTTTGTCCTTTGCGACGGCAGCACAATGTTCGCCACGGATGCTCTGCGAAAACTCGTGCGGCACTTCCAAGATCCGGCGATCGGCGCGGTCTGCGGCTCCCTCAGCTTCCAGCACAGCGCGGAATCCAGCCAGACAGAAGGTCTTTATTGGAAGTACGAGACTGCGCTTCGCCTGATGGAGGCGCGCATGGGCGCGACTCTGACACCGAGCGGCGCGATCTATGCGGTTCGCGGCGACATCTACAAGCCACCCTCGCCCGATGTGTTGGTCGATGACATTCTTACGCTGATGAATGTCCGCCGCGCGGGGTTTGAGGTGCACTACGACCCGGAGGCCAAGGCGGTTGATTTTCCTGCTACAAGCGTGGCAGGGGAGTTCCACCGCAGGGTGCGCATTGGCACCGGCAGCTTCCGTGCGCTGCCCGCGCTGTTACGCGCTCCGAAGACTCTGTTCACGTCGTTCGCATTCTTCTCGCATAAGTTCCTGCGCTGGATTCTTCCGGTACTGATGATCATGGTGTTCAGCAGCAACTTCTTCCTGCTGGGCCGTACATTTTACCGCTATACCTTGCTTGCGCAGGTAGCCATTCTGCTTTGGGCGGGCATGGGATTTGTGTTTCGCAAGGCTCTGAGCGGCGTGCGATTTTCACTGGTTGGCTACTTTCTTGTCGCCATGAATCTGGCGTTCCTCGTCGGATTGATGCGTAGTATTTTGGGAGGCAAGGAGGCGGTGTGGCAGCGAACCACCTAATCTCCTCGCGCTTCGCGGTTCGCGGTGTTCCGGTATTTATGTACCACGATGTCTGCGCCGCTCCAAGATCAGACGACCGCTATACGACCCCGCTCCCTGTGTTCAGAAAGCATTTGGGGTTTTTGCGCGAGCAGGGATTTGCGGTGGAGCAATTGCCTGCACTGTACGAAAAAACCGAAGAGCGCAGCGTGGTGCTGACCTTCGACGATGGTCTCGCTAGCCATTACGAGCATGTTCTTCCGGCGTTGCTGGAAGATGGACGCGAAGCAACATTCTTTGTGACGACCGCGCTGGTGGATTCGCCGGGATATCTGACTTGGAAGCAGTTGCGGGAGATGAGTGCAGCGGGGATGACGATTGGCTCGCACGGCCGCGAACACATTGATTACTCCGGGGTGCCGGCGGCTACGGCGGAGCGTGAGCTGCGGCGTTCGCGCATGGAACTGGAGGACAATCTCGGTAAGCCTGCACTCACGTTTTCCGCTCCCTACGGATTTCTGAACCGGTCGCTGATCGAAGGTGCACAATGCGCGGGGTTCCGTTGGATATGTTCTTCTCGTCCGTGGGTGGCCACTGCGGACTGCGCGGTAATTTCGCGACTTGCTGTCTACAACGATACGGATCTTTTACGGTTTTCCGCACTTGCAACCAGAAGCGCATTTCCGCTGCTGGCGCGGCGCGCACGTAACGCGTTCCTCTATGTGCCAAAAGAACTTTTGAAGCGCACCTCGCCTGAACGGCTGGGCGTAGAAGTGGGCCGGGAGAACCGATGAGCGGATTGCATGTGTATGTCCTCATCGATGCGCTGGGCTGGGAACTGATACGCGAACGCCCGTTTCTGGCAGGGTTCCTGGGACATCAACAGGCGCTGCGCACGCTGCTGGGCTTCAGTTCGGGCATCATTCCCTCGATTCTGACTGGACGCACTCCGGCTGAGAACGAGATGTGGAATCTTGTTTACTACGATCCGGAACATTCTCCGTTCCGCGGGATGCGAAAACTCGGGCGGTTGCCGGCCCTGCTGGACAACCGCATTGGACGCCGTGCGCTGACCGAGATCGGGCGCAGAATCCTGGGCATGGGAAGCAACTTCGACGTCAGCGTTCCGCCGCAAATTCTGCCTTGGTTCCATTGGGCGGAGAGCCGCAATATTTATGCTCGCAATGGCATTCCAGGTCAGCAATCTATCTTCGACCTGCTGCACGAAAAGGGCGTGGGCCAGAAGATTTATTCCTACAAGGACCGGACGACCGATCAGGAGATTCTGAAACGCGCCACGCATGACATTGCGAATGGGAATGAGGAAGTATTCTTCCTGTATCTTTCCGAATTCGACATGTTCCTGCACCTGCACCGCGCGGAGCCTGCGAGCATTGCGGCAAAACTTGCATGGTACGAAGAAGAGCTTGGCCGAGTGTTTGAGGCAGCGCAAAGGCGCAACAGTGGTGCATGCCTGCGAGTCTTTTCAGACCACGGCATGACACCGGTGGTACGGCACTGCGACATGGCGGCGGCAGTGGACGGATGCGGATTCCGGATGCCTGACGACTACCTGGCTGTGTATGACTCGACCATGGCGCGATTCTGGTTCTTTTCGGATGCGGCACGCGAGGCGATATGCGCGCGGTTGGGACAACTCGACTATGCCCGAGTGCTCAGCGACGATGAATTGCATGGGTTCGGCGTGTACTTTGCCGACCATCGCTATGGAGAGCTGGTGGCATTGCTCGATCCCGGATGCATTGTCGCGGAAGGCGGCTTCAACGGCAAGGGATGGAAGCCGGCAGGAATGCATGGCTACCACCCGGACGATGCAAATTCGAGCGCGGTTTTTCTTTCCAGCGATGCGCCTAGGGAAGCGCCGCGGTCGGTACGCGACGTCTTCGGGATTATGCAAGAGGCGCTGGTATGAGTACCGCTCCTCTTGCGGTTTGCATGTTCGACAATGAGGTCGTGCGCGGCGGCGCAGAAGAGCACATGCTCTGCTTATTGAAGGGAATGGACCGCAGCCGTTTTCGTCCGCTGCTGGTCTGTCCCGCTGAGTTGCTCGAGCTGTTGCGCCAGGATTTGCCAAGCGATGTGGAAGTGCTGACGCTCAACTTGCAGTCGCACCGGCAGTTCGGACTTATGCGAGAGCTCTCTGGTTTCCTGCGCGGGCAGCAGGTGCAGGTGTTGCACTCGCATGGATTCCGGCCCAGCATTCTGGCTTCTCCCGTGGGCCGATGGGCCAGAGTGCCGATAGTAGTGGAGACACCGCACGTGCGGGAGTATTGGCGCAAGGGATGGAGGTCCAGCTATATCTTCGACCGCATGGCAGGACGATTTGTGGACCAGTACATCGCGGTGTCGGAGGCTAACAAGAGGTATCTGGTAGAGGAAAAGAAGCTGCCGGCGAAGAAGGTCACGGTGATTCGCAACGGCTGCGACGTGAAGCACTTTGAAGCCGCGCATGATTTACCGGCAGACTTGAAGCGAAGCGCCGGCTTTTGGGGAAACGATCCGGTGTTGCTGGTGGCCGCGCGGCTTGAGCCGCAGAAGGGTCACTCGGTGCTGCTGCGCGCCATGGTTCCGCTTAAGGCGGAGTTTCCCGACCTGCGGCTGGTGATGTTGGGAGATGGCGGACTTCGCACGGAGTTGGAGGCGCAGGCGTGTGAACTTGGCCTGGAGGGTTCCGTTTTCATGCCAGGCCATTGTCCTGACATTCGCGGGTGGATGAGCGCTGCCACGGTGTGTGTTTTGCCTTCTTTTGCCGAAGGCTTGCCACTGTTCGCCATTGAGTGCCTGGCGGCGCAGCGCCCGATGGTGGCCTCTGCGGTGGATGGCACGCCAGAGATTGTTGTAGATGGCAAGACTGGTTTGACGGTTCCTCCTGGCGACGTTGCGGCGCTGGCTGATGCAATCGGGAGTCTGCTTCGCGATCCTGCGCGGGCAGCGAGGTTGGCCGCTTCCGGTGCAGAGTGGGTGCGGAAATGTTTTACCCTGGAGCGGCAAGTTTGCGAGACGGAAGAACTCTATGAGGAACTGTGGCGTGCCAAGACCGGCAAGATGCTTGCGCACCGAAGCGATAGGCCGAGAGCCGCAGTGGGCAGCAGAGGTTAAGCATGGCTGAGATCGAACAGGTCGAGTACACTCCGGCAGCGTTGGCGTTCCCGGTCGAAGAGGGGCTGGTGCAGGCCTGCCGCGAATCGTTTGGCGCTACGCTGCGCGCCGTGGTGCTCACTGGAAGCCTGGCAAGGAACGAGGGAAGCTACATTCACCGCGATGGCCAGGCGATCCTGCAAAGCGATGTCGAGGCCATCGTTGTTTTACAGGATGAAGCGCCGCTACCATCGCGAGCTGCGTCTCACAAGCTGTGCGAGCTGGCGAAGCAGAAGCTCGCAGCGCGTGGTGTGTGTGTCGAGGTCAGCTTCAGCGTGGTGCATGGCAGCTATCTACGCCACTTGCCGCCGCATATTTATAGTTACGAGTTGCGCTCCTGCGGAGTGGTGCTCTTTGGCGAGACGACGATTCTCGAATTGATTCCCAACTACTCGGCTTCGGATGTCTCCCTGGAAGACGCGTGGCGTATGCTCAGCAACCGCCTGATTGAGCAGATGGAGCCTATAGCGGACACCCCCGAGACCGCCGCGTTGAAGCGCTACCGCAGCATCAAGCTGTGCCTAGATGTCGCGTCGTCGCTGCTGGTGTTCTTCGGGCGCTTTGAGGCGGGCTACCGGGCCCGGCTGCTTCGCATGGAGGAAGTTGCTCTTACGCCAGCCGCGCAGCTACATCTGCTGCCGATTCCGATGGAGAAGTTTCTGCCGCTGGTGCGTTTGTGTACGTTGGCCAAGCTGGAACCGGAAGCAAATGCCGGTCCCGGCGAGGGATTTGAAAAAGAGGTTACCGATTGGGCGTGGAAGATCTGGAGGTGGCAACTTCTTCGTATGACTGGCTGCGACGCGGAGTTCGGCGCGGAGAAGTTGCTACGCGTCTTCAGCCGCAGACAGGGCAACAAGAAGTTGCTACGTGGATGGCTTTACGCGGTTCGGCGCATGGGATGGCTGAGCTCTGCGATCTATTGGCCAAAGTGGTTCTGGCTGTTTGCTTCAGGACTAACACCGCGTCATGCGATTTATCTGGCTGCCTATCGCTGGCGCGAGGCGTGCTGCGGGAAGGCAGTGAGTGACCAGAAAACAGGTATGAAGGCAGTCCGCGAACTTTTGCCGGTAAAAGGCGCGGCGAGGGTTACAAGTGCCGACAGGATCGCTACGCAAGTGGTTTGGAACTACAAAGAATTTACGACGGAGACGCGCTCATGAATAGTGTTCCTAATCCAAGTCCGCAGGAAACCAGCAGGGTGATTCTGCGCGGCGTCAATGATGAGAGCGTTGCTTCCATGGTGGTGGAGAGTATGGAGGCGCTCGACTGGCAGAGCCTGGTCGCGCCGGGCTCCACGGTGGTTGTAAAGCCAAACCTTTGCACGGCGGTGCCGGAGAAGTGTGGCATGTCGAACACCGACCCACGAATTACGCGAGCAGTGTGTGAACTTCTGCTGACGCGCACGGCAAAGGTCTACGTGGTGGAGTCTGACGGACTTCGGCAGACGGCGTGGGAGGCTTTCGATGCCTCCGGCTATCGCCCGCTGGAAGCCCTGGGTGTGAAGTTGGTGAACTTTAGCGAAGCTGAGCAGGTTGAGGTGAACGTGCCACCGGCGGGGCGCGTCAAATTGCCGCGACTGATGATGGACTGCGATGTCTTCATCACGTTGCCGGTGCTCAAGACACATGCACTCACGTACTTTACCGGCTCGATTAAGAACCAGTGGGGATGCGTTCCGCAATACGACCGCATCCTTCTGCATCAATATCTCGACCCGATGCTGGCGGAGCTGCATGCGATCTTCAAACCGAAGCTGTCGATTATGGATGCGATCATCGCGATGGAGGGCCGCGGTCCGGCGAATGGCAAGCCAAGACGCATGGACCTGCTGCTGGCGAGCCGTGACAGCGTGGCACTGGACGCTACGGCAATGCGCCTGGCAGGGCTCGATCCGCTACGCTGCTGCCACTTGATGATGACAGCGGAGAAGGGTCTTGGACAGTGGCAGGAGAAGTCCATCCGCATAGACGGCGAGTTTGCAAAGTTTGCGACCGAGTTTGAGCCCGCTATTCTGGACAAAGCCATCGGCGCGATGGACTACATGACCCGCTATCGCTGGTTCGTCAAATACATGCTGGAAAAGGATTTGGTATTTTATCCGATCCGCGGGGTAGTACAGGTGCTGCGCAAAGTGGGTCTGGTGGAGGGAGGATAGTTGTCCGCTTCAATCTTCAATCCGTCTGCGCGAGGCATCCAGTGAAGATCCTCGCCATCCTGCTTTCGCCGCCCGTTCCGGCCACCGCCGGGCACAGGGTGCGAAACCGCAGCTTGCTGCGCGCGCTGGCCCTGGAAGGCCACGAGGTGACCGTGCTGGCCTTTGCGAGTGCGGAGGAAATTGCTGCGCCCTCGCGCGAGTTTCGCGGACTGTGCCGTGAGTATCATCTTCTACCGGCCCCGGAGAGCAGCACTGCGGATCGTCTGCGTGCCGTCTTTCAAACCAAACCATACGGAGCAGTTCGCCTTACTCTGCCGGCCATGCAAGCACTGGTAAGCGAGCATCTGGCGAAGACTGAGTTTGATGCGATTCTGTGCGACGACTGCTACATGGCGGGCAATATTCCGGATGGCAATCGGGTGCCTGTGGTGTTGAACAAGCACGACATCACCTGCCGGATTGTGCGCCAGTTTGCAGCCAGCGAACGCAACCCATTCAAGAAGCTCTATGCGGTGCTGGAGGCCAGCAAGATTCAGCGCCTTGAGGCTTCAGTCTGTGATTCTGCAGCGGCGGTCGCGGTTTGCTCGACGAGCGATGGCGAAGTGCTTCGCGAGATTTCGCCCAAGCACCGCCAGTTTGTTGTGCCCAACGTGGTAGACGTGGCGAAATACGCGCCATCCCCGCGTGGCGACGGCCACACGGTGCTCTTTGTGGGCGCGATGGACTGGCTGCCCAACCAGGACGGCGCGGATTTCCTGGTGCACGACATCCTGCCACGGCTGCGGCAGCTGGTGCCGACGGTCGGCGCGGTCTTTGCCGGACGCAACCCTCCCCGGTGGCTGCTGCGCCGTTTCAGCGAGTTTGCCGATGTCAGCTTTACCGGCACCGTTGCCGAACTGCGCCCGATTATCGCCCGCTCCGCAGTTTGCGTTGTTCCTCTGCGTATTGGCAGCGGCACTCGGCTCAAGATTCTGGAGGCGGCAGCGATGGCCAAACCTGTCGTCTCTACGACGCTTGGCGCAGAGGGTCTGAATCTGCGTCACGGCCATGAAATTCTTCTGGAAGACAGGCCACGAGCGTTTGCCGAGGCGGTTGCCATGTTGCTGACCGATCCGGCTCGCGCCGCCGCCATGGGAAGCGCAGCGCGGATTGCGGTGGAGCAACAGTACAGCATCCCGGCCTTGCGCCAGCAGCTTCGCCAGATGCTTGCAGCAGTCTATGAAAGCCCGAAGGCAGCCGGGAGTCCGTGCCAATGATTCTCTTTTACTTCCTCCTGCTCTCACTGCCGTTTGTCGATTACGGGCCCTTTGGCCGCGAGATCGGCGGGTTGACGCTCGAGAAGATCATTGGAGCAGGGTGCTTTCTTTATGCACTGAGTTACCTGCCGCGCCGCCGCGAATTGCCAATGCTATTTGCGTCCGCGCAGGCCAAGGCATTTGTCCTTTACGTGGCGCTGGCAGTCACCTCCTACGTGCTCACCGCCGAGACGATTCTGTTTGCGGACTTCGTTGGTATCTTTCTCTCCCAGTTCCTTTTCTTCATCACGGTCATGATTCTTGTGGATTCGCGTGAGCGTTTGCAGACGACCGTACTCATGGTTACCGCGTCCATCGGTATCGTCTCGCTCTATCTCATCCGCGAATGGGTTGCCAACGTAGGACAATATGGACTTTCCTATCGCCCGGGCTGGGTGGCGGGAGATCCAAATATGTTCAGCGCGTCGGCCCTGGTCGTGCTGCCCATGATGCTTTGTCCGATTGCGTATGCGCCACGGCTCTGGCAGCGTACCGGGGCCATCGCCTGTATGGGGGTTACGCTTTTTGCATTTCTTCTCGCGGGCTCGCGCGGAGGCTTCCTCGGGTTGATCTGCATGTTTCTATGGCATCTGCACGACGCTCGCCGCCGTATTATCACCGTTGTAGTCTGCGTTGTAATTCTTCTTCTCTGCCTGGTATCGCCCTATTCACCACTCGACCGCCTGCTTAAGCCTACAGAGAGCGATATACAGTCCAGCAACTATCGTCTTCAGTTGTGGTCGGTTTCGGGCAAGATATTCGTAGACCATCCGCTCTTTGGCGTCGGACTGTGGAATTTTCCGAAGTACATGCATCGTTATTTGCCGCCCGGAGTCGATCTGGAGTTTGTTGTCCCGCACAGCACATACATTGAGGCTGCGGTAGAACTTGGAAGTATCGGGTTGCTGCTGCTTCTATCGGTAATGGGGCTGAGCTTGTGGGCGCTGGAGCGTATGCGACGGGCCGCCACGGCGGCCAAGGACGCATATTACGCCGCTCTTAGCACTTCGATCGGCAGTGGATTGGTGGGCTTTGGTGTGGCGGCCATGTTCCTCTCAGCCAAGCACGCCAAGTTATTCTGGTTCGCGGTGTTCCTCTCCGCCTGCATGGCGCCGCTGGTTGAAGAATCGATTCGAGCAGCAAGAAACAGAGAGAAGGAAAGTGAAGCGCCTTCGGCGCTTGCGGTTTCGCCGCCGGTAAACAAAGAACCGGCCTTTGTGGAAGACGTCCCCATTCGTGTTGGAAACTGGCTTACGCGCCACTAAGCCGGAAGGAAGCTGTATAGAAGCTTGCAGGCAAACATTACAAATCGCGAAAATCCAAGCAAAAGGAACGACGGAGCCCGGCCATCGATCAAAGCGCGATTGAGCCAGAGCGCGAAGTCTGAGGACGTGGCGCAATGACGACCAGCACTTCAGCCATTCCACAGCCATCCCCTCGCGGAGTGGCGCGGGCGTCTGCCGTGCGTAGCGTGTTTGCCAACTGGGCGGGGTTGGGAATCAATGCCCTACTCTCGCTGATTCTGACGCCGATTCTCGTGCATGGTCTTGGAAACCTCTACTTCGGCATGTATCTGCTGGTTGCCGCAGTGCTGGACTCCTGCGGGTTGCTTGACTTTGGTATGCGCACGGCGATGTTCCGGTTCCTTGCGCGCTACGTCGGCAGCGGCGAGCGCGAAGAACTGGACCGCACGTTTGCCTCCGGCATGGTGATTGCCTGCTGCTCGACCGCGCTGATCCTGATAGCGGCTCTCGCAGCCGTGTTTCTGATGCCGCACTTCTTCGTGATCGCACCTGCGGATCGCGCGGTTTTTCGGACCCTGCTACTGCTCTCCGGCGGCTCGGTGGCGACAGCTTTTTTGTCTCAGAGTTTGGGAACTTATCTCTGCGCCTTTCGCCGTTTCGATTTCTACAACCTGAACTCGGCATTGACTGGAATCCTGCGGGCCGCACTGATTGTTGTTGCCCTGCATCTGCACGGCGGAGTGACGGCGGTGGCCGCGGTGACGCTGGGATGCGCATTGCTTTCATTGATCTCTTCCTCTTGCCTGGTTCGCATGGCGGACCCGGCACTTAGCTTTTCTCTGCGGCTTGTCTCCAGAACCCGTATTCGTGAACTTCTCGGCTTCAGCGGCAACGCATTCCTCGGAACGCTTGGCGATCAGCTTCGTTTCTTCATCGACTCCGTCGTCATTGGACGCGTGCTGGGACTGGCATTCATCACGCCGTTCGCGATTCCCGGGCGGCTGATGCTGCTGTTTCGCGAGATGGGTTTCTCGCTCGCGAGCCCGCTCTCTGGAGTGATGAGCGAACATGCGGGACGCCGCGACGATGACGCGCTTACGAATAGCTTTTTGGTTGCAACCCGGCTCTGCCTGTTGCTGAGCCTACTGGTTACTTTGCTGTTGCTGGTGAATGGCGCATCGTTAATTCGCTTCTGGATGGGGCCGGGATATGCGAGTTCCTATCTCCTGATGCTGGTGCTGCTCTCCGGGTATTTCCTGATGCTTGCGCAACAACCATCGGTGGATCTGCTGCTGGCACAGGGGCGGCACAAGTTGCGCGGCTGGTGGAACCTGGGCGAGGGCGCCGCGAATCTTGCACTCAGCATTTTTTGGGGAATGCATTACGGATTGGTTGGGGTTGCGCTGGGCACTGCGGTGCCGATGATCTTTGTGCAGGTCTTCATTCAGCCGTGGTATGCGCTACGAACCATCGGAATTGCGCCGAGCCGGTATCTACGCGAGGCTTTCCTGAAACCGGTGCTTGTAGCAGCATTTGTTCTTTGTGTCTGCGCCGGGTTGCGCATATGGCAGCACGGTTACAGCGCGCGATGGCTACTGCTCTCTGCCGCGTGGCAGGCGGCGCTTTATCTTACGCTGACGTGGAGGTTTGCTCTGACTGCGGAAGAGCGGGAGCATTTTGCGCTCCGCGTACGCACCTGGATGAAGGCGTCGCCCGCTGCGTAATAGGGTTCAGCGCGGGCCTGATCCCACTTCCCTGCCGTACCTGAGTGCCGCGGTGAACTCCTTCCAAGGCGCAACCGACGAGCGCTTCACACTTGCCGCCAGAGATAGAAGGCCGAAGCCGCTCATCAACCAGAGAAAGGCGAAGCGATCGATGATTCCGCGCCGCCAGTTCCGGTAAAAGAGATAGCTGCTGCCGCGCACCACCGAGGCGTTCCAGTGCTCATCTTTGCGGGCCACAGTGCTGGCATTGTGCACCAGCCTTGCGCGGGGATCGATCTGCAGCCGCGAGCCAGCCGGAAGATGCAAGCAGAAATCCACATCTTCGCCCTCTGAAGGGCCCCTTAAGTTTGAGTCAAAATGCACGTCGCGGATGCGATCGCTGCGGAAGCTCATCAGCCCGCCTCCAAGGCGGCTGACCTCGATTCTTCCAGCATGGCGCAGTTCATTGGCACGATAGTAGATAGGCTGGCGATCATCGCGGAATGATCCGTGCACAAATATCCACTGCCACGCACGAAACGCAAATCCTGCCGGCTTGTAGTTGGTGATGATTCCGGAAATTCCGGTTACTCCGGGGTCGTCCGCATAACCCTCCAGTAGTCTCTCTACAAAGTCCGCTTCCAATTCAACATCATCATCCAGAAACAGAATGACGTTGCAACGGTTCTGCCCAAGAGCCACATTACGCGCCTCAGCGAGGCCGCTTATGCGGGGATCGCGAGTGTACCGTAATTCGAAGTGCGGCATACGCTCTGAGTGTTCCGCAAACAGTGCACGGAGCTGCCGCTCCGATTTGTCGCTCGTGCTCTGGTCGATGATGATGAGCTCTTGCGGGAGCCGGGTCTGATCAAGCAGAGTTTGCACGGCGATCAGCAGGTCGTGCGGACGGTTCAGGGTCGGAATCATTACAGCAAGCGTCGGCACATCGAGCTGTTTCGCGATGTGCGGCGACGTTTGCGGGTTCAGCTCAGCGTTGCTCATGCGCTAACTGTTCCATGACTGAAAAATTGACAGCCCGCGCGGGGCCGATGAAATTTCCGTAGTTGTGTTCTTCTCCGCCGGTCTGGTAGCCCCATGCGTCGATGCCCATGCTTTTGCCCGCTTCATAGCCGTCGTAGGCGTTGTCCATCTGCGAGACCAGACCCCAATTTTTTTCTTCCGGCAGGCTATCGGTCCACGCCCACCACAGGTGCCCGATGAAGGGATGCACGCCATTCGCCCCACGCGCGTTAAAGAGCCGCTCCACATCCCGGTGGTAACGCTCAGCGCGTTCCGCCTGTGTGTCCAGCAGCCACGATGCTGGTTCCTTCTGCTTAGAGTGCCGCCATTCACCTGAGTCCGCATTGGCAACTACGCCTTCCCAGACTAGCAGTGGAAGATCGCCCGCTGCCCGCTCGATGAAATCCAACTGCCCTTGGCTGCCATCCGTGGAAACGCCGATCACATCGAGCGACTCGCGCGCCGCCCGGTAAATCGGCGCCCGCGCCGGAGCCCACCACCCTCCAACTGTTGTAGGCCCAAAGAACAACGCATGCGGCGCAATGGCGCGGACTGCCTCACGTTCGGTTGAGAAGTACTGCCGGGCGATGAGATACAGAAACTCATCGAGATCGCGAACCATGTTCGAGTTCGCACCAGAGGACGGAAGCAGCGCCGGATCACCAGTGCCCAGCCAGCGGTGTGAGGCACGCCCATTCTCGTCGAGCAAGCCTCTGCCATTAGGCCAGCCACCGTCGCTCCGAAACGTGGTGTAGCTTGACTGCCAGGCAGAGTTCAGCGCTTCAATGGACCGGTACTTTTCACGCAAGAAATCGCTCAGCCGCGCCTTGGTATACACCTGCACGTCGGCGTATCTTGCGGGCGATTTCGCAGCTTTCTCCTGTGTTGGAGCGGTGATCAATGCCAGGTAGCCGAGATGCGGATGTATCTTGCCTGGAGGGTCCGAAACAAACTCCGGTCCGGGGCCGAAGCCAGAAAGATAGTCGGTGTCATCGCCATAGACTCCAACCATGTATGGCGATTGCGACATTGCGGCTAGCTCGTGATCTGCGTCAAAGACCTCCTGCACATTCCTTATCCACGCCGGATCGAAGACATCGGGAAAGCTTGCCCAGCCCAAGTCGCCGAGGGCGGAAACGCTCTTATCGGCTCCGGAGAACAGATTCTTGAACAAGCCAGGCTTGCGTTCCGTCATCGCCGGATGGCGCGAGATCCACACAAACGGCATTTTTACCGGCTGTTCGGTGCCCGTCCACTCCGGCTCGGAGTCTGTCGGCAACATCATGCGATAACTGTACGGACCGATGGCATTAAAGCCCCACGAGCGCAGGCGGCGATTCGCCTGCAGCCACTTGACCGGCTCACTTCCATATTTGTCGCTTAGCCGCTGGTCGAAGCTGACGCCGCGCTCGTTCTTGTGCGTGTCGCCGTCCACAAACCATATGCCGATCATGCGGAAGGGATGTCCTTCTGGAGTCAGCAGCACCCAGCGATTGCCCAGCTTGGCGGTGCTCCAGTGGCCCGTGGCATTGGCTTTCATGCCCTCCACAATTACGCCGCCAAAGCGATCTACCCGCACCGCGCTTATATGCAATGCAAAGCTGCGTTTTGCCTGGTGCCCACTCAGGTCGTGTACGTGCACCGCAAACTGAAAGTCTCCGCCCTGGCGGGAGACACCGGAAAGAACGCCTTTAGCGCTGAGAGCAATTCCCTCCGGCAGCGTGCCTTCCGCTTTCCAGAAGAATGGTGGCAATCCGCCAGCAGCCGTAAACCGTGCCAGATACTCACCCCCCACGCGTCCCCAAGGTAGCTCCGGATTTGAGGTGACAACCGCCAACCCGCTCCCAGCTACCCGCAGCACAAAAGACTGGCGAAGCGTGCGCGGCTGCTGCGAGCTGTCCCGCAGCGAGGCGTCAAACCAATACTCGCCCGGAACCTCAGCCTGTCCTGCGATAGCCCCATTCTCCTGAAGCTTCAATCCCGGCGGCAGATGCCCGCGCTCGATCGTCCAGTGATAGGGAGCAACACCGCCTTCGGCACGCAACTCCGTGTGATAGTCCATGTCCAACGATGCCGGGGCGAGGACGCCGCCGCTGACAATCGTTGGGCCGAGCAGACTTCGAGCCGAGACCGGAAGCCATCGGGTGCCACAGCAAATCAATAGAGCAGCCGCCAGAAAGAGCAAAACAAGCTTCCATCGGACTGCCTGCATGGCGCCGCTGTCATGGATTGAGTCGTTTTTCACGCTGCGCAATTATACGTACACACACGTGCCTGTTGCTCTCAAATACGCGCACATTACCTGCGACAGCGAAGTCAAAAGTAATACCCCACGCCCGGCGGTGATGACCGGCAGACTCCGCGAAATGGAACACCTGCCGAATTTTGTGTCACCTCACGCCATGTATTTCTGGCACACTGTAATGCACATCCTTTCACTGCCAATGCCTATTGAATCGCAGACCGGGTCCGCCGTTTCGCCATCGGCTCTCACCTTGTGGCACCGCACTGCATTCTGGCGCGCCTGCGTGCTCGCGGCTTGCGTGCTGCTGATCTATGCGCCGGTGCTTATCCATCTTGCGCAGCAGTGGTGGGACGAACCAGATTACTCGCATGGTTTCCTAGTACCGCTGTTTAGCGCCTATGTGCTGTGGCGGCGGCGTGACGATCTTCGCAAGATCGCGCCACGGCCATCGTGGACAGGGATGGCCATTCTCTGCGCATCGCTCGCCGTGCTGTTCATCGGGACACTGGGAGCTGAACTCTTCTTGCAGCGCATCTCGATGCTGGGCGTCCTTGGCGGCCTTATCGTCTGGTTCTGGGGATGGCGGATGATGCGCGCCACGGCGTTTCCTCTATTGTTTCTCCTGCTGATGATCCCGCTGCCCGGAGTGATTTATTACCAGATCGTTTTCCCGCTCCAGATACTGGCCTCACGTCTTGCCACATGGACGCTCCATAGACTCAATCTCTTTCCTGTTCTGCGGGAAGGCAACGTGATTGTGCTGCCCTCTACCCGCTTGGAGGTGGCTGAAGCCTGTAGCGGACTGCGCTCCTTGTTCTCACTGATGGCCATCGCCGCAATGTATGCCTACCTGGCAGAGAAAAATAACCTCACGCGATGGATACTGTGTCTGCTGGTGTTTCCCATTGCGGTGGCCGGCAATGCCGGGCGGGTGGTTTTCGCCGCGATTTCAGCAGAATTGGGCGGCGCTTCAGCCGTCGAAGGCTGGTCGCACCTGCTTTCGGGACTCTTCCTCTTCTTCGGCTCCACGCTTTTGCTTCTGATTTGCCACGCAATGATCAACCGCATCTCTTGCCGTGTTGCTTCCCGGAGGCAGGTATGAACGGTTATCGCTGGTGGCTAGCCGTAATTGTTCTGCTGGTTGCGGCGTTGGAGTGCGCTTTGCCGCGTGCGGAAAGTCCTGCGTCACCGGCCCTGCTGCAGAATCTTCCCGCCAACATCGCCGGATGGACATCTGAAGACATCAGCATTGAACCGCGTCTTGTGGCCGCCGCGCACGTGGACGGCTATTTGAATCGCGTCTATCACCGAAGTCCCGCAGATGAGGTAGGCGTTTACATTGGCTACTTCAAGAGCCAGCGTGCCGGAGACGCGGTGCACTCTCCCAAAAACTGCCTTCCCGGCGCAGGCTGGCAGCCCGTCCGGAGCTCAAGCGTAGCACTTCCCCTTCGCAATGGCCGGTCTGCCGAAGTGAACCTCTATATCGTGGAAAACGAGCACCAGCGCTTCGTCGTTCTCTATTGGTATCAGACGCACGGCAGCATGATTGCCAGTGAGTATCGCGCCAAGGTTCGGACCATACGCGACGCGATTCTGCTGCACCGCACGGACTCGGCGCTGGTGCGTATCACGGTACCGGACGTGGGTGATGAAGAGCGCGCGACTCAATCCGCCATCGCCTTTGCAACTCTAATCGCACCCAAGCTTGATGAAGTCATCCCGCACTAGCACGGCGCGGCGTCCCGGCGTGGCCGGAATAGTATTTTTAGGTTGGAGGCATCTTGCGTACACGTTGCACTGTTGTTTTGCTTGTCATTTTGCTGTCGTTCGCCGCCTCATGCAGAAAGGACCCAAATGTTGCCAAGCACCAGTATCTGGAAAGCGGACAAAAGTTTCTGGAGCAGGGCAATTACCAGCGGGCTGAGATTCAATTCCGCAACGCGCTCAAGATTGATCCGCAATTCGCCGACGCTTATCTGCAGCTTGCGAAATCTGCCATAGCAACCGCGCACTGGCAGGATGCCTTTGGAAATCTCCAACAGGCCGTGCAACTCAATCCCGGGCTTACGGAAGCCCGGCTCACCCTTGGGCGCCTGTATCTTTCCGCTCGCCAGTTCGATGAGGCCGAAGAGCAGGCAGTAGCCATTCTGCAGCGCGAGCCCAACAACGTTGAAGCTACCCAGCTTTTGGGCTCCGTGTATCTAAGCAACGGACGCAACGCCGAGGCTCGCGACACATTTGCCCGCAGCATCAAGCTGGCACCCAAAGATGCATCCGGATACATCGATCTCGGCCTCATGGAGCTGGGTCTGCGCAATTTTCCCGCAGCTGAGAGCAACCTAGTCCAGGCGTTGCAGGTCGACCCGCAGATGGTCGTGGCCTATGCCGATCTGGCGAACTACTACCGCATCCGGCAGAGGCTGCCTGATGCCGAACGCATTCTGCGCGAAGGCATCGCGCGAAATCCCAAGGCCTACCCGCTGAACGTCATTCTGGCCGAGGTGCTTGTTGCTGAAGCGCGCGTGAGCGACGCCGAGGCTGAGTTGCAGAAGTTGCTCGACGCCAACATCAACCTTCCCGAGATCGCCGCCGCGGTTGGGGACTGCTACGCCGGGCTGGGGGAGACAGAGCGAGCCTTGGCGGCCTATCAGCACGGACTCGCCGCTACGCCCAACAACATCGAACTTGAGAATCGCATCATCGCCGTCTATTTGAGCAAAAACCGGATTGCCGAGGCCCAGATGCTGAACGATAGGGTCACGCGAGAGAATCCCTCCAACCCAATGGCCAACGTCCAGCATGCCCAGATACTTGTGGCGCAAAACCGCCTCGATGAAGCGATACATATCTTGCAACGGCAGGTCGCTGACAGCCCCGGGCTCGCCATGGCCTACTTTGTTCTTGGCACGGCGCAATGGAAGCGCGGAGCCGTGGATCAGGCGCGCGATGCCTATCAGAATGCTGTCCGCATTGCGCCCGGCATGGTGGAAGCATGGAAGCCGCTGACGGAACTTCTAATCTCGCGCGGGGAGACCAGTGCCGCCCGTCTCTCTGCCGAGCGTTGTATCCAGCTTGAGCCCGGTTCCTCCGCAGGACACCTTTTGCTCGGAGGCGCTCACTTCCAGGCGCGTGAGTTCGCCCGCGCCCGGGAAGAGTTCCTGGTTGCAGAGCGCCTTGCTCCGCGCGATCCCCGGCCGCACGCCCGCATGGCCGACGCTTGGGCTGCGGAAAAACAGTATGTCAAGGCAGAACATGAGTACAAGCTTGCAATTGCAACTGACCCTGAAAACTCTGGAATCTCCGGCGATTACTTCAAGTTTCTCCTTAACAGTCCACAGCCATCGCAAGCCGTGGAGAGTGCGCGCAAGTTCGCCGCAGATCACTCCAATTCCGCCGAGGCCTATCGCCTGCTTGCAACTGTTTATATGCAGCGGGAGATGTACCCGGAGGCCGCCGGGGCTGCAGAGCGTGCCGTGGCTCTCGATCCCCAGATGACTTCGGCATATTTGACTCTCGGCTCCATTCAACAGAAGCTCGGCCAAACAGATGCCGCACTCGCGACGTACAACCGTGCTTTGGCGATTCAACCCAACTATGCGCCACTCCAGACCCTGATCGGTAATCTGTATCTGGAGAAGAATGATCTTGACTCGGCCCGTCATAGCTTTGAACAGGCTCTGGCGGCCGATCCGAGTTTTGCCATTGCCAAAGCCAACTTGGCTTGGGTCTACGCCCAGCGCAACCTCAACCTCGATCTCGCACTGAGCCTGGCGCAAGAAGCCAAGCAGCAGATGCCGGCTGTTGACTCCATCACCGATACCCTGGGCTGGGTTCACTATAAGAAGGGCAATTATGCTGCGGCGGAGCCGCTTCTTGAGCAGTGCATCCACCACGCCCCGCGGCAGGCCAACTACCACTACCACTTGGGGATGGTTCTGCTGGCTTCCGGGGAGCACGCTCGCGGCAAAGCTGAACTGGAAAGGGCACTGCGGTTGAAGCTTCAGGGTGAGCCCGCGAAGGACGCTCAACAGGCCCTTGACAAGTTGCGCTGACCCCGTGTGGACAGACCACAAGAAAAACTAGCCAACAGGAAAAAAGAGGTGCGGGACTTCTCCGAGTCGATATTTCAGCTCTGGTATTCCAGATTGAAATCGTATTAAATAGTACTGATTAAGATTGGTTGAGTTGTCGATTGTTTCGAGGGAGAAGGTGAGATGAGGAGTTTGAGGATTGTTCTGTCGACAGCCTCGCTGCTGATTCTCCTGGCGTGCGCCTCGGTGGCACAGACACCGATCTCCATCGGAGCAAGCACTGGCGGCACGGTTGAGTTCAGCGGCACAGGACAGACGCCGATGGCTCTCATCGGGTCGTGCACGCAGGCAATTTGCATTCAGGGCAATGTGCCCCCTGGAGCCGGTGAATATGACATGTCGACCGCCGGCAACAATTCCAACGTCTCTGCCGGTTTGAACCCCAACATTTTTGCCGTCAACATGGATGGCAACACGATGAACTTTAACTTCATAGTCGGCTCCAGCGCCATCACTGGAACTGTGCAGCGGAGCTCGCTGGCCAACAGCAGTGCGCTGCGGTTCATCGGCACGGATACGGTTGCAGGTTCCAGCGGTATGTTTGCCGCACTTTGGAGAGCTGGTAGCACCATGCCACTGGACGTTGACGTTTCATTGCCTCCGGGCAAGGCCCTCGCAAGCCCAGTGACCTCCAGCCAGGCGAGCAGCACCTTCGGTGGCATCTCCAGCGCAGAGATCATCGCTGCTCCGGAACCCGCTAGCATCGCTCTGATTGGTTCAGGACTGTTGGCGCTTGGTGGGATGCTAAAACGCCGCACGCGAAAGTGATCTGAATTCTCTGAAAAAATTGGCTTTATGAGGGGCTCCGCATTCGGAGCCCTTCTCGTTTTTTGCTGGCATTCTCCAGCGCGGGCCGCAGCTCATCCGACAAACTCAAGTCACCTTTAGGTCAGGTACCTTCGATTATCAAAGAACATCAAAAGTTACCTTGGTAAGTTGTGGCAACCACAGGGACATTCGATGATTCGTATGAACGAGGAGGCCACCGTGTTACTCGCCGCCGCATGTCTATTGCTTGGTCTGGCAGCTGAGCCCCTAGCAGGGCTCCCTGACGCAACGACTGGGCGGGACATGATGACGGTGCCAGCGGCCACTCTGCCGAGCAATCGGGCTCCGCAGACCGTACTCCTCGATCTAATCAACGGCGAGCGCAGCAGGGCTGGGCTAAAGCCTCTTACCTGGGACTCCAGGTTGGCCGAAGCAGCGCGCGATCATGCCGAGATGATGTCGGAAGAGGGCCGCCTTTCTCACCAGTTCGCGGGAGAGCCCGCGCTTTTGGAACGCCTCACCCGCCACTCTGTACGCCTGGACGCTGCCAGCGAAAACGTGGTGTACGACGTTACGGCCGAGGGTGCGCACGAAGCTTTCGACAAATCCGCTCCGCACCGCACCAACATGCTCAACGCCTCCTACGACGGCATCGGGATCGCGGTGATCAACCGAAACGGTATTCTTTATGTGGTCGAGGACTTTGCCCATCGCATCTCCGACCAGGATGACACGGCGGCCGCACAGCGCATCGCAGAGCACTTTGCCAGTGCCCGCCAGCAGTACGGATTGCCTCCACTCGAACTCGTAAACAATGCTCGCATGCCCATGTTGGCCGAGCAGATGGCCGAGCGCGAAACACCTGACAGCCACATACCGCTCGCACTGCCTGGCGCACGTTTCGCCGCTTCCTACGCCACAACCAGCCCGAATGAAATTCCCGCTATCGTCGCTCACTTGGCATCGCTTCGCGGTGCGGGCGCGTACGCGGTTGGCGTCCGCTTCGCGCGTACCCCGAAGTATCCCTCTGGATTGTTCTGGGTCAGCATCGTCCTGTTCGATCAAAACGCCGCCATGGCTCGCAAGTAAGTTGGACGGTTTCTGCTGCTCTTCTTGACTACCTCTGAAATTTTCGCGTTTTTCAAACTGTCCCTATCGGCGATAATGAATTGCACAAGGTACAGATCCATACGCTGCGGCGCGAGAGAGCAAGTATTTTTGCGTGCAGCACCTTTAAGACATGTGCCTTTCGCCCGTAATCAGGGTTAAGGAAACTGTGTCGCTCAGGCTTGAACCACTTAGCGCCGCGCAGATAGTTCGCTGGGACTCCCTCATTTCAGAGTTCCCGCAGCGGAGCGTCTTTCATCGGCAAGCGTGGTCCGATTGCCTGGTGGAAATGCAGCAGGCCAAATGGAAATACTGGGCTGTAACCGACCATGGACGCACGGTAGGATATTTCTCTGGAGGCATCATCCAGCGAGGCCCATTCCGTATTCTCGGTAGCCCGCTACGTACCTGGCGGACAAATCATATTGGACCACTCTTAGAGAATGGCGTGGATAAAGAGGCCTTCGTCGGCGCGCTCGACGATCTGGCGCGAGAAGAACGCCTCTCTATGGTCGAAATCGAGTATCCGGATATGCCGCACGCCGCCTACGAAGCAGCCGCATTCGTCTGCCACCAAACGTGGACGAACCAGCTGACAATCTCCCGGGACCTTGCCGCCATGCTGCGGCGTACTGGAAAGGGCCGCAGGTACGGCATTCGCAGAGCCCAAATGAGCGGCCTTGAGGTGGTGGAGTGTGACGATGCCGCTTCCCGCGTGCACGACCAGCTCTCGCGCACGTTGAGAAGCAAAGGAGCGGCGTGCCCGTTTCCGGCAGCCTTTCCCGAGTCCATCGTCCGTCACCTGAAACCACTTGGGTTGATCTTTACCCTGGGCGTTCGCAATCCCCAGGGCGAAATCGTGGCCGCCGGATTGTTCCCCTATGACAATGGGACTGTGTATCTATGGGAATGCTCCAGCGAACTCAAGGGCCGCCAATACCATCCCAACGACCTTCTTCATTGGGGGCTGATCTCGCGCGCTGCGGCGCAGGGGATAGGGGTTTACGATATGAGCGGATACGGACGGTTCAACAACGCCTTTGGCACCCAGTTAGTGTCTGTCCACCGCTGGAACAAGTGCTACTCCGCCAGCGCTCGGTGCGCCCGTAGCGCCTATGAGAGCCTGCTGAAGGTCAACCGCCGCAATAATCTCTTACGACGCCTGCTTAGCCCGGTAGTGCGATGAAGCACGTGCCAAACGAATGTAACCCTTGATGAATTAATCGTCTATTAACATTCGGCTCGCAATCCTGCCATATACTCGGCCGATGACTTCGAAGGAATTCACGTTCGAGCTTCTTCCCAGCGCATCTCCAAACGAGCATATCTACCACCTGACCGGCCCCTTGGTTCTCAATAACATGTTTGCCTTTCAGGAGGTGCTGCGCTCGGAGTCCGTCACCACTATCCTCGACCTGACCGATGTTCCCTACATCGATTCCGCGGGCCTCGGCATCCTTACCAACTCCTATGTCGCCCATCAGCGCCAAGGACGTAAGTTACTCTTTGTGGGTGTAAATGAGCGGGTGGATGCGTTATTCAAGCTCACCAGCCTGCATAAACTCTTCGAGGTCTTTCCAACCGTGGAAAGCGCAAGACTGGCTGCATAGTAGCGCGGCCTCGTCCGCAACTACCCGTCGAATGGTAAGAGAAAGTATGGAATCCCAAGTCATCTCGGTCAGCGACAAGGAAATTGCGCAAGCCATCGCCAATGGCTTGCGTCTTTGGTTTGAGAGCGAACCAATTGTTCGGGAATCAGAGGGAGCCTGGGCGGTGGTTGTTACCGGTATCTTGCCGGAAAGCGTCCGTCTGCTCATGAATCACTACGGGCTCGGCGTTCTCGACTGCAAAACCGGCAGGGTCTGACGCGCGACCGGGGAGTTGAGCCGCGATGCAAGCAGCTTGCAACCACCCAGAGCGTTAGTTCCTCGCCCGGGTAAAGACTTTTGTCCCATCCCGCTCGATTTACGGGCGCCAGTAGTTTCTACGTCTTAAATTCTCCTTTCATCATTCCCCGCTGCAACTCAGGAAGCCGTATATACTTCATAACAATCATTGCCGGTTTTGGGGTACGGCAAATTCAGCAGATGTAAGTCCTTCATCATGATTCTGTTGTAGTTGGGTTTCCGGAGATATTGAATGTCCGCGCCTGGCGACTATGATCCAGATCGAACCCTCGTGAACAAGAAGGGCAGAACCGGCCTTGCGAGCAGCACCACTGCCTCGGGCAATGCTGGCAGCGGAATGGCGCATGTGTCCTTTCCGCCGGGCACGATACTGAGTGAACGGTATGAGGTGATCGAGTTGCTTGGCGAGGGCGGAATGGGCGCCGTTTATAAGGCGAACGACCTCCAACTGGATCGGGTCATAGCGCTGAAGACGATTCGCTCGGAGCTGGCTGGTAGCACCGACATGCTGGCGCGCTTCAAGCAGGAGCTGATCCTAGCCCGGCAGATTACGCATCGCAATGTGATTCGCATCTTTGACCTTGGTGAAGATGGTGGCACAAAGTTCATCACCATGGAGTTCGCCGACGGGGCGACCTTGCGCTCGCTGTTGAGCGAGAGAGGCAAGTTCGAACCCGCCGAGGCAGTTGAAATCACCCGGCAGATGTGTCTTGGGCTCGAAGCAGCTCATGCCGAGGGCGTAATCCATCGCGACCTGAAGCCGGGGAACATCATGCGTAGCCAGCAGGGGCGAGTCGTGGTCATGGATTTTGGCCTTTCACGCACCCTTAGTTCCTCCATGACCCAGACCGGTGCGCTGGTGGGCACCATGGAATACATGTCACCCGAACAGGCACTGGGAAAGGAGCTCGACGCACGCTCGGATCTGTTTGCCATTGGGTTGATCTTCCATGAGCTGCTGACGGGCAAAACACCCTACCAGGCCGACACCGCCATCGCCAGTCTGCTCAAGCGCTCGCAGGAAGCGGCAATTCCGGCAAGCGAGGTGGACGCCAGCGTCCCGCGGGACCTTAGCCTGATTGTCTCCAAGTGCCTGGAACGTGACTGCTCGAAGCGCTACCAAAGCACGAGTGAGATTCTGAAGGACCTGGATGCATGGACAGCCGGAAAGGCCGTTGCGGCAAAACCTCCGCGCCGCGCCATCAGCCGCCGACAAGTCTACGCGGCGGGCGCGGGGCTGTTGGCTCTCCTGCTCATCATTGCCGGGGTTGGATTGCGTCATCACTCCACGGCGGCATCTTCGCAGGCTTCCGGTATGCAAGCAGCTTCTGCCCCGGCACTCTCTCTTGCCATACTTCCCTTTCGCAACGCTACAGGAGAGTCCGGCCTGGACTGGGTTGGCAGCAGCGTGGCCGAGATGTTGACCACCGAGATCGGCGAGTCGCAGCACCTGCGTACGATCGCTCCGTACCGGATGCACCAAGTGCTCTCTGACCTGCGGATTGCGCCGGACAACCTGCTGGACCCGGCGATGATCAAGCGCATATCAGAGTTCAGCAGCGCGGACACGGTGATCTGGGGCCAGTATGTGAGGCTGGGCGAGCGAGTACATTTTGATTTAACACTGCAAAACGTGAAGGCCGACCATCAGGTTTCGCTGAAGGTGGATGCCGCGAATCAGAACGATATTCCCGCTGCCGTTCGCCGCATCGCCGATGCAGTGCGGAATAACCTTTCCATCTCCGGCGACGTGCTCAAGGAACTGCAAGCCAGTTCCTTCTCACCACGCTCGAATTCTCCCGACGCGCTACGCGCTTATAACCAGGGCGAGGAGTTTCTCCACAGTGGAAAAAACCTGGAGGCACTGAAGAGTTTCCAGGAGGCGACAAAGGACGACGGATCGTTCGCGCTAGCTTTTTCCGGACTTGCACAATCCTACTCAGAGTTAGGATTCGATCATGAGGCGGAACAGGCATCGCGGCAGGCAGTCGAATTCAGCCGCCAATCGCCAATCGCGGAAAAGTATCTCATCGACGCTCAACATTCCTTGATTTTGAAGGATACCCCGAAGGCGATTGCGGCCTATGAAAACCTGGCCAAATCGCGGCCTAACGACAATGACATTGCATACGCACTGGGAGGTCTTTACCTCCACGAAGGCGAGATCGCGAAGGCTCGCGAACAGCTTGCAAAAATACTTCACAGCGATCCGAAAGACCTGCGGGCGATCTGGCGTACGGGTGTCGCTGAGATTATGGCCAACAACCCGCAGGCGGCGCTCGATCCGTTGACCCGAGGCCTTACGCTCGCCATGGAACTCGATAACCAGGAACAGAAGTCGCTGATGCTGCAGGCCACCGGCATCGCTTATCGAATGCTCAACAAACCGGATGCGGCATTGCGTAACTATCAGGACGCGATGGAAATTAATCGCCGACTTGGGCTGAAACGCAACCTCGCTGGAAACCTGATCGAGATCGCCCAGGTCGATAACATGGTGGGCAAACCGGATGATGCCATGCGGAACTACTCCGAGGCGCTGAAGCTGCAACGAGAGATCGGAATCGGAAAAGAGAGCGGCGATACACTGATCGACATGGGCGTTCTGCTGGCCGACCGCGGCCAGTTCGATAAAGCGCTGCAGGCTTACAAGGAAGCATTGCAGATCCAGCGCAATGCGAACGACGTTAAGTATGAGGCTTTATGCCTGAATAACATCGGCTTGGTATATCTCGCCCGCGGCGACACCGATAACGCACTCACCTACTTGCAGCAGGCACTTGAGTTGCGCCGCAAGTTGAATCTTCCGGCTGACATTGCGGAGACCATGGGCAGCCTGGGCGAAGTGTACACCGCTCAGGGAAAGTACGATCAGGCGCTCTCTTCCTTTATGGATGCGCTTGGTTTGTGGCGCAAAGCAGGCGATGTGCAAAATGCCGCTGCCGACCATCACGAGATGGGACTTGTATTCCTTTATCAGGGACGAATGGACGCAGCAATCAATGCCATGCAGGATGCCGTAAAGGGGTTACGCGATGCCGGACAGCATAACCGTGACCTTGCCGAATTCATGGCCGATTTGGCCGATGCGCTTGCCCAGGCCGGACGAGGCGGCAGCGAGTCTGCAAAGCTGCTGGATGAAGCAATCGGTCTTGCCCGCGAACTAAAGAACTCCGCTCTGGAAGCAACGGTGCTGAATGCCCAAGGGGATGACCGCATGTATGCCGGCGACCTGAAGGGCGCGAAAACACTCTTCGCGCAAGCACTCCAAGCGGCGTCGCATGGCACGGAGAAAGACCAGGTTCTGGCTGCAAAGCTGAACCTCGCAAGGGTCACAATTGCCGAGGGGCATCCCCAGGTTGCGCTGCACGATCTGCGGACAGTGTCAGAGCAGGCTTCGGCCATGGGACTCCAGTATCTTTCGCTGCAGAGCTCCGTAAGCTTGGCGGAAGCAATGGTGAACAGCAAGGACTACGCCGGAGCCAGGGAACAACTGGAGAGGATTCAGAGCACCAGCGAACGGCTAGGCACCCGGGTGCTCACTGCAAAGATCGATTACCTGATCGCGAACTCGATGCGCGCCACCGGCAACCCAGAAGCGGGAGCACAATATAGCCAGACTCTTTCAATGTTGGATGAGCTTAAGAAAGAGACAGGCTCAGAACATCTGCTCGACCGCGCCGACCTGCGCAATATATATAACGAATCCACCCACTGGAGCCATCCTCAAAACGCAATCGCAGCGAGCAACTAACCGCGAAGAGAAAGGGCGTACACCTGTCGGCGTGCGCCCCTTGTTTCATTCACTGTTTCTCGCAGCAAAATTACTCGTCACTAAAACGAGAAGTTTGCCGTGTGCGTCGTGCCATCAGCCAGTTGCAATACGAACTGCCGGCATGTGCCTTTCCAGGCTTTACTCGTCTGCCAGTTGTAGGCGTACGCGCCTCCACTGTAAGTCAGACCTCCGCTGGTTGCCGCAGCCGCCCCGATAGGAGCGTTCGGCGCAACGCAGGCAATCGGCACAGAGGTGGGATTGCCTGCCAGTACACCATTCCCTGCGTTTCCGCCCAAGCTAAACTTTAGAGAAACCGTGCTTCCGGCTGCTTCTGCATTGAGCGTAGGAGGATTCTGCACAGGCGCAAGGAATCCCGTGAAATTGTAGTTCACGCTATAGGGCACTGATGCGGGCGCCCCAACGTTCCCTGCCAGATCCCGCACCATCACCGTAAACGAATGTGAGCCCACCGCAGAGGTGTTAACCGGAGAGGTCAGTGTGGCTGTGCTTGGTGTAGGAGAGACCAACGAAGCCAACGTCGGGCCACAGACCACGACGCCGGAGGGAGCGGTACCGTTGGAACTCGCAGGCGGATCGACGCAACTATAACTTGCTTTCACCCCCGGTTGGTTCCACACGTAAGGCCCGGCTGGGCTGAGCGTTGGGCCGGAGGCTACAGATGGTTTCGTTATGTCCACGTTGATCGCCAATGTCTTGAAGGAGGCCCAATTTGCCGTAGGGCTGGCGTTGGGCGTGAACACAAGTTCCTCAGTTCCCGCGCAGTCGGTCGCAAAGTAGTGAAGCTGATGCGCGCCTTCTGTTAGGGTCACCGTGGAAGTTTTCGGAAACGGCTTAGCTGAACCCGAAGTCGGCACACCTGGGCATGGAGTTGAATTCGACAGCGTAACGTCGTTTGGGATTGGCAACGACGTGTCCGGATACGGTGGTGGGCTGTCGATGCCGTAAGTCAGGCTGGCAATGGGGGCTGCGATAAAGTTATTGTTCGGCGGTGGCACGAAGGGTGGAACGGTGAGGAAACCAAGGTTTACCGTTTCGCTGTTACTCCAGCCAAAACTGTACGGAAGGAAGCCAGCAAGAGTGAATGGCAGGGGCACACCGGAGACTGCGATGAACGTCGAATTGGTTGTGCTTCCGCCGCTGCCGCTGCGGAAGTCGCCCAAGAACGAAGTGATCGGATTCTGCGGACACATGACTCCCGTCTCTGGGCCTACAAATACACAGCCCGACGTCAAGGGCCACTGGTCACTCCCCATCAGGAAGCCGAGCCCCGTTCCGGGCGGGAAACTGGTGACCGAGGATGGACTGGCATCGAAGGTGTGAAACATCTGAACATTCTTAGCGGTCGATTGCGGGCAGTTATCTCCCGCCGGAGTGGAACTCAAACTGTTCGTACACTGAATCAGAGATAGGGTGCAAAGCGGATTACCAGAAGGGTCCAGTTCTCCGAGGTCTGGTATGCAGCTAGTCGTCGCAAATGAGGTCCCTGCCACCACGGCAGACCAAGCCGAGGGCTCGATGCCCTGGTTGGTCACCATGGGGAGGGTATTGTCGACGATCGTTAGGTCTCCCGACCCCTGGGCTGCAGAGTAGTCGGCGCCAAATTCAACGCGCTGTCCGGTTGTACTGTCAAAGGGGAAGGACTGCGTCAGTTGGCTCGACGAGGTGACCTGGTTGCCACTGACGCTGCCGCCTGGGGCTACGCCGTTCTGCGTGCAATTTGTAATCAGCCACACTGAGGAAGCTCCCAGCGAAACCCCAAAGTCCTCAAGTTGAAACTCTGCCGTCTGTTTCCCCGACAATAGATACGAGTGGATGTCCAGCGCCGACACTCCGAAGTTTGAAACAAAGGTGTCGGGATCATCGCCAGTGTATCCTCCATACGCGCTTGTGTAGGCAGTATTGAAGCAATCGGTCCCACCCTCGGGTGCGTCAGTGTATCCGTTCTGGCAGATGTTGATCTGCGGGCCGTTGTTGACCGAAAGCCCGATGAAATTGTCAGTAAACACATTCGCGTATCCGCTATCACTCCCCGTGGGAGAGGATGAGAGGATAGCCGTGATCGACGATTGGGGACAGGTCAACTGAAGGGTTGAGGTACCGAACGGCGTCACCACGGTATTTGTAGAGACTCTCGTGTCAACAGGACCAAACAATTGGTAGGCGTTCTGCGCAAGGGTCGTCGAGGCGGTGAGCATGGCCGTCAGGAACAGACCTGCAGTGCAAAGCTGTTTCATGGAAACCCTCCTGGCCCGAGACCGGGTGGTGGTCGAGTGTGAGCTATGAGATGTCCGCGCTGCTTCGCGCCACTCCGCCAGGAGCGTGCCACTCAGCACATTGCTTCTCTTGGCGGGGTGTGATGCCCACCTTTGCTGGCGAGTTGTGCATTGTGGGAGATGCTTGCCCTGCAAGGCGTGTCAGCATCTCTGTTTGGAAAGAAGAATAAAACCGGTGCAGCTCTGCTTGCGGGCGACACTCCCGGCGGTAGTTGCTTCCCATAGCACCGGAGGTATTTATGGCCGCCGACCCGGTTGTTCCGTTTCCGTTACTAACCTTCGAAAAACAACAAGCAGGCGATACAGTGACCGTGCTTTGCCATGGCAAAGTGGTCTCTGACACCGTCCCGGTGATGCAGCAGGAGGTACGTCCGCTCATCGAGCAATACAAGACTATCGTGCTCGACCTCACCGACGTCAGCTACATGGATAGCTCCGGCTTGGGCGCGCTCGTGGGTCTGTTCGTCTCTGCAAAACGAGCAGGAAAACAGTTGAAGCTCATTAACCTGAGCGCTCGTATCCAGGACTTGCTTCGCCTCACCAACCTGCTCAGCGTTTTTGAGGGATATGGCGAATATCTATAGCAATTGACAGCCATGACGTAGAGAAGAATGCGAGGTCTAGCCGCCGCGAATCCGGAAAAGCTTGTCTACTGATTGTCTCTCATGCATGCCGCCTTTTCTATTCGGGAGAAGATCACTGCAAGCAGGGTTAGAGCACTCACCAGCACAGGAAACCATATTTGCGCAACCCATGGCACAGGAATCAGGAAAAGCACGTCGATGTCTTTGAGTGAAGATGGCCATCGTAGTGTCGCCCATAGGGCGGCGTAGTAGGTCAGATCCCAAACAGCGAATGTCCATAGGAAAGATCCCCAACGCTCCTTACCTCCGGCACTCGCAAGCAGTGCGACACTGCCAAGCATAATCATCGTTGCAGCCTCGCGTAGCACCTCAATCGCACGCAGGCCTTGGGGAAATTGAGCAAGAGACAAACCGGCTTGCTGATAGGTTGCAGGCGAGTGCAGTTGAGGAGTGGTGTACTGGCCAAATACGCCCGCAGCAGTACGCAGGTAGACCACCACCGCAGCTTCCACAAAGCCGAAAGACGCACCGAACAATGCAAGCGTCAAAAGCTTCTGGCGGCTGAGCAGCAGCCCATCTTGGCGCCAGAAGAGATAGGAAAGTGCAGGAATAAGAAGCAGGAGATTGACCCACCACGGCTGCGCCCAAATCTGGAATCGCTCCATAAGAATAGGAATTCTAAACCGCCCGATGATCCAAGTCACGGAACCCCGCTCGCGAGCGAATCCGCACAGTCAGTGCAGGAGCCGAGGCAGATCAACCACCGCAATCCCGGAAGACTCGCATGGAAAACCCGGCGAATAGCCCGTAGAAACTCGCTCAGCATCGCACTGCACTTCCGTATATGAAAGAGTTCCGGCGTCATCGCGGTGAACGCAGATGCTGAAGGGGCCTCGTTCAGGTGCGTGGGATCGGTGCAGCGCGCGCAGCCATTCGATGCTTCCGGCGTCAGGGGCGGCATCAGCCGACTGGCAGACTGGCCGGCGCGAGCGCTCCGCCAAGGTATCGCCATGCCCGGAAGAAAACCAGTGATTCAGCTCCCAAGGCCGACTGTTGAACTCCACGCCAGAACCATCCCACAGGAATTCGCAAATCCTTTCCTCACGGGCACTCACAACAATAAGGCGAAATGGAAGAGTGCCCGCGAGGTTCATGGTGCCCAATTCCTTGGCGACTGGTTCGAGTCCGCTGTGGGCTGCGAGACGGGGAATGATCTCTCCACGACTGTGCAGTTTCTCGCCCTTCGGTAAGCTCCAATTGAGGATCGCGAAACCGAGTCCGGCCTGATTCACGGCGATCCACGTGCCGCTGCCAAGCTCGACCGGATAGAGCGCCTGCTGGCTCCCGGCTTGATACACGGCGGGTACAATCGCAGTCGGGCGCGAATACCGGTCGTCACGATTCATGCCAAGCACAAAACCGCGCGGCCTCGGGATGAAAGTAAGGGTGCACATTCGGTGCTCAATCCTCCGTTCCCGGCGCCGCAAACCATTTCGTTCCCCGGAGCACGATTCTGACAAGATACGCCGCAACTCCAGCTATGATAAGCAGCGCTCCGAACATTAGCGCGTTCATGCCGAACACAGTTTCTCCCCGGCTCTGCACTATGGAGAAACCGAGCAAAAGAATGACCGGTATCGAGAGCGCGACGGTTCCTGCAACGCCTCCAGGAACGCGATATGGACGCGGCAGTTCCGGTGCAGTGATCCGTAGTACGGCCAAGGCGATGAACTCGAGAATCAGTCCTCCGCCGTAGAGCAGGATGTCCAGAGTGATGAGCCTCTCGAATCCGATCCCTAGACACATCGCCCAAGCCACGGCGAGGACGACAATCGCGGGCCAAGGTGCACCATTGCTCCGCACGGTGCGTGCGAATACGCGAGGCAGCAAGCCATCCTGCGCCATGGCAAGCGGTAGCCTGGAATAACTCATTACGAGCGCGTTGAACATGCCAAAGGCAGAGATCATCCCGCCAGCCACGACCGCGACACTCAGCCAATGACCACCGAGCATCTCGGCGATGTTTGCCCAAGATCCGGTCTCGAACAATGCGGGAGAGATGCCAGTCAACCACATGGCTGCAAACGGAACGATGTAGCTGATCGCGACGATCGTCACAGCCGCGAACATCGCACGGGGATATGTGCGTTGCGGCTCGTGAACTTCGCCCGCCACCGTGCTGGCGTTGTCCCAGCCCATGTAGTTCCACATCGAAACCAGAATCCCGCCAACGATACCGATGTGCGCCGTCGGTGTTGCCGCGATGGAAACAGCAAGCGCTCCGTGCCTTGTCAACGCCAGCGCGACAACGACTACAAATGGCGCGGTAAGCAGCACGAACAACCACAACGATGTCCCGGCCACAACTCGAATTCCCGCAATGTTCAGTGCGGCGCAGACCACGACCATGGCGACTGCAACCACGACGCCCCGGTGTCCGACGCCGAACCACGGAAACAACCGAGTGAGGTATATCACGAACAACGTAGGGTAGATCGCCATGTCGAAGATGCTGGCGACCAGGGAAAGCCAAGCCTCCTGGAATCCCCAGAAGTCGCCCATGGCTCGCCGCACCCAGGCGTAGTAGCCGCCCTCGGCAGGCATTGCGCTGGCCAACTCACCTATCATTAACGAGGTCGGCAGGCTCCATAAAACCGGGGTTAGAGCAAGAACGAAGATTCCACGCGCAAATCCAGCGCCGCCTATGATGTCTTCGGTGCCATAAGCACCACCCGACACCATAAAGAACGTGGCCACGACGAGCGGCCACAACATAAGTTTTCGCGATTGAGTGGGCGGACGCACTGCGTGCTGGGACTCAGCCACGCAGGAAGCGACAGGGACCGCATTCCGGCGAAGGTCAACTTCGATGGCCGCCTCCTCAAACTACTAAGGTGAGCTTGAATCATACAAACAAGCTTAACGTCTGGCTACTCGCCACCAATCTTGCCTGTCTCCCCGCCGCTCGACAACATCTTCATGAGGTCCTGATATGACTTGGGCATGGTTACTGTATCGCGCATGGCTACTGTGATGGGGTAGCGTGTGCCGGCCTTATGGGTGCCTTCCAGTCCTTCGATAATCTCATGTGCATACGCCCAGGGGAACGCAAAGACCATCTCGGTATCCTGTGCCATGCCAAAGACACGATCGCCATTGCAGGGGAGAATCACCTTGGGCTCGTTGGTCGCAAGAGTTTGAATAATAATCTCGGCGCAATCCAGGCGTCCGCCGGTGGTTGAGACCAATCGCCCTCCGCGTTTGTAGAGCGCGGCATGAACCAATCGCATCACCTGCGCACTATTGGCGTACACCGCAATGACGTGTGGCTCGAAGGTGGTCCGGTTCAGCGGCATGACGCAGACGTAGTCGTATGTGCCGGGCTCGAATCGCCAGGTGCTAGCTTCCATATTGGCAGCCGCTGGCTCGTCCTTGCAGTACATCCCGACGGAAACGAAACCTTTCAGATACTCCTCGTTGGGCTTACGAAAACCGAAGGCGATGGCCGCCAGCGGGCAGATGACGTCTTCTCTGCCCACGGCAATTCCCCATCCATAACGCCGAGCGACACCAATCGACTGGCAGACGATCCATTGCTCGCCCATGGTTTTGCTGGGAACCTTCACGCCTTCGGGAAGCGCCTCCCCCGGCTTGATCATCCGGATGGCCAACGGGAAGGTGTCCGGACGAACGTAACGCCCCAGCGCCTCATCCAGCGATCGCAGGGTTGCAGAAACCTCTTTAGCCATACAGAAACTCCTAGATTCCCCGGCGGAATCATATCACCGCATCTTCTACCCTCAGTGCAAATGAACATACCTCCGGGCTGGGAAGTTTTGGTAGGAGATGAAACTGGGATACTCCATTTGGAAGTGACAACTTAGAGGAGCAACCCGGTTAACGGGCTGCCGAGTCAGCGGAAAAAGTGCCCGGTGGTAGATCTGTTAAACAGGTAGATGCCGCCGGGCCACTGGAGAGTTGCTTGCGCAACATCGGAAGCATAGATTCGTTCGGCATTCGCGAACTATTGGAGGTGTGCTGCGCAATTCAGGCTGAAGGATCAACCGAGGCGCACACTCAGCATCGAAATCGACCCGCCATCCACGCCCTCGACCGGAAAGCTCACTGATTCGGATTGTGTCCGGGCACCGATGACATATAGCAGGGGCAGGTAATGGTCGGGTGTGGGCACCGCCAGCATGGCCTCTTTGCCGAGCTGATTCTCATATCCGATCAGGGCTTTCGTTTTGCCAGACAGCAGCAGATCACGCACCCGCTGCTCAAACAAAACTGCCCACTCATAGGGCTCCGTCGCGTGTTCTCCCCATGCATATGCGTGGAGATTGTGGACGATGTTGCCGCTGCCAAGAATGAGAACGCCCTCCTCTCGCAGGGGAGCGAGGCGCTGGCCGATCTCATAGTGGAACGAAGCAGGCTGGCTTTCGTCAATGCTGAGCTGTACCACGGGAACATCTGCTTGCGGGTAAACATGGCACAGCACCGACCACGTCCCATGGTCAAGACCCCAGTGTTCATCGAGCCGGATTGGCAAGGGAGCAAGCAGGTTCTGTATGCGGGCGGCAAGCTCCGGTGCACCGGGTGCCGGGTACCGCACTTCATACAGTTCGCTGGGAAAGCCGCCGAAGTCGTGAATTGTTCTTGGGGCGGTACTGACCGTCACCGCGGCGTCCTGAATGTACCAGTGCGCCGAGATGCACAGAATGGCTTTGGGGTGGGGGATGCTCGCGCCGATTGCCGTCCATGCTTCGGTGTACGGGTTACGGGACAGGGCATTCATGGGATTGCCGTGCCCGAAGAAGATGGCTGGCATCAAGTGGGACATGTTTTCCCTCCCGCTTAATTCTCTCAGAGGCACTTACGTTATGTCTCGACCGGTTGCCGTTCTTCAGCTTTCCAGCCCAACATGCGCCTATATGCTGGGCTAACTTTGTCTTCGCCAAATTGCACCAAAAACGCTGCAGTTTTTCGGGAATTCTGAAACGGGACAGCTTTTTTATTCGTTGGAAGACCTGAGGTTAGCGGCTTTCGCCGCATAAAGGACATGCGTGGCCATCGCGAACACATCGACAAGGGAGGATCATTGAATAGCCGGTGCAGGAGGACAATGATGATTCTCATTGACGATGACACATTCATCTCAGATGACGACATGCCCGTAGAATGGATGGCTCAAGTCTTTGAAGTTGCCACTCTGAGATCACGAAACGAGCAAACAGCGCAACGGCAGGCGCCTAGCGGATCAGCGGTAAATTTCCAGGCTACTTAAGATTTTGGTTTGGACGTTCCAGTCATTTGCGCAACATGTGCAAAGGCTCAGGCGAGTCTAGCTCACTCATCCCATATGCATCGTAGAACTCCCGCCGCCCCGTGAATGCGCGTTGAACGCCTGGCTGGGTGAGGTACAGAATCATTGCGCCACAGACTAGAGTCGAGAACCAAAAGGCGACTCCGAAGTATTTTCCAAAAACACTCGGATTCGTCGTAAAGGTTATCGCGGCAAAAAATAATGCGCCACCTAAAGGGATACCTGTAGCCAGAAGCATTCCCCACCGAGCCCAGTCCTGAAGAAACCAGAGGCCGGAACCGATCACCACCGAGAATACAGCTCCGACCACGGCCACAATCAGTATTTCTCCAGCTTCATATTGAGCGCTTGGGAGCAGCGGCCGGAGGTGAATATTTGTGAAGCTCGCTCCAGCGAACGGGTGAAAGATCAATACCGCTGCTTGAACTCCTAAAGCCAAACCCACAACGAGCAGAAGCAATGAGAGTGTCGTAATCGCAGTTGGCCTCTTCATGTCGCGCCTTTTAACCTCCCAAGTACCCAGTTTGTCTTCGTTGTACTTGAACCCCGAATCGCATCTGATGCGTAGAAGCGATGCAGTCCGCGCCCGTGCTTTTGATGTCAGAACGCGATGGTGATTTCGCTCCGGCTTTGGGGAATCTTAAGCTCAATTCCACGTTCGCGATTCACTACCAGCGTCGTCTTAATATCCAGAGTGCCCAACCTAACTGTGCGCTCATGTCCGCCGTCCGCAAGATGCAGAAACCCAGCATCAATCGTGTAGTGATCTGCCTCCAGACGCTCACCATTCGCAAATACGAAAAGCGTCTTTGGACTACGCTTGGACAGCGGGCTGGCTTCTGTCCGTGGTACTTCGATGACCTTTGCTCCATTGCCGCTTGGAGCCAAGACTGGGCTCTTAGTGCCAGCATCTTGTGTATTCGAGTGAATCGATCGGCCAGCTCGACTCAACAACTGCTGCAGCGAGTCTGCCGCGCTTGGGTTATTTTGAGTTCCACCTATGTTGCTCCCTTTGCCAACTAGTCCCGCATACGCTCCAACCTGTGCGATAAGTCTATTGTTTGGCGCAACCCGGCATGAACTTGGATCTGATTCGAAGTGTGTCCTGACCGCTGCTGGTTCGCCAACATTGCTGGGCGTCTGCGCAGCAAATTGCGGAGCCTGTCCTCCAGCATCGGCTCTGGCAAAGGCACAAAGGACTATCAAGGCCAATACGCCACGAAGGACTTGAGCGATGTTGGTGCTTTTCATGATTCGCATCACCGCACGCGGATGGCGACCAGAGCCTTTGAGGTCGAGTCACATCTATGCTACTCAGGATGCGTTCTTTGCCATTTAGAGTTGCTGTCGGCTAGCAAACTCTCGGAGATCTTTGCACCGGAATGGGAATTCCTTATGCTCAGCCCAGTAATTCCGCGCTATTCCCAGTCGATTAGATTGAGGGAAATCCCTTAGGAGACTGCAGTCCGCCGGATTGCCGATAGACGACCCGAGGGTCAAGCCACTGCACGCTCTTTATTCTTTGCTACCCTCATCTTTTGCCAGTCATATGGAAATTCTTTTCCGCAATCCAGGCAGACAACGTAAGTGTCCGAAACCGTTCCCTGCTTTTTCGCGGTTCTAGGAAATGTGCAGTGGCGGTGGGTACAGCCAAACAGAGCCTCGACGAACCTGAACATATACGACTCCTGCGGCGCGTCTTGCTGCCGAATGTTGTTCTTATCTTCGGTGAGATTGAACGCAGTATGAACAGAAAAGTTGCAGGGTCGCATCACTTCAGTAACGTTGCAATCATCAATGGTTTCAACTACCCATGGTCCTCGAAGTCGCGCAAAGTTCCGACGAGCTGTCGCAGAGAGTCAGCAGTGTGCTCAACTCCGTCATCTTCTCCAGTCCCCATACTGCTTCGATCAGCGCCTGTTGGCGGTCGGCCGGTATGAGTCCCTCGGCGCAAAGCTTGAGTTTGTTTTCGATATCTCCTTGGGAAACAGGAACCTCGGGATCGCCTTTCGGAAGCTTTACGGCAACCTCTTTGCTGGAACCATCCTGGAACAGCACTTGCACCTTGGCCCCGCGGATGTTAGCCGTTCGGTCTTCCATCGCCGGATCGCTGACGATCTCAATCTTGCGGACCAACTCGCGAACCTTGCTGTCAAAACTGCGGCCCACTTCCAGGTGTTCCAGTCCGAACTTCCCTTTCAGCAGTCCAATCGCCACGGCATAGGGCAGACTGAACTTGGCTTCGTCCTTCGATGCAGGCTCAAATATGCTTCCGGTGATTGTGATCGCAGCAGGATAGGTGTAGATCTTGACTTTCGCAATCTGCTCGAAGGAACCAGCGATGATCTTGTTCAAGCTGACAGCGGCATCAAGCGCGCCGTGTGTGTGCCGGCAAGCCGGGTACAACTTCGCGTAACAGGTAGTGATAGCGAACTTGTGCCCAAGATCCTTCTTTAATACCTCAAAGTCAAACTTGTCAGTAAAAGCCCTAAGAAAACCTTTTTCGCCTTCCAGGGGCAACTGCGGCCCCTCAATGCCTAACTGGGCCAAACGTGCGGAAAGAACGCCGCCCGAAGCGGCTTTGGCCGGGCTCATCGGTTTCGATGACTGTCCGCTTTCTGAAACTTCGTGCAGCCCGCCGGTTTGCATCGCCGCCAAACTCAGCGCATTTCGCACTGCGTTTTTGTCGAGCTTCAACGCTTTAGCCGCAGCGCCTCCCGCCGCTATCGTCCCCACTGTGCCCGTGGAGTGAAAACCGCGATTGAAGTGCGACGGGTTCACGGCCGTGGCCAGACGCACAAAGATGTCATAACCGGCCACGATGGAAACGATCAGGTCCTTGCCGGTTATTTTCTCGGCTTCACCGAGCGCGAGAGCAGCGGGGATAACGACAATCCCCGGATGACCCTGCGCGGTCCGGTGGCCATCGTCAATGTCGGCGCCATGTCCGTAGGCAGCATTCAGAAATGCCGCGTTCGGTGCCGGCAACTGCAAGTCGCTGAATAAAACCCCGCTCTCCTTCTTGCCGCCCATCTCGCGAAACATCTTCGTAGTGGTGGCATTGAAGATGTGGTTGAGTTTGTAGCCAGCCATGGCCGAGGCAAGATAGTCAAGTACACGCAGTTTCGCGAACTCCACGACCTCCTGTGGCAAGTCCTGCCACTGCAGGTTATAAACATAATCGGCTACTAATTCGGTCGGCTGGCTAGACATCGGTACGCTCCTTTTTCGTTTTGATACGCCAATCAAGACGCGCTGTTATTCACGCATATCGAGGCGACGTCAATTGATTCACGCCTAAGCGAAATCGTACAACTGGGCAGGATTCTCGGCTAGAATTCGATTCCTCACCTTCTCGTCCGGAACCCATGTAGAAATCAAATCCAACAGGCTGGCATCCACCGGCACTGCACTTCTGCAAGACTGATGCGGCCAGTCGCTTCCCCACACCAACCGCTCGGGAGCAGCCTCTACCAGTGCCTTTGTCATCGGAACGACATCTTCGTAAGGGTAGGATCCCGCCGACGTGAGATATGCACCGGAAAGCTTTACCCAGCAGTTGCCTTCGCGGAGCAGTCCGAGCAGGGTTTGAAATCCTGGGTGCGTCACACCCAAGCCCGCCGGCACACGTCCAATGTGATCGATCTCGAACTGCACCGGGAGTTGGCGAAGCCGCGGAGCCAGTTCTACTAGATTGCGGCCATCCACCAACAGTTCCAAATGCCAGCCGAATGGAGCAATCAATTTAGCCAGCGGCTCCAGCGTGCTTTCTGAGACGCCACCCTTGTAAACGAGGTTGATGCGCGCACCACGGAACCCTGCATCGTGCAGCCGTTGCACCTCCTGTTTCGGGGTGTCCGTGCTCAGGACCGCAACCGCGCGCCATTTCCCGCCGGATTGAACAACGGCATCGTATGTGCAACGGTTATCGGTTCCGTAGAAACTCGGCTGAACGATTACAGCGCGCTGTAATCCCAGCGCGGTCAACATCCGCTGGTATGCTTCTCTGTGCGCCTCGGGCGGAGTGTAGCTGCGTTCTGCCGTAAATGGATATTGCGCCCCCGGCCCAATGATGTGGGCGTGGCAATCGCACGCATTCGGCGGAGTGGTGAGCTTTGGTTTGCCCGGATCGGGATTGTATCCATCACTGATGCGCTGCTGGCCTGCTGTGCTGTTCATAAATCTGCTCCCTTTCTCGCTCTCTTGTGCTGCCTGGCCCCGGATTGGGATGATGCTGGAATCAGATCTTGGCTCTGAAGACGATTCGGGGCTCCGCCTCATCACAAATTTCCCGATTCACGTCGATCACGATATCCATGCCCTAAACCTTCGATGGCAACCTGCCGCGAACCTTCATGTAGTCGTGCAGATTGTTCTTTCCGAAAGTCAAATCCGGGTCGTTTTCCTGGACCTCGAAGGAAATTCCGAGCGGCGCAGAATCGGAGATAGGTGCAAGGTAATTGCAGATCGCCGCAAACACCTTCTCCCCCGCTCCACGTTTTATTTCCATCGAGCGCCCGGGACGAATCCTCATGGTGATCCTGACAAAAGCATTCTCTGGGTCACCGTCAGCTATCCGATAGCAGGTATGCTCTACGGCGCGCGTAATGGTTCCGCCCAGCGGAAACACTTCCGTTCTGAGTACGCTGTTATGGACTTCTTCTACGAAGCATTCAATGTCCAGCTTCCCGCGGAGGTTACTGGAATATTCGATCACGATTTGGGGCATTCTCTCTCCTCGATTTCCAAGGGTAGTTGATCCGGCAAAGCCCTCTTAAAGATGCGTCGCAAGATTAGCGCCGGCAACCGCACGGCGCAAATATAAAGATAAGAATGATTGATACTCAGGTTAAAATGATCGCATGGAGCTGCGACACCTTCGATACTTTGTGGCAGTGGCGACTGAGAAGAGCTTTCGTCGCGCCGCCGAGTGGTTGCACATTGCGCAGCCGCCCCTCAGCACCCAGATCATGCAATTTGAAGAAGAACTCGGGGTACGTTTGTTTGAGCGTACAAGCAGGTCGGTGCGGCTAAGCACCGCGGGCGAAAATCTGCTTCCGCTGGCGAATATCATCCTCGAAGCAGCCGACCGGCTAAAAACCGCTGCAAAGCAAACCGCTGAGGGCGCCGTTGGCTTGCTTTCGATCGGCTATCTCCCGTCTTCTCTTGGACCTTTGCTTTCAGAGGCCTTGCGCAGCTTTCACGATGCCCATCCTAACGTGCAGATTTCATTGCTAGAACAGCGGGCTCCACAACAGATTGAGGCAATTTTAAATGGCTCGCTCGATATTGGGCTGACGCACGGCAGAGTGGAACAAAGCGAACTAGCAGCCGAGCTTTTCAGCGAAACCGACGTGGCTATCGCTTTGCCCCGAGGCCACCGCCTCATTCGCAAATCTCGGATTTCTTTGGAAAGTCTGCGTGGAGAGCGGTTGATCTTGCTCCGGCAGGAGCTGGCTTGCGGATTCTATGACTCGTTCTTCGCCGCCTGCGCCGCAGCAAATGTTAGCTTGCCGGTTTTTCAGTACACCAACGACTTTGTTACTAAGCTCTGGCTGGTTTCGGCTGGGTTTGGGATTTCACCGACGATGCTTCCCTCATCTCTGTACCTTCCCATCAGTGACGTTGTCTATCGCCCGCTCGCTACCAATCTACCCAAATCAAAGCTCTTCCTAGTCCACCGCAAGGCAAACGTGTCTCCTCTTCTGCAAGCCTTCGTGGATCACGTAAGACAGGCACGCGCAACAAGATAGAGAAGCTACCAAGGTGGCTGGTCACAAGTTCGTCGGCAGTTCCATGGAAACAGAATCGTTCAAGTATTCGGATTGAAGAGTGCAAGGCAATCGAGATTGCAGGATTGCCTCGCAAGCACTCGGAAGTTAGAATTTCAGATTCTTAAACGGCAAAAACGCCATGAAATCCGCGTGATGCACGATGAAGGCTTCCGTCGTGCGCTTGACCAGGTCACCTTCCGCGGCATGCGCGGCAATGATATGGCAGACGGTATCTGGCACGCCGCACTCCATGGCCAGCGCGACGCCAGTGAACGGGTGGCGCATCATCTCGCCGCGATGGCTCTGCACGGCCTTACCGTCCTTCATTTCATACTCCAGCAGTTTCCCCACATCGGCGAGTATGGCCCCAGCGATCACTGTATCCATGTCGATCTTCAAGCTATTACCCATGAACTCGCTCATGGCTTCCGCAGAGCGTCGCGAAATGTGCACCACGCAACGCTTATGTTCCATGAAGGTTGTCGGGCAGTTCGGCACCAGAAGAGTAAAGGGAATTTGGTTGAGATCGTCCGGGCGAAGTGGGCTCAGTTCAAATGCCCGTTCCCATGTGCGCGTTACTTTTTCTCGAAGATCGGCGTTCTGAACCCAATCTAATTCCGGCCAAAGGCGCTTCACATCATTACGGATCATGCAGTCTCCCTGCGGGGGTCAGTATAGACGGTGTAGCCACCCCACCAGCTAACCCCGAGCACTTTGATTTTGGTCGTGGCTGTCGGCACTACTTGTAGCAGAGCATGAAAGCGCCAGGTTGTGATGCCGGTCATACAACGACGTGAGGGTAGAAGCTCAAAATAGCCGCAACGATGAAAGCGTTCCCACGGACTGTTCATTGCACATTTCTGTTCATTCCGATTTGAGTATCAATTGTTCCGATAAAAAGATTGGCGCAAATGAGGCTCTTATGTAATATTTCGTACGCCCTGCATAAGAACCTGTCGCGGCCCAGATAATTTCGAGGCGATGCCAGCTTTGCGTGAACATGCCTACAGGCGAGAGATCTGCTGAGTCGTTCGTTTCGTACCAAATGTATGGCTCGACAATCTGGCACGCTGGCATAGCGATGGGACGCGTGGCAGGACGCAGTCTCAAGAGCTCCTGCAGAAAGTCAAGAATCGGGGGGAACGTTATGAGTTCGACCATTGAATCGCTTTCGAGTGTAGAAAGCGAACCTACTTACCGCAAGATCATACTTCGCATCTTGCCGTTCCTCATGCTGTGCCATATTTTGAATTATCTCGACCGCATCAACGTCGGCATTGCAAAGCTGCAATTCCAATCTGATCTTGGTTTCAGCGACGCCGCTTATGGACTGGGTGCGGGCCTATTGTTTTTTGGTTATGTGTTGTTCGAGATTCCAAGCACCCTGATCATGGCCAAGATAGGTGTGCGCAAACATTTCCTGCGCATAATGGTCGGCTGGGGAATCATGTCAACCCTGACGATGTTCGTGCGCACGCCACTCGAGTTTTATATCGTGCGCGTTCTAATCGGCGTGGCCGAAGCCGGCTTCACGCCCGGTATATTTCTTTACTTGAGTTATTGGTTTCCTGCACGGCGTCGAGCCCGTGTAACGTCTTGGTTTTATCTCAGCATGCCGCTTGCCTCAATGCTCGGGTCACCGATCTCGGCTTGGATCATGCACGCCTTCGGCGGTCACCTTGGACTGCACGGCTGGCAGTGGCTCTTTATGCTCGAAGGTCTGCCGTCGGCAGTTTGCGGCCTGCTCGTGTACTGGGTGCTGAGTGACCGCCCCGAAGATGCCCGCTGGCTAAAGCCTGCCGAGAGGGAGCTCGTGCTAGCCGATCTCAAAAGCGACGAGCTGGTAAAACCGCGTCAGCAGTCGTCACACGTGTCCTTGCGCGCAGCCATGTCCGACCCGAGAGTGTTTTGTGCGGGCTTCGTATTCGCGTGTAGTTTTTCACTTGGCAATACCCTGGCATTCTGGGGACCAACCGTGATACGCCAATCAGGAATCGTTCACATCACGAATGTGGGATTACTGGCCGGCGTCTATTCTCTTGTAGGCATCATCGTGATGGTCATCGTGGGACGCCATTCCGACCGCACACTCGAACGACGCTGGCACTACACCGTTTCGCTCCTCTGCGCCGCAGCGGCGCTTGCGCTGCTTCCACTTTTCCGCCACAACCCGGTCGTGGCTCTGATTCTGCTGTCCGTCATGTGTGCTGGCCACTACTCCGCTCTGTCGGTGTTCTGGGCAATTCCTCCTACCTATCTGCGCCGTGAAACTGCGGCTGCTGGCATCGCTCTGATTAACGTCATCGGGTCGGTGGGCGGCGCCGTTAGCATCTGGGCAATCGGCTGGATGAGTAAGGGTGCTGCTGGTTTCGGCATTGGTCTTGGAGTATTGGCAGCGGTCATCTGCTGCGGCGCCATAGTCCTGCTGGTTGCATTTCCGACCTCGATGATTAAGGCGGGCGGAGCAAATGGCAGGCTCGCTCAAGAGACCCGTTAAGGAGTTACTTAGCCGTATAACAGCCAATAACTCGTCCCTGATGCACCATGCCTATGCGGAAGTGCATCAGGGACGAGTTATTGGTGGCCGAGATAGGCTAGCAAAGCGGTGATGCAGCGGTATAAGGCTAGAGATGTTGCTTGCTGTACGCAGACGCTCCGCCGCAGCCGTAAGTATTGTCTTGCGTTACTCGCCCGTCTTTGCCGCTTTCGGCGGCACCGCCCTGTAGGTGGTGAGCACACGGTCAATCATCTCGCCGGAAACACCAAGGTAGTTTGCCGGCTCGATAAGCTTTGCCAGTGCCGCGCGGTCGGCGTGACGCGAGATTTCCTGATTTTCCGCTAGCAGATCCAGCAGCGGACGCCCCGAGGCAACTCCAGCCCGGCAGATTTCATAGACGAGGTCGTGAGCGCGCTGGCGTCCGAGGTATGGCCCCAGTCCCATCATCACTGCCTCGGCAACAATCATGCCGCCAGTCATTTCGAGATTTTTCCGCATCCGTTCCGGGTCCACCTGCAGGCCGGAGAGCACGGAACGTGTATGCGCGAGCGCCCCCGAGGCCAGCGAGAAGATCTCTGGAACGACGATCCATTCAATCTCCCATGGTCCGTTTGAGCGTTCGTGCTCTGCCACCATTGCGTCCAGCAGCGCGCCTACTTGCTGGCGAACTACTCCGGTGCAGGCAAGGATGTAACTGGTGGAAACAGGGTTCCGCTTCTGCGGCATGGTGCTGCTGGAGCCCCGGCCTGCAGTAAAGGCCTCGGAAACCTCCTGCACTTCGGTCTGTGCCATCAGGTTGATATCCATGGCGATTTTGCCAAGCGTGCCGGTGACCAACCCGAGGAAGCAGCCAACTTCCGCAAAGCGGTCCCGCATGGTGTGCCAGGCGATTTCGGGTTGCCCCAAACCGAGCTCCACCATCAGCGCTTCCTGAATACGCAATCCATCTTTGCCCAGTGAGGCGAGCGTGCCCGCCGCACCTGCGAACTGGCCAACCAGAACACGCGCCCGCATCTCCCGCAGCCGCTCGCGGTGCCGCTCAAAGGTCGCAAGCAGCACGGCCATTTTGAGGCCGAAGCTGATGGGAACAGCCTGCTGCGTCTTGGTGCGCCCAGCCATCGGCGTATCTCTGTAGCGTTCAGCGAGCGAGGCAAGTGAATCAGAGATAGCTGCCAGGTCTTGCTCCACCAGATTCAGGGCATCGCGAACTTGCATTATGGTGGCGGTATCGATGATGTCCTGAGTGGTTGTACCCCAATGGCACCATTCACCCATACCGTTGGAGCAAAGACCAACCAGTTGCTGCACAACGGGAAGCACGGGATGTCCGATGACATCGATCTGCTTCTTCAGTCTTGCCATGTCGATCTGTTCAACGAAGCAGTGACGGGAGATCTCCTCGGCCGCTTCCTTGGGAATGATTTCCAGGCGGGCTTGCACGCGGGCGAGTGCTCCCTCGATGTCGAGATAGTACTGAATGCGGCGTTCATCCGAAAAAACGAGGCGCATAGCCGGGTTGCTGAACAGATCGCCAAAAAGGGCGGAGTCGATGATTGTGGCAGGCATGTTGATTCCTCTTTATGTGCGGCAGAAATTCCGCTATTGAGCCAAAGTTAGTTTGTTTCGCCTTCGATTTAGCATGTGCTTTTGCCAGCAGTGATTCCAGGCAGCAGCATGCTCAGCACGCCACCAAACGCAAGGATGGCAGCTAGGCCGTAAATGCCAGCGTTCATGCTGCCTGTCTTTGTGGTGAGCCAGCCGACCAGGAGCGGTCCCACAAAGCCACCGAGATTCCCGAGGCCGTTGATGATGCCACGGGCACCTCCGGCCACTCCCGGAGGAAAAATGAGCGACGGCATGGACCAGTACGGACTCGACATGGCCTTCGAGAGCAGACCGGTGAGGACGATCAATGCGAACGAGAGCCACATATGCGTTGGGAATAGAGTGGCGAAGAAAAATGCCAAGCCGAATCCCCACAGAGCATTCGCACACCATATGCGGCGATTGCGTTTCCGGTCCGAGAGCGCTCCGAACCAGTAGAGGCCAATGACGGCGGCGGCCAAAGGCAGCACACTAAACCACCCGACCATGGTTAAACTCGTCCGCATCATCCTCTTCAGGAGCGTCGGCAACCAGATCAGGTAGCCATATGACCCCGTTAGAAAGCAGAAAAACACGGTAGACATGATCCAGAGGTTCTTGTCGGCCAATAGTTGCTTGTAGCTCCATTTTGCATGGCCGCCATTCGCGCGGAAGCCAGCCTCCTGCGCTGCTTTATCAGCTGCCAGGGCCATCTGGAGATATTCCTTTTCTTCCTTGGAAATCCACTTGGCTTTTTCCGGGCTGTCACTGATCAGCGGCCACCATATAAGAATCAAAACCAGAGAAACTATTCCCTCGAAGAAAAACAGGCCACGCCAGCCGTAGCGATCGACCACAAATCCGGAAATCGGGTTGGTCAAAGCAGCGGAGAGAGGCAAGCTGATCAGAAAGAGGGCGTTTGCGCGTCCGAGCTCCTTCTGTGGAAACCAATTTCCAACAACCACCAGAATCGCCGGATAAACACCGCCTTCGGCTACTCCCAGCAGAAAGCGCATCACGTAGAGCTGCCACGCGTTGTGGACAAAACCGGTCAGAAAGGAGAGGCCACCCCAGGCAACAATGGTCCAAGTGATAAAGCGCTTGGCGCTACCGTGCTCCGCAAGGTGTCCACCCGGCACCTGCAATGCGAGATATCCCCAGAAGAATATGCCGGCGCCCAATCCGGCAGAGGCGGCTGAGATACCCAGTTCCTTGTTCATGCCTCCGGCAATGGCGAAGCCAATGTTCACCCGGTCCATATAGGCGATGATGTAAATGATTACGCTCGGCGGAAGGATTCGCCACCAACGCGCTTTCGGAATCAGCTCAAGATTTGCCGCAATGGCTGTTCCCACTCCGATATCCCTTCGATTTCTGTCTTGCCGAACCCAGGCCTGCTTATGCGTGCACCTAGCCGAAAGATGGCAGCTAGCTCTTTTAAGCCGCTCGGGGCGAATGGGATGCGGTCCCCATTGGTGTTCACCAGATACACCGCCCAAGCCAGAAAAGCTCGGGCGGCTCCCGGAAACCGACAAAGACCGTATCAATCTTCGTGAAAGCCTTTTCTAGTCGATGATCTTTTTGGCTCTGAGAGTGTTGTCGATATCGGGCTTGAACAGCACGCCTGCCGCGATCTCTTTCATCCTCTTTGCCTCGCGTTCGAAGATTGCTTTCGTCTCTTCCAGAACGTAGGCGGCATCGGCTTTGGGGACGATGACGATCCCGTCCTTGGACGCGATTACAATGTCTCCGGGCATCACCACTACGCCACCGCACTGAATGGGGAAGTTGACTTCGCCCGGACCATCTTTGAAGCAGCCGCTGGCAACAATGGTGCGAGAGTATGCAGGCAACCCGAGTTCTTTAAAATCCTCGACGTCTCGCATTGCACCATCGATGATCAATCCCGCGATCCCAAGTTTCTTGGCAGTGCGCGCCATCAGACCGCCGAAGCCTGCGCCAGCCATGTGGCCAAAGTAATTGCCGACGATGACATCACCCGGCTTGGCCAGGGCAAGAGCCTTATGGAACATCAGGTTATCTCCCGGCGCACACATAACCGTGACGGCGGGACCGGCGACAAAATCGCCTTCATTCGCCGCCTTCATCCCGGGATCCATCACGCGGAAGCGATTCATCGCGTCGGCGATGTTGGGGGTGGGATATTTTGCCAGCTCGGCGATCAGAGCAGGATCAGCCCGTTCGATCACGGTCTGGAAACGAAAGCCGATCTTGCCGAAGACGGTAGGAGCTACTGGGCTCGTTGACATTTTTGGATCCTCCTAATTCTTTGCTGCGTAATTGAGCAGGCCGCCGTGCAGAACGATGTCCACCTGGCGACACGTTAAGTTATGAACCACCGGGAACTCGTTTCCCTGGGTTTTGTTGATGACGAGGAATTCGCCCTTGCGGAAGTCCCGGGCGGTGTTCGCGATTTCCAGTTCATCGCCGGGTTGGATTGCGGTGTAATCCTCGGCGTTCTTGAACGTCAAAGGCATAATTCCAAAATTGATCAGATTCGCCATGTGGATGCGCTCAATGCTTTTGGCGATCACGGCGCGTACTCCCAGATACATTGGACAGACGGCGGCATGCTCGCGCGATGAGCCTTGACCGTAGCTGAGACCGCCGACAATCACCGATGCCAATCCACGCTTCTTGACGTCCTGACAGTTCGTGGCGAAGTTCGGGTCGACATTCTTGAAAATGAAGTCACTCGACTTGGCAACATTCGACCGGTAACGGCTTACCGAACCGGCGGGGATGATATGGTCGGTGGAGATCTTGTCCCCCAACTTGATGGTCACCACCGCCTTGAGATCCTCCGGCATCGGTGAATTGCTCGGCGGTGTTCCGACATTCGGACCGCGGAACACTTCCCCCGAATAGGACGGCTGAATGAACATGCTGTCGTCAACATGGAATTGCTTGGGCGGCTCCACCTCCGGATGTGCACAGCCCAGATCGCGCGGGTCAGTGATCTTTCCGGTGAGAGCAGCCGCAACCGCGGCTTCCGGACTGACAAGATAGACTTGGGCGTCCTTGGTTCCGCTTCTGCCTTCGAAGTTCCGGTTGTTGGTGCGAACCGAAACCGCTCCACTATGCGGTGACTGACCATAACCCACACAAAAACCACAAGCCGATTCCAGGATACGGGCACCCGAGTCGAGAATATCAGTTAGCGCGCCATTTGCGGTAATCATATGCAGGACCTGACGGCTGCCGGCGACGACTCCGAAACTTACGTCGGGATTCACCTTCTTGCCCTTCAGCAAGGTCGCGACCGTCATCAAGTCCTTGTAGGAAGAGTTGGTGCAGCTTCCGATCAGTACCTGGTCGACCTTGATCCCAGCCACCTCCCGGATTTTCTTTACATTGTCCGGCGAGTGCGGCAGCGCCACATTCGGCTCGATGGAAGCGAGATCAAGATCGATGATGCGATCATAGTTGGCGCTTGGATCTGGTTTCAGTTCCATCCAGTCCTGCTCACGTCCTTGCGCCCGGAAAAACTCCCTGGTGACCTCATCGCTGGGGAAGATCGAGGTGGTCACACCGAACTCTGCCCCCATGTTGGTGATGGTCGCTCGTTCGGGAACCGTTAGGCGTGCAACCCCCGGGCCGCCGTATTCGATGACGGTGCCAACGTTGCCTTTGGTAGTCAGCGATTTCAACAACTCCAGAATGATGTCCTTCGCCGTCACCCAAGGCTGAAGTTGGCCCTGGAGGTTGACGCGTATGACCTTGGGATAGGTCAGAAAAAACGCGCCTCCGGCCATGGCTACCGCTACGTCCAGACCACCGGCTCCAATGGCCAGCATGCCGACCGCTCCCGCCGTCGGGGTGTGGCTATCGCTGCCGATCAGGGTCCAGCCCGGTCGGCTCTGCCGTTCGAGATGAACCTGATGGCAGATTCCATTGCCCGGTTTCGAAAACAGGATTCCATGCTTTGCGGCCACCGTCTTCAGGTATTTGTGGTCGTCGGCATTCTCAAATCCCTCTTGCAGCGTAAGGTGGTCAACGTAGGAAACTGAAAGTTTCGTACGAACCCGTTCGACCCCCATGGCCTCGAATTGCAGATAGGCCATGGTGCCGAGGGCATCCTGGGTCAGCGTCTGGTCGATCTTGATGCTGATCTCACAACCAGGCTTTCTTTCCCCTGAAACCAGGTGCGATCCGATCAGCTTTTCCACCAGATTCGAACTCATACAGAAGCACCTTTGCGCGGGTCCAGAGCAGCCAGAATTTCGTGGAAATCTTTCGGCGGCACGCCTTTGAAATACTCTTTCAGCCCCAGTTCCGTACACCATTTTAATTTGGCTTTGGTCGCCTTGGACATAATCGCATCCACCTTCAAGGTATCCAGTGTCGCGATTACTTCGTCCATCTCGTGCTCGCGCCGTGCCGAGTGAATTACGCCCCGGGCAACCAGCCCGTTGATCAGTTCCAACATCGGACCGCCAGTCAACGTCTCCTTGACCGAAGCCAGTACGTCATCCTCAACTCCGTAGCTATGACCAGCAACCAACATCTCAATGAGCAGGGTTACAAAACCCTTCATGAAGATGCTGCGAAACATTTTGGAAGCCGAAGCGGCTCCCGCCGGCCCATCCATGAATGTGATCTTCATGCCGTAAGGCGTCATGATTTCGGTAAATTGTTTTGCGCCGCTGCCGCACACCGAGACCGGAACCTTGTGCTTGTAGTTGGGGACCGGCCCCATCACGGCGCAGTCCACAAACAAAGCACCGGGCGAAATAATCGCGTTACTCTCTTCCTTGGTCATCGGAGAAGTGGCGTTGAGGTCAACGTAGATCTGGGATTGCTTCAGAAAGGGTTTTGCGGCCTTTGCCAGCGGGACCGACATGTCGGCACTCACCGCTGAGATCACGATATCAGCCCCTTCAACCAGCCTCTGCAGGCTGGGCATCAGCGTTACCGAGGCTTCGGCAGCACGCTTCGTGATCAGCTCGCCCCGTGGCGCCACATTCCAGAACTGGTCGAATGCGGTAATGCCATCCAGACCCTCTTGCTTCAAGCCTTTGGCAATATTGAAAGAAGCTTCTCCAAATCCAATAAATCCAAGCTTTGTCATTTCCATGCCTCCCATCGATTTCGCTTGTGCAACATAAAGCTATGCCGGATCGTCGGGCGGCCGATTGAATCCACCCCTATGGCTGGCTGCTTTGCGAGAGACGTCATCGCCCTTCGATCCGGCCATCACCACGGCAAACCTTAAACCCCCAGTGTCTGCTTGCGTGCCCGTTCCAGCGCGTACTTCAGGATCGCCGCCGAACGGTAGAGACCATGCACAAATTTGCCATACGGCAGCATCAGGAACAGCGTCATCACAACGCCAAGGTGAACCACCAGCAGTGAACCCATGGCTGCAGTTGTGCGCAGCAACAGCAGCCCTAGTCCGGTGATGCTGGTCATCAGAAGCAGCACGATGAACGCCACATCCATGCCTTGCTGGCTTTCGTCGGTAATCTCGCGATTCCGGCTTGCATTCAACGTCCACAACCCGATGGGACCGATCAGCAAACCGATTCCCCCCAGAGTGCCAAGCACTACCGGCAAGCTGGTGTAGGTGTATGGGCCTTTCCACCCGAAGCCGTAGTAATAGATGGCGCCCAGCGTGGTGGCTGCAAAGCAGAGCAGGAAACCGTAGAACGTAAAATGATGGAACCAGCGCCGCGACTGCGAACTCTTCTCTCCAGGGTACGCACAGCCCCAACCACCGTCATCCAGGTATTCCAGCGTGAGCACTTCCTTGACCGCCTTGGCCAACGCGGGAACATTGAACAGGTCGGAAACGCGTTCGCCACTGCCGCGCCAGAAGCGGAGCAGGCCAACCCCCAAGGCAATGACTGCAAACAAACCCACGACGCCAAACGCTATAACCAGAACTTCGTGCGGCGCGATCTTATAGATGTCGCCGTCGGCAATCGCCGTCGACAGCATGTGGCTTCCCGCCATTTGCAATGCGCCAAACATGGCCCCTACCAACATCAGCACCGTCACCAGCGAAACCACCAAACCGTTGGCGCGGAACGCGCTCGCCAGCGATTGAGGCCAGGCGTATTCCTGGTAAGACTCGCTGCGAATGCGGGCAAACATCTGCGGCGGATTCACCGCCCACTCGTGCGGCGGAGCATACTGGCAGGCGTAGTAGCACTCGCTGCAGTTGTGGCACAGATTCGCCAGGTATTTCATATCACCGGGCGCAAACTTACGGCGATACTCCATTGCGGGCCATACCGCGCAAAACTTTTCGCAATAGCGGCAGGCGTTGCACACCGTCAGCATCTCTTCGCCTTCGCGCATCAATTCAGTTTGCGGCATGGGCTGCCTCCTTTACGACCGATACCGAGGCGCTCTTCTTGGAGAGTTCTGCTGCCTCTTTTCCCGCAATTCGTCCAAAAATGTTCCCAATCACCAGACCAATTCCCCCAACGTAGCCTTTGGGCAGGATGTTTCCCGCCATCAACTCTCCGGTCGCAAAGATGTTCTCGGCCGGCTTTCCGCCTTTCATCAAAACCGCGGCACGCTTGTCCACCTTGACTGCAAAGTAGGTGAAGGTCAGCCCCGGACGCAGTGGGTAGCCGTAGAACGGCGGATCGTCAATACGCTGCGCCCAGTGGGTCTTGGGCGGCGTCAGCCCAGCTGTTGTGCACCCATCCAGAACCGTGTGATCAAACTTTCCGGGCTGCACCGCGCGGTTGAACTCGGCCACCGTCGCCTCAACTTTCTCAACCGGCAGATTGAGTTGTTTCGCAACCTCGCCGATCGTATTGCCCTGGACCGCCGGATAGCGCGAGGGCATGAACCGGTTGATCGTCTTCGAGTCGATCAGACAATAGGAAATCTGATCGTCCTGCTGGGCCACCATGCGTCCCCAAACCGCGTAGCGATAGCCCCAGAAATGTTCACCTTCGTCGTAGTAACGATCGCCGTGTTTGTTCACCATGATGCCCAGTGTGACGCAATCCAGCCGCGTCACAATGCCGCCGTCAAATTTCGGAGAACGCGCATCAATCGGAACCATGTGCCCCTGCGTAGGATCGCCCGTCGTTTCTGCGCCGGCATCCATCAGCAGTTGCAGTGCGGTGCCCGTATCGTAGGGAGTGCCGCGGATAAGGAAGTTGTCCGCCGGAGGCCCCCAGGCCTTCCTCAGCCACTCCAGGTTCGACTGTGCCCCGCCAGCCGCCACCACTACCGTCTTGGCTGCAATCTGGACGGTGCCCTGTCCCTTGATCTGAACCGTTGCGCTGCGGAACCGGCCATCCTGAATGTCCAAGCCCACAACCTCGGCATCGTAGAGAACCCGCGCGCCCAGCCGTTCCGCGCACGCAAAGTAGGAATTCATCATCGCCTTGCCGCCGCCCAGAAACCAGGCATTGGTCCGGCTCAGGTGAAGCGTGCCGGAAATTGCCGGCTGAAAACGAACTCCGTGCGCCCGCATCCAATCGAGAACACCGGCTGACTCGTGAACCGTCATCTTGGCCAGTTCCTGATTGCCCAGCCCACCCGTCACACGGTAATAATCATTCCAATACTCCTCTTCCGGATAAGCGCCGGAATAAGGATCGACTTGCGTTTCGTGGGCGAGGCGCAAATTGCGCGTATGCCGGCTGTTGCCGCCTCGTAATGCCTTCGGAGCACATTCCAGCATCAGAACGCTGGCGCCATTCTCGCGCGCCGTAATGGCCGCGCACAAAGCAGCGTTCCCTCCTCCTAAGACAAGTACATCGATATTCTCAAATTGATTTACCATCGCCATCTCCAAACCGCCTTGGATACACGCGCCAAGCCTGCCTTCCGCACTTGACCCGGCGCAACTCTAGAAGGATTCGTCGCAAGAGTAGCGCCCATAACCGCACCGCGCAAATATAAAGATAAGAACGACTGATACTCAGACCGAAATGATCTCGCCAAACTACGACACGGGTTCCTTTCTCGACCCCACACGCAGGTAAGCCCACGGAGGGAAATAGCCTGAGTGCAGAGAATGGTTTGTACATGGGAAAACGAATAGAAGCTATCAAATCTTCTTATTGGCCGGAGGGGTTGGGGCGCTGATATCGTTTTACGATGTTAGCTGGGCACTTGAGAGCTCCCTTGCGCGGGCTGTTCGAGCGCTACGAGGTGGGTAACTTCTTCGACGAGATGTTTGCGGCTCCCGGAGAGCCGCGGCCGCATTATGCCAAGTTGTTCGAGACCCTGGCCGGAATGGCCCCGGAACAATTTGAGGAACGCCGCAAGATTGCTGATCTCTCCTTTCTCTTACAAGGAATTACATTCACGGTTTACAACGATGGCGCGGGAGCGGAGCGGCTCTTCCCTTTCGATCTGATTCCCCGGATTGTACCTCACTCCGAATGGAGACATGTGGAGCGAGGGTTGTCGCAACGCGTGATGGCGTTGAACCTGTTTCTGAAGGATATCTACGGGTCGCAGAAGATTCTGAGCGACAAGAAGATTCCCCGCTCACTGATTTATTCCTGCAGACACTTTCATCGCGAGATGGTTGGACTGAATGTCCCTCGCGGTATTTATGCGCACATCTGCGGTATCGATCTAATCCGCGATTCAAAAACAGGCGAATACCTAGTGCTGGAAGATAATGTGCGCACGCCGAGCGGCGTTTCCTACGTGCTGGAGAATAGGCTGATCATGACGCGGACGCTGCCGGAGGCTTTCCAAGCGTACGGCGTGCTTCCAGTGAATCATTATCCAACGGAGTTGTGCAGGATTCTGCGCAGCCTGTCTTCGCGCGGTCAAGGCGCGGTGGAAGCCGTTCTGCTGACCCCGGGAATCTACAACAGCGCATACTTCGAACACAGCTTTCTGGCGCAGCAGATGGGCATTGAACTGGTGGAAGGCCGCGACCTGATTGTGGACGACCTCGTGGTCTACATGAAGACGATTCATGGACTGCGGCGAGTGGACGTAATTTACCGCAGGGTGGATGACGATTATTTGGACCCGCTGGTATTTCGCGCAGACTCGCTGATGGGCGTGCCCGGATTAATGGGAGCCTACCGGGCGGGCAATGTGGCGCTGGCGAACGCAGTAGGTAATGGAGTGGCCGACGATAAAGCGGTGTATGCCTATGTTCCCGACTTTATTCGTTACTACCTGGCCGAGGAACCGATTCTTGGCTCAGTGGAGACCTTTCTGTGCTCGCGGCCCAAGGACTTGGCCTATGTGCTGGAGCATCTACCGGAACTGGTGGTGAAGGCAGTGGGCGAGTCGGGCGGCTACGGAATGCTGATCGGGCCGGCATCGGACCGGGCAACGGTTGAGGAGTTTCGAAGAAGAATCCAGGCCGACCCGCGAAATTACATAGCGCAGCCGCTGGTTGGACTTTCACGGGTACCGGCCTACGATGCCTCATTGGAGAAAGTTGGCGGGCGGCATGTCGACCTGCGGCCATACTGTCTGTTTGACGGCGAAAACGTAACAGTCGTGCCAGGAGGGTTGACGCGCGTAGCATTGCGCGAAGGCTCGGTGGTGGTCAACTCCTCACAGGGCGGCGGAAGCAAGGACACTTGGGTTCTGAGTGAGGATGGGGTCTGAGGATAGAAGGTGAGCTATGTTGTCACGTATCGCTGACTCGCTGTTCTGGCTGGCCCGATATATGGAGCGGGCCGAGGATACGGCGCGCATTCTGGACGTGAATTACCACATGCTGCTTGAGGAATCGGACAACAAGTTTTACCGCCTGCGCTGGGACCCGCTGCTGGTTATGGCGGGTGAGGAGCCTCGCTTTCGCACCCTTTACGAAGAAGCAAACGCGCGCACGGTATATGAATTTCTTGCCTTCCGGCAAGACAATCCGAACTCGATTGTGCAGTGCATCTCAAAGGCGAGGGAAAATGCGCGAGCGATTCGCGACCATCTCTCGCGCGAGATGTGGGAAGACATTAATGGGTTATATCTTGCAGTGAGCGAATTTGACTCGAAGCAGGAACTCACCGGCGGGCCGCACCGGTTCTGCAACGTGGTGAAGTTTGGCAGCCATCGCTTCCACGGAGTTGCCGATGCCACGCTGCCGCATGACGAGGGCTGGCGATTTCTGCAACTGGGATGTTACCTGGAGCGAGCCGAGATGACGACGCGCCTGGTGGACGTGCAATACCAGTACCTGTTGGAAAGTTCGCACTCCGTAGGGCAGCCGGATAACTACCAATGGATGGCAGTGCTGAAATCCGTTGGAGCCTACGAAGCATATCATCGAAAATACTACTCGCAGATCCAGCCTGAGCAAGTGGCCGAGATGCTGATCCTGCATCCGCAGCATCCGCGCTCAATCCATTTCAGCATTAACGAAGTGCAATTTGGATTGCGCGCACTGAGCGGTACCGCACCGGGATCGTACTCAAACGAGGCAGAGCGGCTCACGGGCAGGGTACTGGAAAGCTTGCGCTACGACAAGATCGAGGAGATCTTTGAGCGCGGGCTCCATGCATACCTAAGTGATTTACTGGAAACCTGTCTGGCGATCGGAGAGAACATCGCGCGCAGTTACTTCTATTACAAGGTGAGCGCATGAACCGGTATCACTTGGTGCACATCACGGAGTTCCGCTACGATGGCCCCGTCTCAGAGAGCTACAACGAGGTGCGGCTGAGGCCGATGAATGATGACATGCAAAGCTGCCTGTCGTTTCGGCTGACTACGACTCCAGCAGCGCGGGCAAACAGTTATCAGGACGCGTTCGGTAACTGGGTTTACCAGTTCAATGTGCTGAAGGAGCACCGGCATCTGAAGATTGAGACAGACTCAGTCGTGCTTCAATTAGATGCTCCGGAGACTATCGCCGAGACCACGCTTGAGCAAGTGGACGCAGCTCAAGATGAATTGCGCGAAGAGTTCTTTGATTATCTTGTCGAGAACAAGTATGTTCCCCATCTGGCGGCGCTCGACGAGTTGATTGCCGCGGCCGAGCGCAACAGCGATGGGATGGCATTTGGATTTGCGGAAGCGGCATCACTGCTGATCCACGAGCGCTTCCTGTATGTTCCCGGGGCTACACACGTGCAATCTTCGATTGAGGACGCGCTGCGCCTAGGTGCGGGAGTGTGCCAGGACTTCGCACACCTGCTGCTGGGCGTGGTGAGGAAACGCGGCATACCGGCACGCTATGTCTCCGGCTACCTGGTGCCGAGCCGGGCCGGTAGCCCGAACTCTGCTCTGGAAGAAGTGATCGGCGGGCAGGCTTCCCATGCATGGGCTGAGGTGTACATACCGGAGTGCGGGTGGATGGCGCTGGACCCGACACTCGGGGCGGCCGTCGGCCCGCGCCACGTGCGCATTGCGTATGGGCGGGACTATGGAGATGTGGCGCCAGTACGTGGGTTGTACAACGGCCATGCTGGACAGCGCCTGTCGGTGGACGTACAACTGCGTCCAGATGTGGACATGGATGGGCACGAACAGTTAAACCGAACGGCAGCGCTTCCTGCGGAGGAACCGCTGCCCGAATTCCGTCCGAGCCAGCCAATGCAACAACAGCAGTGACGAAGCAAGAGCGAGATTGAGTTGAGCAGGCTCAATCGCCCGATGTAAACTGCTGGCAGGCATGAATCCCAGTGCTCGGAGTCATCAGATGACATTGAGACGTTTTCTAACTCTTCTTGTAACTGTGATGGTAACTGCGTCAGTTGTCCAAGCTCAGCAACAAAATGGAGAACGTACACAGAACAATCAGCCCACATTCAAGGAGCACCGAATCGGGGAATCAGCGCAAGAGTTTTTCTCGATTGCAAAAATGGAAATGAAGAGTGGGATGCTTTCGACTGAATACTGCCATGCGTATCTCAACGACCCGAAAGCGAAGAAAGCCGTTGAAAGAGCCAAGAAGAAGGGTGGGGACGACCCATCATTGTTTGCCGCCACGATGATTTGGGAAGGCTGCAATAATATCCAGGCAGCGCTCGCGGGGAAAGATGTCGACGTCGATCTACGGTTTGCCGCTGAATTTGGCAGTGGGAGTGCACAGTTTGTTGCTGGCCGCTTGGCCTTCATGAGCTTCGATGTCAAGCCACTATTCAACGACGTTGTGGATGACATGACTTCTAAGTTGAATGCCAAACCGCAGCTGGGTGTAGACACCATTCAAAACTCCGTCGGGGCAATCGTCAAACAGCGCAGAGCAACGTGGACGCTACCGAACACCCTTGTAAGAGTTTCCGAGTTGCATGCGTTGGATGGTAGCGACGACGGAACAGAGGTATCGGTGTCTGAAACTGCGATGTTGAAACATCGAGCGAATTCGCTGAACTAACAACTCGCATGGACGCTTCCACTAGCGCCGTGCTGCCGAAGACGCCAAACGCTTAGGGGCGGCACCTGATGACGACGGAAATGCCGCGAAAGAACTTCTGCCATTTGCTGCGTGCGAGATTGTGGCCGCATACACCTGCTGCCACTGTTGGGGGAGGCTCTTTGGCAAACATGTGATTAAAGACGAAATGGTGTCCGCTTTGGCAGAACTGCGCAGCCGGGTGTAATCGATCATGCAGTGAGCTGCCCCGTGGTTATCTCTAACCTGTGCCGTTCGGAGTCTCAAGCAGCCCTCTTCCTCCGCCCTTCTTGTAGTATCAAGCGCAACTCCTCGCGAAGGGCCGGGGTGTCCCGGTGTCCGTGGGAATCGACTGCATACTGTACAGCAATATCCAGCAACTCTTCTTCGCTTGCCGACGTGGTGACGTCAGGTGGGAACGAATCATCATCGCCTTTCTTACGCTTGCTCTCCATCAAGCACCCCCGGTAACTCTGTCGGCGCACAGATTAGTCCTGTTGGGAGAATTGTTCAACTCTGGACGGGGCCTTCTTCATACCCTCAAATGGGATCGCTCACCGCTGTAATGAGCCCACATACTTTGCGAGATTCACAGCCCTCTGATGAGCCTCCGCTTCCTCCATATTGGTTCCACGGCACAGGGAGTAGAACAGACCGCGCCAAACAGGCATGTCTTTGCTGCCATGGGCTGGACTTGTCTCCGCATCGCCTAGAATCACCTGTTTCACATGCATGTCAGGATATTTTCCATTGTTAAGCTTTGCCAATACCGATAAATTCGTGGGTGCGCTCTTCAAAGCACTGGCTGCAGGCCCTGTTCCCCGGCCATCTGTTCCGTGACAAGCCGCGCAGTACGTCAAGTACATTTTTTCGCCGTCAGCAGGAGAGATGTAATTGATTGGAACTCTCTTGATTTCTACTTGTTGGGAGGTACCATAGGGACCAACGAAAAGTACGATCAACGAAATCAACATGATTCTACGTAGCACCATAACGGCTCCTCCTTCTCATTGGCAGCTCACCTCTCGAAGAGAAGGAGAACGCCTTCAGGGAGGCGGCTGATTATGGCTACTCATCTCTGAAAGAAGCTGCATCCCCACGCTGGGAACCGCTCTTCCGGGGCCGAATAACTCTCCGGTATTCTCTTGCTTTTCAAGAGCCGCAGCGCAGAAAAGCGACCTTATCCATAGAATCCGAATCCCATAACGGAACGAGCGGTTCACGGCGGCCCAGCAGGTCGTATCAGGAATACTGGGAATTGATTTGTGAACTGACGCAGCCGTGAGCCATGCCCTGTCGAGCCCCCCAGCTGATCGCGCACATTTAGTTCCGTACTTGTTTTTAACCTAGCTAGTGCCGAAATTCTATATGCCTCAGTCGTGGTGCAGGTTTTAGAAGCTTACTTTGAATGAAAGCCCAGCTGCCGGTCGCCAGCGATCGTCTGTGAAAAGAGCAGTGCAAAGACTGTGCAAAAGCCCACCGTGCACCAATTCAGGGTCATTGACCCGCTCACCCACGATGGCTAGGATTGCCACCATTATCCGCAAAGCTCAGCGACACGGAGAAAGGTACTTTTAAGATGAACGGAGCAAAAATCCTTTGCCTTGATGACGAACCTGTTGGACTTACCATTCGTGCAGCAGTCTTGCGATACGCCGGGTACAAAGTATTCACGGCTTCGTCGGACACAGAAGCACTTCGAATTCTTGCCGATCAACCTATCGATATTGTCATTAATGACTACCTTCTAGAGGACATCACCGGAACTGAAGTCGCCGCCTCGATGAAGCAAATCAGGCCAAACATCCCTATCCTCATTCTGTCCGGAGTGACAGACATTCCAGAGGGCATGGAGTTCGCCGATTGTTTCCTATGCAAACTGGAACCACCGCCCGTACTGCTGGCCACTGTCGCCAATCTGCTGGCGCAACGAGAAGTGGGCTTTGGCGTTGAAAAGATCTGCGTTGCCTGACACGGGCTAAGGAACATTTCTTTCCTCTAATAAGTGCTCCTGCGCATTCCGATACGAGCGCGAGTGGGGCAGACTCTTCTTACAAACCTGAACAACAGATGTTTGGATTGAAGCACTTCGCCGAACGAATTCTCTGGGGGAATACGGCACAGGGGAGGGTGGATATCCATGAACACGCGGGTCGCGACTTGGACAAACCAGTCTTCGCGACCTGTTTTTATTTATCGCCATCGGTTACATCGGCCACTACCCAGGCAATGGTCGCTAAGTTCATCCATCGCGAGTGCTCTCCAACCTCGCCGGTCTTGTTTCAGCCCATGCCGCTGTGCGACGTGTTTGCGGCTGGTGTTCGCCCGAGTAGCCCAAGTCTGTCACTGCATGAGGTACTAGGGTGAAAGTTGTGCCCATGGCCAGACATTTCTACCTCGCTGAGTTGCTTTCCTGAGGCATTTTCCCTGCAATTGGCTTTGGCACATCTATTGCTTATTACGCCTCCATTCAAGCATGGAGGCACCTATGAGAAGTATTCTGCGATTGACGTGTTCGCTGCTGCTTTCCGCTTTGTTTCTTCCCGCCGCTTGTCGAGCCAGTAATGCTGTGATGGGAGAGGTTCACTTTGAAGGAAAATCGAATGTGGAAAGAAGCTCTGGTGTGTGGGTTGACGGAGAGTACGTTGGGTATTTGAAAGAACTCACCGGGTCGAAGAAGGTGATGCTACTACCGGGAAAGCACACCATCATTGTTCGTCAGGATGGCTACAAGGACTTCAGGGAAGAGGTGACTCTCCAGCCGGGAGAGAAGCGGGACATGAGCGTTGCCATGGAGAAGGCCATAGCAATCCCACTTTCGCGCGTAACATCCACCGTCACAATCTCAGCCAACCCTTCGAGGGCCGCAGTGTTTGTGGACGGCCTTTTTGTCGGGCACGTGGGTGAGTTTAGAGGCTGGGGGCGAGCAATGGTTGTCGAGCCCGGCGTACATCGAATCAGAATTGCCCTTCCGGGTTACGAATCTTTCGAGGCGGACATTAATGCACAGCCAAATCAAAAGGTAGCCATCAAGACAGACCTTCTGAAGAGCCGTGTGCCTCTCACTGATCCACTGCTCGCGCCGGAAGGAAATGAGATCGGGTCGTCGCCCGCGGCCGAGGACATACCGACTGCAATGACGTCGCCCACAGAGAAGTAAGGCTGCTAATCTCTAGCCCCTGCAGCGGTTCTATTTGCCCAATATTACCGGAGCCCCACGATTGATATTCTCGACCGTGGGGCCTCGAGTAGGGAGTCGCCTTCTCCTGCTGTCTTAAAGCCATCAGCGCATAGTTAGCAGCTGGCTAGTGCCGTGTCACCAGAATCCCACTGTCGATGTCTGACACCTGCTTGCATCCTGTTATGCTCATGATTCGTTGTAGCTCGGCCGTCAGAATATTAACGATTTCGGTGACGCCTGCACTACCGCTCGCTGCCAGGCCCATCACCATCGCCCACCCACCGAGAATGCCATCTGCACCTAACGCCAGAGCCTTCATCACATCCGAGCCACGCCGAAATCCGCTATCAACAAAGATTGGCATCCGGTCTCCAATTACTTCCTTAATCTCCGGTAGCACCTCAAGCGGATGCGCTGCGTAGTCGATTACTACGCCTGCGTGGTTGGATACCACAATTCCTCCCGCACCAATGTCCAGCGCTTTCTTGGCGTCCTCGGCACTTAAAACACCCTTCAGGACGAAAGGAAGCTTAGTGACTTTAGCAAGCATCTTCAGCTCTTCTACGGTTTTTGGTCCCATGGTCTTGGGCGCTGGCTCCTTATCGCCTCTCTTCGAGCCATAGAAAAAGTCAATGTCGGTTCCTACAGCGATTGCACCAACGTCTTCGGCCTCTTTCAACGCCTTGATCATCGCTTCATTATCTTTGAACGGTTTGACAATTCTGACGGTGGGGGCGCCGGTATCAACCACCTCTTTGAGCTGCTCTAAAGAACCAACGCCAAGCCACATCATCGAGCCGCTATCCCTGATTCCTGAAGCGATCTTTACCAGAGGCTTCTCGGCAATATCGTTCATTCCAGAAACCGCCGCGCTCATAATTGGAGTCTTGAATTTGTGGTTGAAAAATGTAACGTCGGTCGATGCTTCCTGGGAATCAATCAGCCTGAACTTAAACCCGAAATGCTCAAAATACTGAACATTGAAACGGTTGACGAAATTTGTTTCCGCTCCCTGCCTCAGATACGTTCCTTCACCTACAGAATAGTTCGTAAGAATGCTCTTGAGTTTCAGGTTCAGTTCAGCCGCCGCCACTAGCTCCCGATAATCCATTTCCGATCCACCCGCTTTCAGATTGTGTTCGAGATTCCCTACGAATTTAATCATGAACCATATGCAACGTGAAAGCACAATAAGATGACGCGGTCTCCAGGAGCAACCGGCGATATCGACTGACCTGGACGTCTTCGAATGACTTCCGCATCAGCCGGATGCACTTGTCATTCTGTAGAACCTTGATGGCTCTCGCCGATGGCCACCACCACTCGCGGAATTCCATATAGGAAACTGACACCGGAACACTGCGGTTGTGCCCCGCGCTGACAATTGTTCCAAGAATTACATAATCTGTAGTTATAGGTATACGACAAACGATTCATGGTTCACATGGACCATTTTCGTAATCTTACATAGTGAATTGGAGAAGATCATGAGTCACGCCGCATTCAAGGTTATCGAGATTGAGAAATCTTCAAGCAACACGCAAGGCGACATCATTATGTCGAAGCTATTTGCCGAGCCAGACAATCGAACGCTTCTCGGCGACCGGGTGACACGCCGCGTTGTCGAAGTCGTGGACTTCGAACTGGCACAAGGCTCGATGCCTGCATAAGCCGTTGGAAGATGCAGCTTCTACAAAATGGCCTAACCCTATAACTAGGAATCTATTTAAGGAGAAAATGAATATGAGTTCCAATCTCGTTCACTTCGATACGCCCTTAGGCGGGCAGAATGCAAAGACCGATCATGTCGTATCGGATTCCAATGGCGGTTTTTTGAAGGAGACCATCCACATACTCGCTGAGGGTTACAACAGGCACTTTGGCGTGCTTGAACCCGGACTTTGGGGTTTTATGCAGTAAGTTGCGCACGCGGTAGACGCGTGGTGGCCTAATGTTTTGCGATGGCTACACCACTTCAGTGGGACACGCTGGGTTGAACTTTCCAGTTGATTCGTTCTTAGGCCCGCTTCGATGCGGGCCATACTTTTGTTCGATAGGTTTGTAGGGGTCATCGAGGTACAAAGGACAACTTCAATGTCTCTGGAAGTGGTAGGACACTCCAAAAGCAAGACGCAGATGATTTTGGTAATCGCTACCGTTGTCGGGCAGATTTGTGCGAACGTAGTCCAGCTCAAGCGCGCGTACGCTGAAGCCCTTTGCAAACCCAACGTCCACGCCACCGCCGGCCTGCATGGAAAAAGCATTGGCACTGGCTTTCGTTCCGGCACCGGCGGGAAACACGCTATCAAAGGCATGTGCACCGCCGAAGAGCGCCTCGCCGAAAACTCGAGGCGCATGATGGCGGCTCGTCCAGCGATGCAGGTTGGAGGTATAACGCGGGCCAGCCATGTAACTCACCTTGCTGAGATCTACACCCGGTCCGATGTTGGATGCATGGTCGCCGGTAAGGTTCCCCGCCACACCCCAGCCGTGGTAGAACGTCAGTGCACCATCGACGCTTCCGCCCTGTAGCCAAAAGCAGCCGCAGCCGCTACCCACCACCTTAGCTCGCTCGGCGGTGTAGGTCACCGCCACGTCAGCCGAATGCTGTTGAGCTTGCGCCGTCCGGCCCATTGCAAGGGCTGCGAGGAGCACAGTTACTAGGAATGAAGTTCTACTCATGTTCTCTGCTCCTCTTCTTTACTGAACCGTCAGGTTGACAGTGATTGAGTGTGACACTGAGCCCGAAGTGGCTGTCACGGTCACAACGTAGGACTTCTGGAAACTCGTCAGATAGCCGCTATTGTGACCTCCGCAGCTGGTGAGCCCCAGCGTGGCACCTGCCCCTGCCAGCACAAAAACCAGCAGGAAAGTTTGAAGTACTCTCTTACCAGTCGCTCGTCGAACCCTTCTGCCGAATGGCAACAGAAGCATCCCAATCATCACCAACGCCAGCCCATGTCTGAGCATATTCCGGTGGAGAGCTGCTGTCTGGCCACCTAACCGGATTGTAAGAGTGAACGGAGTATTGGCGGGCGATCCCGCAGGAATGGGATTGGGTGAAACTGTTGCCGTCGCCCCCGGCGGCAGGCCGCTCACGGTAAAGTTCACTGCATTCGGGAAGGTGGCCCCAGTGGCGCTGGTCGGGCTAAAGCTCAGTGTGTAAACTGCCGTTCCTCCCGCTGGAGCTGTAGCCGATGGAGAGCTTCCCGTTGGAACCGTTATGGTGAAATCAGGTGACACGGTCACTGTGGCTGTGTTGCTGCTCGAGTTAAACGAACCGGCGACGCCTGCATAGTTTGCGGTGATTGTATGCACCCCGGTTCCGCTTAGGACCACGCCGGTTAATGTCGCGGTTCCCGCTGTCAAGGTAGCCGCACTCAGTGACGTGGCTGTCGTGCCCACCATATCGGTAAAGGTCACGCTGCCCGTCGGCACTGTCAAATTGTGACCTGTTACCGTATCTGTAACTGTCGCCGTGACCGTTACGGACTGTCCTGCTGTTACAGAGGTTGGGGTTACCGAGACCGCTACCGCCGTTGTATCGGCGGAGCTGACGGAAGCACCGCTGACGGAAACTTGCTGAGTGCTACCGGCAACATTCAGTGTGTTGTCCGTCACGGTGATGCCTGCACTTAGCAGACCTACAGATTGCGGAGTAAATTCCACCGACACATCGCAATCCATGCCGCTTGAAAGAGAAGTGGAGGAGGTACATGGGTTTGTATCGCCAGAGTTCTCCGAGAAGTTAGCCGTGTACGTAGGATTAGCGGAAAAGACCAGTGGCTGATTGCCCAGGTTCGTTACAGTTGCGGTTTCTGCGGCACTGGTCGAGCCCCGCCCTGTACTGGGGAACGTAAGGGCGGCTCCCGAAACGTTCGCGAACACAATGCGACTGTTATTCCAATCTGGAATATAGAGATTTCCTGAAGAGTCTGTTGTCACTCCATAGCCAGCAGCTAAAGATGAGGGGCTCGTAAGTCCGGATATATTCAGGGTCGAAACAACACCATCCGTCGTTACCCTCACAAGGGGACTACTTCCCGTGGTTCCCGAGTTCTCCACGTAGAGATTCCCCATCCCGTCCACGAATACACCCTGAGGATCGGTGAAGCTGACGCCGTTAGGATTCAGCAAAGAGGCTACGCCTGTCGCAGTTACCTGGACAACATGGCTGCTATTAGAGGTTCGAGCAGCAATATAGACTGTCCCATTCGGACCCACCGTCACACCGGTAATCGTGCTTGATGAAAAGGTATAGCTTCCTGTACTTAGAACGGTTCCTATGCCCCTGGAAGTCGATCCCAACACGAATAAGGACGAAATTTCCACAACCCGGGAATAGGATCGGCCGTTTGCCGCGTAATCTCCGATATACAGGTTGCCTGCTCCATCGAAGGCCAGTTCCGTGGGCTCACCAAGCGCGGGGCTTAAACCGCTGATAGACAATATGGAAGCAGCACCTCCCGGCGTCACCACTACGATTTGATTATGGTAATAATCTGCGATGAAGAGATTACCGGCTCCATCGACGGCGACACCGGTAATCGAAGTGCCAAGGGTAACAGGGGAAGTACTCACTGCAGAAGCTGTGCCGCCGCCTGCCGGTATTTTCACGACCTTAGGACTAGAACCATCTTGGACGTAATTCCCTACATACATGTTTCCCGCACCATCTAAAGCCAATTGGTAGGGATAATTCGTATTCACCCCGCCGGTATTGACCAAAGATCCAGCATTCGGAGTTAGAGCCGCCACCGGGGAGTCGCCCCATCCATACAACGGAAGGGTGAGGATCGGGTTCAGGTCTGGATCGTAAAGCACCACAGAGCCGGTTCGCAGGCCGGGAGCCGTAGGCAGAAAGCTGACCACCACAGAGCAACTTGCACTGGATGTGGTACTGCTGTTGCATGTAGTGTCTGGGGTAGCTGTGAAATCAAGATTTTGCGTGCCAGAGGTAAACACCTTCACACCACCTAAGCCCGACGATATTCCTGTGGTAAAAGGCACGGTCAGCGTGACTGCACTCGAGGACCCTAGCTGGATATGACCAAACCCAACAACCGATCTATTCAACGAAGATGTGTAGCCTCCCGTCTCTGGGTCCATATCGAGCGGTGGATCTACAATCAAACCTCTACTGTTACCGGTATCCGCAATATAGACCGTGCCAAACACATCCAGAGCGACCCCCGCGGCCCCATTACTAAGCGTCACGGAATCAGTCAGTAATACAGAGCCAGTTCCGGACGTGTCCACCTCCGCAATACGCGCATTGGCGCCTGGATGGTCGCAGATAAAGATGTTACCAACTCTATCCACAGCCACATCGCTAGGCGAGGTCAGAGTAACTCCTCCGGCGATGCTCACCACCACACCCGTGGTACTTCCCGCTGCAAGCTTTACGATACGATTGTGCCCACTAGCGGAATCAGTGATATAGAGGTTACCGGATACGTCCACCGCCATGCCTTTGGGAGTATCTAGCGTTGTTGGGCTGGTGGAAACGGTGATGCTGAGAGCGGCAGCAGAGCCTCCGGAGGTCACTTCCACAATTTGACTGTTAACACCTGTGCCGTCAGATATAAAGATATCCCCGGACTGGTCCAGCGCTATGCCTTGCGGAGAAGTCAGTGTCACGCTCCCCGTGCTGATCACGGAACCGGCTCCCGACGAACTAACTTTCACTACACGAGTGTTGCCACTATCCACGACATAGAGGTTGCCCGCTCCATCAATAGCGATGCCTGCCAGAGAACCCAGGGCAGGGCTCAAGCCGCTGATCGTAAGCACTGACGCAGTCCCTTGTGCATTCACTTCTACGATCCGCCCGCTACCGCTGACCGTATCTGCAATGAATATGTCGCCTGCCGGATCCACAACGATACCGGAAGGAGAACTGAGCGTAATACTTCCGCCAGTATTGATGGTCTGCACATACCCCTGAAAGGTAAGTGAAAACGATGCCAGGGCCGGCTGTGCGGCGCCAAGTAGTAGAAGACAGATAACCCAGCTAACAACAAGACGAATTCTGGAGACGAAATACTGTCGACGAAGATTAGGCAGACTTCTCATTTAGCCTCCTCAGTGAGACTCGTTTGGCGCCATGCAATATGGGCTGCGATGTTATCTGCGATAGCCGAACAAAGACTTTAGAAAACAAACAAGATTTTTCTCGATATGCGATCCGATAAGAGGACGTCGACAATCAATAAGGTTGTCCTTGCGTGAATTGGATTCGCGAATACGTCGCAGTTTTTTTGCAGGTTAGTTCCTCGCTACCGCGAACGTGCTCCGCACAGGCGTGTTGGGCACTTACTCGAAAGGAATCTTTGCAAACATGGCAAGCGTGATCAGATCTTAGAACTCCAATAGCGGACAGATTACGTAGCAGAAGGCGGCGCGATTGTGTGCAATCGGAAATCCATGGCGGTGCGCGGAAAACATGCGCTCGCGCCGAAACAGATTTCTAAATTACTCGCAACGTTCGTATAGAGACTCGATCAATCCCTCGACCCGGCACGCTTTGGCAGAGCGCGCCCCTCGGAGTCACAGGGTCAAATGGCAAAGAAAGATCGCGCACCGGCTCCGCCACAATGCGCGATCTGGTTATCCAACAGCGGCTTTCCGGAAGCCCGATATATTATCAGTCTCCGGCGGTAACAAGTTCCTTAACACCCATAGCTTTCGCCGATGACTTATCCGGTAGCAGGATGGGCACGTCGTCCGGAAGATGGATCATTTCCTTCGTGTTGAGCAACACAACGCAGCGCCGAGCGGTTTCGACAAGTACGATCATCACAAGGAACATGACCACAATCGAAAGCACGACCAGTAGGTAAAGGTGCTTTGGCAGGTAGTTGTCAACAATGTTCAAGTAACCTGCATAGATGGTCACAAATGCCATCAATATACCCGGGATTGCAGTGGTCCAGGCATACTTAGCCTTGCCGAGGCGGATCAGCATACTGGTTGAGATAATCAGGGCGCTGGAAGCAAGTAGTTGGTTGCTGATACCAAAGAGCGGCCAGATGGTGGCAATGTCTCCGGTGTAGACCAGGTATCCCCAGGTTCCGGTAAACAGAAGACTGGTCAGGATAATGCCGGGCATCCAATGCACCTCGCCCACCTTGGGGATGACTTTTCCTATCATCTCTTGCAACAGAAAGCGCCCCACGCGGGTACCGGTGTCAACCGCCGTGAGGATGAAGACCGCTTCGAACATGATGGCGAAGTGATACCAGTAACCCATCAAATTTTTCATAAATGGCACGCCCGAGAAAACGTAAGACATGCCAACCGCTAGGGATACCGCGCCACCAGGGCGGCCTTGAATATGCTCACCGACGGCGGCAGCCAGTCTTGGCAGTTCCACAACTGACATCCCGAGTGCTTTGAATGCCGCAGGTGACGAGTTGATCGCAAAGTAGTCAGCAGGGACCAGCACGCAGGCAGCAACCAGAGCCATGATTGCGACAAAGCCTTCCACCAGCATGGCTCCGTAACCGATGAAGAGTATTTCTTTTTCATTGGAGACCATCTTGGGTGTGGTCCCAGTGCCGATGATCGCATGGAATCCAGAGAGTGCTCCGCAGGCAATGGTGATAAATACAAATGGGAACACCTTCCCAGGAATTACTGGGCCACCACCATTGACGTACTGTGTTAAGGCAGGCATCTGGAGGTTAGGGTGAATGCAGATGATGCCGACGACTAGCATAACGATGGTGCCCAGTTTGAGATAGGTGGACAAGTAGTCGCGCGGACACAGCAGCATCCACACTGGCAGCACGGATGCCAAGAATCCATACACCGGGATGATGATTGCGATCTGGTGCTTCGATAGCGACAGGAAGTACGACCAGAAAGGCGAGGCCGCTACATGCGGTCCGGCCAGAATGGCCAGGAATAGCAAAACCACACCGATTATGCTGCCACCTTTGATGTCGCCTGGACGTATCTTATGCATCCACAGTCCCATTAGAAGTGCGATAGGCATGGTGATAAATACTGTGAACAAGCCCCATGCGCTGTCGAACATGGCATTTACCACTGCGATCGACAGACCGGCCAGAGTAAGGATCAGAATGAACAGGAAGGCGAAAGACGCCACCGCTCCTGCCGTCTTTCCCACCTCGAGTTCGGCGATCGTGGACAGGCTTTTTCCTTTGTGGCGCACAGAGGCGAAAAGCACAACCATGTCGTGCACGCCTCCAGCCAGCACGGCGCCAATCAGAATCCAGAGAGCACCGGGCAAATAGCCAAATTGAGCAGCAAGCACTGGTCCCAGTAACGGACCAGCCGCCGCGATGGCCGCGAAGTGATGCCCAAAAAGAACGTACTTATTTGTAGGCTGGTAGTCGTGGCCGTCGTCGAGAACTACCGCAGGCGTCGCCCGCCTTCGATCCAGAACTAAAACTTTATCGGCTAGAAATATCCCGTAGAATCGGTAGCCAATGGCGAACACCAGCAGCGCCGTGAAAACTAGAACAAGCGCATTCATGAGTGCCCCTCTTTCACTATTTGTTAGAGTTCTTGCCGAACGGGCGCCAGCCCTCTCCAACGCTGAAGGTTGGCGTTGCCGCGGCAGAGATACTCTCAGTCAGTCTGCATCATGCGCAAGGTGCAGGTATGAAGATCAAAAAGTTAGGTGACAGGCTGAATAATCCAGTAAGTGGTCAAAACTAGGGCGTAAGTGGCAGGGCTGACACGCGGCTGGAATCCCTATAAAGGAGAGAAGTGAAACGAGGGTCGTGTCATCTGATAAAGTTTGCCAGCGGCCAAGGGCTCTTTAGAAACAGAGCAACTCTTTCAACCTCCGGAAATACCTACGGCTGACTGGCACAGTTGCGCCTGACGTTGTCCGGATTCTGGGGGAGTTGCTATCTTCCAGCAGAATTTCGTCGATGCGCTCGAGATTGATCAGGAACTGCTTGTGGCATCGTACCAAGTTGGTCTTCCTCTCCAACACCGCGAGCGTGAGTTCGGTAAAGAACTCTCCCTTGGGAGAAGCGACATAAACCCCTGCAAGATCGGAGCGAACGAATTCTACCTCGCCAATCCCAATGAGTTTGATCCGGTGGGTCATACTGCAGGGAATGCTGCGAATCTCCGGCGAAGCATACACCGGTCGAACTCCCTGCCCCAAGCTCTTCTTTAGTTTGCGGATTGTCTTTGCCAGCCGATCAGTTTCAACGGGCTTTACCAGATAGTCGAGCGCGTTTTCCTCGAACGCCTTCACCGCATATTCGTCAAAGGCGGTGACGAACACAGTCGCCGGCAATATCTCCTGATCAATCATGCTCAAGAGCTCGAAGCCATTGATTGCCGGCATCTGAATATCGAGGAATAGCACCTCGGGTTTCTGCCGCCGTATTTCTCGCAGGGCCTCGACCGCATTTTCACATTGCCCTACGATGACAAACTCTCCTGTTTCTTGCAGTAGAGCCTCGAGTTCTTCTCGGGCGTGGAGTTCGTCATCCACAATGAGTGCTCGCATCATTCGCGGCACCCCTCGGCGGGGAAGCGCACCGTGACGAGCGTCATCTTTTGCGGCACGCAGGTGACGGTGGTACCGAAATCCTTCCCCAGCAGGTTCTTAATTCGCTTGTCCACAATGCTAATGCCAAGCCCGTCCTTCGACTGCTTGGTCTCATCGAAAGTTCCTGCGTTGTCCTCAATTTCAATAAGTGCAAACCCATTTTCGCGGTAGGCGCTGATCTTGGTAGTCCCTTGGCCGAGCATCTGTGAAACGCCATGTTTGATTGAGTTCTCGACCAGGGGCTGTAGCGTGAAAGTCGGAATCTTGAGGCTCAACAACGTGGGGTCGATTGACGTCCTAACCACAAGTCGGCTTTCGAATCGAGCCTGCTCTATTTTCAAATAAGAATTCACATGATCAAGTTCTTCCTGCAGGGTCGACAGATCGGCGTTGCGCTTCAGGTTCTTACGGAAGAAATTGGATAATTCGATCAGCAGGTCGCGCGCACGTGCGGCATCGTTGCGGATAATTGAAATGATTGTGTTTAATGCATTAAACAGGAAATGGGGATTGACCTGTGCGCGAATTAATTTAAGCTCTGCGATAGTCAGCAAATTCTGTTGCTCGTGGTATCGCGAAAGCAGCAATTGATTGGACAGCAACCGCGCGATTCCTTCCCCAAGGCTCTTGTTCATGTTCAAAAAAGCTTTGTTCCGCGGTTCATAAAGCTTGATGGCGCCAATGACGTCAGTATCAATATGAAGCGGCACAACCAACACGGAGCCGAGCTGGCACTTGGCATTCAGCGAGCAGCAATAATGGTCGTTCACGCCATCCATGAAAATCACTTGGCGATCATGGATTGCTTTTCTAGTCTCGTTTGCGGCAATTGGGCTGCCTGCCTTGTGATGGTCCGCACCTAGGCCAACGAACGCCAGCACTTTTTCGGTGTCTGTAATCGCCACAGCGCCCACGCCAGTCTCTTCGTGAATGATCTTTGCGATATTGGCAGGTGCATCCCCGGTGAAACCTTTCTGCATAATGTTGATGGTTCGCTCCGCGATCTTGAACGCCCTGTCGGAGAACAGTGCACCAAGGTTGTCATACCGGTTTTTCTGGTCGCGGATGATGCTCATGAATAATGCCGCGCCGATGGAACTGGATACGATCATCGGGACCGCGATAGCTTTTACCAGCTCGACAGCGTTCACATATGGACGGGAAAACAGGAGAATGATGAGCATCTGTACCATCTCCGCGAAAAAGGCGGTGACAAATGCAACCTGGGGCTTGAATATCTGCTCAGTGCGGTCGCGCTTGCAGAGAACTAAATGAACAAAACCTCCGATCAGGCCCTCCGTCGTGGTAGAAAGTCCGCAGGAAAATGCGGTGAAGCCGCCTAGTAAATAGCGGTGTATCCCTCCGGTGAATCCGACCGCGAGCCCTAGTACCGGTCCACCAATGATTCCAGCCAGCACTGGACCGATGGCGCGGGTGTTTGCGATGGCATCGCGCACGGGCATGCCCAGATACGTACCCATGATGGAAATAATGGAGAAGAACACGTAGAGGTATAGCTTGTCGCGCCGGCGCAGAGATTCGCCCATCAACGGCTTAAAGCCTGGGGACTTACAGTAGAGATACGCGATCACCAGAAATACCGACATCGCTTCGACGAGCGAGAAGAATAGCTTCATGTTCTAACCGCCAAGAGGTATCTCTTCCTGAAAACGCTATGTTACTCCATCATTGTTCCTCCGCCCGCCGTTTTCTGGATCGGTGAGCAGATCACACCTTATTCGTTCCCAGACAGAAGCATACGACTACATATCTTTCTGGTTGCACTCCGTACCGTACGGTACATATAATTCTTGAATTGTACCGCACGGTACGGCAGGAACATGAAGATAGAACGGGATTCGGGCAAGTCCGGAAGAATACCGCGTGGACGCCCTTTGCTGGGCGAATCCGAGCGCTACCGCGAGCGCATCCTTGATGCCACAACTGCTGTGTTTCTGGAAAAAGGATTTGAAGGCGCCAGCACCAATGAAATCGCGCGTCGTGCCCAGACTTCGAAGCAAACCCTCTATGCGCTCTTCCCAACCAAGGCGGACATGTTCTTCGCCGTAATGAGCGCGCATACTGAACAGCTTTTTTCCAAGCACACGCACTATATCGAGTCGGGGAAAGCTCCCCGTCAGACGCTGACCGAGATCGGGTACACGGTGCTAAAGATGTTCAGCGCTCCTGAATTCCTGGCGCTGCACCGCATCGTGGTGGCTGAAGTTCACAGATTTCCCGATCTTGCCCGCGCCGTATGGCGCGCGTGTGTGGAACGCGGCGAAGGCCTTCTCGCGGAATACCTGCAGACACGCCGTATCGGAGGTCCAAGCTACAGAAAATCCGCCGCTCAGTTTGTCTCGTTCGTGCTTGGAGACTTTGTGATCAATGCGATGCTCAACCCGGACATTGAACTGAACGAGCGAGCGGTCCGCGCTCGTGTCCGGGAAGCGGTCGAAGACTTTCTCCGCCTCCATCCTTTACCCCGTGCTCAAAAACAGGAACGGCCCCATGGCGTCCGCCGCTAGGCTCTCGCAGGATGTGGAGCACGAGCTCTGGCAGCCCTCGGTCAACCCATGGCTCATCGCGTTGTCCGTGATCGTGCCAACCTTCATGGAAGTGCTGGATACCTCGATTGCCAATGTGGCATTGAACCACATTGCTGGCAGCATGTCTGCCTCATACTCGCAAGCTACGTGGGTGCTCACCTCCTACCTCATATCGAACGCTGTGGTTTTGCCGTTAACCGCTTGGCTTGGCAATCGCTTTCAACGAAAACGGTTTCTGCTGTCCTGCATCTTTCTGTTTACGCTGGCGTCCTTATTCTGCGGCCTCTCCGTCAATCTTCCCATGCTGCTGGTCATGCGCGTAGTACAGGGCATCGGCGGCGGAGCACTTGCTCCCATATCGCAGGCTATCCTGATGGAGAGTTTCCCTCCCCGGCAGCAGGGTGCCGCACAGGCGCTCTTTGGTCTTGGTGTGGTGGTCGCACCGGTAATTGGCCCTGTTCTTGGTGGATGGCTTACCGACAGCTACTCCTGGAGATGGATTTTCTACATCAACATTCCCTTCGGGATTTTTGCCATGTGGGCCATTCAGAAGACAGTTGAGGACCCGCCCTGGGTTCTCAACTCCGACCCTGGGCCACTCGATGTAATGGGCTTCACAGCGCTATCGCTATGGTTAGGCTGCCAGGAGGTCTTCCTGGACAAGGGACAGGAGGAAGACTGGTTTTCGTCGCGGTTCATCCGGTTGATGGCGGTGCTCGCCGTGACTGGGTTCGTCGTCTTCATTTCCCGTGAGCTGAAAGCTGACAAGCCGATGGTTGAACTGCGAATCTTCCGCGTACGCAACTTCGCGGTTGGCACAATTCTGATCTTTCTCACCAGCTTTCTGATCTATGCCATCGGCTTGCTTACGCCGCAGTTCCTGCAGCAGTTGATGGGCTACTCCTCTTTAGCGGCAGGCATTGCGACTTCGCCGCTTGGGTTGGGAGCCGTCATCTCTATGGTTCTGGTGGGCAAACTCGTCTCCAAGATCAAACCCCGCTACATTCTCGTTTTCGGTTTCTTGATCTTTGGTCTTGCGGCTTTTCGATTGTCCCGAATATCGTTGGATATCGCTCCATGGACGGTCTTCTGGCCTCAGGTTTTGGCTGGGGCCGCCATGGGTTTTCTGTTCATTCCCATCAATATGGCTGGTACTGCGCCATTGCGGCGCGATCAAATTGGCTCAGCCACCGGCACACTGAATTTGATGCGGAATGTGGGCGGCAGTGTGGGCATCGCCCTGGTCAGCACATTTCTAGCACGGCGAAGCCAAGTTCATCAGAACATGATGGTGCAACACCTTACCGTTGGAAATCACCTTCTGATGCAACGTATGCAGGGAATACGAGGGTTCATGTTTCTTCGGATGCCCTCTTCTGGCGATGGCCGGGCGCCCTCTCTGGCAGTTTTGTATCGCATTCTGCAACAGCAGGCTCATTTGCTTGCGTTCACTGATGTGTACGAAGGGCTATCGGTGCTTGCTGTGGGGGCTGTTTTGATCGTCTACCTTCTGCGCGAGGTTAGAACAGGGCGCCGCACATCTCGGGAATAGCGGCAATTAAGAGATGCTGTGGCAAAATCGCCGACGCGATCACGGGCTGCCTCAAAAACGATGTGAGCCGTAGTTCTGTTCTCGTTTGCACGATGAACTTCCACTGGTCGAGCATCGGCGATTCTTCTTAGCATCGTGTTCCATTACCGCGAACACGAGTAACACAAGAGAGCACATCTTCTTTGAAAGCGTTTAGCGCTTTTTACTTGGAGCGGCTGCTTGACGAGCGGCTTTCTGTGCGTCCCCCTTATGTTCACGGTTGTGACGTTGCACGGCTTTCGCAATCTCCTCGCTGGAAAGCACGGTATGATGCTCAAAATGCAGTACATCGTCTTGCAGATTGCTATTGTTCTGTTTGTTTTCCATAGCTTCTCCTTCGCAGGTTGAAGCTGCGCCCCGGCATACGGGTATCGTAGCCGCTGCACAGTCGCTGGGTTCAGTGGTATGGAATCTGATGCGGGTCAGGAAGAGCCTGAGGCGCTCAGAGTTCCAGCCACTGAGCAGCATCGCAAACTCGTACTGCTATTACGATAATCCTTTTCTGCCGGGAAGGAGCAAGAATCCGAAGTGCCTCCATCAGCGAAGTGCTTGCGCTTCAGCCGCTCTCTCGCAATGCCGCGACCAGTTCCCGATGGATGTGGAGGCTTACTAGGCGGAGCACTTCGAATGTGCAAACTCAACGCCTTGCCGCATCAGGTCCAAAGCGTGCAGGATACGAGGCGCGTCCTCAAAACCGTAAGAGATTCGTAATTGGCGCTTGCCGCGCTCAGTTAAATCGCCCCGCCGATGTACACAGAATTCTCCCGGGATATAAATCACCCGTGGTAAGTGGTCGGTCGCAGCACCGTCAATGAGAGAATTGCCTGTAGTACGGGTCAGGAACTTGAAAAAGGGTGATTCGGAGTTGGTTTCAATATCCTTGAAGGTCAGGTAATAGTAAAACCCCGCGCTGCCGCCCCGCAGTTCCTCCACAAAAGGCATCAAATTCTCTTCGATCCCTTTTCTCACAATGATGGATTTCTTGTGATAAGCCTCATTTACGATCAGCAACTGTTGTGCCGCGTAATGGTCCAACAAATGGCTGGCCATCTCTTGCACAAACAGTGGCGCGCTAAAACCTGCATCGCTGGTCCTCTCCACCATTGCATTCATCAATGGGCCCTGCGGCCCCAACAGATAGCCTATCCGCAAACTAGGAGCCAATATCTTTGAGAGGGTGCCGATCTCATAGGCAATCCCTAAATCGTCGGATGGTAAAACCGAAGCAAAATGCTCGACACCGGGATCATGCAACAGCAGTTCGTAAGCAAGATCATAGAAAATCGGAATCGCGCGATTCTGCTGGCGTGAGAGCGACGCCGTCAGTTCGAACAATGCCCGCCGCCGGGCATTCGACAAAATGGTACTTGAGGGATTGTTGACTGTAACTATATAAACAAATGAAATACGCTCAACTGCTGTCCCGAGCTCTCGCAACTTGCGGTCTAGCGCGGCCAAACAAGGCCCTTCATCGTCTTCGGGAACAGCGAGGATTTCAAATCCCTTGCGCTCGAGCGCATTGGCGTAGATGTAGTACATAGGATCTGAGGTGATAACGATCCCCGGAGCCAGCACATCCGAGATCGCATCGAGTATGCTAGTGGCGCCACAGGCACCGATAGTCAGTCGATTGCGCGCAAGCGTTGCTTCATCGAGATTCCCCGATCGGGAATTGATTAGGAAACGCCTGAGCGACTCGGTCAGATTTGCCGAGCCAGCCGGGCTCCCGTAATTGAAGGCCTGACGATATTTGACAGGGTCGCTAGCCACGCTCTGCATAGCAGCGATCAACCTATTCACAGGAATCGTTTCCTCGTTAACGTAGCCGACACCCAGATTGATATCGACGCCGTCTCGGAAGTCGTTTGCAAACTGAGTTAAAAGCTCGCTCACCGGGGAGGGCCGGGTGGATGCAATGCCGTAGCCAGAAAATCGCATATTCATTTATGCAACTCAATCCTAGACCAGCATACAACCACGCCAACACCAGCCCCCGCGATTGCTCATGCAAATGCGGTGAAGTTCTGTTTTGGGAGTTTGTAAGCTATTGATTTATTGGCTCCTCAGGTAGGACTCGAACCTACAACCCTTCGGTTAACAGCCGAATGCTCTGCCATTGAGCTACTGAGGAGTATGGCGGCGCTGGCGCGCACGTTGTTTCGAACTACTCAGCGATTGTAAACAGCCATGAAGGCGAACGTCAAACATGTGCGGCCTGAAAATTGTGGAATTCTATCGGTGAGCGCTGAGTTGAGACTACCGTCCTGCTCCGGGAGCGGAGTGAGTGGAACTCGGCCGCGCAAGCAGCGAAGCAGCGCCCGCGTCAAGTATCCAGGTAAGGTTCCCATTTGCAGGAGCAATCAGCTGGGCAGGCGTGGCATCGGGATCGCGCGGGCCTTCAATGACCTGCCGCACAACCAAAGCCTTGTCCTCTCCGGTGACGAGGAAAGTGACCTGGAAGGCGTTGTTAAGCACGGGCGGAGTGAGAGTGACGCGCCAGGAGTTGACCTCGTCAATATGATCGGCGACCACAAGGCGATTCGTTTCGTGGAGTGCTGGGCGGTGCGGAAACAGAGACGCGGTGTGTCCATTGGCGCCCAATCCGAGAAGGTTGTAGTCGAGGCGTGGCAGTCCGTAAGCCAGAGGAAGATTTTCACGCAAGGTTCGCTGGTATAGATCAGCGGCCTCGATAGCGGTGCCGTCGCCTGTGGGAATGCGATGGATGTTAGCGGCGGGGACAGGGACGTGCGAAAGAAGTAGATGGCGCGCCATGGAATAGTTGCTATCAGGATGGCCGGGAGGGACGTTGCGCTCGTCTCCCCAAAAGAAGTGCACGGAATTCCAGGGAACGAGCGAGGTGAAAGGCTCGGCTGCAAGCAGTTGAAAGAGACAGCGCGGAGTGCTGCCACCGGAAAGAGCTGCGTTGACGGGCCTGCCCTCGGAGGCCAGTTTGCGGGCGAGGGCGGCGAACTGGCCAGCGGCGATCCGAGCCGTCTCATCGATGCTTTCGCCGACTAGAATCTCGGCTCCGGCAAGATGGAAGCGTTCACTCGGCATCGGCGGGCTCCTGCTTGACCATGGACATCCAGCGATGGCCGGAACTCTCAAGCAGCTTTATGGCTTGCTCCGGACCCTCGGAGCCTGCGGCATAGTTGGGAAACTGCGGCGGGGGAATCTGTGCCCAGGCCTGCTCAATCGGAGTGATGATCTTCCACTCCGCCTCTACCTCGTCGCGGCGGGTGAAGAGCGTAGCGTCGCCGCGCATCGCATCGAGAATCAGCGTTTCATACGCGACCGGAGTATTGCCGCCAAAGGCCTCCGAGTAGGAGAACTTGGCCATCACCGGAACGGTACTCATGTGAGTGCCGGGACGCTTGGCGCCGAAGGAAACCGAGATGCCTTCGTCTGGCTGGATGCGCAGGCTAACGACGTTGGGACCGGAGCTGCCGGTAGTGGTCCCGGCAAAAAGCGCTTGTGGTGTGCGCTTGAAGTGCACCTTGATCTCAGTGACGTTGCTGGCCAGCCGCTTTCCGGTGCGCAGGTAGAACGGCACTCCGGCCCATCGCCAGTTCTCTATCAGGAGGCGGACGGAGGTAAAGGTTTCGGTGTTCGACTCTGGCTTGACGCCGGGCTCTTCACGATAGCCGGGGACAACATCATCGCCGACACGGCCCGGTCCATATTGACCGCGCACTGTGCTGGCCGCGACCTCTTCGAGAGTCATGGGACGAATGCTGCGGAAGACCTGCACCTTCTGCTCGCGAACAGAATCGGCGTCGAATGCGACAGGCGGCTCCATGGCGGTCAGTGCGGTCAACTGGAGCAGATGATTTGCCACCATGTCGCGTAGCGCGCCGGTCTCTTCGTAGAACGAAGCGCGGCGCTCGACCCCAAGGGTCTCGGCGGCGGTAATCTCCACGTACTCTACGAAGTTGCGATTCCATACCGGCTCAAAGATGGAGTTGGCAAAACGAAAAACCAAAATGTTCTGCACCGTCTCTTTGCCAAGGTAGTGATCGATACGATAAATGTTCGTCTCGTCGAACACCTTCAGAACTTCCTCGTTGAGAGCGCGGGCGGAGTCAAGATCGCGGCCAAATGGCTTTTCCAGAATGATGCGCGACCAACCGTTTTCGCGCCGGTTGAGCGAGGCCGATTGCAAGCCGTTGACGATTTCTCCTGCGAACGACGCAGGGGTGGAAACGTAGAAGAGGACGTTGGGGCTGGAGCCGTTGCGCTGCATTTGCTCCAAATATGTGCGCAGCTCCGCGTAAAAGCCTGTGGACGCTGGATTGCCCGTGATGTAACGCAAACGCTTGGCGAACTTCTCCCACTTCTGCTCGCTGAATCCGCGCACGTCTTTGGAAGTTTTCGCCGCGTCATGCATGGACTCGCGGAACTGCTCATCGGTCATCGGAGTCCGTCCGGTGCCTACGACTTCAAAGCGGGCATTCATGCAGCCAACGCCGCAGAGATCGTAGAGAGCTGGAATCAGCTTGCGGCGGGTTAGGTCTCCGCTGGCGCCGAAGATCACCAGGGTGCAAGGATCTCCAGTGGGCAGTGCGGGACGCTTCAGCTTCTGCTCAGCCTCGGCTTCAATTACAGGGGTCATCGGCTGCTCCGTCGAATCAGCGCGTTCCAGTCGGAGTGCACAAAGCCCGCATCTGGACGGTCTACACGCTGATAGGTATGCGCGCCAAAGAAATCGCGCTGGGCTTGGGTGAGATTCTGTGGAAGCCGCGCGGCAGTGTACGCGTCAAAGTAAGCAAGCGATGCGGAGAATGCGGGAGCAGGGATTCCGAGCGAAGCTGCGATGCCGACGACATGCCGCCATGCAGGAAGCGCGGCAGAGATGCGCGATTGGAAATCGGCATCGAGAAGCAGGTTGGGCAGCGCGGGTTCGCGATCGAAGGCCTGCATGATGGAGTCGAGCAGAAGAGCACGGATGATGCAACCGCCCTTCCAGATGCGGGCGATCTCACGCAAGCTGATCTTCCACGTCCACTCGCGCGCGCCTGCGGCGATCAGGCTCATGCCTTGGGCGTAAGAGCAGATTTTGCTGGCGTAAAGAGCGTCGTGGATAGAGGAGACGAGATCGTCGCGGTTCCCGGGGTAGCGCGATGGAGAGCGCTTGTATTGCGCGCTGGCAACCAGGCGCTCATCCTTCATGCTGGAGAGCGCGCGGCCATCGAGCGCGGCAGAGATGGTGGGGATAGGGATGCCGAGATCGAGCGCAATCTGCGCCGTCCACTTGCCAGTTCCCTTCTGTCCGGCTTTGTCGAGGATGAGATCCACCAGCGGCTTGTGAGTTTCCGGATCGACGGCGGTCAGAATCTCGGCGCTAATTTCGATGAGATAAGAGGACAGCGGGCCGCGATTCCACTGGTTGAAAATCTCGGCGATCTCCGGAGCCGCGAGGCCGAGCGAGTGACGCAGCAGATCGTAGGCTTCGGCGATCAACTGCATGTCGCCGTATTCGATTCCGTTGTGCACCATCTTGACGTAGTGACCGGCGCCGTCAGCGCCAACGTAGGTGACACAGGGGCCCGACGAGGTTTTGGCGGCAATGGATTCCAGAGTCTTCTGCACGTGCCGGTAGGCATCCGGGTCACCGCCTGGCATCAGCGAAGGACCGTTGCGTGCGCCTTCCTCACCACCGGAGACACCCATGCCGAAAAAGTTCAGCCCACGCGCACGCATGGCGGCCTCGCGTCGTTGCGTGTCTTTGAAGAAGGAGTTTCCGCCATCGATAAGAATGTCGCCCTCTTCCAGCAGGGGCGCAATGCGATCGAGCATCTGGTCCACTGGATCGCCAGCCTTAATCATCATCAACATGCGGCGGGGACGTTCGAGAGAACGGACAAACTGCGCGAGATCGGTGTTGCCGACGAGCTGCTTGCCTTGGTGGGCCGAGACAAAGCGTCCAACCCACTCGGGTTCGAAATTCCAGACAGCAACGCTTTGCCCGTGATCTTCGATGTTCAGGGCAAGGTTCTGGCCCATGACGCCGAGTCCGATAACTCCGAACTGTGCAAGCTTTGTGGCGGAGATGGTTGAAGACATGGTTCTCCATTTCGACTACGGGTATGAACACAGGCGCAAGCTACCACCGCCTAACTATAGTATGAAAGATTCCGAAAATGCGCTGGGGGATTCATGGGGCGGACATTTTGGGCTCTGGGCAAGCTGCTGCGCGGGCATGTTAGATCAATTCCAGAGTCGGCGGACCGTGCCCTGACGGTTGGTTTGTGCCCACGTTCGCCTTCTTTAGCCAATACGGGATCTATGCAGCTGCCGTTGCCCTCAACTTTCATCCCACTGCAGTTGAGTTGTGGGCTGGGATACTTCCCTGCCGCTTGAGACCGTCGAAGACGCACTAGGAACGAAAGAGTCCTGCTCTGCTTTGTCCGCCGCCGCTTTGCCTTCAACAAACACTCGAAGTGTAGTAACGATGCCTCTGAGTGCATCTGTGTGGAACTGCAACTCATTGCTCGCGGATGCACTCTCTTGCGCCATGGCCGCCGTCTTTTGTGTCACATGGTCCATATTGGAGACTGCCTGCGTGATTTGTTCCAACCCAGTTACTTGCTCGTGGCTGCCTGCGCGAACCTCGAGAACAAGCTGCTGAATTCCTCCCCCGGCCTTCATCACTGAGTGCACGGATCGCGCGGTTTCTGTCATTCTTTGCTGGCCGTCGCGAGAGGCGGTGAGACATTCGGACACAAACTGTTCTGTGTCCCTCGCCGCCTGGGCAGACCGCTGGGCTAGACTTCGCACTTCCTCCGCCACCACCGCGAAGCCCGCGCCGGCTTCTCCGGCCCGCGCAGCCTCGATAGCTGCGTTCAAAGCCAGAATATTTGTTTGAAATGCAATCTCGTCGATGGCTTTCATGATCGTCGCAATCTTCCCGCTCGCAGAGTTGATGCGAGACATCGACTCTGCCATCAATCCCAGTTTTGTCTCCGTGTCCCCGAAGTCTTTTGTCGAGCTTTCACTCAGCTCTGCAACGGCCGCCGCATTTTCATTCGTCCGCCTCGATATCGCACTGACCTTCTCGACTGACGCGGAGGCACTGGCCAAGGAAATCGCCCCGCCAGAAGCATCTTCCGCCAACTGCGTAGCGCTTGTGGATACCCAGCTTGCGATGGCTGCCAAGTGGTTTGCACGGTCGTACAGGTCATTCGCCAACTGCCCAAGTGTGTCCGTCGTCTTGCAAATGACCCGCCAGATCATGAATCCGAGCGCCACTGACAGGAAACCCGCAGGCCAAAAAACGACGGTACTGACCGATGCGACACGATTGTTCGCGCCCTTGCTGCTGGCTAACAGCTTCCTTTCGCCATCTGATATTGCCGTAGCAATCCCTGCCAGGTTGTCGAAAAGCGGCTTGGTTCGCGCGAGGTTCACATTGGACGCCTGGCCTGGGTTCTCCGCGTCGCAAAGACGCTCAATTTCATCTTGCTCCCGCTTGACCAGCCCCACAGTTTCAACCGCCTTGCTCACCAGTTGCTGCGTTGCGGAACTGTGATCAAGAGACGCCACACGTTGAAGGTTTTGATTGGTGGCCTGAAAACTCTTTGCAAATGCCTGCTTGGCCTCCTGGTAAGCGTCGGGATCATTGAGCAGGGAATACAAAATCAGGCCGCGTTCGGCGGATCGCATGCCTTCAACCGTTCCACTGATCTGACCTGAGATAGTGACGATCTCCGTGGTCTGATTCGCTGCTAGATCGAAGCTCGACTTGAAAGTACTCAGGGCCCAAGAAACAACTGCTCCCTGTAAAACCATCAAAACGATAAGTATGCTGAAGCAAAGTAGCAGTCTTTTCCCGATGGAAACATTTTTCACAGAACGTAGCTCCGGCTAGTGAGAGATCATGTCGTATATCGGCACTCCGGCAGTGACAAATTGTTAATGTTCGGTGAAAGATGTTTACGCTTGCAGCAATCGTTCAGCACTCCGCCAAAGGATTACACAATAGGTTACCCGGCTTCGCGCAACGATTACCTGAACAGTCAATCGTTGCCGACGCTGCTCGTTCGACGTTATGGTTCGTCAAGCACCCTCGCGGTCTTCTTTGACCTGTAACGCATCCTCAATCTCTTCGGATATTGGCACGGTGCGGGCACGGCGCATCTGGTAGCCCAACGGGGTAAGCACAAAACCAGCTTCCTCCAGAAAGTGTCCGAAGAAGTGCTGATGCGCGGGATGAGCATTGATCTCCGAGACGAGCACGCCAGAACGCGAGGCGTGGCGCCGCATTGCGAGGCGGGCAAGTTCGTGAGCAGCGGCTCGCGCATAGATGTCACGTTCGGGCTGCGCGGGTGGGAGAAAAAGTTTGAGCGATGGATTGCCGCGACGCAGGTAGGCCGCCAGCGTACCTGCCACCAGCAGCACACTTGCACCGCTGATGCGCGCCATGCCATGCGGAGATGGAGAAGCGTTGTCAGCGTCCGGCAAACGTGGCCATGGAAGCAGAGCGCCATAGGGATTGGCCGGGTCCACGGCGGCGAGCATGACGGCGCTGGGCTTGGGAAGGTTAGGGCCAACAGAAGCCGCTTCGGCTGCGGGCGCTGGGCGCAAGGATCGCAGTGATTCCACGGCGGCATTCATGGCAAACTGCGAACCGCCGAGTCCGGAGATGAACATGCCACGTCGAATCCAGCCGCGATCCTCCATCTGGCGGAGCGCAGGATAGAAGGCGCTGAAGCCACCGGGCAACTCCTCGGCCGCAGCACTCTCGCGCGTCACCACTCCATAGCGGAGCAGCAACTGCTGCGCTACATTGGCGCTCCACTCGGTGACAGTGGTCGCGGACGCTGGAAGGCGCGAGCGGACGAGCGACCAGCGGCCCTGGGCCACCGCACCGCCTCGGGAGCGGGCGCGGAATTGCTTGAGAAACTCAGGCGAGCCGGGCCGCGAAAGATCATCTTGTGCGCGGGCGCGACCTTCACGCTGGTGATGCAGAAAGCTGCGCAACGAGTGAAAGGTATCGTTGGTCACCACGCCCTGCCAGGCAAGCTGCCAGAGCGCATCACTGGTCTCACCGGGGAAGCCTCCGCCAGCAGCTTGATGCAGGGCGGCGAAGAACGACGCGCCCTGACTGGCGAGGAACTCCGCGATAAGTAGCGCGCGGCCCTCAAGCTGCGGCGAAGTCTCCAGCTCAGCAGGTGGGAGCAGCGCGGGAAGACTCTCCGCAAGGTAGAGGGCAAGGCGGCCATCGCGCTCGCCGAGTGCGCCTCGACCGACCCACACAACTTCTCCTGCAGCCATCAGGGTATCGAGAGCGGAGGGATCGTAATCCTTAATGCGCGATGGGAGAATCTCGCGCTCCCATTCGGAGAGCGGAAGAGCTACGCCCTGAAGGACCTCGATGGCATCGAGCAGCGCGTCCATCATCGCAGTCCCTCCATGGCGCTTGCTGCCAACACCTTGCCAACGCGGCAAAAAGTCTCCGAGGACATGCGCTTCGACGGGCTCAACCTCACGCCGGAAGCGGGCCAGGGTGCGGCGGCGGAGCTGTTGCAAAACTTCCGGGTGAATCCACTCGCGATGCACACCCGCAGGACGGAAGCCGCCTTCGAGCAGAGAGCTACGACGAACCAGATCGGCGAGGGCAGGCTCCGCGACTGACTTGGGAAGCTGATAGCGACGCCAGAGATCATCAAGGGTGAACGGACCGTGATTGCGCGAGTAGCGAACGAGGAACTGGAGCAGCGGTTCGGGATGCGGCTGAAGCCATGTGGCGGCGAGATCGGAGGGCAGCGCGACACCGAGAGCATCTCGGTACTGCGAGGCGTGCTCTACGGCGATGTAGCGCGGCTCGGCGGCAACTGTGAGCAGCAGCACTCGCCGGGATTGTACGAGAGAGCCGACTTGGGCAAAGACCTCAGCATCCTGACAGCGAAGGCGCAGTTCATCGGGCGAGAGGTCGCCGAGACGCAAGAGAAGATCGTGAATATCGTCGGCATGGCGCGCGGAGCCGAGAGCCTGCAACTGAGTCTCAACCTCGTGCAGCACTGCGCCGTCGAGAAGCTCGCGATAATCGGCCTCGCCCAACAGCTCCTGCAGTTGCGACTGATCAATTGATAAGGCCTGAGCACGACGCTCGGCCAGAGGCGCATCGCCATCGTAGATGTAATTGGCGACGTAGCCGAAGAGGAGCGAAGCCGAGAAGGGCGATGGCTTGGTAGAGTCCACGGTGGTGACGCGAATTGTGCCGCGCTCGATGGAGCGAAAAAGTTCGGAGAGCGCGGTGAGGTCGAAGATGTCGCGAATGCACTCGCGATAGGTTTCCAGCAGGATGGCGAATGAAGGATAGCGCGACGCCACGTTAAGCAGATCAGCCGAGCGCTTGCGCTGCTGCCAGAGCGGAGTGCGGATGCCCGGACGGCGGCGCGGCAGGAGCAGCGCCCGAGCAGCATTCTCGCGGAAGTGCGCCGCGAACAGCGAGGTTGAGCCGAGCTGACGCATGACGCGGTCATAGATGGAAGCCGAGGATGGCAGCAGCGCGGCGGAGTCTGGAGGCTGGTCGCTGGCAGGTAGACGGATGACGAAGCCGTCATCGGCCCACATGGTCTCCGGCTCCATGCCCAGCTCTTCTCGCAGGGATGCGGCCACGGCCATGCACCAGGGGGCGTGGACTCGGCTGCCGAAAGGCGAAAGGACGCAGATGCGCCAGTCGCCGAGTTCGTCGCGGCAGCGTTCGATGAGAATGTCTTCGTCGGAGGGAAGACAGCCGGTGGCCTCCTGCTGATCACGCAGGAAGCGCAGGAGATTCTCGGCGGCATTGGGAGTGAGCGAGTGATCTTCGACGAGGCGAGTGAAGGCTGCAGCAGAAGGCATTCGCAATAACTCGCGGGTAAGCTCGCCGATGTGCCGGCCAAATTCGGCAGGGCGGCCTGCGCCGTCTCCATGCCAGAAAGGCATTTTGCCGGGCTCTCCGGGAGCGGGCGAGACGAGCACGCGGTCGTGGGTGATTTCCGCAATGCGCCAAGTGCTGGCCCCAAGAATGATGGCTTCTCCGGGCTTGCTCTCGAAGACCATCTCTTCATCGAGTTCTCCGAGGCGAGTTGGTTTTTCAGCGGCGGCGAGATAGACGCCATAGAGGCCGCGATCGGGGATGGTACCGCCGTTGACGAGCGCAATGCGCTGGGCAGACTCGCGCGGGGTGAGCCGGTGAGTGATGCGGTCCCAAGTAATGCGTGGGCGAAGTTCGGCGAACTCATCGGAGGGATAGCGGCCGGAGAGCAGGTCGAGCACGCTCTCAAAGGATTCGCGGGAGAGCGCGGCAAACGGGGCGGCGCGGCGAACAATGTCGAAGAGCTCGGTGGTGGTCATCGGCTCCATGGCAATGGAGGCCACCACTTGCTGGGCCAGTACGTCGAGCGAATTGCGCGGGTAACGCACGGCTTCGACAAGGCCCTGGCGCATGGCACGGGTGGCGGCGGCACAGGCCAGCAGGTCGGCGCGAAACTTGGGAAAGATGATGCCGTTGCTGACGGCTCCGACCTGATGCCCGGCGCGTCCAATGCGCTGCATTCCGCTGGAAACCGAGGGCGGCGCTTCGATCTGGACGACGAGATCGATGGCTCCCATGTCGATGCCCAGCTCGAGCGATGAGGTTGCGACCAGCCCCTTGATGGAACCGCTCTTCAACTGCTCTTCAATCTCCTTGCGCTGCGATGGAGCGACACTGCCGTGATGCGCGAGCACAAGCGTTTCTCCGGCGAGATCGTTGAGTGCGCCAGAGATGCGCTCGGCGAGGCGGCGGCTGTTGACGAAGATGAGGGTGGACTGGTGAGCTCGCACCAGTTCGAGCAACTCGGGATGGATGGAGGCCCAGATGGATTGAGAGGCGACGGGGGGCGTATCAAGCTTCGCAGTCGGGTACGCGGCAACAAACGCCGCTCCGGCGGCGGGCGCTTGGGGCTTGGACATATCCTCGACGGGCACTTGCACGCTGAGCTCAAGGCGCTTGGGAGAGCTGGCATCCAGTACGGTGATTGGACGATAACGAACGGCAGGCGCTGGTTCCGGCTGCAGGCTTTCAGACGGGTACGCGGCAACAAACACCGCTCCGGCTGCAGGCGCTGGTTCCGGCTGCAGGCTTTCAGACGGGTACGCGGCGAAGGACGCTGGCACGGCAGCAGGCGCTGATTCGAGCTCGGCGAAGGATTCCACTCCAGCTAGAAAACGCGCGACCTCGGCGAGTGGGCGCTGAGTGGCGGAGAGGCCGATGCGCTGCAGAGGGCGTCCGCAAAGGCGTTCCAGGCGTTCCAGGGAGAGCGCCAGATGCGCGCCGCGCTTGGTGGGCACAAGGGCGTGAATTTCATCGACAATGACGGTTTCGACGGAGCGCAGCGCTTCGCGCGCTTTGGAGGTGAGCAGAAGGTAGAGAGACTCAGGGGTGGTGATAAGAATGTCGGCGGGCAGGCGCTGAAAGTGAGCGCGCTCAGCTGAGGGGGTGTCTCCGGTGCGCACAAATACGGTGGGACGATGGAAGCTGTCACCGCGCAGCTCTGCGGCCTGGGCGATTCCCTCAAGTGGAAGGCGCAGGTTTCGCTCTACGTCGACGGCCAGCGCTTTGAGCGGCGAGATGTAGAGGGCGCGGCAACGCGCGGCTTTGGGAGGTAGCCATGGTGCTGGCGGGTACGCGGCAACGGACGCCACTCCGGCAGCGGGCGCTGGCTCAAACATGGCGCGATTGAGGCACCAGAGAAATGCGGCGAGAGTTTTGCCACTGCCGGTGGGCGCGAGAAGCAGAGTGGATTCGCCGCGCGCGATGGCAGGCCAAGCCAACTGCTGGGCAAGAGTAGGTTCGGCGAAGGTAGAGGCAAACCACTGACGCACGGCGGGGTGAAAGAGAGCCATGGGACTCTGAGCCGAGGGCGCGTCCGGAATGGAGGTGGGAGTGTGCATCCGTGCTCAGAATAAGTGTAGAGCAGTTCCAGGGAAACTATATCCTTTGCAAATTGTGGGATGCGGGAGAGCGAAGCGAGGCTCGACGACCTAGGAGTCCAGCTCCATCTCCAGTGCGGCTTTGAGCTGCGAGCACTCTTCCTCGGCGAGCTTGCGTCCGGCGATGCGGAGATAGAAGGTATCGATGGCCGTCTCGCCTTCGGTATCGATCAGTGCGACTTCGATGTTGCTGCCGCACTCGGCAAAGACAGCGGCGATGCGGTGCAGCAGACCGGGACGGTCCTGGGCGACGACCTCGACGATGGTGCTATGGCTGGACGACTGCTGATCGACGGTGACGTTGGTCTCTACCTTGACCTTGGGAGGCTTGCCGCCATTTCCACTTCGCTTGCGGGCGAGCTTCTCCAGCGGGACTGCGCCGCTGAGCACATCGCTGAAGCTCTGCTTGAAGCGGTCCCATTCTTGCACGTTCATCTCAAGAGTATGAAAGTGATCGGTGAAGACAAAGCTGTCGACGACCACTCCGGAATCATTGGCAAAGGCGTCGGCCTTCAGGATGTTCATGCCCCAACCGGCTAGCACTCCGGCCAGAGTTGAGAAGAGGGCAGGACGGTCGTGGGTGATGACGGTGAGGGAAAAATCGCCACGCAGGCGCTTGAGGTGCGTCTGCACGGGAGTGGCCCGGAGCTGCGAAGCCATCTCCACGTGCTGCACAATCTCGTCGGCGGCATGCAGGCGGAGATAGCGCTGCGGCAAGCCTTCGAGGAAATCGCGGAGGCGGCGGCCAAGCTTGGGGGCGAGGAGGCGAATGCGGGCAACCTTCTCGTCGCGACCGACGGAGTGGAGGCGGTCGTCGTCCACGCTGCGATTGATGTAGTTGGCGGTGGAGTAATAGACGCGCCAGAGATTCTCGGCCTTCCAGGGTGAGAGCGCGGTGGGGTTGACGGCACCGAGGTCGGCGTAGGTGAGCAGCGCCAGCATCTTGAGTCGCTCCGAACTGCCGACTCGCGTGGCGAGGCCGTGAATGGTCTCCGGATCGAAGATATCGCGCCGCATGACGGCCGAGAGATCCAAGTGGTAAGCCACCAGGAAGCAGACCATCTCCTCGTCTTCGGGCGGGAACTCAAAGCGGCGGCACACCTGCATGGCAACTTCAAGGCTGGCGCTCACATGATCGTCGTTTGCCTTCGCCTTGCCGATGTCATGCAGCAGCAGAGCGAGAATCAGGAGATCGAGGCGCTCGACTTCCTCCACCAGATTTCCGAGACCGCGGCTGCCATTCTTCTTTTCCGGCTGCAGCTTGTGGATGGAGTCGATGGCGCGGAAGGTATGCTCGTCGACTGTGTAGCGATGATAGAAGTCGCGAATGACCAGCGACTCCACGGCACGGAATTCGGGGACCAGTAAGCCGAGGGCGCCAAGTTCATGCATGAGGCGCAATGCCTGGGCAGCATGTGGACGAATGATGACTTTGCGCAGCGCGGCCCAGCGTTGTGGGCCGGAGAACACTTGCGCTGCTACGGTGGGCAATGCCTGCTCGATGCGCAGATCGGTGCTGGCGGCGAGCTTGAGTCCATGTTGCGCGACGAACTCAAAGCAGTTGAAGAAGAGATCAGGCGAAAGCAACGCCGAGGGCTGCTGCAGAAAGACACGTCCGTTGACGCAGGAAAACTCGTCGGTGGAAAGACGCGCACGCCAGTTCTGAAACTGCTGGAAGAGCGATGAGCGCGCCGGGACAACCTCGTCCATCAATGTGGTGAAGAGACGATTGACGACGCGAGCCTGCCGATAGTAGTAACGCATCCATTCGGCGGCGTCCGCACCACCGCCGTCATAGCCGATGTGAGCTTCAGCGGCAGCCTGCTGCGCCTCCCAGTTCAACTGGTTGTCATCGCGTCCGGCGCGGTAGTGGAGGAAGCAGCGCACGGAGATCAGGAACTCTCTCGCCTCCTGGACACGGTCGCGCAGCGATGCCGGGAAGGAGTCGAAAGGATTGGTCCAGTCGCGGGCGCGGGAGAATCCATTGAGCAAAGCCAGCCAACAGGAGACGTTGTAGTCCCGCAGTCCGCCGGGCGCTTCCTTAATGTTGGGCTCAAGGTGAAAGATGGTATCGCCAGCCAAGTGATGCCGGGCCTCATTAACCTCAGCGAGCAACAGGACGAGTTCCTGCCAGTCGCGCAGGACTGAGCGCGGCAGAACCTCGTCGTGCAGGCGGCGAAAGAGCATGTAGTCGCCGGCGAGCAGGCGGCAATCGAGAAGAGAGATGTTGAACTCCGGATTGTCGCGATAGAGGCGGTCGCAGTTCTCCAGAGTGCGAGTGGTAGGACTCAGCTTGAGGCGAACGTCCCAGAGGTCCTGAGACAGGGCCCGTATTGCGTCTTTGCGCTCGGCCGCCGGTTGTTCTCCGTCGGAGAGAAAGAGCAGATCGACGTCCGAGTAGGGAGCAAGTACACCGCGCCCGTAGCCACCAATGGCAACCAAGGCAAATCCTGCGGGCGCGGAGAGATCAGGGTGGATATGATGACGCCACAACTGATGGCACAAGGAATCGACGAGCGCGGTACGCCCCTGTAGAACGGAGCGTCCCGACCGGGTCTGTTCAAACTCCAGCCGCAATCGCTCCGAGCCGTTAAGGTACTCGACTTTCAGACTCTGCGCGATGCCCGCCGCCATCATGCCTCCCTTAGTGGCTACAGTGCGTCGGAACCGCGCTCTTCATTGCGAATACGGATAGCTTCGTCAATGCGTGAAAGAAAAATTTTGCCGTCGCCGATCTTTCCGGTCTGCGAAGCTGTGAGAACCGCCTTCACTACTTCGTCGACCCTCTCGTCGCGCAGCACGATCTCCAGTTTGATTTTAGGCAGAAGATCAACGCTATACTCACGTCCACGGTAGAACTCAGTATGACCTTTCTGACGTCCGTGGCCGCGCACTTCCAGTACCGTAAGTCCGTCGATGCCGATTGCCAGAAGCGCTTCCTTTACGGCATCAAGCTTGGATGGTTGAATTACCGCTTCAAGTTTCGTCATAGTTTATGTCTTTCCAAGCCCGAAGGCTGATCTTATTCAGTAGACGCGTATGACTCTGTATATCCTTCTTCGCCGTGTTGCGTAAGATCGAGGCCTTGTACCTCATCCTCGGTACTGACGCGCAACCCGACCGTGAGGTCCACCAGCTTCAGCAGGACCAACGTTCCCACTGCTGCGAGAACCCACGCAATTACAACACCAGTTGCCTGATTCAACAACTGGTGAGCATTTCCATCGAACAAACCGGAGCCGGTCACGTTTCCCTGTGCGTCCTTGAACATAGGATTCACGTAGCGGCTGGCAAATACACCGGTCAGGATTGCGCCCAAAGTGCCACCGGCACCGTGAACACCAAAGGCGTCCAGCGAATCATCATAGCCGAACAAGCTCTTAACCTTGGCCACCATCAGATAGCAGAAGACGCCACCGAGCAGACCGATGATCAGGGCGGACATGGGACCGACGAAGCCCGCTGCTGGAGTGATGGCGACGAGTCCGGCAACTGCGCCCGAGATACCACCGAGGGCGCTGGGATGACCGCTGACGATCCATTCGGCAGCCATCCAGGCAAGAGCGGCGGCGGCGGCGGCAAAATGAGTTGCCACAAAGGCGCTGGTCGCAAGGCTTCCGGCCGATAAGGCGCTGCCAGCATTGAAACCGAACCAGCCCACCCACAACATGCAGGCACCGACGAACGACAGAACTACGCTGTGCGGCGGCATCTGCTCACGAGGATAATCTTTGCGCTTCCCTAAATAGAGCGCGCACACCAAGGCCGAAACGCCGGAGGTCACGTGGACCACGGTGCCACCAGCAAAGTCCAGGCATGGGAAACGACCGCCAAGCGAAGCATTGAGCAGTCCACCCTTGCCCCACACCATGTGAGCCATCGGGGTATAAATCACCAACGACCAGAGGGAGAGAAAGACCAACATGCCGCTGAACTTCATGCGTTCGGCAAAAGCTCCAGAGATGAGCGCCGGAGTAATGATGGCGAACATTAACTGATAGACCATGAAGGTCTGGAGCGGGATCGTAGCGGCGTAGGCCGGGTCGGGCGCTGCTCCGACACCGTGCAAGAAAAGGTGCTGGAGGTTCCCGATGAAGCTGTTGCCGGGACCGAAGGCAAGACTGAAGCCGACAATACCCCAGATGACGGTCACCACACCCATCATGGCGAAGCTGTGCATCATGGTGGAAAGGACATTTTTCTTTCGCACCAGGCCGCCGTAAAACAGCGCAAGGCCTGGGCCGGTCATCATCAGCACTAGCGCCGAACTGACCAGCATCCAAGCGTTATCGGCATTGCCGCGGGCCTCGGTGACCTGCTTCTGGAGATCCGCAACTTGTTGTTGGGAAACAGTTTGAGCGCTGGCCGCGAAGGCACAGAACAGCAATAAAACAAGACAGAACCAGCACGCGCCCCGGTAGGACGGTTGGAGTTTCCTAAGAAGTAGTGGCAAGGGCTTTCTCCGCTAAGCAATTCTCCATAGATAGTGGTTTGTGGGACAGGATGGAAATCGAAAATTCTTATAGGTGCCATGGGCTCTGGTTATGTGGGTAAAGAAATGCGCTAGCAGGCCCGGAGTGCACTGCGGGACGAGCTCTCATCCAACGCTCGCTGGATGGCACGCAGAAGCGTCTCCGCGGTGTATGGCTTTTCCACCAAGGTAGCTCCGCCTAAGCCTTCCGATTCGGAGATGACCTCTTCTGTGTAACCGGACATGAAGACCACCGCTATGCCAGGGCGCTGCTTGAGGAGTTGCTTGGCGAGAATCGGACCACGCATGCGCGGCATCACGACGTCAGTCAGCACGAGGTGGATGATGCCTGGATAGCTCTTGGAAAGCTCCAACGCCGCAACGCCATCCTCGGCCTGGAGGACGTTGTAGCCGTCACGCACGAGGATGACGTTGGTCATTTCGCGCAAGGCGACGGAATCCTCGACGAGAAGAATCGTTTGGCCAGCGCCGCCCCGGGATGGAGTGTGGGCCGCCTCGGGCTCGGCCGGTTGCAGTTCCTCGGTAGTAAAGGGAAGAAGAATCTTGAAAACTGTGCCTGCACCGGGTTCACTGTAAGCCCATACATCGCCACTAATGCGCTTTACGATGCCGTAGACCGTGGAGAGACCGAGCCCGGTACCCTTGCCCACCTCCTTGGTAGTGAAGAACGGCTCGAAGATATGCGCCATGGTTTGGGCATTCATGCCAATGCCAGTATCGCTGATCGAGATCATCGCGTAGGTTCCGGCGCTCAGGTTGGGATGCTGCTGCACACAAGACTCGTCGACTTCGAAGTCTTTCACTTCGATATCGAGACGTCCGCCATCGGGCATGGCGTCGGCGGCATTTGAGACCAAATTCAGGATGAGCTGCTGGATCTGGCCCGAGTCCACCTTGACGGGGCAAGCTCGATCAGAACACTTCACCGTCAGCACGATGTCGTCGCGCAGGAGCCGACCGACCATCGGGGTCATCCTGGATGTGATCTCACGCAGGTCCAAAACCTCTTCGGCAATGGCCTGCTTGCGGCTGAATGCTAGCAACTGCTTGGTGAGCATGGCTCCCGCATCGCAGGAATTCTTGATCTGTAACACCCGGTCGCGACGCGCATCTCCCTCGGGAAGTTCGGCCAGCAATAACTCCGAGTAACCGAGCATAACGTTCAAAAGAGTGTTGAAATCGTGCGCCACGCCTCCGGCCAGGCGGCCGACGGCCTCCATCTTCAAGGATTGCTTTAATTGCTCCTCGGTACGCTTGCGCTCGCTTAAGTCCTGAACCACGGAGATGCGGTACTGCGGCTCCCCGGCGGGGCTATACACGACGGACGAAGTAACATGAACCCAGATCAGTGACCCGTCGCGATGACGATAACGCTTCTCAACCTCATAGGGACGGCGGTGCTCGATCTGGGTAGCGAACGACTCGAGCTCCTGCGCGTAGTCACCGGGGTCGGTGATTTCGCTGATTCTCTTGCCGAGCAGCTCGCTCTCTTCGTAACCCAACATGCGGCAAAAGGCGGCATTCACCATCAGGAGTTTGCCATCGAGCGAGACCTGCTCTATGCCAACAGCAGCTTGCTCGTAAATGGAACGGAAGCGAGCCTCGCTATGCAGCAATGTCTCCTGGGCGCGCTTGCGCTCTGTAATGTCGCGCAGAACCACGGTATAAAGCTTTTGCCCGGCCACCTGCACATGAGAGATCGTTGCCTCAATGGGAAATTCCTCTCCGTTCGCCCGCACCGCAGAGAGGATTCCCGGAGAACTCATCGAGCGCCTCGTAACGCCTGTCTCGCCGAAGTTGCGCACGAGTTCCTGATGGATCTGGCGGAGGTGCATAGGAAGAAAGCGGTCCAGCGGCTTTCCAAGCACGTCGCATGCCGGAGCGCCAAACATCCTTTCGGCAGCTTCATTGAATACGATGATGCTCTGACTTTCATCCAAGGTGATGATGGCATCCATTGCGGAGGCTACAACACTGGAATATCGCTGTGTACTAATGCGAAGCTCTTGTTCGCTCTGCAGGCGCTCACGCTCCATACGACCGATTAGGGCGGCACCGTAAAGAACCAGCGGCACAAAGGTAAGGACCGAAGCCAAAGCGACAAGGGTTAGGACGAGAGCCGAGCCAGAGCTTCCAGAATGAAGCAACCTAAGAACGATCAGGCTAACGACACAGGGAAGAGCAACCGCAGCCACTAGTAAGCCATAGTGGTACCATGGACGCGCCGCCGGTCTGTTTTGCGCAGATGTCTGCAATCCTCAGCCCCTGCCAGAGATGGCACTTCCCGGCCCCGGCAATTCTGCAAGCATTATATGGTGATTTGCCCTTGCAAGTGGCAGAAGCGAAGAGATTTTGGTGGTGTTAGGCGGGCGCCTCCGAGGCACGCGCACGCAGGTGAGGCGACACATGCAGGCCAGCTACCTTCTGCATCCCAATTACCGGGGAAGACAGCCGGCTGCACGGTGGGTACACGGGCTTTGCAAAACACACCGCAAAGGGCCGCATTGGGTGTTATGCTGCAACTCGCTCGCTTCGCTTGCAGAAGGCAAGGAGATCAGAGTTTATCTCATCCTTCAAGGTCGAGCACATTCCGTGCGGCGCACCAGGAAATACCTTTAGCGTAGCTCCCTTGATGAGCTTCGATGAGAGAAGCGCCGAGGCGGTAATCGGCACGATCTGATCGTCGTCACCGTGAAGGATGAGAGTTGGCACGTCGATCCTCTTACAGTCGGCGGTGAAATCGGTTTCAGAGAAGGCCTTTATGCAGTCATAGACAGCGTTGAGACCAGCCTGCATTCCCTGGAGCCAGAAAGAGTCGCGCAAACCTTGCGAGACTTTTGCGCCAGGGCGGTTGGCTCCATAAAACGGCGCGCTGAGATCTTTGAAGAACTGGGAGCGATCGTTGTGTACGCTGTTGCGGATTTGGTCAAAGGCCGCAAGGGGCGTGCCGTTTGGATTGTTTGCGGTTTGCAGCATTAACGGCGGAACGGCCCCGATGAGAACAGCCTTGGAAGCTCGCTTGGTGCCGTGGCGTCCGAGGTAGCGGGCGACTTCGCCGCCACCGGTGGAGTGACCAACGTGAATCACGTTCTTCAGGTCGAGGGCTTGCACCAGGGCTGCCAGATCGTCGGCATAGGTGTCCATGTTATTACCATGCCATGGCTGGCCCGATCGGCCGTGCCCGCGGCGGTCGTGGGCAATGCAGCGGTAGCCGTGCGAGGCAAGATAGAGCATCTGATCCTCAAAGGCATCGGAGTTGAGCGGCCAGCCGTGGCTGAACACTACGGGCTGACCCGAGCCCCAGTCCTTGTAGTAGATCTCCGTACCGTCCTGGGTTGTGATTGTAGGCATAGAACGTACTCCTTTCACTGTGATTCGTCATGATGGTTGACCTCGTGCACAATCCCTGAGCCCGTGCAGGAGGATGGTATCGCGGTTGGCTTGCCAGCTTCTCTGGAATCGGGCTGCGGATTTTAAATCAGGCTGTTCTGCCGAGAGGCGTGGACTCACTGAAGGCGGCAGCCGTAAGCAGAGCCTCAACCTTTGCATCCAGCTCCCGAGCCACTTTGAGGGCTTCGGCGTTGCCGTACGGAGCAAGGTAACTGGCCATCCGGTCATAGGAGAGATGAACTCCGTCGGCACGCTCATCGATCAGAACGGTGACCGGTGCATACGAAGCAGCGTCTGGTGAGTGTTGGGCCATCTGGCTCATGACGAGCGGATTGCCCAGAACAAGACGCAGAATTCGCGGGCCATGACCTCCATTTTGCAGGCGCAGAACAGCACCGAGGTCGAAGTGCGTGAACTCCATGAAGCCGGAGAGACCGATGGCGTTCCGAACGATTGCTTCCAGTTCGGTACTGGTTCTTGCGCGGCTTATGTCGTTTGTGAACTGGGTAATGTCAGGATGACCGAGCACGGACTGCAAGGCCTCTAACACTTCACCGAAAGGTCTGAAGGAGGTTATGCTGAATCGCTGCACGGAGACTTCCCTGGTTGGCATCTGTTTGCCTTTCATGATCGCCGCGGCGTGGCCCGACGCGAATGCTGGAGGTTGCCCGACTAAACTAATAGGTGGCTACCTAGGCTTCGATGCCGTGGGAGCGAAACAAGTGTCCACGATAGGGACGATTTCTGTGCCTGATGTGTAAAAAGGATTGCTGAACCAGGAGAGCAGAGCCGTGAAGGACAGCTACAATACCATCGCAGGAACCAGTGCTGAACGCTTGGCTGCGATCAGTGACGGTGTGTTCGCAGTCGCAATGACATTGCTCGTGCTCGACATCCGGGTGCCCGCAACCGAGGCAATTCACAGTGAGAAGGATTTGTGGCAGGCGGTGGTGGCGCTCTCTCCACGGCTGATGATGTACGTCATGAGCTTTATGACTTTGGGTATCTTCTGGGTGGGGCAGCAAACGCAGCTGAATCATCTCGCACGGTCGAACCGCAGCCTGACCTGGATTCACCTGGTCTTTCTGTTTGCAGTGTCGATCACGCCGTTCTCGACAACCCTGCTGGCGCAGTTTGTCGCTTACCGAAGTGCGCTGCTGATCTACTGGGCCAACATACTCACTCTGGGCGCGACACTTTATCTCAGTTGGGTATGCGCAATCGGAAGCGGAGTGGTGAAGGCCGAGATGCTACCCGCGATTTCCGATGCGATCAAGCGGCGCATCTTGATTGCGCAGACGCTGTATGCCTTTGGTGCGTTACTGTGCACGATTAACACGTACTGGAGCATAGGTTTCATCGTGCTTGTACAACTCAACTACGCGCTCGCGCCGCGCCTCCCCTGGCGCAGTCATGAGTGCTGACGCTGCGGATGCAGATTGTGCCGCTCCAGTTGCAGGGGTTCGGACCACTACGCAATGTAAGTGGCTTTGGGCTCCCATGCGAGAAAACTAAGAGTAAAAATAACTCGTCTGTGACAACCGATACGCATCACGAAAGCTCCGCATCCGCATCCTAGGTATGACCAGAGTCCCCGGATAATTCCGGGAGCTAGGCGAGGTACCTCGACACATGATGCGCATGCCACGTTTGTCTTCCCCGTCCCTGACCACCGTTATTTTCTCTTTCACCGCGATCATCGCGATGCTTGCGATCACCTCCTGCGGTACAGGTACCGCAGCGGGGGCAGCGGCACCTCCCGCGGCCACGCCAGCTCCCACGGCCACAATCTCGGCTAGTCCGACCACAATCGCGCATGGCGCTTCTACGACTCTTACGGTCGCGGCTACTAATGCGACGACGGTGACCATCTCCGACAATACCGACAGCAATACATACACACTGGCGGCGAGTGGAGGCACGCAGGTGGTGACTCCGACCACTACGACGACCTATACGGTGTCAGTCAGTGGGACGGGAGGAACTAACACGGCGCAAGTTACCGTCACGGTTTCAGGCCCTGGAGTGACGATTACGGCTAATCCAACCAGCGTTGTGCAAGGAAGTCCCACGACGCTTACCGTAACTGCCGTTTATGCGTCAAGTGTACTCATCTCTAACAACGTGAACAGCAACACGTGGCCGGTGGCAGCAGGCGGAGGCACGGTGGTTGTGTCCCCAACCGCAACCACTATTTACACGGCGACGGCCCAAGGGCAGGGTGGTCCGGCAACGGCCCAAGCTACGGTTACGGTGACGCTTCCAGCCCCGACGGTCACGATTACGGCCAGTCCGACAAAGATCGCACTGGGAAGTTCCTCGACGCTTACGGTGACCGCTACGAATGCGACGTCGGTAGTGATCTCTGACAATGTGGACAGCAACACATACACGCTGGCGGCGACTGGAGGCACGCAGAGTGTTACTCCGGCGGCGACAGGCACCTACACCTACACGGTGACTGCGACCGGAACAGGCGGAACAACGACCGCTCAAACGACATTGACAGTGATCCCGCAGGGCACAGTGAATTCGGTAAACCACGTAATCTTCATGATGCAGGAGAATCGAACCTTCGATACTTACTTCGGGATGTTGAATCCGTATCGCAAGGCCAACAACCTGAACGTAGGCGACGATGGCAACACTTACAATGTGGACGGAATCGACGACAAACTGAGCACAAGCAACGAAGACGATGCAGGAACAGCTTTCCCACTGTTCCACACCATCAGCAGTTGCCTGGACGATATGACGTCCTCCTGGCTGGAGAGCTATGGCGACGTGAGCCGGTACAACTTCAGCCCCTCACGTGGAATTTATATGGATGGCTTCGTCCATACCGCGGAAAACTACGCTTTGGACGCCTCCGCAGGCAACACCCCCGGCGAAGGATCGTTCACCGACTTTACAGGGCAACGCGCCATGGCGTACTACCAGGACACAAGTACCACAGGGACGCCGGAGCTGAACTACTACTACTACATGGCTTCGCAGTTTGCGCTCTCCGACCGCTGGTTCTCACCGGTTTCCAGCAAGACCGTGCCAAACCGGATTGCGACCTTGACCGGCGGCACCACACAAGGTTTGGTGTTCGATCCGTTTTCCGACGACAAACTTACGACCACCCTCACCATACCAACCATCTTCCAGGAGCTCGACCAGGCCAAGCCGCCGGTTTCATGGAAGCTGTACTACTCGATAACAGAGGGCAGCTGCGACGAGAAAGATGGAGACTGCGGTGCCGCAACCGGCTTTGCCCTGTATCCGGTCACCACGTTCTCGGATTTCGGTTACTCGGGCAAGTATCTCTATACGCCAGCGGCGGGCGCCGCATGCGTGGCTCCTACGGTTGGTTCAAAACAGGCAGTAGGTGACCCATCCAACGCCTTCTGCATTGACCCGACCCACATTGCGCCGCTGAGCCAGCTGTTTACAGACATGACGAATGGTACGCTTCCCCAATTCGCCTATGTTGAGCCTGAATACGGACTCGCCGATGAGCATCCCGGCTCAGGCCAGTCGATCTTCACAGGACAGCAGAGGATTGCGCTCATTATCAGCAACCTGATGAACAGTCCGTCCTGGGCTGATTCGATCTTCTTCCTGACCTTTGACGAAGGCGGCGGTCCTTACGACCACGTACCTCCGGTTCCGAACCAGTCGAACGATAAGACCAACCTCGCGAATATGGGCTACCTGCCGGGCTGTCCGAGTTGCACTCCCGCAGTTCCAGTTGGCAAGATTCCGGACATCAGCACCATTGCCGTTAATCCGGATAACGCCGCAGGCTCCGCCCCGCTTTACTGGCCATGCTTGGATAATGGTGCTCCGGTTCCCCCGGGCGTCAATCCCACGCCGACTCTGCACTGCGATCTGAATCCCGGCGACCCTGGTACCGGCACAACAGATGCGCCCGCGGAGCAGGGATTCGCGGCACAGCTGGGCTTCCGGTTGCCTAACCTGGTGATCTCGCCATTCACACGCAAGCACTATGTCTCGCACATACCGATGGATCACACCGCGGTTCTGAAGTTTGTGGAAAGCCGCTTTATCGGGCCGACCGCGCACCTTACTTATCGCGATGCGGCGCAGCCGAACTTGCTGGATTTCTTCGACTTCACCGGCATACCTTGGGCGACTCCTCCGGCGACCGCGAGCATGCCGGTTCCGCCGGCGGTGGGAGCGACTTGTACCCCGACGAAGTTCTGAATCTGGAGGGCAGACTCTGGCGCGAAGATTGCCTGGCTTTGCTGGCAGGCGAGCCATGCACTCACGGCAGCCAAAGGAATCCGGACACGGCGATTCCACCCGCTGCGGCTTGGCCGAGAGGACTGCGGCAGCTCAAAGGGCAGCTGAGCTTCGCAAGAAGCTAGTGCGGAACGCCTCGAAGTTCGCTAGCGAACTGGACGCCAGAGGAATTTTCTAAAGAAGAAGTGACTCGCCGACGAGGAGCAATACGAAGGAGTTACTCTACGGGCACGGAGTTAACCGGTACGCCTAAGAGGACTTTCACGGGCACTCGCGTTCCGTCGATTTCGGCTGCTTGGAATGTCCATTTTCTGAGCGATTCCAGAAGCGGTTGGTTGAGGTCAGGATCTGGAGTCTGCATGATTCGCAGATTTTCGAACTTCCCTTCTGGGTTGATGATTCCAAAGACCACAATCGTGCCGCCGCGGCCTCGCCTTGCCGCATCGGACGGAAAATGTGCGAGCGATTTCACCGTCGCGTAGGGCGGTACAAGCAGGCCGTGTGCATTTGGAACTGGTGAGTTCCGCGCAGAAAGCGGGCCCAGTGCATACTGCAGCGTCCAACTCTGTCCGTAGGCACCTGCGTCGGCCATGTCCAGATATACGGTGTAGGAGGTCTCATCGCGAAAGACTCCAAAGTCCCTGAAGCCGCCACCGCTGGAGCCGCTTGCCATGATGGTGATTCCGTAACTGGTTTGCGGCTTCGCGGTTCCCGAGTTATTGACACTACCGCGCGTACCGCCTCCACTACCACCCTGAATCATGATGGCAGGAAAGGGACTGTTACCGGAACCTCTTCCACTGCCGCTGCCAGAGCCGTGTCTACCCGCCACAGAAACGCCGGTCGACGCGTTTCCGCTACCTGCACTTCCGTTGCCCGTCCCTGTGCCTGACCCGACATCGGCGCGCGCGATCTTGCCTTCACCGGTACCGCCCGCTGCCCTGTCCCCGGTTCCCCCATATTGCCTGGTGCTGGAGCCAGATGCATTACCCATTCCCGGTGCGCCCTTAGAATCTGGGCCTCCGCCCGCCGAGCCGATGATGGTTGATCCCTCCGGTAAAACAGTGAAGGCTCCATGTAACTCTCCCGGGGGTATCGTCGAAGGCTTCAGGTCCGGAACAGCAATCGCGTTCACGATAAGGATGTTGTGTGCATCGTTACCGGAACCAGCGGGAGGAGCAGGCTGTGCCAGAGTTGGCATCGGCGCCGGAGGAGTAGCGTTGGCAACTGCGCGCAGAGTATCCGCCGAGGCGGCCACGGAAAGAGGGAGTTTGGGAGCTTCGACCTTTGGCTGTTGCTGCGGAAGGCTTACGGGCAGGGCGGGTATTACCTCGGCGGGCCGGTTCTCTGAAGCAACAGCAGGCGCAGGAGGCACGAAAACCGGCCTGAACGGCGCGATGGAGATCATGGGCGGGAGCCGCAAAGGAGACGGAAGTTTTGGAGCCGCAATATCAGGCTGCCGAATGGTTTGAACAAAATTGTCTGGGTGCGGCGGATTTGAGACGATAAGCTGCGGTCCCCGGTAGACCACTCCGCGATTGGCTTTTGCCTCGAGCGATGGAGCAGGCGCGTCATCCTCGGGCTGTTTGTTGGCTCCGAGGCTGCCGGCTTGCGCTGCCGGAGCATCGCTGTCCATCGGCTCCAGGTTGGGAAGCAATAACACTTCATGCGCCTCAATGGACCGCGACGAGGCAAGATGCGGCTCAGGAGGCAGCCAGTAACTCCACGGAACATATAGAGTAACTACCCAAAGGAGTACGTGGGCCGTTACCGAATAAGAGAGTCCGCGAGCAGGCAGCGGCATGGCGCCCAGGTCGGTGCTGAACATGAGGGGAGTGCGCGCAGTCCGGCTTTCCGGGCTCTTATCGTGACGATTTGGGGGACCTACCGCTGTTGTGGTCATTTCGAGAGGGCGACCTTGAGAACGTTACTAGGCACGCTGGTGTTTAAATCCATGTTGATTGAATTGAGTGTGCCCTCACATCGGCGGAATTCGTGTCAGACTCCCATATCCAGAGCTGCTTTGCTGTGACATGTGATGCATAATTCGATTGCGTCCGCTGCCTGAGACGGACAAACTAACGAACTGAATGTGCATCTCACGGCTACCCGAGTAGGTGCCTGCGGATTTTATGTGCGGGATGTGCCCTGCAAGACGTCCAGAGCTGCATCCTACTTAGTGGAGTTATCCGCCACGACAGGCGAACATTAACTTAACGGGATAAAGCTGATGGCCATGGACATGAAGAGCCGTATGGACGGATGGAAAACTGGCACGGATGCACTCTCTCTCTGCATGATTTGCGGAGGTGAGTATCCGGCTGGAATGCGAATATGCCCCGAATGCAACGTCAGTCTGTCGTTAGTACGGCGTTGTCCTAATTGCCGCCGCGTGGTCTCGGCCCAGCATACGAAGTGCGTTCATTGCCGGACCCCCTTCACCCAGGAGCTGCCAAAGGAACTTCTCAGAACAGACGTTCCGTCGATTGATAGCCGACACGCGTTAGGTGAGCGCATGCGGCGATACCGGGCTGCCGGGGTAAGCGTTGCGGCGTTGGTATTTGTGTTTTGTATGGGACTGCTTATTCTTCACAATCTAAACAAGCCGAACTTTTCGGCTCGCACTATTGCCAAATCCTCTGTATTGCATGCCACTGAGCTGCACCGCTCTCCCTCTTTTGGATCGGCCAGCGCGGGCAAACTGCAGCCTGGCACTAGCGTCAACCTCACTGGCTTTCGGCATGGCGACCAAGGGCTCTGGATGACGCTGGATTGGAACAACTCGGCCGCCTACGCGCCTGCATCCGATCTAACTCCTCCGCTGGCTGTGGATGCGGAGGAAGGCGCAAATGCGCTCAAGTTATATCTGTCGGAATTCGAAGCTTCGGATTCGGTTGACGCCGCGGTAAAGGCAGTCGATTACTATGCGCAGACCTTCCCGGGAAGTCCGCATCGCGACGAGCTCAGATGGACCCTCGCGGAACGTCTAAAAAGCCTTTCGGCGGGAGGCGGTCCAAAGGGACTCGCACTAAAGAGCCAAGCTAACGAGCAGTACGAACAGCTTGCGGCTACAAAAAGCGTCTATGCCGAGAAAGCTCATGATGCGCTGCTAACGAAGACGCCAGTACCGCAGGGGGGATGGGTAGCCCAGCAGCGTAAGCCCGTACGCAAGGCAGACGGACTACAAATGGTTGACGATGCCGGCACACACAACTTATTTGCCGCATCCACTCCGCATGAAGCGCTGGTCCTGACTCGAACCGAGGTTGTCGTGCGTGCCGGTAAGTTGTCGCAATTGAGCGAAGGGACGGTTGTCCCGGGACACGTGGCATATAACGTAAAAGCAAATGGAATCGTGGCAATTCCAGCCGGTGCTTTGTGTCAGCTAAGAGTGGTGAGCACAGACCCATCCCAAGCGGATCTTAGCTTGAGACTGACTTCGATTGAGATCGACCATCGAATCTATCCGGTGAAATCGACGACCACCGAACTCCCATCCGGTGTTCGTAACCGGCGGGCGGCCGATGGCACGCTCACGTTTCACCTCGATGCGCCATTGGTACTCCAACGTTAGGCTAGAGGAACTCCGAAGACGAAGTTGCGCAGTGCGATGCGCGCGTAGGCGCGTTGGCATGCACGACTAGCAGGAATGTCATCCACTTCCCTTCGCGCACGGTCTTCGTGGGTTCGAAAAAAGGCCCCGGTTGCTACCATAAACATTGTTGTTAAGACAGTGTTTGTGATAGCAACCGGGGCCTTCACTTACCTGACAACAGCGCGACTTACTGCTTACCGCCCGTCCGTTTCCTCAGGCATTAAGGCGTGCCGACCTGCGCGGTGGGAACTGGAATCAACCGGGCGTGCGTGAGATCCGCCGCAATAATCCCGAAAATCTGGTTCAGGTTCGATACCGGCTGAGAGGCTGAGACACAGGTGCCGCTGCCGCCGCCGCCTTTATAGTCAGAGAAGAACTTGGTCGGATCGGAAGCAATGTACTGCATCGTCTGGCACGGAGTGATGCCTTTCATGTTGAGCGGAGCGAGGTTGGTCGTGTCAGTTGTGCATCCCGATGCCTCCGAGCCATAAGAGACCGAGTAGACAGTGGTTCCCGCTGCTGCCGCGGCCTGCGCCGCTACGACCGCTTGTTGGCACTGGTCTATATTCGACATGTACGTGCCTAAATTGTTACCGTTCGTGTTTGTGCCTTTGCCGTTGATAAGAGGGGGATAGGCGAAGTCCTTTGGCGTGGCGGCATTCGCATCGCCGTCACTAAGAATGATGATCACGTTCTGCGCAGTTGGCCTGGCTAACTGTTGGGTGACGAGCGAGGCCTGTGCGGCATAGATAACGCCTGCATAGTAGGTTCCAGCTCCGCCCTTCGGATACAAACCCGCACAGCCACTTGCTCCCCCGACTGCTTTCACAAGGTTGGATGTCGCGGTCAGCGTCGTTACTGTGTCAGAGCTTTTGTAATCGCTTGAGAACGGAACGATCTGGTAGGTGTTGGGCGATGGTCCACCTGGCAGCGGGTACGGACTCGGACTTTCCGCAGTCCCGTAAGGCTGTGTAGAAATGGACGATGGACTGCCTCCGGTGCAATAAGCATCCGATGCTGTGGCCGCAGTGACCGCAGGAAAGACCATCAGGCTGACTTGGTCGACCGGGTTGGTTACGTTGCCAGCAGTGACCGTACCGCAGCTTGCCAGATTGATGCTGCAGGGTGACAGGTCCTCCAATAAGGTCTGGACGCCGGACAACGCACACGAGATTCTTGAGCCACTGCATTCGCTGCCGCCATCGGAGCTAGCCATCGAGGCCGTTGTGTCAAGGATGATAACCACATTGAACGGGCCATTCGGTGCACCCCTCATAGCCGCGGTCGCTTCGGTAGAGATATTCATTGTGCTGAAACCGAAGATACTGGCGAAATACAAAGGCACCGTTGCCTGTGTCTTCACGGTGACAGCATTTGCGTCCGCAGGAGTTGGGCAAGCGATTCCCAGGGAGGATAGGCAGTTCAACTGAGGGTACCCCGCCCTCATTGCGATGTTTTGCAGATTGGGATAGTAGTTTTTATCTCCCACCAAGGCGCTGTACTGGATGGCTGCGGCAGTCACAGTAGTGGAGGTTGCTCCCGGACTGGACAGCGCCGAGGCTCCTGCTAGCGCCGCTGCATCGGTAGCAGACTGGAGTTGGCGATAACTACAATAGACATTGCCCAAGTCTACCGCCAACGCAGCCATACCGAGCACGAAGACCAGCCATATCGCAACAATAGGCAACACCTGTCCGCGTTGCCTCCTGCGCGCCCGGAATTTATGCGACTCACTGTTCAGGATCATTGGACAATCTCCGTTGTTTGCGCGGTGAAGGTACAGCTTGGCATGTAGTTGGTTCCGTAAACTGCGAGGTTACAAGGGTAAGTGACGGTTACCGTGGCAGGCTGGCCCGCCACCAGATGCGAAGCTGCCCCCGTGTAGGGAGTGCTACTACTGCAGGAGGTCCCGGAGTACGCCGTTGTATTGAAGACAAACTTGAAAGTCAGGTTCGCTGGAGCTAGGAACGGCGCCGCATTTTCAACAGCTAGAACCGTCAAGGCGCACGGGTCCGTGGTCTGTCCCCGGTTAATCGCAAGAAGGCGCGCGCCGGTACTTACAGCATCCGTTAGCGCCATGTAGTTATTGAGATAGATCCCGAACGCGGCAATGCCCGTGACAACCAGCAACAGCAGTGGCATTACCAAGGCGAACTCAACCAGCGACTGGCCTTTTTGCTTGCGGGTGCGAAAGCGGGTGCGGACCTGTTCGCCAGGGGACCGGGTTTCGACACTCACTCCTGGTGACGCTACGTTAGAGTTTAGGTTACACATGTCCACCACCTTCTCCTTTTTCATCTTCGGCCCAGAGATGGCAACGCTGCTGCGATTTGCAATTGCCGGACTTCGTGCAGAAGGACTCCGACATTGATTATTGATTACGGAATCAAAAACCCAAAGAACCCTGGCAGCGCTATCACCAGTGCCTCTCCGCTTTGTGTGATGCTGGTTGTAAATACCCGGTTGGCTATCGCCGAAGACTTGTCTTTGTGGGGCGTCCCTGTTCTCCGGCCTTGCCTTACCCGGCTGTAACTCTGGTAACTTAAATCGGCAAACCTTGTATCTCTGGGGAAGCTCTGCAAAGACTATAAAGTTGAAGTCAAGGTTGCCACTTCTAAGTTGCGGAGGTGGCTTTGAGAAGTGTTGGAGCGGTTCCGGCATTACCCGGAGACACTACGCCAGATGCGTGTCTAACAGCTCTGGCGCGACGGGAACACGTTTACTCCGTCGGGCTCGTTTACTTTATCTTGCCCCAACCGGTGACTTATAGTTGCACTCAAGCAACTTGTTCGACGCCCCAGCTAGTTTCCGAAGTCAACCTTGATTTGATCTCCAACTTCGGTGCAGGAGCTGCTGATTGTTCCTACAGGAAGTTCCAGAACGCCGAGGGCCTTCCAGAACACCCGCGTAACTCGAAATGGGCGCACGGCTTCTCGAACGCCGAGCACGTTATACTTCTTATCCACAAAAATCACATCGATCGGAAAGGCCATTCCGACCGTGTGAATCGCCTGCGAAGGTACGATAAACAATCCACATCCGGGTGCAAGTGAACGCTTGCCGAGCAGACCGACCAACCGGCTCAGACTACTGTCGGCCATACTGATCTGCTCGCCAAGACAACGGCTTTTCGTGGTGTTGTAGACACGAACCACGTCGCGGGTGTCGTCCAAGATAATCTCCTGTTTACAGCTAGCGGACGGCCTTCTTCCGGCGCTGAATCAAAACAAAGAGCACAACCACAAACAAGACGCCCGAAATTACCCTAATGATCGTTACGCTATCCATAGATTTCCTCTTCTCCTGGTCTTGGATTTACTGCCCAAAGTTAGTCATCAGACTCTTGCTGATGGTAATGATTGACGGCATCAACAACACGATAAACATGCTCGGAAAAATGAACAGTACAAGTGGAAATACAAGCTTGACGGTAGTCTTTGCCGCCATCTCCTCCGCCTGCTGCCGGCGGCGTGTGCGTAAGGAATCGGCGAAGTAACCAAGCGACTTCGAAAGCGGTGTTCCAAAGCGCTCCGTCTGTACCAGCATGTTGACAAATGACCGAACTACTTCCAGGCTGGTTCGAGTTGCGAAGTTGCGCCACGCCTCTATGCGCGGCTTCCCGGCTCGCTGCTCGAGGCGAATCATTATCAACTCATCGCTTAGATCCTTATGGCTCAGGCGCATCTCCTCACTGATTCGGATTAACGCCTGGTCCATGCCGAGACCAGCTTCCATACAGATGACGAGTAGGTCAAGGGCATCTGGAAGCGCCAGCCGGATCTTCTCTCTGCGTTTCGCCACTGCGCTGGTCAACCAAAAATCGGGCCCCAGAAAGCCAACCGCCGCCAACATCATGAACCAGATGAAAACATTCGGCCCGTGCAACAGAAAACCTGCAATCAGACCGGCTAACACCGGACCAAGTAGCTTTACGGTGTAGAAAAGCTCCACGTAGACGGGTTCACGATATCCGGCCGCCGCCATCCGGCGGGTAAGCTCATCATCATTTGCAAAGCCCAGCAGTTTCCGCAGTGGGGCAAACCATTCCGTATATCGAGAGGCCGCCTCTACGCGGGATGCGGCTTCGGCGTCGAAGGACTCCGGCGCGGCAATTTCCGTCAGTCTGGCGGCGACAGGAGATTTCCCGCCCAGCAGCAAGAGCATCAGCCCCAAGCTCAAGGCGAAGCTCAACACGACAACAGCGATCATTCCGGCCATAAAGTTACACCTTAATGTCGACGATTTTTCGGATCAAAAATATACCAATGGCCATTAGTCCAAGCCCAATCCAGACCGCCTTACGTCCCATGGGATCATTAATCAGGCTCTGCGCGTAATGACGATTGACGATGCTCATTCCGGCGAAGACGATGAAAGGCAACAATCCCAGAATCCAACCAGTCATTTTTCCCTGAGCAGTGTAGATTCTCAGCTGCCCGAGTAACCTGGAACGCTCGCGAATTACCATGGCGGCCTTATCGAGAACCTCCGCCAGGTTGCCACCCGTTTCTTTTTGTACCAACATGGCCGTGACAAGAAAATGCAGGTCCGCAACGGGAACCCTGCTGGCGAGATTGAGGAGGGCTTCGCGAATCGGCAAGCCGTAGTTCTGCTCCTCAAAAACTCGGCGAAACTCCATACCCACCGGATCTGAGATCTCTTTCGAAACCATCTCAATCGCCGCAGTGACCGCATGTCCTGCGCGAAGTGCACGCCCGAGAAGATCAATAGCATCGGGCAATATGGCTTCGAATTTCCGCAGCCTAGCTTTCCGCTTCAAGACGATGTAGATGTACGGGCAATTTCCGGCAGCGAAGCCGAGGACCAGTCCCACGGTCACGCTATGGAAATACGACCAGCCCAGCAACGCGACTGAGATGCCAATCGCGAACGCCGCGAAAAAGAGGCGGCCGACTGTCCAACTGGAGTTGGCCTGCTTGATCAATATGTCGACATTTGCAGCGACCTTCAGTCGGCCCAAAATTGCGTTCACGAGAGGAAGATCGCTGTAGCCTTCGCGCTTTAGAATGTCAGCATCGACTACCTGATCGGGAGCGGCGCCGCGATTGTAGCCGGCAAGGCGCTTCCCGATGTCGGTCTCTTCTTTGGTCTGCTTCGTTGTAACTAGCACGACAACGAAGGTAACGACCAATAGCACCAAGAACAGTAGGACTATCATCGCAGAACCTCTCCAAGCCGAGTTACACTTCGACAGTCATATCAAAAAGGCTGGGCGAAATCGGAATGCCCGAAGCCTCGATTTTTTCGGCGAACCTAGGCATCACTCCGGTCGAATAGAAGCGGCCTAACACGCGGCCGTTGATTCCTATCCCGCGCTTTTCGAAGCGATAAATATCCTGCATGCTTACGATTTCCTGGTCCATGCCCGTGATTTCGCTTAGATGGGTCACTCGCCTGCTGCCGTCGCTCATTCTTGATACCTGAATGATGATGTTGACCGCCGACGCAATCTGTTGACGAACCGCCTTTTCAGGCAAGTTCAGGTTGGCCATCAGGGCCATAGTTTCCATGCGGGCAATCGCATCGCGCGGGCTATTGGCGTGAATCGTAGTCAACGAGCCATCGTGGCCGGTGTTCATAGCCTGCAACATATCCAAAGCTTCTTCACCGCGAACCTCGCCAACGATGATGCGATCAGGCCGCATGCGAAGACAGTTGGTTACCAACTCGCGCTGGTGTACGGCTCCCTTTCCCTCGACATTTGCCGGGCGGCACTCCAGCCGCACAACGTGGTGTTGTTTCACCTGGAGTTCGGCTGAATCTTCCACCGTCACAATTCGCTCTTTGTCAGAGATGAAGCGCGAAAGCACGTTCAGTAGTGTCGTCTTTCCGGAACCAGTTCCACCAGAAATGACGATATTCAGCCTTGCCTTGACTGCGCCGTGCAACAAGTCGCGCATTTGAGGCGTCATCGTGTGATTCGCGAGCAAATCCTCCACTTCGAGAGGAATAGTCCCAAAGCGGCGAATTGAAAGAATCGGCCCATCCACAGCCAGCGGAGGAATGATCACGTTGACACGCGACCCATCGGGCAGGCGGGCATCCACCATTGGCGACGACTCATCGACACGGCGTCCTACGGCAGATACGATCTTGTCGATGATGTGCATGAGGTGAACGTCATCCTTAAATGCAACGTTCGTCTCCTCTATCAAGCCTGCGCGCTCAATGTACACATTGGAGTAAGTGTTAACCAGAATGTCGCTGATCGTCGGGTCTTGCAGCAGCGGTTCCAGGGGGCCAAGGCCAAAGACCTCATCCAGCACTTCGCGCGACAAGCGCTCCCGTTCGGAGGCGCTCAACGGAACATTGGAGTGCGCTACCAGATCCTGAATCACTGCTTGAATCTGGTTACGAGCATGGTTATCGTCGAGATAATTCAGTTTCTCAAGATCAACGCGGCTGAGCAGATCCCGATGAAATGCTGATTTCATCTCCTGGTAAGCCTTGGGCTTCATGTCTCTTTTAGCCCAGTGCTCTGCTTCCATTAGGCTGGTCTTTGCTGTCGCATCATGATCGAATTGTGCCATGGTTTCTCTTCTCCACAAAAGTTACAGGCCCAGTATCCCAAACCGCCGCTTTGGCTCTTGCTTACCAGCCACCTGTTCCGATTTCGCCCCCAATGTGTCAAGCCAACGCCGGAGTGTTCCAGCTAGTTCGGTTCTTGCATTGATGGATATCGGAGTCCCGGTATTGATTGCATTAACTACCTCCGCATAGCTGTTAGGCACCACAAATGAGATCGGCATGCGGATTGTCTTTTCGATCTGGTCTTCCCGTATCGACGAGCGCTTGTCATATCGATTGATGACAATTCGAGTCTTTTCCTTTGGCCAGTTGAATCGTTTCAAATGCTCAAGGTAGCGCACCAAGTTTCGAATCGATGCCAGTTCGGGAGCAGCGACCAAAAACACTGCGTCCGCCCGGTCAATCGCGCCGACGTTGTAGGCACTCAATCCAGGAGGACAGTCAATGATGACCAAGTCATACTCTTCACGAAGGAAATCAAGTGTGCCCTCCAGAGCGGTCTCTGAAATCTTGTCTCCCGCACCAAATGAGTCGGGAGATGCCAAGACGTGAAGTCCGGATGAGTGCTTGGTCACGAACCCTTGAAGGAGTTCAGAGTCGAGCCGGTGAATGTTATGCACCAACTCATAGAAGTGATATTTTGGATCCCCTAGGCTCAGGTAAACCGAGACATCACCCAAGTCAGAATGCTGGTCGATCAAAAGTGTCTTTGCACCGCTCTGAGCCGCGAATGCGGCGACACTCGCGGCGAGCGTCGTGACCCCAGTGCCACCTTTCACGCCCAGGAAAGCGTACAGCTTTCCCTTCTTGACCGGTGCGCTCTGCTCTCTCTTCTTTTGTTCGAGCTTGACCAGCGCTTCGACTACGCGGTCGCGCGCTGGCGGCTTCATAAGATACTCCGAGCATCCGGAACGCATCGCGTCGATGATAAGTTCCGGGCTCGAGTTAGACGCCAACGCAAATACGGCAGTTCCGGGTAACGCTGCCTTGATCTGCTCGGTGCGCGACGCAGCTACTTCGCGGTTGTTGTCAAAATCAATCACGCATACATCGGGTTTCCGTTGCAGCAGGTCCTGCAGCAGGGCAGTGTCGCTCGTGTCCCATTGATAGAGCTCGCTCGTGATATCAAACCCCGGAAGCGAGTCTACAATTTCGCGCAAAGCAGCAGCTGGCCGTTTATCCACCGAAACCGTGACAATGCTGAACGTGCGGCGAGATGCTTCATGAACCATGGCGCTCAAGATTTGCCACCTCGTAATTACTGCTTGTTAGTAGTTGAGTCTGTCGACTGAAGGATGGAACGCTGGACGCTCCTATCAAAATTTCTGCTGTCCTTGCCATCCAGATTGTGAACCGGCATCGTTACTGATTCATGTGAAGTCACCTGCTGCGACACCGGATCCACAATGGTTGGCGTCACGAAAACCAGAAGCTCGGTGTTGGTCCGATTGAACGATTTTGAGTGAAATAGCTGGCCCAAGATTGGAATGTCCCCGATCCCTGGCATTTTGCTGAGCTGCAGAGTTGTACGACGATCCAACAAGCCCGCGATGCCAAAACCCTGGCCGTCTTTCAAGTCGATTTCCGTCTCTGCCCGCCGAGTGGTAATGGCGGGAATTTCATAGCCAGCGATTGTCACCGCGTTTGTGTAATCGAGTGCGCTGACTTCGGGGGCTATCTTTAGGCGGATCACGTCGCCTTCAATCGAGCCCGTGAACTCCAGCTTTACTCCGTAAGGCTTGAACTGTATGGTCACAGCAACGGTGCCGCCGACTCCCCCCTGGACAACCGGGAAGGGAAATTCTCCGCCGGCCAGGAACTTGGCAGACTCGCCACTTCGCACCATAAGGTTCGGTTCGGCCAGAATCTGCGCAATACTACGTGTCTGCAAATCGGAAATTGTCGCGCCCAAATTCAGGTCCGGACGAAACAAGAAAATATTCAATAAATTCGAGGTCGTGAGGCTTGTCGTTGTGCCTTTCAGCGGCGCCCCGATAACACCGGTCAGCAAACCGTTTGTACCAAGCGAGGGCTGGCCGAGCTGCCCGGTCGTAGTGGTTCCAATAGTATTGGCCGCACCCGTGCTCAAGAGATTGACCGCGAACTGCTCGAGCTTTGTACGGTCAACTTCGGCAAAGGTCACCTTAAGCATGACCTGTTTGTCGCGCCTCGGTAGGATCGCCAGGGAATCAACTACGTTCTTGGAGTAAAGGCTTGCCATTCGCAGAACATTGTCCGCAACGGCTTTGCTGGTAACTTTTCCGATCGCAACAACTCTTCCCTGCTCGGCTTCAATCTGCACAGTTTCGCCGGGATACGCCGATCGAACATCGTCTCGGAGGCCCGACACATCAACGTCCGAATACACATCCACGATGTGGGCATTTGAGCTCTCATCCCACAGCACTAGACTGCTGCTCCCCGGCTGCTTCGCTGTTACTACAACCTGAGAGGTGCTAATCGTAGTTGTATCCAGCACGTCCGGATTGCTGATCACGATCCGGCGCAGCCTGGCTTGGGTATTGAGAATGATCGACCTGCCGACCTGTATGTGCACCGACTGCGTCTCGGAGGGAGATGCCATTGGCGCGACTTGCGTTTCCTGCGCGGATGACGCTACTGTCATGCTGGAGGCCGCTTGCGTGTCTGCTGTATTTGCTGCCGGCGTTTGCGCCTCTGCGGCTGCGGCTCCCATCGTTACGCACACGAACAAGAGAGCAACTGCCGAATTAACCACAGCGTTAAGTACTCGCATTTCGACTTTCCTTTTTGTGGAAATTAAGAGTTACTCAAATCGTTTAAGCTACTCAAACTTATCGACTGAATGCTTTGCGCCCGCGATGGTTTCAACCTGGTAGGCAACCGGAGGTGCCGCGACAGGTGCCGGGACCTTGACCACTACCTTTCTCACTGTGCTCGTCTGCTTAGGACCACTCATAAGATCTGTCATGGCCACAGCTTTGGTCGCGGGGCTGTTCTGATCAGCACCGTTGCGAAGAACAAATTGAATTGTCCCCTGCGACGCGGCGAGGACCAATTTCTCGCCATCTTCCGGATTGAGCAGCAGAGTGACGACACTGACCGTCTCAGGCTTTCCCGATGGATCAGGTTCGATCTTCTGTCCAGCGGTAAGCACCTCGACGTTGGGTAGAATGGTTTGGGTCTGCGGATTCACAGAGTTTCCCACTTTCGACGTCACTAGTACATCAACGTGCGAGCCAGGATAAAGGAAGCCCGCCACGCCGACGACATCGTTGGAATGGACCGACACTGCGCGCATTCCTTCAGGAATCTTCACCGTCAGACCGATTCCGGAACCGGCCGCTGCAACGTCATGATCAAGTATCGGCTCATGCTCTGCGATCGGATAAATCACCGCGCGGCCGATTAGCTCTTCGGGCTTGGTGAATGCACCACTCAATGGTGCACTGGCCGGCCAATCGATCAAGGCGATGCTATCGGCGCTGATTGGTGATCCTGCGATCAATGGCCTAGAGGCCGCGACCACCTTTATGACGTTTCCGTTTCGAGCCTGCTGCATTCGAATACGAGCATAGAAGGCGTAGCTCACGACTCCTGCGATCGCTACGGACAACACAACTGCCAATGCAATTCGTTTTGGGTTCATATGCCACCTCGACGATAAAAAGCCAGTACTGAATACAAAACTCCCGCCGCTATCGCAACGCCATAGGGCAGACGAGCGGCCTGCGGATTGGAAAGGTTCAGGCTCGGATGTGCCTCGGTTCCTGCTATTGCATGAAACTTGATTAGATCGAGCATGTTGGCGAATACGGCACGTAATCTTCCCTGCCGCAATGCAACTATGACGGCGAATATTCCACCGGCAATAGTCGAAGCGAGAACGATCTCAACGGCCGGAGTAGCCCCGGCAAAACATCCAACCGCCGTAATTAGCTTGACGTCACCGGCACCCATAGCATGGACCAGGAAAAAGATCAGAAACGCCCCGCCACCGATTAGCCCGCCGGCGATTGAGTTCCCCAAGCCGCTCCACCCCTGCAACGCGAACCGCCCAACCAATGCAACCAATATCGCGAAGTAGGTGAGCTTGTTCGGGATTCGGCGGGTCGTCACATCGGTAACGCTGCCGATGCCAGCGACAACCAATGCGCCTACCATGAATAAAGATTCCGTCGTCATCCGCCGCCCGCCTTATTTATTGCTGTTATCCAGATAAGACCGAATCGGAGGGCCAGGAGGCGCTTGACCAAGTAACTCGAAGCGCTTCCTGACCATTCGACTATTTACTTTAGGCCGGAGCCACATACCCGATGGGGACTCCGAACTTACGGGCCGATGCCGCCGACCCCGGAATGTATCGATCCGGAGAGCGTCTTACGCGGCGTTCAATTTGGTGGTGATCGAGGTGAATACGGTGTTGATCGCGGTTGACAGGGTTGACATCGCCGTAATTGCTCCGAGCGCGATCAAAGATGCCGCCAGAGCGTACTCGATCAAATCCTGGCCGGACTCGTCGTTGTGCAAGGTGCGAAGGGTAGCCAAAATGTTCTTCATCTGGAGATCTCCTTTGAGGTTTGTATGGTTGAACTTCTCACGCAACCCGCAATCGGGCTGCAACCTGTTGTTGATCCGTTGCAATGTCAAGTTAGTTGCTACAACCGAAGCAGCTCTAACTCTCTTTTGCATTCTCTTTTCGGCTCTGTCGCCGAAGCTCACTGTCTCGTTACTGTCAAAGTGTCTATGCTGGGCGATTGCGCTAACCACAACTAAGGGCGCCACGGGGGACATAAGAGTCAGAACCTAGCCATCCGGAAACCTAACTCTCACGATTCACTTCTTCCGCATGTTCGGGTTTCGCCCAACCATGCAGCTGTTACATAAGATGAGAGTGGCTGGCCAGAGTTGTATATGGAATAAAATTAATTTTGCCTGATGCCTCACTGCTTGCGGCGGCAGCTCGGTGGGATTACCGCCATTACCACGGATGCTTCTTCACGAGAGGAAAAGAGGTGGGCGCTAACCTTGTTCTGGATGCGCCGCATGGATTCGGGCACGAGCTTCGGACCGCGACTGTGTTGCCTTACGACGTTGGAGACCGGTGAAACAGTACACTGGTCTCATCGCTGTATTGCATGGCCCATTTCGGACTGTGTTGGAGAGACTTTGCGAGTGGGCTGTTAGGGGGCATAAGTACATATTCAACCTGATACTTGTCGAATACCGCCTGTGGATCTTCATTGGAAACGGCTGATAAGTAGTCCTTGAACACTCCGGTGGGGCCGTAAGGGTCTGCTCGTCCATCAATAAAGACTTTCAACTCCGGCGTGCGCCAGATTAAGTAACCTCCCCAGACCCAATCATGGAACACTCGGTCCCGGACTCCGTTCGTCTTCATATAGACAACGGCGCCCTCTGGATAATTGACTAAATTTCGGTATTCCGATTGGGTGGGCTTACTCAGGATGAACAGGAAGAACAAAATGGCCAGAGCGACAGCATTGTAGAGCCACTTATCCGACTTCGGGTCATACGGACTCATCAATTTTAAGCGTTTGGCGAAGATGGGAGAGACGAGAATGGCGGCAAGAAATATGAAGCGGATATATGTGAGCGAGAAGTAGAGCGCCAGGACCACGAATGCAACTTCATCCAAGCGCCAGCGCTCCCGCGAGAAGACTGCAATCAGCAGTACTCCCAGGATCAGGAGTATTGCGACTTTGCCCCAGGGCGTATGAAAGTCGACTGACGCAAATTCTGTTGTCATATAAACCGCGGACCGTGCGCCGAACATGGCTTCGAAGGGATAAAGCACCAAACGGTATCCTAACGGATTAATAAAGAGGGCAAGGCCCGATGCGCCGGCAGTGATGAGTAGCCTTCGCAGTAGCCGCGGTGACCAGCGAACCGCGTACGCGTGTCCCCAGCGCCCTTCCACCATTCCGGAAACGATGAAGATGCCGAACACTACCATGCCCATCGGCCAGGAGCCGTGCGAGTTCACCCAGACACAGAAGAGCGGAGGTACGAGCCAGAGCAGTTTCCAGCTATCTCCCCTCACGCCTTCAAGAATGAGCAGAAGAACTACGAGGTATAACCAACCGAACAGAAGGGTCCGCGCACCAATGGAGACCGCGGCCATGACCGCCGCGCCAACGGTGACCAGAAAGGAGTTCTTTACATCGTGACTTGCCAGATAGCTGAGGCGAAAGACTCCTAAAAGAATACCTGTGGAAAGCAAGAAGACGACGAGAAAGACGGCTGGAAGGCCTGCCCACCTATATGCTAGGTAATAGGGTATTTCCGCGAGCCATTCAAAGGGAGTTACCCCCGCTCCCGGCACGGTATAGGAATAGGAATCGACGACCGGAAGATGGCCTCCGATAAGCAAATACTGGGCATTACGGAGATGCCACCACAAATCAGGGTCGGCAATATCGCGTCTTGAAAGCAGAAATACCAGGTAAGTGATCGCACAGGCCAGAACTACCGGAAATGAGAATATTCGCCTGCCCACACCGGACAGAAAAGTAGTCGATAAATCCGAAGTCTGGGCTGGCTGGGACAATTAGCTTCTCGCTGACCCCCCGAGAGCGTCTTCAGGATCTTTCGGTAGCGCGCACCCTTGGGCGCCACGTGTTGACTGGATATTTCGATGCAGAGTTGCTGATTGGTGGTTGTACTGAAGTGTTTACCCCTCCGCCTTCCATATCATTGAAACTATTTCCGATTGGGAGACCTTTGGCCTTAGTGCAGTCGAAAGTAACTACAAGTAACGTACATTACGAGACAATCGGCAATCATGGGTCATAGAATTCGCGAAAATATAATTGCAAGACCGTCGTCGTATTGCACGTGCCAGGCTTTATCTTCCTTAAGCACACTAGCCAGCGGAGAATTAGTATCGATGAGTACCCACCTTACCTGATACTTATCTAATGGTTCGCGCCACCTCCAAGTAACGTTACTGACTTGCATGCCTTCCTTAATGAAGGCTTCTCCGTAGAAATCGTGGCGGTCGTCCATGTAAAGCTTGGTCCCAGGATAAAGCCTGTAAATCAGATAGCCACTCCACTTGTCGAGATTGAACAAATGATCGTGGATTCCTCTAGCGGCGATGAATTCGGCGGCCTTCACGGGAAACCTTTTCTCGTCGAAATGCGCGGAGAGGACTTGAGCTGAAAGCAGGCGTCCGCCGTTGAGAGCGATGGCCGACGACGACACCAACACGATGATTGCGAGCGCATGACCGCGAAAGCGTTTTTCCATCCCGACCAAGTTTTCTGAGATGTCGTGAACGCAGTCAAGCAGGGAGCGGGTCCAACGCGGCTGGCCCGGCCCAGGTGAAAGGACGCTCGCCAATGGCGGGCCTAAAGCCAAGCTCATTATGACGGCCGAAATCGGTATATTACGTGCCGCGAACAGCCCGGCATGAATCGAGAAGAGCAGGAGAAACAGATCCGTCGCGGTAACTCGTTTAAGCGCCATTGCCAACGCCGCGATAGACAACAGGATGAGGCATTCGAAATATCCGAATCCGGCGGCGTGAAAGTCAGGCGACTGAAATTCGCCAATCGAGTTCATGAGAAAGCCGTTGGACAGGTATTGATACACATGCAAGTGCAGCTTGTATCCATAGGGAGTCAGGAAAGTGACTGACAGACAGGCGCCAAACGCAATCGCCAGTTCGACTATTTGGCGGCGATGCACTGCGTCCCGGGTGGTTTGATAGTTCCAGACGTGGGCGCAGCCAAACAATGCGATCAGCATCAGTCCCAAAATGAAGCCGCCGTGGACATTGACCCAGAGCAGCATTAATCCAGGAAGGCAGAACAATGCGGCGCGCCGCCCCTCTTCAAAGCGATACAGTGCTTCCACCCAAAGCAAGGTAAATAGCCAGCTCAACACATGAGGCCTGGCAAACATGTGGACTTGGGCGGCGGCCACCGCCAGCAGCGTCAGCAGCACGGCGATTGCAAAACTGCCGCTTCGTCGTAGAACAAAGCGAAACAGAAGGGCAAAGGTAACCGCTATTACAAGGGCGGTAAAGAGCACGACGCCGTTCAGTCCGGCGAAGTGGTGGATTGCACCGATGAGCGCGTCGTAAAGCCATTCCCAGGCGTACCAGGGCTGGCCTGCCCGGGTGTAGGAGAAGGAATCGACGTGCGGCACGGAGCGGGTGGCCAGAATGATCTCGCCATTTCGAATGTGCCATCCGGTATCGGCATCGACGAGCAACGCTTTGCTCATCGGGCTGAAGCCCAGTAGCCCTAAGAGCACGAGGAAGAAGACGTCCGCAATCGAAGGCAACACCCAAGGTGCCCAGAACGCCTGCGGAGTCTTGACAGGTGGCGCTGTGCCGCCAACCTGGACGGAAGCAACGTCCGCTGCAAAGGAAGTTTTGGACATATTGCCACTCGCGTTCATGCGTTTCAGTTAACCCCGGCACAGGATGTCTATCTGTTGGATGCAGCTCTGAGCAGAGTAGCTGGATGGCTTTGCCACAAACTTATCGGCTTCAAGCGGTTCCGCCAGGCGGGAGATGAGGACAACAACAAGCTTGGCGTGTCCGACGGGGTGCGGGGCTTCCGGTTGGGCAAAGAAGATGTACAAAGTGCTTTACTTCCTGCGAAAGTCTTCGTACTCTTTCGGACCGGCTCGCATTGCGAGACGTTCGTAGGACCATAAACAGCGGCTGAATTTGTGGAGGCTAGCTTGCACAGCATGAAATCGGATCCATCCAAATCGAATCCTAAGACAGGGGGCACAGCCGAATCCGGGCTGGCGCGCTTCGGGCTGGCTCTAGCAAACTGGAGCGAGCGCTGGTTTCCCGATCCCCTGGTCTTCGCGCTGGCCGGAGTTGTCATTGTTTTCCTCTTCGGACTCCTCATCCATCAGCCTGCAAGCAAGCTGGCTATTGCGGGCGGCAAGAGTTTCTGGGCACTGGTTCCGTTCACCATGCAGATGGTGATGATCATCATTGGCGGATACGTGGTGGCCAGCACACCAATTGTCCATCGTTTCATCGAATGGCTGGCAACCATCCCTAAGAATGGGCGCACGGCGGTAGCGATGATTGCTTTGTTTTCCATGCTAACCTCTCTGATTTCCTGGGGGCTCAGCCTGATTTTCGCCGGCCTGTTGACGAGGGAGATGGCGAGGCGGGTGAAGGGCATGGACTATCGCGCCGCGGGCGGCGCAGCCTATCTGGGACTGGGTGCGGTGTGGGCGCTCGGGTTGTCTTCCTCGGCAGCCATGATGATGGCCACCAAGGGCGCTATTCCACCGTCTCTGCTGCTTATCAGCGGATTGATCCCGCTGGGTCAAACGATCTTTCTATGGCAGGGATTGCTAACAGCGGCCATACTGATTGTGGTTTCCGTGGTGGTTGCCTATCTCTCCGCGCCATCGGAGAAGAACGCCAAGACAGCCGAGGACTATGGCATTCAATATGAGTCCACGGACCGGCCTCTGGAGCCGCGGACCAAGCCGGGCGAATGGCTGGAATACAGTCCGTTGCTGACGGTTCTGGTAGCTTTGCTCCTGGGTTGGTACCTGGTGGACTTCTTCCGAAGTTCGCCTCAGGGTGCTTTGGCTGCACTTGACCTGAACACTTACAACCTGCTGTTCATTACCGTAGGACTGTTGCTGCACTGGCGCCCTAAGCGTTTTGTGAGGGCGGTTTCAGAGTGCATTCCGGCGACGGGCGGCGTGCTGATCCAGTTTCCGTTCTACGCAGTGATCTTCGGAATGATTGTCGGCACGGGCATGTCTGACTGGCTGGCTCACCTGTTTGCCAACATCAGCACACAGCAGACCTATCCCTTGCTAGTGGCGTTTTACTCGGCAATACTGGGTGTTTTCGTGCCTTCGGGTGGAAGTAAGTGGGTGATTGAGGCGCCTTATATCCTGCAGGCCGCCAACATCAACCACGTGCACCTCGGGTGGGTGGTTCAGATCTACAACGCGTCCGAGGCACTGCCCAACCTGGTGAATCCATTCTGGATGCTGCCGTTGCTGGGTATTCTAAAGCTAAAGGCTAGGGATATCGTGGGTTACGGCGTTCTGCAGATGATGGTGCACATCCCAATTGTGTTCTTTCTCTGCTGGTTTTTTGCGCGAACCATTCCGTACATTCCACCGATTCACTGAACAGACAGGTGCCGGGCTAACCGGCACCTTCGTTCTTCCGGAATGACTTCTGGCTCCTTGGGCTTGCAGGCGAACTGAGTGCGTTCGCCTGCAAGCGGTTCAAAGGGTGGTTTAAATGATTGACATTCGGCGGGGTTAGCAGAACAATTCGCACTCGAATCCCTGACGGCTGGATGGCTATGGAATTGCGTCTTCTTCGATACTTTGTTGCCGTGGCGGAGGAGTTGAACTTTACCCGCGCGGCACAACGACTCCACACGGCACAACCGTCACTCAGCCAGCAGATTCGCCAGCTGGAAGAGTATGTCGGTACGCCTCTGCTGGACCGGGATAAGCGCCGGTTGAAATTGACCGAGGCTGGGCGGGTGTTTCTGCGTGAAGCCCGCCGCTTGCTGGCCAATGCGGAACAGGCCGTTACACTGGCACGGCAGGCGGCACGGGCCGAGGCTGGCGTGATCACGATCGCCATTGTGCCGGGTCCCGAGGGCCAATTATTTTCCCGCGTAATGCCCTTGCTGCTGCACAACTATCCAAACCTGGATATTGTGCTGCGCAGCATGACCTCTCCCGAGCAGATCAAGGCGCTCCAGAAGGGCGAGATCAACGTAGGTATGTTGCGCGGACCAATCGACGACGAGATGATCGGCTACGAGGTGATCTCACGCGAGGACGTGGTGGCGGTACTCCCAGCCGACCACCCGCTGGCGAAGCAAAAGCGTGTTTCGCCGGAGGCGCTCGCCGAGTTACCGCTAATACAGATTTCGCGCGAAGTAGCTCCCGCGGTACACGATGCCATGATTAGAACCGGCCAGGACGCCAATGTGCGGTTCAAGACTCTGCTGGCCACGGAAAACATCATGACAACGTTGATTGCAGTCGCCAGCGGAATGGGTTTCACGCTACTGGCCGCCTACGTGGAAGAAATTCTGCCCAGGAATGCGGTGGTTCGCCCCCTGGAGATGGATCAGGTCCCAAAACTGGAATTATTGGCGGCCTACCGCAAAGATGACCAGCTTCCGGCGCTTGCATTCTTTCTGCGGATGCTACGGGAGAGAAACAGGAATCCAGCGGGGTTCCACAAGCTCACAAGCGCCTGATTCACATTGAACTCTGATCAGACATGGCATGTCTGGTATTCGAATGAACAAAGTCTTTTACTTCTATACAGAAACCTTCTAGCCTCGCTTGACTTTGTATTGATGGACGGCATCACAGCATATCTCAAGCTGGAAGCTCTGCCCGCAGCCGGACCTGCAGGTAGGGCTTCCGCAGACCTGGAACAACCGAGGCCCTTATGGATAAAGCAATCAGTTGCAAAGGCGCGATCGAGATGATTCCCGATGGCGCATCCCTGATGATCGGTGGGTTTATGGGCGTTGGCTCACCCCACCGGCTTATCGACGAACTTGTCCGCCAAGGACGTAAGAACCTGACGGTGATTGCCAACGACACAGCGTTTCCAACCGTCGGTATTGGCCGTTTGATTGTTGCCAAACTTGTTAAGAAACTCATAGCAACCCACATAGGACTTAATCCTGAAACCCAGAGACAAATGATTGCCGGCGAGATCGAAGTGGAACTCTGTCCACAGGGTACGCTGGCAGAACGCATCCGCTCCGGAGGCTTTGGATTGGGTGGCGTTCTGACCCCCACGGGTGTGGGCACAGTTGTGGCAGACGGGAAGCGAACCATCGAGATCGACGGAAAGTCGTTTCTGCTGGAACTGCCCCTGACCGCTGACTTTGCCCTGATCGGAGCCCATCGCTCAGATTATCGCGGCAACCTGGAGTACTTGCTGACGGCGCGCAATTTCAACATGGTCATGGCGACAGCCGGCAGGACGGTTATCGCTGAGCCCGAGCACATCGTACCCGTAGGGGTAATTTCACCGGATGCGGTGACGACTCCCTTCGTTTGCGTTGATCGCATCGTAGAAAGGGGCAACTAATGGACCCCAAAGTAACTATTGCAAAGCGCGTTGCTCTGGAAATGAAGGACGGCGATCTTGTTAACCTTGGGATTGGCCTTCCGACAACCGTCCCTAACTATCTAGCCCCTGGAACGGAAGTTTACTTCCAGTCCGAGAACGGCATTATCGGCGTGGCTCCCCTACCCGGGCACGGAATGGAGGATCCCTCGCTGACGGATGCGGGCGGCGGCTACGTGGGAGCTATTCCTGGAGCGGCCAGCATTGACAGCTGCGTATCCTTCGGCTTGATTCGCGGAGGCCATCTCGACATTACGGTGCTGGGAGGCCTGGAAGTTGACGAGGCTGGACTTCTCGCCAACTGGATGGTTCCCGGCAAGATGGTCCCAGGCATGGGCGGCGCGATGGATCTGGTTACCGGTGCCAAACGCGTGATTGTAGCCATGACTCACTCGGCGAAGGGCAAGTCGAAGATCGTGAAGAAATGCACCTTGCCGCTTACCTCGGTCCGGCGCGTCAGCCTGGTTGTAACCGAGCTAGCGGTGCTGGAGCCGACAGAACACGGGTTGGTGCTGCGTGAAGTAGCGCCGGGTGTCACCAAGGAAGAGGTTATTGCGGCGACCGAGGCCACGCTGATTATTCCCGGGGATGTGCCGACGATGCCGATTAGCGAATCTGAGGCCTAGCTCCCGGCATCGCGGGTGGCGTTCCTCAGACGCTTGATGGACGCCATCGTGGCTGACGCTCGTGTTGAGTTCACGGCATCCGCAGCGGATCACCGCGCCACCATCCACCAGGGCGGCGGACTGGCGGCGCATGTCGGAGCAGCCTGCAATGAGGCTGGCTGCTCCTGGAAAACTTGAGAGGGTACATCATGACTGAAATCGTAATTGTCTCTGCGGCGCGAACCGCGGTTGGAAAATTTGGTGGCACGCTGGCGAAAATCTCCGGTCCTGAACTGGGTGCGATCGCGATTCGCGGTGCACTTGAGCGGGCCAAGGTTGAACCGGCGCAGGTCAGCCAGGTCATCATGGGCGAAGTGCTCTGTGCCGGACTAGGACAGAACCCAGCGCGTCAGGCAGCGATTAAGGCTGGCATTCCCTACGAAGTACCAGCCATGACTATCAACATGGTCTGTGGTTCTGGATTGCGGGCGGTCATGCTGGCAGCCAACGCCGTCATTTCGGGCGAATCTGAGATCGTAGTCGCCGGCGGGCAGGAGAACATGAGCGCCTCGCCACATGTACTACCGGGGTCGCGTGACGGATTCCGAATGGGTGAAGCTAAGTTGATCGACAGCATGATCGTGGATGGGTTGTGGGATGTTTACAACCAATATCACATGGGTATTACCGCCGAGAACGTGGCCAAACAATACGGCATAACCCGCGAAGCACAGGACAAACTCGCGGTGGGTTCGCAGAACAAGGCCGAAGCTGCGCATAAGGCTGGCCTCTTTAAAGACGAGATTGTTCCGGTACCCGTTCCCCAACGCAAAGGCGATCCGATCCTGTTCGCCGAGGATGAATTCATTCGCCCGGGAACGACTCTGGAAGCGCTTTCCGTGCTTAAGCCCGGGTTTGCAAAAGATGGAACAGTTACTCCCGGCAACGCCTCGGGCATTAACGACGGCGCAGCCGCAGTGGTGGTTATGACGGCCAGCAAAGCAGCCGAGTTAGGACTGAAGCCGCTGGCCAAGATTGTCGCTTATGCCAGCGCCGGGCTCGATCCGAAGATCATGGGAATGGGGCCGATGCCCGCTTCACGCCGCTGTTTGGAAAAGGCGGGATGGGCGGTGCAAGACGTTGACCTTTTGGAGATCAACGAAGCTTTCGCAGCCCAAGCTTGTGCCGTACATCAGGAAATGAAGTGGGATCTTGCGAAGGTCAACGTAAATGGTGGGGCAATCGCGATCGGACATCCTATCGGGGCTTCTGGTTGCCGCATTCTAGTTACGCTGTTGTATGAGATGAAACGCCGACAGGCTCGCAAGGGTCTAGCTGCGCTATGCATTGGTGGTGGCATGGGCGTGGCCATGGCGGTGGAAAGCATTTAAGCGAGCGGCGCTAATTCGTCGCTCGCCCCATGGCGGTCCTGACACACTTTCCATGGAGCCGCCTGTGCAGTCAGTTCTGGCTGCACAGGCGCGCTCCAGGGACTAACAATCAATCGCAACTAACCGCTGCTGCAAACCCTGCGAGGAAACGATCTATGAGCTTTCTGATCTGCATAGGAGCACTTGCCTTTCTGATGCTGGTGGCCTATCGGGGCTTCAGTGTCATCCTCTTTGCGCCTGTTGCTGCACTGGGCGCGGTCCTGCTGACCAGCCCAAAAGCCGTGCTTCCGGTCTATAGCGGCCTTTTCATGGAGAGCATGGTTGTCTTCGTCAAGCTATACTTCCCGGCCTTCATGTTGGGCGCGCTGTTCGGCAAGGTGATTGAGCTTTCCGGCTTCGCCAAATCTATCGTTTCGGCCGTGATTCACGTACTGGGCGAGAAGAGCGCCATCCTGTCGATCGTGGCCGTCTGCGCGCTGCTTACCTATGGCGGAGTTTCGCTGTTCGTGGTGGTGTTTGCCGTTTACCCGTTTGCGGCGGAGATGTTCCGCCAGGGCCAGATTCCCAAGCGGCTGATCCCTGGCACAATTGCGCTGGGCTCCTTTACCTTCACCATGGATTCCCTGCCGGGCACGCCGCAAATTCAGAACATCATCCCCACCACGTTCTTCCATACCACCATTTATGCGGCTCCCATACTTGGCACGATCGGCGCCATCTACATTCTGATCATCGGCATGATTTACCTGGAATGGTGCCGTCATCGCGCACGTAAGGCGGGCGAGGGTTATGGCACCGGTCACATTAATGAAACGGAGCCGGTCGAGAGCGAAAAGCTGGTGCATCCAGCGATCGCGATTATGCCGTTGTTTGTTGTCGGCATCGCAAATCTGATCATCACGCGCTATGTCATCCCGCAAGCCTACGGCGCGACAAACTCGGTCCAGCTGACCCCGATGGCCAAGGCAATTGTGCAGGATGTGACAAAGCTGAACGGCATCTGGTCGGTAGAAACCGCGCTGGTGCTGGGCATTCTCACAGTAGTGATCTTCGGATTCAAGAGCGTCTCGAAGAAGTTTGCTGAAGGCAGCAAGTCGGCCATTTCCGGCGCCCTGCTGGCCTCACTGAACACTGCTTCTGAGTATGGTTTTGGCTCGGTGATCGCGGCTTTGCCTGGCTTTCTTTTGGTTCGCGACGCGCTCGCGCATATTCCAAATCCGCTGGTCAATGAAGCTTTGAGCGTCAACATCCTGGCGGGCATTACGGGCTCTGCGTCAGGCGGCCTGGGCATTGCCCTGGCGGCAATGGCCAACCAGTTTATCGCCGTAGCCAACGCACATGGCATTCCAATGGAAGTGCTGCACCGGGTGGCATCCATGGCGAGCGGCGGCATGGACACGCTGCCACATAATGGAGCCGTTATTACATTGCTGATGGTGACCGGACTGACTCACAGGCAGTCGTACAAGGATATTTTCGCGGTGACTTGCATTAAGACTTCGGCTGTCTTCGTCGTCATCGCCATTTTCTACCTGACCCATCTGGTATAGGGATTCAGGTAACAACCGCGACAATGAAGAACATCGCGAGGAGGACTTATGTTGAAGGGAAAGATCGCAGTTGTAACAGGCTCGACAAGCGGCATTGGACTGGGTATTGCCCGTGCTTTGGCTGCCACCGGTTGCAACATCATGATGAATGGTTTTGGCGACGCCGCCGAGATCGAACAGCTACGTGGCGACATCGAAAAAGAATTTGGAGTCAAGGCACTGTTTAACGGCGCCGATCTCTCCAAGGGCGAGCAATGTGCCGAGCTAATCAGGGACACACAAACGCGCTTCGGCCGAGTCGACATTCTGATTAATAATGCGGGCATCCAGCACGTTTCGCCGATCGAGAGCTTCCCGGTGGACCGCTGGGACGCCATCATTGCCATAAATCTCTGCTCGGCTTTCCACACCATTCGCGCCGCGCTGCCCGGCATGAAGAGCGCAGGCTGGGGAAGAATCATCAACATTGCTTCTACGCACGGACTGGTCGCATCCGTCAACAAATGTGCCTATGTTACGGCTAAGCACGGCATTATGGGCCTCACAAAGACGGCAGCGTTGGAACTGGCGGGCACAGGGGTCACCTGTAACGCCATCTGTCCGGGATGGGTGCTTACTCCGCTGGTGAAGAAACAGATTGACGCTCGGGCGGAGCGGGAGAAAATTCCGGTTCAGCAGGCTGAGCGTGATCTGCTTATGGAGAAGCAGCCATCTGGAAAGTTCACCACGGTCGAACAGCTGGGCGCGCTGGCGGTCTTCCTTTGCAGCCCCGGCGCCGACAACATTACCGGCGTGCCTCTGCCGGCTGATGGCGGCTGGACCGCGCAGTAATTCCCTTGTTAGCAATGCGCCCTGCGCGGTGAAACTAGACCTGCGCAGGGCACGAAAATTTCCTCGTTGGTACAGAATCAATCCTGCTGAATGCTACTTCTTCTCTAGTTCCGTCAACGCTGCCAGAACCTCCGCACTGTGCTCGGCGGGCTTCACATCATCGAAGACACGCGCAATCTTGCCGTCCGGCGATATCAGAAATGTGTTGCGCGCGGCGTGGGTGAATCCCGTGTCCGTCAGGGTTCCGTATTCCTTGGAGACGGTGTAATCGGTATCGGCTAACAGTTTGAAACTGAGCCCTTCCTTCACGCAAAACTGCTTGTGCGATTCAGCATCTTGCACGCTTACGCCCACAATAACCGCGTTTCGCTTTTGGTACTCCGCAAGATCACGTTGAAAATTGTGCGCCTCTATTGTGCAACCACTGGTAAAGTCCTTTGGGTAGAAGTAGAGCACTACCCACTTGCCGTGGAATTCCTTCAGGCTCACCGGCGTTCCGTCCTGTGACTTCAAGCTGAATTGCGGGGCTTGTGAACCAGCTACAGGTTGAGTGGCCGAAAGCAGCATTACAGGCGCCAACACAGCCGCAACGCAGAACAGAAACGTTAAAAGCCTTTTGCTCATCTGACTTCCTCCAGGCCCTCCAGGTTCCATTTCCACGAGGAGCGGCATCCCGGATGCTTAGATGCCCGTGCGCGGCAAAATGATTCCGTGGGAGCACTGGACAGAAGAGACTTGGCTTTCAGCTGCCCACGGGGATTATCATTTCCGCATACGACGGAGATCACAGAATGCGATTGGTAAATGGAGCGTGGCAGCGTGCAATCTGCCTAGGAGTAGCTCTGGCACTCGCCTCACTTGCAGCACAGGCTCAGACGGTCGAACAGATCGACGCATCGGCGCGCGCCCGCATTGACTCGATTGCGACACTGGTGCTGGGGCAAACGGGCGTTCCTTCCGCATCTGTCGCCATCGTCCAACAGGGCAAGGTGGTCTATGCCCATGCCTACGGCTATGCAAGGCTGGAGGGGCAGGTTCCCGCGTCGCCAGTTATGCGTTACTCCATCGGCTCTGTTTCCAAGCAGTTCACCGCAGCCGCTCTGCTGCTGCTTCAAGAAGAAGGCAGAGTCAATCTCGATGATCCGGTAAGCCGATACATTCCAGGGCTTACGCGAGGCAATGAGGTGACCATTCGCCAGTTACTCTCACACACCTCCGGCTACCAGGATTACTGGCCCGAGGATTATGTGATGACACCCATGCTTGCTCCGGTAACGGCGCAGCAGATCATTGACCAGTGGGCTAAGAAGCCACTCGACTTTGAGCCTGGCACACAATGGCAATATTCCAATACGAACTACGTTATCGCCGGACAGATTGTAGAGAAGATAGCGGGAGAACCACTCTTTGATTTTTTGGAAGAGCGCATCTTCCGTCCACTGGGAATGAAGTCGGTGTGGAACTCCGACGAGGTACAACTGACTACCAGCGACGCCGCCGCCTGTTACCGGCACGCGTTGGGCCCGTTGCGAGTTGCGCCCAATGAGGGTCACGGCTGGATGTTCGCGGCCGGAGAACTGGCCATGACCGCCCACGACCTTGCGCTGTGGGATGCGAGCCTGATTGCGCAGTCTCTGCTGAAACCAGAAAGTTACCGCGAAATTGCCACCGATGTGAAGTTGAAAAACGGCCAGGACACACACTACGGACTCGGAGTTGAGATACTGAATCTGCACGGTCACCTTGCTCTGGAACATTCAGGCGAAGTCTCCGGCTTTGGCGCCGACAACATTGTGTTGGCTGGCGACAAAGCTGCCGTCGCCGTGCTCACCAACCAGGACGATTCGAACGCGCCTAGCCGGATCGCACAACTAGTGGCGTCAGTGCTGATCGGCCCCAGCACCAGCAACCCCGCCGAGCAACAGACGTTGGCGCTCTTTCGTACTCTACAGCGGGGAAGAATCGACCGCAGCCTATTGGCACCGAACCTAAGCAATTACTTTACCGCCGAGGCGCTGGACGACTTCCGAAACAGTCTGGCGCCGTTGGGTGAACCGATCTGCATTCAGCAGCAAGGTGAAAAACTCCGTGGCGGAATGACCTTCCGATCCTTCACAATCATCTTTCCCCAGCAGAGGCTGAGCCTGACTACTTACACCTATCCCAATGGCAAACTGGAGCAGTATCTTATCGAGCCCGAACCGTAGCTGCCACTCGAAGTTCTTCTTAACGTACGATAGTCACTGGAGGAGAGGTCAGTAATCATGGCACGTGTATTCATCACAGGTTCTTCAGACGGGCTCGGCCAAATGGCCGCTCAGCTACTCGTCGAACAAGGGCATGGAGTGGTTCTGCACGCCCGCAGCGAACGACGCGGACAGGAAGCGTTGGCTGCCGTGCCCGGAGCGCAAACAGTAGTCATCGGCGATCTGACGAGCATTGCTCAAACCCAAAGCGTTGCCGATCAGGTCAACCGGCTTGGCTCGTTCGACGCAGTGATTCACAATGCCGGTATCGGATATCGGGAGCCCCGGCGGATTGCAACGCTTGACGGCCTTCCCCATCTTTTCATGGTTAATACACTCGCACCTTATGTGCTGACTGCACTTATTCAGAAGCCCAAGCGCCTCGTCTACATGAGCTCCGGCCTGCACCGAAGCGGTGATACGAGTTTGAATGATCTTGCGTGGGAAAATCGCCCGTGGCAGGGACAGCAGGCTTATTCAGATACTAAACTGCACGATGTGTTGATAGCCTTTGCGGTCGCACGTCTCTGGCCGGATGTTCTTTCCAACGCACTTGAGCCAGGCTGGGTGGCAACAAAGATGGGAGGGCCAGGAGCTCCTGATGATCTAGATGCGGCGTATCGCACGCAGGCTTGGCTCGCGGTCAGCGACGACACAGCCGCAACGGTATCAGGCGAGTACTTCTACCACATGCGACTCCGTGCCCCAAGCCCAGCTACCCGCAACACGGGGTTGCAAGAGAGGCTACTTGAGGCATGCAAACGATTCTCCGGAGTGGAACTGCCAGGGAGTTGAGGTGGATGGAGAGATGCTTCTCTCTTCCCTATGAATGTTTGGTTGGCGTTCCCGGCAGCCGGCAGGCCAAGTTCGTGAAATCAGGAGAGCTTTCGGGACTCTTATCGAGCGCACTTTCAGCATATAGCGCGGTCAATCAAGGGGTAAGTTATGCGACAGTCTGGCGTGAGGCGCTGCGCGCATGGCTTGTAGGCACGCAGACCTTTAAGGAAAAAAGCTTTGGCTACGGCAGCGGCTCAGTTAGCACCGGAATGAAACCCGGCCATTCAGCAAAGGAGAACTCACCATGAGAAAGATCATCGCCATTACCCATGTCACGCTCGACGGTATCATGCAGTCGCCCGGCGGGCCGGAAGAGGATCCGAGAGGCGGCTTCACGCAAGGGGGCTGGGCCATGCCCTTCAGGGATGAGGCCGGGGGCAAGGCGTTGGGCGAGATCATGTCCGGTGAGTTCGACATGCTCCTGGGGCGCCGTACCTACGAAATCTTCGCGGCGTACTGGCCCTATGCCGGCGATAATCCCATCGCGAACGCCTTCAACAAAGCAATGAAACACGTCGTCACGAACGGCCTCGGCAGGTTGGACTGGGTGAACACGCATCGCATGGGCGGTGACGCCGTTGACGAGGTCCGACGGCTGAAAGCATCCGACGGGCCCGAATTGCACATCTGGGGTAGTAGCGAACTGCTTCAGACGCTGATCGCCGCGCAACTGGTCGACGAGTTTCGCGTCTGGATCTACCCGCTGGTCCTTGGCAAGGGCAAGCGGCTGTTCGAAGCTGGCGTGCCGCCGTGTAGTCTTACCCTGGTGGAGTCGCGCTGCACATCCAGGGGCGTCCTTTTAAACACGTACCGCCCGGTCGGCCCTCTCCCAAAGGGGGCACTTCAACCCGACAATCCGTCTGACGCAGAACTGGCACGGCGCAAGAAACTGGCGGCAGAGGACACCAGAAAATTTGGCGTACCCCGCGATACTGGAAAATAACGTTTTCTGAAAACAGGCGCGGCAGAAGTGCCGAAAAGCTCAGCACTCTGGGGTTCGGCTGGAATTGAACTTGTTGGAACGAAAGGAAAAGTGCGGAAAAGCTCGGGTGATTCTGAAGTGATTTGGCGTCCCCGGCGGCCCCCAGCCCGAACGCGTGAATTCCGGAGAGGCTTCGGGACTCTTCCGAATCACATTTCCCGCACATAACGAATTCAGTAACGTTCCCGAAAAACTCGCCGAATAAATCTTTGACAGCGCGGAAGTCAACGGTATTAGGGCTTCAAGGAGAGTTCCTGATGCCGAATCGCAATGTATCCATCTACAGGAAGGTCCTCACGCCTGAGCAGACCATCCGCTACTGCCGCGTCATCATGCGCGGCAAAGACCCACACCCGAAGAAAGTGGAATTCCGTGGCCTCATCTTTGAGGCCGACGAGGGTGATTATTACCTCGCATACCGCAACCCACGGCAGAAATGGGAGCGCGTCGGAGGTGACCCAAAGGCCGCGAAGTTCGCCGCTGATAAAAAACGTGCAGAACTAGCCAGTATCGCGACCGGGCGCGAAGACGCGCCGCAAGAGCTCGGGCAGCGCGGAATTCGCATCTCGCTGCAAGACGCGTGCGACTTGTACCTGAAAGAGATTCGTTGCACCAGGGCAGAAGATACCGTGGACTTGTTCAATCAGACCTTGACCGAGTTCATCAAATGGATGGCAAAGGAGTACCCCTCCGTCCGTCTCGTCAACGAGATTCGGCGCTCGCATATGCTCGCGTACTATCAGATTCTGAAGCAGCAAGGTCTATCAAAACGGCACGCCGAGCACCGGATTCTGCCCTGCTCGCCATCCACCGCAGCAAAAAAGACGGACAGGGTGAATCAATGGATCCGCAAAACACTTGGTCTTCGTGCTGGTCAGGGTCCAGTCAAGCGCAGCGACTTTCCAGCGGAATGCTTCGCGCAAGAGGAGGTTCAGGCATTCACCGAGGACGAATTGAACAGATTCTTTGCCGCTTGCAATGACGAAGAGCACCTGCTCTTTTCTCTTTTCCTCAATACCGGAATGCGAAACAAAGAGATGCAGTACTTGACATGGGGCGACGTCGATTTTGAATCAGGTCTCATCACAATCTGCAGTAAGCCGGAATTGGGCTTCAACGTCAAAACACTGGGCTCTGCGCGGTGCGTTCCAATCACGGACGATGAACTGTTCCAGCGCCTTACCGACCGTGAGAAGAAGAAAAAGAAAGCCAGCGATTTTGTATTCGCAACGCGAACTGGAGGAAGAATCAGGGACTTTCTCGACCGCGCGAAAAAGGTCGGCGAGCGGGCGGGGATTCCACGCGAGAAAGTTTGGATTCACAAGTTCCGCGCGACGGCGGCGACGGGATTAGCACTGGCGGGCCTGGGTTTCACTGGCGTCCAGCAGCTTCTGGGTCACCGTGATCCAAAGGTCACCCGCAGATACCTTGCGAAGGCCCAGGACATCCAGCTTCGTGACCAAATCAAGGCGATTCGTCAGCAAAGCAAACAGCGTCTGCAACTCGTCAAGCGCGCTCACGCCTGAGCCGTAATCACGGAGAGGCCATCTGCAGGTGCAGTGGCCTCTTTCTCTTCCTGAGAAAGAGCTGATGTTCGTGCGGCTCAGAACCCGTTGGCCGCCATGGCCATCGCCCTCCGCTTTTTTCGCAGGCTACTCATCAGGCCATGGTTCATCATCATGCGACTCTGGTTGGCGCCAAGGATGTTGGGGGTGTTCGCGCAGGTATGCGCCCGATTTCGTGAGGTCTTTCGGAAGGAAGATGATGCCGCGCATTAAGGCGCGGGCTGCGGCCAACTTGGCCTTCTCCTTCCACCTGAATTCGGAGAAGCCTAGGTAGTTGTTGTTCTCATCCCACACCTCCGCTCGGTCCAGCGTAAAGAACCAATCCAACGGCTTCCAGTAGATCAGAGCCAATCTCTCCAGATGGACATAGCTGACGCGCCCATCCTTTTCCACCTTCTTCAGCCATCCCTGCGACCGCCCCATCATGTGCGCCACCACAGTCTGTGACAGGTTGATGTCTTTTCGTGCCTCACGCAGTTTCTTGGCCAGCGCCAAACACCGCACCGCGTCCTTCTTCAAGATGTTCGCGGATTCTGCCCGCTGGTCGCCAAGCACACCTGATCGACGTGGCATTACCTACCTCCCGAAAATTAATTCTGGCTCAAATAGAGCTTAGTTCAAATTGGACTTGATTGGCTGTACGTTCAAGTGCCTCAACAACATTCAAGTAGATTCAGCTTAGGTTCCTAGACCCAAGAAAACGGTGGCAAAATCCACAATAACATCCTTTTAATCAGTATCTTAGCGAGTCTTTTCTTGATAGAACTCATCTTAGGAACCAACGCTGATGAAAAGGAGCTGGACGATTTGAGAGAGCCATTGCAGCAAATCCTGACGCGCGAGGAAGCTCGCCATCTACTGTCTGATCTCAAGACTGCCTATTTGTCGCTAGCCGCACGTGATCGTGCAACGGTTAGCGCGGCGGTGGCCGGGCAGACCTCCGCTGTCGTCTTGAAGGCCACGGCCTAGCACTTAAGTCCTCAATCCACGGCACCACTTCCAACTGCGTTACTGACGCGGACAGGATTCGTGTTGCCAAAACTCAACCCTTCAACCGCCCATCTTGGGCAGAGAGGCACAACTACAATGTCCACCACTCCCTCCACCACTACCGAGCCGACGGCGATCCTTGCCGGGACGGCCATCATAGTCTCGGCTGCATTCGTGCCGTCCGTTCAGTCGCCTGACGAGCAACCCGAGGGTGTCACCTTGAGTCCTGAAGAGTTGGCCGTTAAGCTCTCGCATAATCCGCAGATCCCTAATGTCACCGTCTGCGAGCCTGAATCTGCCGAGCCCTTCTCAGACCTAAACCAGCAGCTCAATGATTTTGCCGCACAACTCCCCACCGTTGCGGCTTCCGAGCCTGCTCCGGCGGGCGAGCAGAACGAGCAGCGCTGCTACGACGCCAAGTGCTCGGTGATGCGCTACTATGGCGCGTCCACCATCGCTGAGTACCTGCAGGGCCGCTATCTGACCATCCTTCAGGCGGAGCGAGCCAAGCCGGGTTCCGGAAAGTTCGTTGCTGACCTTGCCGAGTTACGCAAGGCTGGTGCACTTCTTCTGTCCAATGCCACGGCGTATCGTCGCATCGCCCAGTACAAGAAGGTCCGCGACGGCCTCGCCGACCTTCTTCCAGATCGTCTTTCTCAGCGTGAGAAAGACGCGTGGGGTCTGGAAGAGCTGACGGTCGAAGCTTTTGAAGAGGCCATCGAGCGCGAAACGGCCGATGAGCAGGCAAAGGCGTATCAGGACCTGATCCAGAAGGTGGCGGCGCAGCAGAGAGACCTCCAGCGTGAGCAGAACGGCAGCACCACTTTGAACGTTCAGCTCTTCGGTCTTGCTGACGAAGACAAAAAGCATTTTCGCGCAGCGTTCAATGCGCTAGTGGAGGCTAATATGGGTGACAAGGTTGCGGCCAGCAAGTACCTGGTCAATATGGTCTGCTTTGTTGCTCAGCGCGGCAACGCGGTGATCGCATGAAGGCAATCATTGCGAAGCCGCTCTTCACCACAAATGAGGCTGAAGCTCAATTCAAGGGTGAACACCTACGCCACCAGCAGGTGAAAGATCTCGCATTCGCCTTCATCCAGACATCGGCACGCTTCATACGTGCCGATGGCAGCCTGCTAGCCGTCGTAATCAAAGACGCTCTTGACCCAGCTCTAGTAGCAAGATCCTATAAGGTGCTCCGCAAGGTCAAAGGTGATCCGAGCAACCGCCCTGAAATCTTCGGCAAGGGCGTACGAATGAACCGTGTGCGTGAAGACGGATTCCTTTCGCCTCGCGTGCAAACGCCTAAGGAACTCGTCAAAGCGTGGCCAAACGCAGAAGCCAACCTGCTCGGTGGCTATCGCTATCGCAACTCAAAACCGGGCGTGCCGAACTGCTCTCTGACTTCGTGGACGCGCAAGTGTCCCGAAGCGGCGGCTGCGGCGGTCACGCTCGGCATCGCAGTCGATGAAGTCTATCGTGCATTTGCACCGGACGAGTATGCCCGCCAAGCAGAGTATGTCCTGCAGATTCCCTTGCTGTATCGTCTGGGCCCGACGAATTTCAGCACGATGTATGCCATCAAGAATAAGCCCACAGCCGTTCACCGGGACGGTTTCAATATTCCCGGCGGAATGGCTGCACTGACCACGCTGGGCGACTTCGAAGGCGCTGAATTGTGCTTTCCGCAGTACGGCGTCGTAGTGGACTACAAGCCGGGCGACGTGCTCATTGCCGACGTCAAGAACGAGCTACACGGGAATCTGCCGCTCGTGGACGGCGAACGCGTCACGTGCGTCTTCTTCGTTCGCGAGGGGATGCATGAGTGTCCGGACCCGCTCATGGTAGAGCAGTAGCCGCTTCTGGGGCGGCTCTGCGCCTAATCCACAATCTGGGCTACTCCCGAACGCTAATCGCTCACGCATAAAGCGTTTCCAGAACCTTCTACTGAGGCCACAGGCGGCCTACGAAACGAGGGTAGCCCAGCTATGGCTGTAAACAGTACTGAACTCGCTAATGCCCTGCGTCAGCGGACGGCGGCTTTGACCGTCACTGAGGTCGCACGACTTCTACAGGTCTCGCCAGAAACCATTTATCGCCAAGTGCGGCGCGGGCTGCTACCCGCGCTGCGCATCGGTGACTTGATTCGTTTTGACCCACAGCAGTTCGCTGACTGGCTTGCAGCCCAGCAGCAATCAGGAGGTACTCCATGCAACAAGTAATACTTGACCGTCTTTCAAGCGACGCGGTTCCCAACGACGAAAGACTTCTTCTCGCCGCGTGCATTCTCATCGTCTACGGCCCTGCATACGGCATCATTTATGTTTTCGCTCATTCCGATCTCACCGGCACAGTGGAAGAGGTTCAGGTCTATGGCGCAGCAGATCATTTTCGCGATGACATCAACGTGCAGTTGGATGCTGGCCGCATCCTGCTCGCGCAACTCGTTTTGACCGAACCGAGCAAGGGCAAGGAGCACGCGGATGTTTTCTTAGACCACGCATTCAAGACTCCAGAGCTGAAGGCCCGCGCAACAGCGCTGGCGTTGCTCGCTGCAAAACCGTTTCATTCGGCGGAACTCTATGCCTAAGCGCGTGTGCCTTACAAAGTTGGCGGCGATACTACCGCCAGTCGTTCCGTTAACGAGCGCCAGCGTGCCTTCCTTGGCGCTTGCAACCGGAATCGTAGGACGAATCGCCTCGCTCTATATAAAGGTGGCCAGATGAACCAGCGAAACGTAGGTCATGTTCGTTGGCGTCGCGGCCTGCTGGAGCACTATGCAGAGGGGAGGCTGAACCTCCTGGACGCCACAGTGTTCAACATCCTGCTCGCTCAAGCAGACTTCCGCACTGGATCATGGCGCGGCAACATCTGGACAGTGGATGCGGTCCTGCCGCGCGACGTCTCACGCAAGAACATCAATGAGAAACTGCAGGACAGCTTTGCCCGGCTGGAAGAGAGAGGCTACATAGCGAAGCAGTTCAAACAGGGCCAGCGCGAGTATGTGCTCTGGATAGACAAGTATGAACCGGGTGAGGATAAGCGGGTAAATGCTCTGGCTTCAGCAGCTTGCGGCAAAGCTGTTTATTACCAACCGGGTGAAGAACCGGGTGACGCCCCTGCTGAGCTACCGGGTGCACTACCTGATGAGGCGCCTAGTGAAGACCGGGTGGACCGAGCGCAAGTTGCTCATAATAAGTCAGTTACCGACTCTAATAACTCAATCATTCAAGAACTTAATAACTCAAGCAAGATTGAAAGAAAGAGTGAGTTTCAATATCACGTCGATAAAGATGGTTCAGAACAAGAACCACACAAGGTTCTGTGTCTAGCTCTAGCTGAGGCTATGGGCAGTCCAGCTTCCCTGAATGTAATTCAGCGCAAGCTGGAGGAGAAGGCTCGCGCGCTGCTATCAAGCGCTACCGGATTTACCGTTGACGACCTGCTTCCCATATTGCGCGCTGCACTGGCCGGGGAGCTAGACGACAAGCACTGGCAGTGGAGTTCCCTCATTCGCCGGGCTAACAACCCAATGGCTATGTTTGCTGCCAAGGTTGACCTACTCATCGCGCGCTATGGCGCACTGGAACGAAGCAAGGCTGCCGAAGCAACGCGGTCTTCATCGCCACAGGATCCTGGCGTGGTTAGAGCCCTGATGTGGTTCGACAAAAATAAGAAATAGGGAAAGCAAACGTCGACGAACACTTGGCGGACTTCTCCGTAGATTGTAGGTGCGTTCAGCGAAGGAGAACTCCCCTATGGTTGACCAGAAGAAGCCCGCCGCCAAGCCTGCACTTGTTACCACGGCAGCGAAGCCAATTGTTCCCGCCAACATTACCCGCCATTCTATTCCGCCGCTCGCGCCACTTCCGGGCGAGAAGCCAGCTGCGGCGAGCGTGCAGGCCGTCGTGCCCGCTGCTACGACCGCTATCCCGGACAAGGCCAACCAACCCGCCAGCACCGACGCAAAGCCCGCTGCAGCCCCGGCCTTGCCCGCGAAGCCGAGCGAAACCCTCGGCCCAAAACTGCGCGCAAAGGTCGAGATCATTACTGCTCTTCGTGCTGGCGCGCACGTGCTGCATACAGAGTCTGGCCTGTACCGCATTATTGCCGCCAATGGTTCCTTGAACCCGGCCAGCAAGCGCCGCATTCTTTCGCTCATTGAGCAGGGCATTTTGAAAGCGAGCCGCGAAGGTAATGGCCGCGTTTACATTCTGGATGCGGAGGCCGAAAAGAAGGCCAGCGAGAAGCCCGTTACAAAGCCGGAAGCCTCTGCCGGTACGCCAGCCGCCAAGGACGCGAAGTGAAGTTCCGGTTGGGGAGAATTGTAGCGACGCCCGGCGCACTTCGGGAGATTGAGAGGGCGGGCATCAGTCCCGCCTTTCTTCTTGAGCGTCATGCCGCGGGCGATTGGGGTGACCTCTGCCCAGAGGATCGCGCAGAAAATGAACTGTCGCTCCGTGAAGGATTCCGGCTGCTGTCTTCTTACACGCTATCAACTGGGCAGCGCATTTGGATAATTACAGAAGCCGACCGATCCTGCACTACCTGCCTCCGCCCCGAGGATTATTAGATGCCCACGGAGCGCCCGGACCTATACGTTGCACTCTCCGTCGTTCACTCTCACCTGTCCGAGGCAGCGGAACTGCCGGCAGCAAACATCGGGCACAGCAGAATGGGACCAACTCCGATTTAGATGCGGCTGCAACTCACAAGTAATATCAGAACCGCTATTGAACTCGGAGATATGTGCACGTCATCAAAGGCAGCTTCGGCCTCACGGGCCTGCCCCATTCTTGCCACACTGCGTACAGCGAGTCTGGCTGTACGCAGTTTGAAACGCGCCTGGCGCGCCGCAGAGTTCGCAAATCGTGCGCGACTCATATCGCGCGTCTAAAAACGCGACGATGATGTCTGCGGTGGTAGGCAATCCGATCCCTCCACATGCGCGGTAGTATGCGGAGAGTGCTGCCACTGCTTTTGCGAAAACCGACGCTGATATCCCGGGAGCTGCCGTTATCAAGAGGGACGGAGCGGGTCTATCCACGCCTACCGAGCTGCGGGGGTCGAGAACCGAGCCGACATAAAGCTCACTCGTATCGTCGTGAGCAGGCTCGTCGTCTTCATTCCTAGTTGATCGAAGACCTTCAATCGTTGCGTCGGCTATCTTACTCGCGAAAAGACGGATTGCACGCAGCGCGTCATCGTTGCCCGGGATCACGTAGTCTACTTCACTCGGATCGCAGTTAGTATCTACCACGGCAACAACCGGAATGCCCAGCTTGCGGGCCTCTCTGACGGCGATCTGCTCCTTGTTGGAATCAATGACGAAGATGGCGTCCGGAAGGCGGTTCAGGTTCTTGATACCGGCCAGGTTAGCCTGCAGGTGCTTGCGCTCGCGCTCCAGCTTGACAACTTCCTTCTTAGGCAGGAACTCGTAGCGCCCGTCGGTGGCCATCTCGTCCAGTTCCTTGAGGCGCTTGACGCTCTTCTGCACGGTGACCCAGTTGGTAAGTAAGCCGCCCAACCAGCGCTGGTTGATGTACGGCATCCCGCAACGCATGGCCTCTTCGGCAACCGCCTCCTGCGCTTGGCGCTTGGTGCCCACAAATAGAATCGCGCGTCCTTCGGAAGCGTTATCCTTCACGAAAGCAAGGGCTTCCTTCGCCATTCTAAGTGTCTTTTGCAGGTCGATAATGTAAATGCCGTTGCGCTCGCCGAAGATGTACTCCCTCATCTTTGGATTCCAGCGCTTGGTCTGATGCCCGAAGTGCACCCCTGCCTCGAGCAACTCCTTCATGGTGATTGAAATCATCAAATCCTCGATGAAGTAACAGTATCCACTTAATTTGCATTTCGCATCTGTGAGCTGAAATTATACAACGTAGAAGCTAGCAGCCGGTCGGTTGCGAGACGAATACCAGCGTCAATCCTCGTGAAGGTTCGGCTCGTGTTGCGCTAGCGGTTCTCTTACAATATGCCGAACTTAGTAAAGATTGCCGAAATGCTATTCGCAAGCTCCTTTGCATTTGCCCGGCCTGAATTGTACTTCTCCGCGGCTTCGACTAATTCACGCAATCCAAAAACCCCTCCAACTCGCCGCTCCAGGTCTGCTCGTAGCCTTTGATCGTGTCCGGGCTTGAATGACCCGATTACACTTTCGCCGCATCCGCATTGGCATGCCATGATGCCCCTTTCCTTCACTCAGTAGAGTCCATAGAGGTGTATACCACGCGCCAATTCGGTTGGCGTACCCCGCGATAACGGAAAATAACGTTTTTTCTGAAAACAGGCAGGGCAGAAGTGCCGAAAATCTGGACACTCTGGGATTCGGCTGGAATTGAACTCATTGAAGCTAAAGGAAAAGTGCGGAAAAGCTCGGGAGGTTCGGAAGAGATTTGGCGTCCCCGGCGGGATTCGAACCCGCGTTATCGCCGTGAAAGGGCGGTGTCCTAGGCCGGGCTAGACGACGGGGACGCAGCTAGGCAGGGTTTTACGACCAACTTCATACTAACAACCGTGAGACATGGTGTCAAAGCGGCGCAGGCTTCCTTTGTGGAAACCACGCGCTAGGCGAAGAGTGACCGAAGAGGCAGAGCACGGCGCAATGGCGTGGCTAGCGCGGTTCGCAACGAGGACTGCGGTGCGTTAGCATGGGAAGCGGGAATGCGGATGGAATGCGCTGTTTGCAACCCTTGCGGACGCGCATGATCAACGACGGCGCGGTGCGCGCGATATTTCCAAAGGAGGTTTTGGATGGCGGATACATTGAACCTCAGCCTCTGGTTTCCGGGCTTTGATGCGGAGCTGATGCTGCCACGGATGGTGGAAGTGTTGCGGCACTTTCCTTTTTCCGAGAACCACGGCGGCGTGCAATATGCGTCAGTGCAGCCGGTGGATTGGGCTGAGCCTTCATTATTCGAGGAGAGCTTTGCGCCTGGAGTAACAGCCGAGGAAGCGGCCGAAGCGCTACGTGAATACGCACAGGCAGACTTCGCGCTGAGCATGGAAGCATACTGGGATTTGTGGATGCTCGACGCGGAGAGCAACGAGTGGGTGCTGCGTCCGGAGAAAGTGATTTTCACCGCGCAGGGACTGGAGTTCGACGAAGGCGCGTTTGCTGAGCGCGGACATATACTCATCGACTTTGGGCTGGATTTTCCTTTTCTGCATGAGGGCGTGGATTTGAGCGCGGAGGACGCGTTGCGGGTTAAAGCAAACGTTGCGGCGCTGATCGAATTCACGCACCGGGTGGAGCGCGATTGCAACACGACGGGACGCGTGCTGTGGTCGGAGAGCGAGGAAAACCTGGCTCAAAAGCTGATTGCACGGTTGCAACAGGTACAGTGAAGCTGAGAATTTTGGGTTGGAGCCGGCTTGGGCCGGCTCTTTTTCATTGGAGCGAGGATTGACGTTTCTGATAATCGTTGCAAAGGCCGAAGTGACTGAATGGTATATGGTTGCGCGGATTTCAAAGGATTGCCTGCGCGGTCATTAGCTTGATTACAACGAGTGACCGGGTGGTGAATGGTTGAGCGAATCGCCCAGCCGTATAATTTTCAGATGTTGGACGGACGACTCTTTCTCGTATTTCTGGCGGCGGCAACTCTGCTGGCGGTTACTCCCGGTCCCGGGATCTTTTACGTTTTGACGCGCACGCTTGCGGGAGGACGGCGCGAAGGATTTCTATCCGCGTTGGGTACGCTGGCGGGAGGAATGATTCACGTGGTGGGCGCTGCACTTGGTTTGTCGGCGGTGCTGGCCGCTTCGGCAACTGCGTTTGCAGTGGTTAAGTATGCGGGAGCCCTCTACCTATTTTGGCTGGGGGTTCGCATGGTTCGGTCGCGGAATGTGGCGATGGATGAAGGCTCGACTTCGAAGGCGAGCAGTCATGCGTTCCGGCAGGGCGTGGCTACGGAGGTTCTGAATCCAAAGACTGCTCTGTTCTTCCTCTCCTTTCTTCCTCAGTTTGTGAATCCGCAGCTTGGGCATGTTGTGGTTCAGTTCCTGATGCTGGGCGCGTTGTCGGTGAGCTTGAACACGAGTGCGGATTTGTTGGTGGTGTGGTTCGCCGCACCGCTCGGCGGGAAGCTCCGCTCAAGTGTGCGATTTCGCCGGAATCAAAGAGTTGCATCTGGTGTGGCAATGATAGGGCTGAGCGCCTTCGTTGCGTTTGGTGATGCCAAATAAGTTCTTCCCACAAATCGCAAGGCGAGAGGGCAAGAGGCAAAGACAAAATCTCCTGCTCTGAACTACGATTCCCAGAGTTGGAACAGAGCCAACTCTGGGCCACTCGGCCACTCGGCCGTTCCAACTCCGGGGTCTGTGAGTGTCTCATCGGACTTGAAGGTGTCTGGCACGAGCTGTCCACTCCGACTCGATCTCCACTCCAACATCGGCACCGTTCCAGTAATGCCGGAAGCTACTCCAAGGCCATTGTTCGGGCGAAGAACACAGTCCTCGCTTCACCGGATTGCGATGAATGTATCGAAGCGTTGCCGAGAACTCAACAGAATCCCTCATGTAGCGGTCGTAGTAGCGTATCTGCCAGAAGGGAGCGCGTCCGCCCACTTCTCCGATTGGTGCGCCTCGCGCCATCCGTGCTGACGCACTTTTCAGCGACTGCAGCGCGCGTGCAAGCGTGCCGCGGCGGTCCGGCTCGCTGAGCAGAAGATGAACATGCTCGGGCATGAGAACAAAGCCGAAAACGCGGAATCCGTACCGCCTGCGCGTGTTCTCCAGCGCGCGCAGAACAACAGAGCACGACTGACTGTTCGCCAAGTGCTCCATCCTCCGATAGCACGTGAAGGTGATGAAGTGCGAGTGTCCGGTTTGCTGTAGGCGCACAAGGCTAGTAGGCATGGGAAGAGGATAGGTCTTGATTGCTATGAAACTCTGTGACCAGACCCCAGAGTTGGAACAGAACCAACTCTGGGCCACTCAGTCAAAATCCAGGGGCAAGAACAAAAGCAAAATCTCCGCCACTCTACAATTCCCAGAGTTGGAACAGAGCCAACTCTGGGACACTCAGACTTATTTCGAATACCAGTCGAGGATGCGGACTTCGATGCCGGTGCCTGCGAGGCCCTGTTTGAAGGCATTCAGGTTCGACTCGCGGAAGTGGTATGGGATGACGACCTTGGGGTGGAAGGCTTTGACGGCGTCGGCGGCTTCTTCGGGGATCATGGTGAAAGGAAGATTCATGCAGACGAAGGCGACGTCGATGTTTTTGAGGGCGCGCATTTCGGGCGTGTTTTCGGTGTCAGCCGAGAAGTAGAAGCGCTTGCCTCCGTAGGTGAGGATGTAGCCGTTGTCGCGTCCCTTGGGATGGTAGAGCTGGCCGGGTTCGGGTCCGTGCACGAAGTTGTAGGCGGGAACGGCTTCGATGGTCCACTGCTGCCATTGCCGGGTTTGTCCGTTGGCCATGGTGTGGGCAGAACGGCTAGGCGCGGGAGCGAGTTTTTCGACGACCGAAGCGGGAGCAATGATCTCAGTGGATGGCTGGCTGAGAGCGGCAATGTAGTCGAGATCGAAGTGATCCCAATGAATGTGCGTGATGAGGATGAGGTCGGCCTTGGGAAGGCCATCGATTTTGGAGGGCTTGGCGGGATCGACATAGATGGTTTTGCCGCCAGCCTGGATGAGAACGCTGGCGTGGTAGATGGGCGTGATCTTCACGTCTCCGGCGGCAGTGGAAAAGGATTGCGTTTGGGCCTGGGCGATCATTGAAGCTCCAAGGGTAAGCATTATCAGAGAAGTTCTCATGGAAAACACATATTAAGGAGATGAGCTGCTGGTGTCAAAGGGGAGAGCTAACAATTGCTATTGGCGGAGGTGAGGGGAGAATCGAGGGGTGGCGGAAAGGCCTTGTGGGCAACAGTGGATATTGGGGACAGACCCGAGGAGGGTGTAAAAGATTTTGTGTAAACGGTCTTGACTGTTAGAACAAGGAGACCGTATGGCGATAGACCCGAAAGTGATCGACAAGCTTCTGGCGGAGTACGAGAAGCCGGAAGACATCATA